>Ga0182738_1004120_pt1 | contig 16229 bp, 11 predicted proteins | sample eDN5th30CBELigMG_FD_128876 | JGI IMG/M metagenome (GOLD analysis project Ga0182738, IMG submission 128876) | Enriched Miracle-Growth compost microbial communities from Emeryville, California, USA - eDNA 5th pass 30_C BE-Lig MG (version 2)... ... | reverse complement strand
TTATGAGGTAACGAGAAAGGATTACACTCAAAGTTTCATCATAAATTTCTAGTTATTTTCACGTTATGGAAGAGTATCAGAGATCTGCTTAAAAGAAGGTGAAGAAGCATATATTATCTTTGAGGACATCATTGGAGCTTATTCTGCAGAAAGATCGTTGAATGGGCAATATATTGGGGATATTGATGTCAAGATTTTCCTCAATTGGTGCGCAAATCCAAGAGATATCAATTTGTATAATGAGAGAAACAAGCTGGGTTATAGAAGAGAAATGAATCCACAGGATGTGATAAACATGTGGAATAAACAAAAATTAACATTATCAAAATCATTGACCCCTAAACAATCTGATCTCAATATGATGATGAATAACGTAAACTTTATGGTCAAGATTGATTTTAATCTTTTTGTTCAGAATTCAACAGCAAGTGCATCAGCGAAGTTTACATGTAAGTATGAAGTCCAAATCGAGAATGAAAAGGATTTTCAAGTTGCTCGAAAAATTATTGGACCCAAAGTAAAAATTTTATGGAGTGAGTTAGGATTAAACGTTTCTTCAAAGGGTTGTAATATGAAGAAGATAATTGAGTTGTGTCAAGGTTATATGAAGGCTTTAGACGTTGGTTCTCAGAATCAAAGTGATTTGCTAAAACTGCGACTGAGAGGAAAAGGCTCAGGATTCAAAGAAGGTCCTGGACAAAAAGGTAATTTTCGAACCTAAAAATATTTATCTAAACCCCAACTAGAATCAAATGAGCCGATGCATTTATGTATTAGTTCAAAATATAAGGAGGTTTATCAATTGGCCTGCAAGTTGGTTGAAGAACTATTGCTAAATTTGTATAAAGAGTACATTGAGTTTGCACATCGAAAGGGATTCAAGATGTACAGTCCATTGAAGATTAAGCAAATTGAAGCTTATAATGGACCGAATATGGAAAACAGTGGTGATATTTTTAATTGCAAGCCAAGACAAAAGAGCGAAGACTTATCCTTGGAAGAGCAATTTTACAAAGCTTTGGACTTGAATAAGAATGAGAGGACTGTCCCACAAAGGAAAGGGAATGCCGATATTTCAAGAGTGTTGAGACCACGCCAAATGAATGCTCAGAATCCTGTCCACCTAAATCTTAATTCAGAAATGAGATTCAGCGAGAAATATGCGAATAACGTATTTTACCAGTAAAATAAAGGGAATTTGTTTCAACTTAGTTTAGCTTGACTTTTTAAAAAATTAGTTAATTCAATTCAGACTAAAATGATTTCAGTTAAGGATCGCTTTGTTTGGATTTTCTTATGGTATTTTCTAGTTAATTTGAAATTTGTCTATACTATCTACCTAGCTATATTTTAATTGTCATTTTAATAAAACATCATTCTATATCGATTTTATACATATTTCTATATATTAAATTTGTGTATTAATTTAGATAAACAAAGAGAATAAATAATCGGTCCTTGAATTGAGTTTTTATTGATTGTGATATCTCGTTGTGACTTTGCGATTTCCATGTTTTTTCGAGAGAAATAAAGTTAAATAAAATGAAATGAAATGAAAAATTTGCCTGTAAAAAGAGCAATACCTTTCATTTTCTCACTATTAATGTAAATTATTTGGAAAAAAAAAGTCGAAGCAATTTTTACACTCTTTCTCACTGGAGACCAAAGTGATGAATGAAAACGAAAAAAAAGCTTTCTTAAAAGAAATCAAAAAATCTTTTTTAGAGACTTGGAAAATTTTTCAAAATCAATCAAAAAATTTTTGAAAAAAAATATTTTCAGAATAAAAAAGTCGAGAAAGATCTAAAAGGACTGAGTCCATCAATATTGAAAAAAAATTGTCTGGAGAAGGACAGTCTTGGGTTCAGAAAATTTTGTGCTTTTTCGAAACGGTCTAGATCTCGAAGGTGTGAAAAGCATCAGGATTGAGATGGATTAAATCCCAATAAGGTTTTATTGAATGGATGTGTTGTTTGAAATTGAAGATGAAAGGTTCAATGAACCAATTTTAGAGTTTTTTTTCGAATTAATAAAAGTTTAATTTTAGAATAAGAACGAATTGTTTCTCTCAAAAGTTGAGAAATTTTCAATAAATTTTTCTCTTTCCTTGACTTGGTCTGATTTAATGAATGATTAAAACGGCTGGCTGCTCAGTTTGAAAATATTTCAATTCAATCTCGAGAAACTGCGGGTTTTTACTTTTCATTGGAGGTTTTTTTTGAATAAGAGGTTGAAATTACGATCAAATTTGAAATTACTTTAAAAATTTACAACCAGCAGGTAAAGTTGGAGTTTCAAAACTGTGAATGGAGTATGAAGGTGAAGGATTGGTCACTCCAAGTAACTCAGAGAAAGGATTTTTCCAATAAAATATTTTCGATGAAAAAAAAATTCTGTTCCTCAATAAAACTTTTCACTGACATTAATCTTGGTCAGATGAGATTGATTTAGCATTTCTTTCATTTGAGAAAAACTTTTATTGAGGAAAGTTTGCTTTGTTCTTGTCTTGTGAGATTCACCCTTGGAATATGTGAACTCTCCATCCCATAAAACACTTGGTTTTTTCTGTTTACTCTGAATGAAGCCAATGCTCAAGTGAGCAGACAGAGGTTAGTAGAGAAGGCTAATTTGCTTTGAGGTTTGTTTTTTGAAAATTTAATTAAACCAGAGTTGAAGGATTTTTTTGTATTTTCTCAAAGAAAAAAATCTTGAGAGAAATTCGGCCCTTTTATTAAGGAAGCAGTTTAAAGAATAATTTAATTTTTGATTCTTGAAATTTAAACGCGCAACACAATGGTCAAAAGTCCTATAAAAGTCATTGTTCGTACACGACCAACTCCCAACATTGCTCTTCAGAACATTCAGATTTTAGAAAGCAAGAGTCAGATAGATATCAATATTCCAAAGAGTGAAGCCCAGGGCCATATCAATCATCAACAAGAAAACTGGAAGTTTAAGTTTGACAGGGTTCTGTTCAACAAGCCTCAAGACACAACCTTTGAGTCCTTGGAGAAAGAAATCTTGAAGAGTTCCTTGAAAGGGTATTCAGGAACCGTCCTTTGTTATGGACAAACCAGTGCAGGAAAAACTCATACAATGATTGGTGATCCATCTGACCCTGCCCTTAGAGGAATAATCCCTAGAACAATTGAGTCCTTGTTTAAGGAGATCCAGAAGAAGGAAGACAAGACAATCACTTTCAAAGTCTCTTATGTTGAGATTTATAACGAGACTCTTGTTGATCTCTTTGATCCTACTTCAAGCGAGAATATTATAATCAATGAACATAGCAAGAAGGGTATTTTCCTCAAAGGTTTAACACACAAGGTGTGTAGCAGCCAACAAGAAGCTTTGAAATACTTGTCTCAAGGTGAATTCAATAGAACAGTCGCTTCTACTGCTATGAACTCCAGATCTTCAAGATCACATGCTATTTTCACAATCTACTTGGAAATTCGATCCAAGGCTGAAGAAAGTGAGAAGATTGTTTATTCAAAAATAAATCTGGTTGACCTTGCTGGTTCTGAAAGGACTAAAAAGACTAAATCTGAAGGAAAAACTTTGGTTGAAGCCAACCATATCAACAAGTCTTTATTCTTCCTCGAGCAAGTAATGAAATAGATTTGAATTAATTTAATATTTTTCGAAGATGGTGAATGCCTTAAGTGAGAAGCAAAGAGAACATGTTCCCTATCGTCATTCAAAGTTGACATATTTGTTGAAAGATTCTATTGGAGGAAACTCGAAAACTATCATGATTGCAAATATCTTTCCTGAAGCCGCTAATCTTGATGTATTTCATGACATAGTTAAATTTTCCCTAACTTCTAACAGGAAACCATATCAACTTTAAGATTCGCAACAAGAATGATGAAGGTGTCAAATGAAGCCCAAATAAATGTTAAGACGGATTCTCAATCTGCACTCAAGAAATATGAAAAGGAGATTCAACAGCTTAAAAAAGAATTGGCTTATCAGAATTTGAACTCTGATAAGAAACTTGAAAAACTGACACCAGAGCAAAAGACTTTGCAGTATAAATTGGCAAAGAAGTATTTGAAGAAAGGTATAAGTGACCTTCAAGTCGACTCTGTTGCCCATGCTCAGCTTTTATTTAAACAGTTCCGAAAAGCTCACAGAGCAATTTGCAAAACGATGAAAAATCGTTTAAAATTAAAACATATGACAAGCCTCAGGAGTGAAATAGTACCAACTTTGAAGATTGAATAAGTTGTTAATATTTTAATTTAGGGAGTTGGTCAAACAGAAGGAGAGGAAATTAGCATGATCCATAAGAAGGTGAGGAAATCTAAATCAAGTTCAAAGAGATCTTCGATTGTGAAAATGATGGGTGAAGACGACAAAAGATCATTTTATGTCTGTTCGTTAAATAGAATGAACGACTATGAAAAGAATGAATATTTTTCACAATCAACATTTGAAGAATCCAATATGGAGAATAAAAACAAAACTTTTGATTCCGGCAAACAATCTCCTTTACACAATGATGAATTACACAGTTTCAAGAATTTGGTACAAAAAGCCTTAGAAGCAAATTCCTTGCAGTCAATTCAAGTAAATAAGATTTTGAGAAATTTTGTGTTAATTTTTTCCTCATAGGATGCATCTCCAAAGAATTCTGGTCTTCAAAGTCCCAACACAGAAAATGAAATCCAAGCTATCATGCCAAAGAAAAATGTCAAGTCTGCCGCTGACAAGCTTAAAGCTTTGAAATTTACGATTCAACAAATTAACAAGAATATTTATCAAGCAAACTCCATGTTGCATAGACAATATGACGCTTACAAAAGAACTGGAATCTCAGCCCTTTCAGTTCGTTCAGTCACTGAAGACAATTTCAATATGAGTCACCGATCTGATGCTTCTATCAGCCAAAGCTATCTTTCAAATACTCATAGTATGATTTTAGGCCATAGTCATGGCCTTTAAACTGGTCTACTGTGATTTTATTGATGGAGTAATATTTGTCAAAAGTCACGGTTACTACCTCGAAATCAACACATTAGAAGTAAAATTTTTAATGTGCGAATTAATATTCTAATCATTCTTCTATCTATATGAATATTTATCATGAAAACTTACTTATTGCTGTTGTGTTCTTTTTTTTAATGTCCAATGTACATAAATTAATTAATGTCTATATCAAAATTATTTATTTAGTGAGAGCGTTTTTTTTTAAGCTGACTGAACAGATATTATTTTTCTTAAGTACAACTCTGATGTGAAATAAAAACTGAAAAATTGTTTATAATAAAATAAATAAAACTTTTGAAGATTCAAAAATGTTTTCTATAATACAAAAAATGAGTACAAGGTTAGATTTCATTGAGGATATCTTGGAATGACTCGTTGATGTTGATTTTATGATTCTTATTGAATGTGATTGCGATTTGAACTTTAGCCATCTCATCATTAGTGTTGTAAGTTGTATCATTAAGTTTCAACAATTTTTGGATTTCTTTTCTACAGAGATAACATTTTCCTTCCTTTTTCAAAATTTCAAGAGCACAATGATAACATACTCCTCCATGACCACAGTCCATAAATACCGCATCCGCTTTCTTATCACAACAGATAACACAATTCTTGTCTTCTGGATTGCTCTCTCCCACTTCTTCCTCTTCCTCCTCTTGACTTTGCTCTTCTTCTTCCTCTTCCTCTTCATCCTCTTCTTCTTGTTCTTCTTCCTCCTCCTCTTCTTCCTCTTCTTCTTCGTCTTGGTCTTCATTTTTATCTTGTTCTTTATCTTCTTGATCTTGATCGCGTTTGGAGTTCGCACCACCACCGTCACCAGCTTTGATATCTGAAACAGTGACACAAACCATTTTTGGAGGATTCGCATTCTTTTTCTCAACTGCATTCCTGTCAGGTTTAAGTTTTGGTTTTGCCACTTGGTAGTATGTGGAAGAAACTTTGAAGAGGAATTTGGGAGCCCTATTTCTACTGATTCCAACTTCGAGTTCTTTTTGTAAAAGTTCTTTGATTTTCATATGCTCCGGATCATTCTTTATGATTTTGCTAATGATGCTTCTTGTAATTTCGTATTTAAACTTCAAGCTCAAGTAAATCAGAACGATCGAATAAACCATTGCTAGAATGAGACTAAAGCCAAGGAAGATGTTTTCTTTTGGATTCCGAAGTTTCCCAGCAAGGCCAGCGAAAAATAAGAGAAAAATGACACTATAAAGGGAAAGCATGACATCCCATCCAACTCCAAGGATTTTGATTCTGACAAGTCTTGAATGAGCTATGTCCGATAATTCTCTCTTGAGCTTGAGTTTTTGCTGGATCTTTCTGATCAAGAAGATTATTCTGACAAGAAAAACTATACACATGACGTATGCGACGACAAAAAAGGCATTCCAATCTATGTCATGAAGCTTTTCAATCCTGACAGTTAAGAGGGCTAACTGGATCCAGAGACCAATTCGGAGGAAACTAGTCTTTTTCCGGATCCAGATGAGACGAATGATAACCAGGATAGGTACAGGTGCTAGATAAGGAAGCAAGAATAAATCATCATCCTGAGTTTTTACAAAAGCACCAACAGCATATGCGGTAAAAACGAGCCAATCAAGCAATTTAAGAATTTTATTGAAGCCCTTTTTGGTCCAAAGTGTTTTCTTGTTGCAAAATCTGAGGATCGAATACGTATGGAGACCGTTTGTCAAGGCAAGAATAATAAAGAGCACATTTGCTGGAGTTTCACCAATGATCGAAGCATATGCCATAAGACTTGCTAGAGTAATAAAAATTAAGCTCCACTGTACCACAATAAATTTATGATTGGCTTTAGTCGTGAGTTCATGCTGCCAGTCTTCAGCTTTATTGGTTGTTATTTCTGGCTCAACCTCAGCTGGGCTATGGTTTACTGGTGATACTACTTCTTGACTAGCTGGTTGAGTCGGAGGAACAGCAGCGTTTTGCTCATTGATATTTATAACAGTTGATCCATTGGGGTTTTGAACTCCTTGAGGATTTAGTTGTTGTTGACTGAGATTGTTTCGGTTTACGAGATTCAATCTTGAATCATCTCCCACGGCAATATTTCCTCTTGATAATGAAAAAACACTACGATTCATAATATCGTCATCTCCAGCCACATGAATATCGTGGATCGAATTGTGTACTGCAACACTGAGATCTCCTTCTGTTTCCCCAGTTGGATTTGGGACTTCTTCATCATTGAGGACTTTGGGCTTTGTTTCTTTGAGTTTCCGGGTATGGGAATCTTTGATGGGAGTTCGAGTCGAAGTCACAAGGGAGACATTGGAGATTGAGTTTGAGTTGTACATCGAGTTTCTAATGTCAGATGAGTTTGGAGTATTATGGGTTCCAGGAGGTTTGTGGATTCTGGTAAGGAGGTTTTTCTTCCGAAGATCGTCTGAATTATGAAAGAAACAAGGGACTATACTCCTTGCACTTGCATCATTCCTTGAAAGTGTTCCAGTAAAAGACCTAAATGTCGATGAATTCCTGGCACTTTCTTCAACGTTCATTTTTTATGTATTAATCAAATTCAATAACTTCTTTTGTTTGCCTTAAAAATAAATTGACGAAATTTACCTGTGTTTATTGAGTTGATCAGTTAATTATTACTTGAAAGTTTTTGACTTTTTGTGAGAGGAATGAAAGGAATCTGATGGGAAAATTTTGTTTTTCAATTCAAGATTGAGAAAGAAAAAGTTGAATTTTTTTCATAAAGTTCACCTTCTCAGTAATAGCTTAAAAATTTGTTTGAATACAAGTATTAAATAAACATTATATTTACAATGAAGTTATGTGTTGTGTTGATCTTTTGAGTGGATTAGTCGATAATGACTCTTAACCTTGACTTCAAATCGATAACGATTATGACTTCTAACAAAAGTGAAACCTTGATTTTCACTCAAAAATCGAAGGTGGCTCTGGACAAAGATTGGATGGATGCGACGAATACGACTCTTCACAGGAACATAAATAGCCTTTGAATGTCTTGTAGCATAAATAATATGTCTTCTTCGAGCAGTCATTCTTGTGAGAGATAGATACCTTCTGGAAAATATAATAATTATTGTAAATGTAGATTTTTCCAGTTGAATATAAAGCAGCATTAGAACAAACCCCTAATATCAAATAGATTCAAAGAGAATTATCGCATTCTAGTGATAGATCTGGAATATTATTGGCTATTAAAACTTAGATTAGATTTTTTAACCAACATCATCGATCAAATTTATTCTGGATTCTGGATTTGAAAAAAAAAAAAAATTCTAGCCTTTTTTATGAAAAGAACTAGCAAAGTGTGTGGCTATTTCATTCAAGAGAAGGGGTGAGAATTTTTGTGCAGGAGATGGGAAAAAACTTTCTCATCAACTATGTTTTCGTCATTTTTTGAGTTTTAAGAAATGATTAAAAGCCCTAAAAAAATTTTTAAAGTTTAGGATTCCTCTATATTTATTGACTTTTTTCAGACCGACATTTTTAGATTATTCTCAAGGTTTGGAATTTGAGATTTTGGAAATCTGGATTATTCGATTCAGAGGAAATATTCATAAAAACTTTGTGTCAAATTTTGAGTCAGAATGATCTTTTAATGGTTAATCCTTTGAATAGGTTGTCTTTGAATTGAAGAAATTTCATTCAGGAGGCTCAATTGAATTTTTTAAAGAGTTTTTGTTAAAAAATTTTTTTCAGGTCGAGGAATCTCGAGAAAATTTTCGATTTTTTTTCAAAATAATAGAGTAAAAAAGGGAAAAAGCGGAAATTCCGGACGAATTTGTGAAAATCCAGAGGATTCCGGGCCATGGTTGTTCTTTGGGTCGTTTTGATTTGGTTTCAAACTATATTCTTCAAAGGATGGAGCCTTCTTTCCAAATTCTATGAAATTCCAAGATCTATAAAAAATTTCCTTAATGTTTCTTGTGATGACTCTCTCTGTTATGAGATTTTCAGAGAAAGGTCTGATTTCGTATTGTGGCTTCGAATAAAATTATTGCATTCGTCTGGGGTAAATTCGGATTTCTACAAGTCGAAAATGCTTTAATTCAAGAAAAACTGAGCAACACGTCATCTCAGATCCTGAAGAGTTTTAAAGAGTCTTTGCGAGCCATGTTCAGATGAAGATAAAAATGTTTTCCTCAGATGAAAAAAGAGCTATTTTAAAAACTTTGCGCATTCAGAAATCATCCAACTCCTTCAAAATGCTTTGTAGGAGAAGAAAATTATTTTGTTAATGTTTTCTTTGATTACGGTTTTTCTTGAAATTAATTTATTTTCACCTTAAAGAAACTTTCTTAAGGAATAATTTCTAGGTGAGGATGAGGGGTTTAAAATAAAAAATTTTGAGACCAAATATGATGTGACATTGATTAATTCTCGAGTTTCTTTTCCTTTTCGCCAACATTCTGCCTTGCTTCCTCTTGAAATTTTCATATTCAAATTTATTTGTGGAATTTAGAAATTTCTAAAGAAAAATTTTATGGAAAATGACGACGCCTTTATTTAGATTAATTCAATATTTCAAACCTCAAATAATACGAAGTAAATATTTTGCAAGGGGAAAATAATTTTCTTGGCAGAGATTAAATCAGTTTATTTAATGGAGACCAGTCTGGTTTTATAGAAAGTGGGCTTAAAAAAAGCCTATATAATTTTTTAACGGTTAATTTATATAGTTTGACAAGAAAAAGTCCTTTTTATCGTAAATCCCAAGCCTCTCAAAATGAATTTAATAATTTTTATTCAAGCCTTGAAAAAATTAAAATATTATCAAGCCTTTGAAGCAATTTATTTCCTAATCACATACGGGTTTATTTTTCCTGTCAAAATCAAAAGAAGGTGAGCCATTCACAAAATAGTCTTTGTTATTCCCGATGCTTTTGAATGACAAAAAATAGACAACTACTGCTTTCCTTAGATGTACTTGACCTCGTAGACCCAAAATGGGGTCCTTTTATATGGTTGAATCTCGTAGTTTAACTGATGAAAAAACACTTGGGAGAAGGAGGCGAGAAATTTTCATATGAAGCCTAAATCATTATTTCGTCTAGCGAAACTCTTCAGAAACCTTGAGATACCTTTTTGACTGACTAATGGTAAACAGATGAATATTCAAAGATTGCAAAGCAATTGAGGAGGAAATGCAGGCCATTTTATTTTTAAAGCTTTTCGAGATAATTCGTCGATTTCATGTAAATTTTATCTAAATTAAAATCGGCCAATAGAATCTTGAATAAACTAAAATTAAGGGACAAGTCGCACCAAAAACCAATCCATAAGGACTTTTTAAGGGATCATTTGAACCATTCACAATGAAAACTCAAAGCAATATATCAAAGAAGATAGTCTGGAGTGGAGTTTGGACATAATAAAGCAGAGGTATTTTGTATGATGATACATTATTTGGAAGAGTTTAATTAATTTGTTTTGTTTAGTTTAGTTATTTTCAACTTGGGCAAAGTTTGAAGAAATTTTGATTTTTGCAGGCTAGAAATAACATAGTTTGGTTTTTTAGTTAATCAAAGTTCGAGGCAGTGGAAATTATCAATGAAGAAAGAAAACGTAAAAACGAAAAATCCAATCATTCCTCTCTCAAAAAAGCCTTCGAAGAATGCAGAGTTTAATTTGTTTGCTGCTGTCAATGCTTTGATGCTCGGCGTATACATTTTTGAAGGAATAAAATCGATAACAGTTGCTTCCGAAAAGGATTACAACATAGTAACCTTATCACTTGAGGTGACCTGCTCAATCTTATTGGCTTTCCTTTATACGGCAATGGAGTTTTACAAAGGACTCAGCACGAGAGCTCCAAAAGCATACAGAGTAATAAGAGAGGTGTTTTTACTTGGTTCGATGATGTTATTTTTATTCAGTCTCCAAAAAACCCTGATTGATACACTCGAAGACGACTCTGAGTTTTTTCTGGTCATGACAAACCTTGTGTCGTTGGGAGCTGTGTTTATGGCTCTTGGGATGATTCAAGGTCTGTTGAAAGTCAGCATCTTTTCCAAGATTGCACTGATTGCATATTTCATGCTCTATATGTGTCTGCAGGCAATCTCAAGGCCTGAGGTAAAGATCTTGCAAAGCTGTCTCAACACTTTGATCCCATTAATCTATCTCTCGCTTCTAGTCTTGATAAAGTGGAAGTCTGAAAAAGAAAAGCCTTCCCCTCTAAATATATCTCCTCCTCCTTCTACCAGTCCGAGTCTCGTGGTTGAAAAAGACTTGGACTTGGGCCAATTTGTAGAAGAAAGCATTTTCTCGTATGATAAGAGAGGAAATCTGGAGTTGCTGAATGGTTTTTCTTTTCAGTCCTTTGAAGATGGAGAGGCGGCATTACCAGCCAATATTTTCAAGAGGATTAAAGGAGTTTCATTAGTCTCAGAAGAAAAACTCTCAAGGAAATTTAGCGAAAAGGAATCATCTGAAGAGAATGTGAGCCGCGATTTTCAAATCGAAATGAAGTCAGAATCAACTCGACATTTGAAAGAAATGAACCATATTATCCTTAATCTTGACGAAAATACAAGCCCAAGATCGTTTCTCGGAGACAACTTGGATATAATTACAAAGAATTTATATCTATCGACTATGAGAAAGGAGATTACCGAACCAAAGGTTCTTGTTTACTCTGGCAGCATGCAGAACGGAGAACAATCAAGGAATCACTTCCAAATAAAAGTTCACGTGATGCCAAAGGCAAAGTATCCCTTGGTTATTGTCATCAAAGACAGGGCAGCAGAAAAGTTTGTCGATGAGTATCGGGCTTGTGATTTCCTGAGAGAAAGAATGTATGACAATTTAGCAAGCGAAGTGAATAATGTGATGGATATGGCGAAAAAAGTCATGGAGGCTTGTATGCAAGAGATCAAAAGCAAGAAGCCTGGCGACCAAGTGAAAACATTATTTGTGAACTCAATCCAGCAGGTTTTAACTCCTCTCATTGTGACGGTTGGAGACCTGCTTGACTTTTGCTCAGCCAAGATTCACAAATTGAAATTTGTGTATGCTCCTTGTGATCTGGTCAAGATCATTGAGAAGACTGTGAGGCTCTTTGGTTTTATCGCCAAAGTCAAGAAAATTGAGATTAAACCTATATTCCCCAAAGATTCTTCAGGCAGTTTATTTGTAAATACCGATGAAAAAAGACTACTTCAGTTGCTTATCAAAATCTTAGCAAATGCAGTCAAGTTTACAAAGCAGGGCACCATCAACATAGTTGTGGTTCCTTCAAGTAGTTCTTTTAACATCTCGATTGAAGACAGCGGCGAAGGTATGTCAAACGAAGAATTAGCTGAATTGAAAGAAGAACTGAAAGAATATCACACCGACAGTATCAAAACACTTCATACAAAAACAAACAGAGCACACGGTCTTGCAATCGCACAAATGCTCGCTTTTGGTCTTGGGCCAAAGTTCTCGAAGGAACTAAGCATTAAGAGTGTCCCAGAAAGAGGAACTGAGGTTTCATTTTTCATTGAAAACAAATTTATCTTGGAGGAAACCTCACAAAAAGCAGCCACAACAGTTCAAACTACTTCTAGTATATTTGGATCCACGACTCGTTACGGTAGACATAATCATACACCAGTCAGACCATCACGTTTCAAGCTGAATCACGAATCTGATAGCCATGAGTTCTCAATGATTTTTGAAGAGATCAGCGAAGGCATCGAAATTAATAACTTAATTTATGAAGGTCTCGAATTAGGCCTGAGTAAAAGAACGTCAGAAATCAGCTCAACCAAGTACCAGGCGCAAGCATCAAAGAGTTTTGATTCCAAAAAGACAAAACTCATGACTTCCGACCAAATTTCAAGTTATGGCAACGGTAATCCTCTTGAATTTTAATGAATAAAAAATGACATTTCTTGTTTTTTTATTCTCTCGAGTTTTCATTTTTTGTTTTCTGTACTTATTTATTATTATTATTATTATTATTATTAATGGAGTTAATCTTTCATCATAACAAAGTCTATTTATTTGTACTCTAATTTTCGATTCATTCATTTAAAAAATTTCTCTCACATAAACACTGCATAAGAAAGAAACTCATAAGAAATTTATGACGATGATACTTGCTCAAATAAAGAATGCAGACTAACTAATCCTTCAAGAACGTTTTGATCTCTTTGCCCTTCTTCTAATTTAGTATATTTGCCCAGATCGATCCAACCAGCCTTGTAATAATTTTTGGTGTTGTCCAAGACCAAAAACATTGAAGTTCCGATCCATGCTCTCGTGTTGACTTTTTCAAAAAAGTCAATGAGTTCTTTCAAAAACTTTGCAAAGTATTGAGCAGCCTCGACATTTATGTGATCAGCCTCATTACTTTTCAAAAATCTTTCAATATAATTTGAAATATTTGAAGTATTGATTTGATAATAAATCTCATCACGATATGCCCTGTGTGCAACTTCACCCTTTTTATCTTTTAAAATGAGGCCAGAAACTCTAAAGCCCAATTTTGATGATATGGTTTTTTCGGTTTTCTCCATGTGATACTTTTTGACTTCGTCAGAGTGCTCGGGGGAATATGTTATTCTTCCAAGCTTAAAATCCACAATGGAAGCTTTGGGATGCATAAAGCACATATTCTCCAATATTGCGTAGGTCTTACCATTGATCACAGTCATATCAATACATTTGGAGGTAAAGTTTGATGAGATGAGTTTTGTTTCTTCTAAATACTGGATACCTTCGACACTTCCTTGGTAAATATCCTTCAAATCAGTATAGAATTTAATTTCTTTATCCTTGAGTCTCTTTAAGAATTTTTCTTGCTTGATTATTATTGCATCTCTGTGGCCAGCAGCAATTTCAACAGGGGTGGCCTTTGATTTTTCCTGGCAGGTTTTTTCGAATTCCAACAAACCAGTATCCTCCTTCAAAACAGGCCAATAAGTGCTGAATACTCCGAGAGCTTTTTCAGCCGTTTCGAATCCAATTTCATTTGGGTGACATCTTGCTTTCATGGTTTCTAAGGTTTGCTCGTTTTCGCTATTCTTCAATGGCATCTCCTCTCCTAAGAGGATTCTTAGGCAGGCTTCCGATGAGATCGCTATTGAGTTTAAGTTATAGCCGCCTTCCAAAGCGATAATTGTTCTGCAAGGAGCCAAGTCCATGAGTCTCTTGGTCATATATGCATACCCATCTGGCGTTAAATCAATTCCTCCCAAGGGATCTCCTCTTGCAGAATCAAATCCAGCTGAAATAAAGATCAGTTCAGGGTTAAATTCTTTAATGATAGGGAGAAGAACTCTCTCCAATCCATAGATATACTCTTGGTCTCCAACAATGCAGTAGCTATGAGGAAGATCCCAAGCGTAATTTACATTAAAACCCTTTCCTTCTCCGTCTCCAACATTATTCATGTTTCCGAATTCACCAGGATAAAAACTGCCTTTATCAAATCTATGAGTAGAAATGTAAAGAATTGAGGCATCGTTATAAAGGAATTTTGAAGTACTGTCTCCATGGTGGACATCCCAATCAAAGATCATTATCTTCTTCACTCCATACTTTTTGATAGCATATTTAGCAGCCACAGCCACATTGTTATAGACACAAAAGCCTGAAATACGATTATCCCCTGCTGCCGCATGGTGACCAGGTGGTCGTACAATTCCGTATGCTCTGTGGATTTTTCCTTGGTACATCTCATCAACCGCAAGTTTAATGCCATTTGCAGCCAGATTGGCAGCTCTTAGGGTATGCTGATTATAATATGTGTCCTTGTAATACCTGATGTCCTTTTTTGAATCAGGATCCCAGAGATTTTCTGCATAGTCAACATAATTTTCTCCATGAAAATCGACCAAGTGTTCTCTCTCAATATCTCCAAAGTCATTATAGATTTTGCATCGTGATAGCAAGTTTTCCTTCTCAAGGTGATCCAAGATTGAAGTCAGACGATTTGGGTTTTCTGGGTGGTGTTTAACTGGTTTGTGGAGAAGCATATCATTATGATAAAATACTCCGACGACTGGCTCCTTATCGAGAGTCAATCCTTCCAAACGATTGGTGAGTTGTTCCATTCTTGCCAAGAGATTCAAATTTATAATTAAATTCCAATAGAAAGTATTTGAAAGAATTCCATAAAGCGCGGCTAAGACTCTAAAATTCTATATTTGGTTCGAATGATGAAAAATTTTTGTTAATATTTTTCAAGGATTAAATCAAAGTTTTCTGTTTGAGATTGCAGGGATCTTCTATTTTCAAGTAAATGAAAAATATTAAGAGAAAAGGTTTTTCAAGATGATCTCAGAAGAGTTCAAAAAGGAAATGCAAAGATTAAAATTTGGTTTCTTGAGAGAAATTACAAGTCAAAACAGACAAAGAACTTAATATCATACAATGTTGGAAGCAGAGACTTCCACTTTCTCGATTTAATACTTACTGCCCTAATTTTTATGCAGCATCATTCGCTGAATCTGAGCCATTTTGAGTGAGTTTATCTGTTTCCTGGATTCTTTTTTCCAATTCTGTGAAAGGATGATCACGATCCATCACCAGTTGTCTCACTAAATCTCTTTCAGTGGTTGCTGCAAAGAGTTCTTCGTCCTGCTTCTTATGGTCTTCTTCAATCCTTGTTTCAACATACTCCATAATATTTCGAGAGACCCCATTCAAAACGTCTTCCTTTGAGAATTGCTTGTATTCACTTGCTTCTTCATTATTATCCTCATCGACGTCTTCCTTTCTTCAAATCCGAGGTCTTTTAATGAAAGGCAATTCATTTTCTCTAATTCGTCCAGAATATGCAATAACTCACTTTCGACCTGACTAACGACTTCATTTTCTTCTGTTGAGTTCAGGTGGAGAAGCATGATAAGGGATGCCTTCAGAATATCTAAGTCAGCAATCGCTGACTTGGACAAGGAGGGAGGGGTCAAGAGGGCCAGCTTTTATCTGACTTGAGGAGGGAGAGAGGGGTTGGAAGATGAAAGAGCTGATCTGACTTTGACCTCCGAAAAAGTATTTCAAAAGAATTTCATATTTTCTTTGGAAGAAATTTTATGAATTTTTTTCCGTTGTCATTTTCTTCGAAAAATTGAATTATTTTCTTTATAAAGTAAATCAATCTTGAAATCTCTATCTCCTTTACAAAAAATGTATTGATGTATTTTTCTTCTTTAATATTTTTTCATATGGATATCAACATCTCACAGAAAATCTATCTCAAAAATATATCCAAAACATATTGATTTCAACAAAATACAAGT
>Ga0182738_1004117_pt1 | contig 16236 bp, 15 predicted proteins | sample eDN5th30CBELigMG_FD_128876 | JGI IMG/M metagenome (GOLD analysis project Ga0182738, IMG submission 128876) | Enriched Miracle-Growth compost microbial communities from Emeryville, California, USA - eDNA 5th pass 30_C BE-Lig MG (version 2)... ... | reverse complement strand
GTCCTTCGGCACGGCGGCAGTGATCGTCATGGACAAGTCCACCGACATCATCAAGGCGATCGCGCGGCTGAGCTATTTCTTCAAGCACGAGAGCTGCGGCCAGTGCACGCCGTGCCGCGAGGGCACGGGCTGGATGTGGCGCGTGATGGAGCGGCTGGTGCGTGGCGAGGCGCAGAAGCGCGAGATCGACATGCTGCTCGACGTCACCAAGCAGATCGAAGGTCACACGATCTGCGCGCTGGGCGACGCGGCGGCCTGGCCGATCCAGGGCCTGATCCGCAATTTCCGCCCGGAGATCGAGCGCCGCATCGACGAGTTCACCCGCAACGCCCATCGCGCCGAACCGGCGCTGGTGGCGGCGGAATAAGCCGGTCGCAAGGACGAAGAGGTAAGGGACGGGCCGAGAAGCAAGGCACTGGAAGATGACCATGGCCAGAGCGACGAAGCCCGGAAGTTTCATGCCGGAGGCAAAGCGCCAGGAAATGATGAACGAGCCATTCGCCATGACGCTCCCCGCGGAGCTTGCCGGCGCCGTCAACCTGATGGCGCATCCGGTGGCGGGCGCGGCTGCGTTCTCGGCGCTCGGCTTCGGCATGGCAAGCCAGGCCTTCGGTCTCTGGATGGGCGCGATGGCGGGTGCGGCGGATGCCTCCCGGCGCGCGCTCGAAGTGCTGGCGGCCGATGGCGTCGAAGGGGTGTCGCAGCCGCGCGCCACTGCGGACCGGACGAAGAAGACGAAGCATTGAATTGGGTCGGCCGGGCGGTTCGGGAAGAACACCGGCCAAGGAATTGCGGATACACCGCAGGGGTTTGAAGCGATATGGCTAAACTCAAGGTCGACGGCATCGAGATCGAGGTTCCCGATCACTACACGCTCTTGCAGGCGGCGGAAGAGGCAGGCGCGGAAGTGCCGCGCTTCTGCTTCCACGAGCGTCTGTCGATCGCCGGAAACTGCCGCATGTGCCTGGTTGAAGTGAAGGGCGGGCCGCCCAAGCCGGCTGCGTCCTGCGCCATGGGCGTGCGCGACCTGCGCCCCGGCCCCAATGGCGAGGCGCCCGAAATCTTCACCAACACGCCGATGGTCAAGAAGGCCCGCGAAGGCGTGATGGAATTCCTGCTCATCAACCATCCGCTCGACTGCCCGATCTGCGACCAGGGCGGCGAGTGCGACCTGCAGGACCAGGCCATGGCCTTCGGCATGGATTCCTCGCGGTACACGGAAAACAAGCGCGCGGTCGAGGACAAGTATATCGGCCCGCTGGTCAAGACGATCATGACGCGCTGCATCCACTGCACGCGCTGCGTCCGCTTCACCACCGAAGTCGCCGGCATTTCCGAACTCGGCCTGATCGGCCGCGGCGAGGATGCCGAGATCACTACCTATCTCGAGCAGGCGATGACCTCCGAGCTGCAGGGCAACGTCATCGACCTGTGCCCGGTCGGCGCGCTGACCTCGCGTCCCTATGCGTTCCAGGCGCGTCCGTGGGAACTGACCAAGACCGAATCCATCGACGTGATGGACGCGGTCGGCTCGGCCATCCGTGTCGACAGCCGCGGTCGTGAAGTGATGCGCATTATGCCGCGCCTCAACGAGCAGGTGAACGAGGAGTGGATATCCGACAAGAGCCGCTTCATCTGGGACGGCCTGCGCACGCAGCGCCTCGACCGGCCCTATGTGCGCCGCAACGGCAAGCTTGCGCCGGCAAGCTGGGCCGAAGCCTTTGCCGCGATCAAGGACGCAGTCGCGAAGACATCCGCCGACCGTATCGGCGCGATCGCCGGCGATCTCGCGGCGGTCGAGGAAATGTATGCGCTGAAGCAGCTTCTCGCCTCGCTCGGCTCGGCCAATGTCGACTGCCGTCAGGATGGCGCGGCGCTCGACCCGTCGCTCGGTCGTGCAAGCTACATCTTCAACCCGACCATCGAGGGCATCGAGCAGGCCGACGCGGTGCTGATCGTCGGCTCCAATCCGCGCTTCGAGGCTTCGGTGCTCAATGCCCGCATCCGCAAGCGCTCGCGCATGGGCGACCTGCCGGTCGGCGTCGTCGGCGACATGGGCGACCTGCGTTATGACTACGACATGCTCGGCGCCGGTCCCGAGACGCTGAAGGAACTGGCCGACGGCAAGGGCAAGTTCTTCTCGGTGCTGAAGAAGGCGAAGCACCCGCTCATCATCGTGGGGCAGGGGGCATTGGCGCGCGAGGACGGATTTGCCGTTCTGGGCCATGCCGCTAAGCTCGCCACCGCAGTTGGTGCCGTCAGCGAGGCATGGAACGGCTTTGCCGTGCTGCACACGGCCGCCGCGCGCGTCGGCGGCCTCGACATCGGCTTCGTGCCGGGCGAGGGCGGCAAGCCGGCGGGCGAGATGCTCGGCGCAACCGATGTCCTGTTCCTGCTGGGTGCTGACGAGTTCGACATGGCCGCTGCCGGTTCGGCCTTCGTGGTCTATATCGGCACGCATGGCGATGCCGGCGCACACCGCGCCGATGTCATCCTGCCGGGTTCGACCTATACCGAGAAGTCCGGCACCTATGTGAACACCGAAGGCCGCGTGCAGATGGCCAACCGCGCCGGCTTCGCGCCAGGCGACGCCAAGGAAGACTGGGCTATCTTCCGCGCGCTGTCGGATGTGCTGGGCCACCGCCTGCCGTTCGACTCGCTGGCCCAGCTTCGCGCGAAGCTCTATGCCGACCACCCGCATCTGGCCGGGATCGACGAGATCGCAGCCGGCAATCCGGCCGACATCGCCAATGTCGCCAAGCTCGGCGGCGCGCTGGGCAAGGGCGCATTCGTGTCGCCGGTACAGGACTTCTATCTGACCAATCCGATCGCCCGCGCCTCGGCCGTCATGGCCGAATGTTCGGCCCTCGCGAAGGGCGGCTTCAAGCAGGCAGCCGAGTAGGACGACCATGGAAACTTTTTTCTCATTCTATGTCCTGCCGGGACTGATCATCCTCCTGAAGTCGGTGGCGATGCTCGTCATCCTGCTGATCTTCGTGGCCTATCTGCTTTATGCCGACCGCAAGATCTGGGCGGCGGTGCAGATCCGTCGCGGCCCGAACGTGGTCGGCCCGTGGGGTCTGCTGCAATCCTTCGCCGACCTTCTGAAATTCGTCGTCAAGGAGCCGGTCATTCCGTCCGGCGCCAACAAGGGCGTCTTCCTGCTCGCCCCGCTGGTGTCGGCGGTGCTGGCCATGGCTGCCTGGGCGGTCATTCCGGTCAATGAAGGCTGGGCGGTCGCCAACATCAATGTCGGCATCCTCTACGTCTTCGCCATCTCCTCGCTCGAGGTTTATGGCGTGATCATGGGCGGCTGGGCCTCGAACTCGAAATATCCGTTCCTCGGCGCGCTGCGTTCGGCCGCGCAGATGGTGTCCTACGAAGTCTCCATCGGTTTCGTCATCGTCACCGTTCTGCTCACCGTCGGCTCGCTCAACCTCAGCGACATCGTTCTGTCGCAGAGCGACGGCCTCGGCACCATGCTCGGCATGCCGAACTCGTTCCTTGACTGGAACTGGCTGGCGCTGTTCCCGATGTTCGTCGTGTTCTTCATCTCGGCGCTGGCCGAGACGAACCGCCCGCCCTTCGATCTGGTGGAAGCCGAGTCGGAGCTGGTGGCCGGCCACATGATCGAATATTCCTCGACGCCGTTCCTGCTCTTCTTCCTCGGCGAATATGTCGCGATCGTCCTGATGTGCGCGCTCACCACCATCCTGTTCCTGGGTGGCTGGCTGCCGCCGTTCGACTTCGCGCCCTTCACCTGGGTGCCGGGCGTGATCTGGTTCGTGCTCAAGGTGTGCCTGGTGTTCTTCATGTTCGCCATGGTGAAGGCATTCGTGCCGCGCTACCGCTACGACCAGCTCATGCGTCTGGGCTGGAAGGTCTTCCTGCCGATCTCGCTGTTCATGGTGGTGGCCACCGCCGCCTTCCTGAAGCTGACGGGTCTGGCGTAATGAGCGCGGGCGTGATCGGCGCATTGGCGGGACTGGTGATCGCGGCAGCCGACTTCGGGTTGCTGCGGCTGCTGGCGAGCCGCGTCGATCTGCCCGAAACCAAACGGGTTCTCAACATCACCGGCTTGAGCCAGTTCGTGCTCCTTCCGGTCATCGGCTACTTCGTAGCCCCTTACGTAATCGGAGATTGACGATGTCAGCTCTCGCTCAGGCGGCCAAATCGCTCCTTCTCAAGGAGTTCGTCGATGCGTTCTTCCTGTCGATGCGGATGTTCTTCTCGCCCAAGCCGACGCTGAACTACCCGCACGAGAAGGGGCCGCTCAGCCCGCGCTTCCGTGGCGAGCATGCGCTGCGCCGCTATCCCAACGGCGAAGAGCGCTGCATTGCGTGCAAGCTGTGCGAGGCGATCTGCCCGGCGCAGGCCATCACCATCGAGGCGGGTCCGCGCCGCAATGACGGCACCCGCCGCACGGTGCGCTACGACATCGACATGGTGAAGTGCATCTATTGCGGCTTTTGCCAGGAAGCCTGCCCGGTCGACGCCATCGTCGAGGGACCGAACTTCGAATTCGCGACGGAAACGCGCGAGGAGCTTTACTACGACAAGGACAAGCTGCTCGCCAATGGCGACCGGTGGGAGCGCGAGATCGCGCGCAACATCGCGTTGGATGCGCCGTACCGCTAGGACGAGAATCATGGACGAGCCGGGAATGCTCGTCTAAGGAACACGCGGCCGCGCCTGCCCTAACGGTGGAGACGGCCAGGAATCGGGTCTGACGGCTGGCGCCGCGACCCAAGTAGGAAAACTGGGGAACCCCATGCTGAACGGATTAGAGGCAGCCTTCTTTTACCTCTTTGCCTTTATTGCGGTCGCGTCGGCCTTCATGGTCATCTCGGCCCGCAATCCTGTGCATTCGGTCCTCTTCCTGATCCTCACCTTCTTCAACGCGGCCGGCCTGTTCATGCTGACCGGCGCCGAATTCCTGGCGATGATCCTGCTGGTGGTCTATGTCGGCGCGGTGGCGGTTCTGTTCCTGTTCGTCGTCATGATGCTGGATGTCGATTTCGCCGAAATGAAGTCGGGCGCGCTGCAATATGCGCCGATCGGCGCGCTGGTGGGTCTGATCCTGCTGGCCGAGCTGATCGTGGTCGCCGGCGGCTATGTCTTCTCGCCGAAGCTGGCCGAGACGGTCGCGGCGCCCATGCCCGACATCGCCACGCGCCACAATACGGCAGCGCTCGGCGACATCCTCTATACGGACTACGTCTTCTACTTCCAGGTGGCCGGCCTGATCCTGCTGGTCGCGATGATCGGCGCCATCGTGCTTACGTTGCGCCACAAGCAAGGGATCAAGAGACAGAACATCTCGGCACAGGTCGCCCGCACGGGGCCGACCTCGATCGAAGTCAAGAAAGTCGAGACTGGTAAGGGAATCTGACGATGGAAGTTGGCATCGCACATTATCTGACCGTTTCGGCGATCCTGTTCACGCTCGGCGTGTTCGGCATCTTCCTGAACCGGAAGAACGTCATCATCATGCTGATGTCGATCGAACTGATCCTGCTTTCGGTCAACCTCAACTTCGTCGCCTTCTCGGCAACTCTGGGCGACATGATCGGCCAGGTCTTCGCTCTGTTCGTGCTCACGGTCGCGGCCGCCGAAGCGGCAATCGGTCTTGCCATTCTCGTCGTGTTCTTCCGCAACCGCGGCTCCATCGCGGTCGAAGACGTCAACATGATGAAGGGCTGACGGGGACATAATATCATGTATCAAGCCATCGTCTTCCTTCCTCTCCTGGGCTTCCTGATTGTCGGCCTGTTCGGCAATTCACTCGGCGCCAGGGCATCCGAATACATCACCTCCGGCTTCCTCGTGATTGCCGCGGTGCTGTCGTGGGTCGCGTTCTTCTCGGTGGGCATCGGTTCGACGGAAGCGTTCACCGTGCCGCTGCTGCGCTTCATCGATTCCGGCACGCTGCAGTCCGACTGGGCGTTGCGCGTGGACACGCTGACGGTGGTGATGCTCGTCGTCGTCAACACCGTGTCGGCGCTGGTGCACATCTACTCGATCGGCTACATGCATCACGATCCGCATCGGCCGCGCTTCTTCGCCTATCTGTCGCTGTTCACCTTCGCCATGCTCATGCTGGTGACGTCGGACAATCTGGTGCAGATGTTCTTCGGCTGGGAAGGCGTGGGCCTGGCGTCGTATCTGCTGATCGGCTTCTGGTACAAACGCCCGTCGGCCAATGCCGCCGCCATCAAGGCCTTCGTCGTCAACCGCGTCGGTGACTTCGGCTTCATCCTCGGCATCGCCGGCGTGTTCCTGCTGTTCGGCAGCGTCAATTTCGACACGATCTTCGCCACCGCCGCATCCTACGTGCCGGTCGAAGGCGCGGTCGAGAACACTGCCGTCGCGTTCAACTTCCTCGGCTGGGACGTCGACAGGGCAGGGGCCCTGACCGTCATCTGCCTGCTGCTCTTCATGGGCGCGATGGGCAAGTCGGCGCAGGTGCCGCTGCACACCTGGCTGCCGGACGCCATGGAAGGCCCGACGCCGGTGTCGGCGCTCATTCACGCGGCCACCATGGTCACCGCCGGCGTGTTCATGCTGGCGCGCCTGTCGCCGATCTTCGAGCTGTCGCACACCGCGCTTCTGGTCGTCACCTTCATCGGTGCCATCACCGCCTTCTTCGCGGCGACCGTCGGCCTCGTGCAGAACGACATCAAGCGCGTGATCGCCTATTCGACCTGTTCGCAGCTCGGGTACATGTTCGTGGCGCTGGGCATGGGCTTCTATTCGGCGGCGATCTTCCATCTGTTCACGCACGCCTTCTTCAAGGCGCTGCTGTTCCTGGGCTCGGGCTCGGTCATCCATGCCGTTTCCGACGAGCAGGATATGCGCAAGATGGGCGGCCTGAAGAAGCTGATCCCGACCACCTACTGGATGATGGTCATCGGCACGCTGGCGCTTACCGGCGTCGGCATACCCGGCACGATCATCGGCACGGCCGGCTTCTTCTCCAAGGACGCGATCGTGGAAGGCGCCTTCGCCGGTATCGGGCATAACGCGGTGGCGGGCTTCGCCTTCACGCTGCTGGTGATCGCCGCGATCTTCACGAGCTTCTACTCGTGGCGACTGATCTTCATGACCTTCCACGGCAAGCCGCGCGCCACCGCCGACGTCATGCACCATGTGCACGAATCGCCGCCGGTGATGCTGGTGCCGCTGTTCATCCTCGCCGTCGGCGCGCTGATGGCCGGCGTGGTGTTCCACGACCAGTTCGTCGGCGAGGGCTACGACGCGTTCTGGAAGACAGCGCTCTACATGCTGCCGGAGAACCATATCCTGCACGAAGTCCACGATGTACCGCTGTGGGTGAAGCTGTCGCCGTTCATCGCCATGGTCATCGGCTTCGTCGTCGCCTACCAGTTCTACATCCGCAAGCCGGAGACGCCGAAATACCTCGCGGCCCAGCATCGCGGCCTCTACGCGTTCCTGCTGAACAAGTGGTATTTCGACGAGCTGTACGACTTCCTGTTCGTGCGCACCGCCAAGCGGCTCGGCACCTTCCTCTGGAAGAAGGGCGACGGCGCCGTCATCGACGGCCTTGGCCCGGACGGTGTCTCGGCCTGGGTGATCGACGTCACCAACCGCGTCGTCAAGCTTCAAACCGGATATCTCTACCACTATGCATTCGTCATGCTGATCGGCGTCGCCGCCCTCGTCACCTGGATGATGCTCGGGAGCTCGTTTTAGACCATGACCGATTGGCCCATTCTTTCTACGGTCACCTTCCTGCCGCTGGTCGGCACGTTCCTGATCCTTCTGATCCGGGACGACAGCGAGGCCGCGCGCCGCAACATCCGTAACGTCGCGCTGCTGACGACCGTCTTCACCTTCATCCTGTCCATCTTCATCTGGGTCGGGTTCGACAATTCCAACCCCGGCTTCCAGATGGTGGAGCAGGCCGAGTGGCTCGGCGGCGGCGTCTCCTATCACATGGGCGTCGACGGCATCTCGATGCTGTTCGTCATCCTGACGACCTTCCTGATGCCGATCAGCATCCTGGCGAGCTGGGAATCCATCCAGACGCGGGTGAAGGCGTATATGATCGCCTTCCTGATCCTCGAAACCCTGATGATCGGCGTGTTCTGCGCGCTCGACCTTGTGCTGTTCTACGTCTTCTTCGAAGGCGGCCTGATCCCGATGTTCATCATCATCGGCGTCTGGGGCGGCAAGCGGCGCGTCTACGCCTCGTTCAAGTTCTTCCTCTACACGCTGCTCGGCTCGGTGCTGATGCTGCTCGCCATCATGGCGATGTATTGGGAAGCCGGCACCACCGACATCCCGACGCTGCTGGCGCACTCCTTCCCCGGCAACATGCAGACATGGCTATGGCTTGCCTTCTTCGCGTCCTTCGCGGTGAAGATGCCGATGTGGCCCGTGCACACCTGGCTGCCCGATGCGCACGTCGAGGCGCCGACGGCCGGTTCCGTCATCCTGGCGGCGATCCTGCTGAAGATGGGCGGTTACGGCTTCCTGCGCTTCTCGCTGCCGATGTTCCCGGAAGCCTCGCTCTATTTCCAGCCGCTGGTCTTTGCGCTGTCGGTCATCGCCATCGTCTACACCTCGCTGGTGGCGCTGATGCAGGAGGACATGAAGAAGCTGATCGCCTATTCGTCGGTCGCCCATATGGGCTACGTGACCATGGGCATCTTCGCCATGAACGCGCAGGGCATCCAGGGCTCTCTGTTCCAGATGCTGTCGCACGGCCTGGTCTCGGGCGCGCTGTTCCTCTGCGTGGGCGTGATCTACGACCGCATGCACACCCGCGAGATCACGGCCTATGGCGGCCTCGTCAACAACATGCCGAAATATGCCGTGGCGTTCCTCATCTTCACCATGGCCAATGTCGGCCTGCCGGGCACCAGCGGTTTCGTCGGCGAGTTCCTGACGCTGGTCGGCGTGTTCAAGGTCAACACCTGGGTTGCGCTGTTTGCCGCCACGGGCGTCATCCTGTCGGCCAGCTATGCGCTGTGGCTCTATCGCAAGATCATCTTCGGCGCGCTGACCAAAGACAGCCTGAAGGGGCTGCTCGACCTTTCGGCCCGTGAGAAGACGATCCTCTATCCGCTGATCGTGCTGACCATCTTCTTCGGCGTCTATCCGGCTCCGGTCTTCGACGTGACCGCCGCCTCGGTGCAGTCGCTGATCAACAACATCACCGCATCGCTCGACGCCGCGCAGGCCGTGGCTGCGAACTGAGGGTAGAACATGACGCCGGAACTTTACTCGAGCCTCTCGCTGATCCTGCCGGAACTGATCATCGTCGTCGGCGCGCTGGCGCTGCTGATGATCGGCGTCTATTCGGGTGAGCGCGCCAACAACACCGTCACCGGCCTTGCCGTGGCGGTGCTGATCGCGGCGGGTGCCTGGCTGATGCTGTTCGGCGGGGAAGGCAAGGCGTTCAACGGCGCGCTGGTTGCCGATCCCTTCGCCAAGATCATGAAGGTGCTGACGCTCATCGGCTCGGTGGTGACGCTGATCGTGTCGGTCGGCTTCGCCAGGGCGGAAAAATTCGACAAGTTCGAATATCCGGTGCTGATCCTGCTGGCCACGGTCGGCATGATGATCATCATCTCCGCCAACAGCATGATCTCCCTCTATATGGGGCTGGAGCTGCAGTCGCTGGCGCTCTATGTCGTGGCCGCCTTCAACCGCGAGAACGTGCGTTCGACCGAGGCCGGCCTGAAATATTTCGTTCTCGGCTCGCTGTCGTCGGGCATGCTGCTCTACGGCATCACCCTGGTCTACGGCTATACCGGCCATGTCGGATTCGAGCAGATCGCGGCAGCGGTTTCCAGTGGCGAGCGCGAGCTTGGCCTGGTCTTCGGCCTGGTGTTCGTCCTGGCCGGTGTGGCCTTCAAGATCTCGGCCGTGCCGTTCCATATGTGGACGCCGGACGTCTATGAGGGCGCGCCGACACCGGTGACGACCTTCTTCGCCTCCGCTCCGAAGATGGCGGCGATGGCACTGATGGTGCGTGTCACCATGGGCGCCTTCGAAGGCATTGCGCCCGACTGGCAGCAGATCATCGTGTTCGTCTCCATCGCTTCCATGGTGCTGGGCTCGTTCGCGGCTATCGGCCAGAAGAACTTCAAGCGCCTGATGGCCTATTCGTCGATCGGCCATGTCGGCTTCGCGCTGGTCGGCCTTGCGGCCAACACGGAAGCCGGCGTTCGCGGTGTCATCATCTATATGCTGATCTATCTGGTGATGACGCTCGGCACCTTCGCTTTCATCCTGGCCATGCGCCGCAAGGACGGCAATGTCGAGGAGATCGGCGATCTGGCGGGACTGGCGACCACCAATCCGGTGATGGCGACCATCCTCACCATCCTGATGTTCTCTTTGGCCGGCATTCCGCCGCTCGCGGGCTTCTGGGCCAAGTGGTATGTGTTCCTCGCCGCCATCAACGCCAACCTCTACACGCTTGCGGTGATCGGCGTTCTGGCTTCGGTGGTGGGCGCCTACTACTATCTGCGCATCATCAAGATCATGTGGTTCGACGAGCCGGTGGGCGGGTTCCTGCCGATGGCCGGCGAACTGCGTCTCGTGCTTGGCGCGTCGGGTGCGTTCATCCTGTTCTATGTGCTGTTCGCGGGTCCGGTGGGCCATATCGCGGAAGCCGCGGCCAAGACGTTCTTCTGACGGGCATGGGCTTCCAGCTCGCTCCGACAGCGACGGCCGAGGGCTTCCGGCTGGAGGCGCATGACAGCGTCGGATCGACCAATGCCCTCGCGCTCGATCGCGCGCGCGAAGGCGACCCAGGCAAGCTCTGGGTCGTCTCGCGGAAGCAGGAGAGCGGGCGCGGCCGGCGCGGCCGTGCATGGGCCTCGCCCGAAGGCAATCTTGCCTCCACGCTGCTGCTGATCATCGACCGCGACCTGAAAACCGCCGCCACGCTCGGCTTCGTTGCGGGGCTTGCGCTTGGCGATGCGCTGGAGGCGATCGTGCCGGGACGCACCGCAATGGCCGCCGATGGCGCGGGCGACAGGCGGGGCAATCGCTTCGAGCTGAAATGGCCGAACGACGTGCTGGCCAACGGCGCCAAGATGGCCGGCATCCTGCTCGAATCCTCCATGCTGGACGCAAATCGCTTCGCGCTCGCCATCGGCATCGGCGTGAATGTCGTGGCGTATCCGCAGGATGTTCCCTATCCCGCGACCTCGCTCAAGGCACTGGGTGCGAATTGCGACGCTGAAACATTGTTCCTGGCGCTTTCCGACGCCTGGAGCGAGAACATGCGCCTTTGGAACGAAGGCCGGGGGCTGGACCTTATCCGCCAGCGGTGGCTGTCGCGCGCGGCCGGGCTCGGCGGCGAGGTTGCCGTCCGCGTCGATGGCGATGTGGTGCGGGGCGTGTTTGAAACCATTGACGAGGATTGCCGCTTCGTCATTCGCGACGACAGCGGCGCGCTTTTGAAAATCGCCGCCGGTGACGTGCATTTCGGGGTCGTCGCCTCGGCGCATACCGCCTAGAGCCTGATGACGTTTCGTCGAATCGTCGCCGGACTCTATCTATTTGTTTGAGCATGATCCTTCCTGAGAACCGGTTTCCGCTTTTCGGGATCTTGCTCTGGACGGACGTCCGATGCGGCTATCGGGACGCCGGTGACAGAATCGAGAAGGAATGAACATGGCGAAATCCAGGGAAGCTGAACTCGTTTTCGTGCCGCTCGGCGGCGTGGGCGAGATCGGCATGAATTTCGCGCTCTACGGCTACGGGCCGGTGGACAATCGCGAATGGGTCATCATCGATGTCGGGGTGACGTTCCCCGATCCTTCCATGCCGGGTGTCGATCTGGTGCTGCCCGACACGCGCTTCATCGAAAGCGAGTTGCACAATGTGCGCGGCATCGTCATCACCCACGCCCATGAGGATCACTACGGCGCGCTGCTCGACCTGTGGCCGAAACTGAAGGCCCCCGTGTGGATGACGCCTTTCGCGGCCGGGCTGCTGGAGGCCAAGCGTCAGGCCGAAGGGGGCGGCACGAAGGTGCCGGTGACGATCTACCGCGCCGGCGAAACCTTTACCGTCGGGCCGTTCAGCATCGAGGCGCTGGCCGTCACGCACTCCATCCCCGAACCGGTCTCGCTGGCGATCACGTCGCCGCTCGGCACGGTGATCCATACCGGCGACTGGAAGATCGATCCCGCGCCGGCGATTGGTCCCAGGACCAACGAAGCCCGCTTCCGCGAACTGGGCGAGCGGGGCGTTCTGGCGCTGGTCTGCGATTCCACCAACGCGTTGCGCGATGGCGAATCTCCGTCCGAGCAGGATGTCGGGGAGGGGCTGCGCGAGGTGATCGAGAAGGCGCCGGGCCGCGTCGCCGTCACCACCTTCTCCTCCAATGTCGGACGCATCCGCTCCATCGCGGAAGCCGCGCGCGACACCGGCCGGCAGGTGCTGGTGCTTGGGCGCTCGCTGAAGCGCGTCATCGATGTGGCAAGGGAGCTTGGTTATCTGGACGGGCTGCCGGAATTCATCTCCGAGGATGACTATGGCTACATTCCGCGCGAAAACCTCGTCATCATCTGCACCGGCAGCCAGGGCGAGCCGCGGGCGGCACTTGCCAAGCTGGCGCGCGATGAGATGAAGACGGTGGCGCTGTCGCCGGGCGACATCGTGGTTTATTCCTCGCGCACCATTCCCGGCAACGAAAAGGCCATTCTGGAGATCAAGAACCTTCTGATCGACCAGGGCATGAAGATCATCGAGGATGGCGATGCGCTGGTGCATGTGTCCGGCCATCCGCGCCGCAGCGAGCTGCGGCGCATGTATGACTGGGTGCGGCCGTGCATCGCGGTGCCGGTGCATGGCGAGGCCGCGCATCTGGTGGCGCATGGCGCGCTTGCCGCGGCTTCCGGCGTGCCGGAAGTCGCGCAGATCCGCGACGGCGACATGCTGAGGCTCGCGCCCGGAGCCGCCGAGATCGTCGATCAGGTGCCGTTCGGCCGCATCTTCAAGGACGGCAAGCTGACCGGCGACGAAGAGGCGGTGGGCCTGCGCGAGCGGCGCAAGCTTTCCTATGTCGGCCATGTCGCGGTGAATGTGGTGCTGGATGAGCGCCATGAACTCGCCGGCGACCCCGACATCGTCGCCATCGGCGTCGCCCGCACCGACGCGCGCGGCGAGGACCTGGAAGAGCTGATGCTGGATGCGGCAATCGGCGCGGTCGACAGCATACCCCGCGCACGCCGAAAAGACCTCGACCTCGTGCAGGAGGCCGTGCGGCGCGCGGTGCGCGCCGCCGCCAACGAAGCCTGGGGCAAGAAGCCGCTCGTGACCGTGTTCGTTACGAGGTGAATTTGTGACCGGTGAATGGTAAATGGTGAATGGGACGCGGCGGAACGTCCGGCCTTGTCCCGGTTGACACAGGTGCAATCCGCCGATCCGTCACCATTCACCATTCACCATTCACCATTCACCATTCACCATTCACCATTCACCATTCACCATTCACCATTCACCATTCACCGGAAATTGCCATGCTCGGTCGCCTCAATCATGTCGCCATCGCCGTTCCGGACCTCGCGGCGGCAAGCGCAGTCTATCGCGATGCGCTGGGTGCGACGCTGGGCGAGCCGCAGGCTCTGCCCGAACATGGCGTGACCGTGCTGTTCATCGACACCGGCAACACCAAGATCGAATTGCTCGAGCCGCTGGGCGAGGGCTCTCCGATCGCCGCTTTTCTCGAAAAGAACCCGGCTGGCGGCATGCACCATATCTGCTACGAGGTGGACGACATCATCGCCGCGCGCGACCGGCTGAAGGCCTCGGGCGCGCGGGTGCTGGGCGATGGAAACCCTAGGATCGGCGCGCATGGCAAGCCGGTGCTGTTCTTGCATCCGAAGGATTTCTTCGGCACGCTGGTCGAACTGGAACAGGTGTAAGCTCATGACTGGCTGGATTTCGGCAATCGCTGTCTATTTCGTCATCTGGTGGACGGTGCTGTTCATTGCGCTGCCCATCGGCCTGAAGACGCAGGATGAGGACAACGCCGTGACGCTTGGCACCGAGCCGAGCGCGCCGCGCGGGCCGCATATGCTGCGCGCCGTCATCATCACCACGATCCTGGCGTTCGTCGTCTATGGGGCCTTCTATCTCCTGACCCGCGTGATCGGGTTCAGCTTTGACGATTTTCCGCAATATATCCCGCAGGGCGACTGAGGCAGGCCGGCAACCGGCAGGTTTTTCAGCGCATCGCAACGCTGTCGGGCGTGCCCCGCAGCGTCCATGCTTTCCGTCGTGGCGCGCCGCAAGCGCCCCCGCGCCCGGAAACGCGTTGAAATTGCGCCGGGTTAAGTAATAAATTCTAGTGATTTAGTATAATAAATGCGCTAGAGAGATTGTGAAGATTCCCGAAGGGGGAGATGGCCCAGAGCTTTGCGCAAAAAAAATGCAAGGCACGAGGCCTTGCAATTGAACGCGTCCGATCTGCTTTCCGTCACCGGCGGCTGCGGATAATCGCGCCTAGATCGCATCCTCCCAAGACTTTGACCGCGTAGGAGAGCAGATTGTTTACTCTGCCCTCTCGATTATCGCAGCACACTAGACCAAGCTGCGCCGAATTGTCACGACATTTTTTCAAGTTGAGCCAGCAATATGTGCTGCGCTGCACAATAAACATGCAGCTTCCGCATCCGGCCCGGGCATATCCGCCATTCCGCCTGCTGCCTGTTCTCGCCTGGCGAGGCATTTCTGGCCGATTGCGGCATGTGGTCGGGTTTCCAAGCTGCCTTGAAATGGCTATGAAGCGCGGGCAGGCAACTTCTGCACCGGTGCCGATTCCGATTCCGGCTCTTCTAGTTCTTTGATGGAATTTCACATGCGTCTGTCGCGCTATTTCCTGCCCATCCTGAAAGAGAACCCGCGCGAGGCCGAAATCGTCTCGCATCGGCTGATGCTGCGGGCCGGCATGATCCGCCAGCAGGCGGCGGGAAGCTTCTCCTGGCTGCCATTGGGCAAGCGCGTTCTGGACAAGGTCTGCCGGATCATCCGCGAGGAGCAGAACCGGGCGGGCGCGCTGGAAATCCTCATGCCGACGATCCAGTCGGCCGATCTGTGGCGCGAGAGCGGTCGCTATGACGACTATGGCGACGAGATGCTGCGCATCAAGGACCGCAACAAGCGCGACATGCTGTTCGGCCCGACCAATGAGGAAATGGTCACGGAGATCTTCCGTTCCTACGTGAAGACCTACAAGGACCTGCCGCTCAACCTCTACCATATCCAGTGGAAGTTCCGCGACGAGCGGCGGCCGCGTTTCGGCGTCATGCGCTCGCGCGAGTTCCTGATGAAGGACGCCTATTCCTTCGACATCGACTACGAGGGCGCGCGGGCGGCCTACAACCGCATGTTCGTGTCCTATCTGCGCACCTTCACGCGCATGGGCCTGCAAGCCATCCCGATGCGCGCCGACACCGGCCCGATCGGCGGCGACCTCAGCCACGAATTCATCATCCTGGCCGAGACCGGCGAAAGCCAGGTCTACTGCGCACGCGAGTTCCTGAGCCTGCCGGTTCCCGGCGAGGACACGGACTTCTCCAATGACGGCGAAGTCGCCAGCATCGTCAAGGAGTGGACGACGCCCTACGCGGCCACCGACGAGATGCATGACGAGGCGGCCTGGAATGCCGTTCCCGCCGGCGACCAGCTCTCGGCGCGCGGCATCGAGGTCGGCCACATCTTCCACTTCGGCGAAAAATATTCGAAGCCCATGGAGGCCAAGGTGGCGGGCCCGGACGGCAAGGACCATTACGTTTCGATGGGCTCCTACGGCATCGGCCCGTCGCGCCTGATCGCGGCGATCATCGAGGCCAGCCATGACGAAAACGGCATCATCTGGCCGGAGGCGGTTGCGCCCTTCCAGGCCGGCGTCATCAACATGAAGGTGGGCGACGCCGAGTGCGACCGCGTGTCGGAGGAAATCTATGCCGCGCTCGAAGCAGCCGGCGTGGAAGTGCTCTATGACGACACCGACCAGCGCTCAGGCGGCAAGTTCGCCACCGCGGACCTGATCGGCCTGCCGTGGCAGATCATCGTCGGCCCGCGCGGCGTTGCCGCCGGCGAGGTCGAGATCAAGAATCGCCGCACCGGCGAGCGCGAGACGCTCTCGATCCCGGCGGCCATCGCCCGCTTCGGTAAGGCCTGATGGCGAAGGCGGCGGCCAAACCGGCTGGCGCCGGTCCATTCTCCGTTTTCGAGCGCATGGTG
>Ga0182738_1004116_pt1 | contig 16243 bp, 15 predicted proteins | sample eDN5th30CBELigMG_FD_128876 | JGI IMG/M metagenome (GOLD analysis project Ga0182738, IMG submission 128876) | Enriched Miracle-Growth compost microbial communities from Emeryville, California, USA - eDNA 5th pass 30_C BE-Lig MG (version 2)... ... | reverse complement strand
GAGCGGTTCGGCGAGACGAAGCTTCTGCGCCTTCAGTTCGAGGACGACGCCCCCGAAGACCTGGCCCGCTTCGGCGAGGTCGTCCGGCGCGAGGGGCCGGCCGCCGACATTCGGATCGACCGCGGGAGGGTCTCCGAGGTTCTCGGATCCCTGCTCAATCTCTACGCGCTGGCCGATGTCAGCGTCGTGGATCCTCCGCTTGAGGAAGTCATCGCCAAGGTCTTCGAGGAGGCTCGGCTCGCCAATGACGCCGCTTGACGCGACCGCGAACGGGCCGGGCTCGTTGCTTCTCGACGGCGGAGGCCACGACGAGCAGCCCCCACGTTCTCCCGGCCAAAGCCAAGGCCCGCTCGCCCCGGCGGCCAAGTATTCGAAGATCTTTCGGATCGCCCTGATCGAGCGGATGACCTACCGGGGCGACTTCCTGTTCGGAACCGTCCTCCGGTTCCTGCCCATCGTCACCACGATCCTGCTTTGGCGGGCCATCTACGAGGGGTCGGGCCAGACCGAGCTTGGCGGCTTCCGCTATCGCGAGATGGTCGCGTATCTCTTGCTGACCAACATCAGCCGGATGTTCTCCAGCATGCCCGGCCTGGCGGCGGGGATCGCCCGCGAGGTCCGCGAGGGGACGCTGAAGCGCTATTTGGTCCAGCCGCTCGACTTGGTTGGCTACCTCCTGGCCGGTCGGGTCGCTCACAAAGTGGCCTACATCAGCATGGCGTTTCTCCCCTACGCGGGGCTCTTTTACATTTGCCGAGGCTACTTCGACGGCTTTCCCGACGCCTTGACCCTCGCGGCTTACGCCCTCTCGCTCATCCTCGCGTTCCTCGTCGGCTTCTTTTTCGAGGCGACGGTCGGGATGGTCGGCTTCTGGTTCCTTGAAGTCACATCGATCCTCTACATCGTGATGACGCTCAACTACTTCATCTCGGGCCACATGCTGCCGCTTGATCTCTTGCCGCAGCCGTGGGCGGGGCTCCTCAAGGTCCTTCCCTTCCAGTACATGGCTTATTTCCCGGCGGTGGTGTTTCTGGGGAAGGTGCGGGGCTGGGACCTGGTTCTGCATCTGGCCCTGGAGTTGTTCTGGGCGGTCGCGTTCATGGTCCTGGCCCGAACGCTTTACCGGATCGGCCTGAAGCGATACAGCGCGTTTGGAGGTTGAGGCGTGATCGCCGGTCTTTTTCGATATCCGCGCATGTTCGCCGCGCTCGGCCGCTACACCTTGGCCCGCGAGATGGCCTTTCGAGGCAACTTCCTGGTCAAGGTTTCCGTCGAGTTGCTTTGGTTGGGCATCCTGATCGCCTTCTATCGCGTGGTCTTCGCCAGCACCAGCAACATCGCCAACTGGAGCGAGCCGGACTACTTCTTCTTCGTCGGTTGCTACTTCGCCCTCAACGGCCTCATCGAGATGCTTTTTCTCGACAACTGCAACGAGTTCGCCGAACTCGTCCGCACGGGAGACCTCGATTTTCTGCTCTTAAAACCGATTGACGAGCAATTCCTCGTCTCCTGCCGGCGGTTTGATTGGGGGACCGCGCCGAACCTGGTGATGGGGGCGATCGTGATGATTCTGGCGCTGGTCCAGAAAGGCTGGGTCTTCGACCCGACTCGGGTCGCGACCTTCTTCGTCACCTTCGTTTGCGGCGTGTCGATCGCCTATAGCTGCATGTTTCTGCTGACCTCGGTCTCGATCTGGATGGTCCGCAACCAGAGCCTGATGGAGATGTGGTGGCTGTTCACCAGTCTCGCCCGATACCCCCGCGAGATCTTCTCCGGGAGGTGGGCCGAGCCGATCGGCGGCTTCTTCACCTATTTCATCCCCATCCTGCTGGTCTCCAACGTGCCGGCCAACGTGATGGTCCGCGTCCTCGACCCGTGGATGGTCGCCTGGACGGTCGCCGCTTCGGTCGCCCTGCTTTGGATCAGCCGGCGGTTTTTCCAATACGCCCTCCGATCGTACCGCAGCGCGAGCAGCTAGCGATTTGGACCAGCGACCGGCCGCACAAGTGATGTTGCCGTCGCGAGACCTCTTTGTTGCGTGCAATCAACAACGCCGCGCTTTGGTTCGCTTCGGGAAACGCATCGCGAGCCCAATGGCGGTGGACTACGCTCCTAATGTTGACGGGGGCGTCACCATCCGGGATGTTGACCGAAGAGAAGGGCGTGGGGCGACGCCCCGGCGAGCCGGTCGTGGAAGCCCGGCGGGACAACCCGAAAGGAAACGGCGCGGGAAGGACGTCGAGTTTCGGCGGGATCCGGATTGAGGACTCACGATGTCGCTGGTCGAAGTCGGACGCGGGATGGATCACGGCTCGGAAAGGGTTATTTCGCTCCGAGGCGAGCGAGTCGGTTTCCCGGAAGAGGAATCCGAGTGGAGTCCAACGCCGGTCGGCTCCTTCTGGTCGCCCCTTCTGGAAGAGGTTCAACAGCTTCGAGCGGAGCTGGCGGCGGCTCGGGCGACGATCGATACATTGCGAATCGATTGCTCGAATCTTGAAGCGAACATGCATCGGCTTCGGCGGGTCGCCTCGACCGACGAGTTGACCGGGCTCTGGAACCGGCGGTTCTTGCTCGATTCGCTGCGGCTTTCCCACTCGTTCGCGGTTCGCCAGCGTCTTCCGTTGTCGGTTGTGATGCTGGACGTCGACCACTTCAAGGCGTTCAACGACGACTTCGGCCACGCCGCCGGCGACGAGGCGCTCAGGGATGTCGCCGACCTGATCCAAGGCTGCGCCCGAGACCACGATGTCGCCGCGCGTTACGGAGGAGAGGAGTTCGTGATCTTGCTCCCCGGCGCGGGGCGGAGGGGCGCCGCGGCCCTGGCCGAGCGTCTCCGCCGTCGCGTGGAGGCCCGGGCGTCCCGGTTTCGTCCGATCACCGCGAGCCTCGGCGCGGCCACGCTTCGCCCTCGGGCGGGCGAGGAACCCATCAGCGCCGCGGGCCTTCTGGAATTCGCGGACCTGGCCATGTACCAGTCAAAGTGGCGGGGACGCAACCAATTCACCCACGCCGACGACATCGAGGCGGAGGCCCGAGCCGCGGCGCGGTGAGCAGAAGAAGCGCCGACCCGGGAGACCGAGGCGACCGCCGGCGGTCCAGCGGGTCGGGCGTCGTCGGCTTTACCGGGCCTCCAGCCACTTCTCGCAATCGATGGCCGCGGCGCATCCCGATCCCGCGGCCGTGATGGCCTGCCGGTAGTGCGTGTCGACCACGTCGCCGCAGGCGAAAACTCCCTCGACGCTGGTGGCCGTCCCGTAGTTCGGCAGCGAGTCGCGGAGGCCGGCCGGCGCGTCGACGTCCGCCCAGGCCAGGGCGGCGCGGGTGAGGATGTAACCTTCGGGCGTCATGGCGAGTTGGCCCTTGAAGATCTTCGAGTTGGGGTCGTGGCCGATGGCCAGGAAGAGGCCGTCGATCGGCAATTCTCGCGTCGAATCGTCGGTGGTGGACTTCAACTTCACGCCCGTCAGAACGTCGAGCCCGTTCTCCTTCTCGCCCAAGACCTTGTCAACCACGGCGTTGAGGGCGTATTCGATCTTCGAGTATTTCTGGAGGCGGTCCTGCATGATCTTCGACGCCCGAAACTCGTCGCGGCGGTGGATCAGGGTGACCTTGGACGCGAACCGGGTCAGGAAGGTGGCCTCCTCGACGGCCGAGTCTCCTCCGCCGACGACGGCGATCTCTTTGCCCTTATACAGCGCGCCGTCGCAGGTGGCGCAGGTGCTGACGCCGTTTCCCTTGTAGGGCCCTTCGATCCCGAGCCAGCGGGCCGAAGCGCCGGTGGCGACGATCAGGGCGTCGGCCGTGTATTCGCGAATCTCGCCGCTGGAGGGATCGCCGCTGGGGTCGTCGGTCGTTCGGACCCGGAACGGCCGCTGGGAGAGGTCGGCCTCGAAGACGGTCTCCCACTTGGTGATGGCGCCGAAGCGCTGGGCCTGCTTGCGCATCAGTTCCATCAGTTCGGGGCCTTGGACGCCCTCGGGGAAGCCGGGGAAGTTGTCGACCGAGGTGGTCAGGGTCAACTGGCCGCCCGGTTCCCCGCCCTCGAAGACCAGGGGCGAGAGGTTGGCGCGCGACGCGTAGAGCGCGGCGGTCAGACCAGCGGAGCCCGATCCGATGATGATCACGGCCGAATGTGCTTCAGACATCATTGCCTCAAAAGAGCAAACCAACTCAGGAAACCGGGCGCGCCGAGCGGTGGGAGGCCGCGTCCGACGCGGGTGTTTGGTGAATTTTCGCGCAAACCCGCCGAGCGCCAGTCCATCCTAGGCGGATATAACCTAGATTTCCAGCAGAGTCCTCTGATGCTCGCGAACGCAAACGCTCCGACGACGACGCATTATGAAGGAACAACCGGATCAGGGGCTAATGGGAGGATGAGGCGCCATGCTGGTGTTGACGCGAAAGCTCATGGAAAAACTGTACATCGGCGACGACGTTTGCGTTACGGTCGTTCGACTTGAGGGGGGCCAGGTCCGCCTCGGAATCGACGCCCCGCGCGAGGTCGCCGTTGTCCGCGCCGAATTGATCCCGGAACGGGGGCGCGAAGCGAGTCGGCCGGTTTGCCGAACGTCCCGCGTCGACGACGACCGCGACGTCCAGCGCCCGCCTCTGTCGGTTCATGGGGTTGATGAGCGACGCCGCTCACGGACGCGATAGACTCGGCGTTGACGCCGGGAACTCTCCGCGGGGATTGTTTGAATGGAAACGCCGGGCCGGGCCGCGCCGACGAGCTTTCAAAAGCTTCTTCGCCGCGGTTCGGGCTTTGGCTCGCGAACAAAGCGCCTTGGCGTTGAGATTTTGCCTTCGGCAAACCACAACGCGGTTCGATCAGCTTTGAGACCACCTCTTCACCGAGCGCGCGACGCGCGCCAGGCCGCCGACTCCGGGCAGCCTGTCAAACCATTGCGTGTGGATGTCGCTCTTGGAACTGCGCTGCCGGCCCAGGTTCGGCTGGGCGACCAGCGTCAGCACGTCCGGGTTCCTCGCCCGAAACATGGTGTACGCCCCATCGCAGTGCATCGGTCCTCCATCGGGATGACCGGGGGGGCGCTTCAGCACGCTCTCGAAATAATCGATCAGACGAGGGATCGCCGATCCGTTGACGGCATAGAAATGCGTCAATCCGATGGCTCCCGTCTCCGCTCGCAGGGGAACCGTCGGGTCATGGCTCGGGTCGTCCTCCAAGGCGTGTCCCAAGTAGGCGATGCCCCAGTTGTCGCGCTCTCGCAGCGCGTCGACCAGCGCGGCGGATCGGTCCATGAACGACGAGTCGATCTCCAGGTCGTCCTCCATGACCACGACGTTGGGCAGTCCGGCGTCTCGGGCCTTCTTAAGGACCCCGAGGTGACTGAGAAAGCAGCCTCGCGCGCCGGTATTCGGAAAACCCTCGGCTGAATCGACCTTCACGGCGGGGAAGTATTCGACCCAACCGCCGTTGGCCGAGAGGCTCACGCGCTTGAGCATCCGATCCATCTCCCGCCTACGATCCGGTCTCGACTTCAGGTTGACGACGTAGGCCTTGGGGAAATACTCGGTGATGTGCATGGGGCGGCGACCAGGAGACGGATTTTGAGAACAAGGATTCCACCGCGGAGCCGAGCGGGCCGATCATAGCACTCCCAAGGGCCTCGGGCAAGCGCCCGCTCGACCTTCGCCCGCCTTCGAGCGGCTGGCGCGGGGCGGTCGCGTCTCAAACCATGTGCGGAACGAGGGTTGCATGGCGTCGAAACGTGAGGCGATGGCGCGTGCGGAAAGCTCCTCCAGCCTGTATCATGGTCGCGGCGGTTTGTTGGAAATATCCAGAGCGTCCCGCGCGGCGATACGGCTTTTGATCTCGCCATCTATGGAAGGAGACTTATGAGACTCTCCATCGCGATGACGTCGTGCAATGGCGAACGGTTTGTCGGCGAACAGCTTGAGTCGTTCGCGACTCAAACCCGACTTCCGGACGAATTGATCGTTTGCGATGACGCGTCCGAGGACGAAACGGCCACGATCCTTCGAAGCTTCCAGGCGCGCGCCCCCTTTCCGGTGCATGTCCATGTCAACAAACGTCGCATGGGATACGTGGGGAATTTTGAGCAGGCGATAAGGTCGTGCTCCGGCGACGTGATCTTTCTTTCCGACCATGACGACCGCTGGCTTCCGGAGAAGCTCGCCGAGCACGAGAAGCGGCACGCTTCGGATCCTCAAGTCGGACTCGTCGTCGGCAACGCCTTGGACTGTAACGAGGACATGAGCCCCAAGGGAACAACGCACTTCGGTTTCGCGGGGCTGACCGCGGCTCGGCTGGATCGGATTCATGACGGCGGATTATTCGATTTGGTGCTTCGGACGCCCCGGTTGTTCGGATGCGCCATGTCGTTTCGGGCGTCGCTCCGGGAAATCGCGCTGCCGATTCCGGCGTCCTACACTCACGACACATGGCTGGCGATCGCGTTGTCGATTTTCACCGAGACCCGTTGCATCGCGACGCCGATGATGCACTATCGAACCCACGATCGGCAAACCGTCGGCGTCACCGCGGACAAGCCGGCTCCGGACGCGGCGGAGGCTCGATCGCTGCGACTCAGGGAAATCGAGGGGGAGCGCGGGGCGCTTGAAGACCTTCTGAAGCGGGTTCGCGAATTCCGGCACCTTGTTCGAGTCAAGAGGGCCGAGCGCCGGATCGAGGGCAAGCTCGCTCATCTGGAGGCGCTCGCCAAACGCGACGGCGGATTAAACAGCCGGGCGATGGCCGTCGTCGGGGAACTGCTGTCGGGTGGCTACTTTCGCTACTCAACGAAGTCGGCGCTGCGTGGTGACGTCAAGCTGATGCTTCGAGTCTGAGGGACGGAGTCGGCGCTTGCGTCGACTCGCCTTTTCGAGCCACCAGCATCAGATTGCTGGCGACGCGGTTGATCGGCCAGACGCGTTCGAGGACGGAATTGGCCAGCCAGACGGGACCGTGGAGCGCCCCATAGGCGTTTTTTAGAACCCTGGGGAAGCCGTTGAGCATGGTCGGGACGATGAGGCGGTAGTCCCACGTCACAACCTCATACCCGGCCGCTTTTAAAAGCTCCGACGCGGAGTCGATGGTGTAGAGCCGGTCGTGGGCGGTGTGCCCAAGCCGGCGCTGGAGGGCCTCGGTGTAGCTGAGTCGGTTGGGCAGACAGGCGACGAGGAAGAGGCCGCCGGGTTTGAGGATTCGGAAGACCTCGCGGAGCGAGTTTTCCTCGTCGGCGACGTGTTCCCAGACGCCGTTGCTGGTGACGACGTCGAAGAAGTCGTCCTCGTACTCCATCCGATAGTGATGCTGGATCAGCGAGTACCGCAGGCCGCTGTATTCGTAGAAGGGCCGGTAGGCGTCGGGCGGCACCGCGTCGCAGCCGTGCAATTCGATGTTGGCGCCGAACCGCCGGCGATAGATGCAGGAATCCACCGCGTGCTGGCATCCCCATTCGAGCACGCGATCGCCCGACTTGATTCCCCGAGCCAGCCAGTCGATCATCGCCAGGCGGCGTCGGATCGTCAGCGGCATCGAGAAATGCGCGTCGAGGTAATCGAGGTGCGCGCCGGCGACGCCGTGCAAGGCGCTGTATTCCCGCTGTTTGGCCCAGAGTTCGCGGATGAGGGCCGTCTCGGCGGCGTGGTCGGCGCGCGCGGCGATCGGCGTGGGCGCGACGGTTCCGGCCTCAAGGTCCAGGGTGGGAGCGGAAATCGGGGACTCCTTTCCGAGCGGCGGGGGCCTTCGGCCATGATCGGGCGCGCTCGCCGCTCCGCGCGAACTCGGCGAAAATCTACCGGGATCGTCCCGACGACGCAAGGGCGTTCGCGGCCTCGCGCGCGGAGCGGGGTATGTATCGCCGGCCGTTTTGTGCGACCATAAAGAATCATCGGACTTTGGGAACATGGCGCTTGAGGGGATCATGGGCGACAACGCGGCCGAGCCTCGCTTTTGGACGGAAATCGACCCCTTGGAATCGGCGATCGCCGAGCTAACAAACGCCCTGCGCGAGGCCGACGGCCCGGCCGACCTCTCCGGCGATTGGCCCGAACCCCTCTGGAGTCCCATCCGAGACGCCGGCGTGGCCCGGTGGTCGATCCCGGTCGAGCACGGGGGCGAGGCGTGTCCTCGGCCGCTCCTCATCCAGCGCTACGCGAGGCTGGCGGAGGCGAGCCTGACCTCGGCCTTCATCCTCTCGCAGCACGACGCCGCGACGCGAAGATTGACGGCTGCGGCGGATCGCCCGGCCGCCCGCGATTGGCTCGCCTCGATCGTCGACGGCCGCGCGTTCGCCACCGTCGGAATCTCGCAACTGACGACCTCGCGGCGGCTCGGCGCGAAGGCCCTGGTCGCGACCGAGATTGGGCCGGGGCGGTATCGACTCGACGGCGGGATGCCCTGGGTGACGGCCGCCGAGCGCGCCGACGTGTTCATCACCGGCGCCATCTTCGACGACGGCCGGCAAGTCCTCCTGGCCCTGCCCGGCGACCGCCCGGGCGTGGCCGTCAAGCCAGCCTTCGAACTCGCGGCGCTTCAGGCGTCCCGAACGGCCGAAGTCGTCGTCGACGGCGTGGAGATCGACGAGGCCGACATTCTGATCGGCCCGACCCGGGACATCTCGTCCCAGCCGGGCGCGGTCGGCACGGCGGGGCTGGAGACATCGGCCCTGGCCCTCGGCCAATCCGCCGCCGCCATCGGCGCCCTGGCCATGTTGGCCGCCGATCGCGACGATCTGGTTGAACCGTTCGACCTGCTGTTCGACAACTGGAAACAAGCGTGGTCCTCGCTGATGAGATGCGCCCGGGGAGAGGGAGACGCCTCCGCCGCGGGCGAGCTTCGGATTCAGGCGAACGGCCTGGTCTCTCGATCAACCCAGGCGTATCTAACCGCCCGCAAGGGCCGAGGCTTCCTCCGCTCCGACCCCGCCCAACGCTGGGCCCGCCAGGCTCTCTTCTTCCTCGTCTGGTCGTGCCCCACCCCCATCGCCCAAGCCGCGATTCGGGAGTTGGCGGGGTTTTGCGTGGATTAGGTTTTGCTTGGTGGGCCGCAAGTCTTACATGGGCAAGTCATAATGCGCTCCTTTGCCAAACATAAGGCGGATGTTCCGTATCTGTTTCGCGTGCCTACCTGCCTCATTCGCATAGATCAGCGGTACATAGCTCCCACGGACTGGGATCAATCCGTCGTCTGGGAGGATCTTGTGGACCATGTGTCTCTACAACGACAAATTAAATCAACACCCGCGCTCGCGATTAAAAGCAATGCAATCGTCGCGATCAACGGCGCTCCATTTGTGAAGGCCGCCCTGTCGGTCGAACCTGTCATTGAATGCATAATATGCCAATCCAGAGACCGACTTGACGAGTTCGACGGCCGAGCTCGTCCCACGTCGGCTCGAGAAGCACTTGAGGAACTCGAGGACACTCCGCACGCCAAGTACTGGCAGGTCGTGTATTTCTCCGATGTTTTAAACATCCCAAAGATAGACTCCGTGATCTCGCTCATTGTTCGAACGAACTGTGTTTTAACTCCGCCTTTTCCCCGAATCGTCGGTGGCCGGACAGCCGTAAGCTGGCAAACTGGATACCTGACTTTGGACGACGCGGCCGGCGTAAGAACGGTATCCGCAATACGTGAAATTGCCTCGCGGCACGGTGTCAGCAGCTTCAATGGAACCCGAGTTGCCGCGTTGGTGTAATGCGTGGAAGTTGGGTTCAGCTCGTTCTTCCGCGCGGTGGTCCATGCCATTCGTCTTCCTGAAGGGGCGCGGGCGATACAATACTTGAAGGATCGTTTAAACAACGGAGGCGAGGCAACGATGAGCACGGTTGAAGAGATCACCGCCGCGATCGAACGGCTCTCCGCCGATGACGTGGCCCGCGTCCGGGCTTGGTTGGCGGAATTTGCCGAAAGGCGTTGGGACGAGCGAATTGAAGCCGACGAACGGGCCGGCCGGCTTGACGCTTTGATCGACAAGGCATTAGAGGAACATCGAGCCGGGAGAACCCGCCCCCTGTGAATCACCACACCACGGTCGACTTCTGGGATTGTTATGCTCGACTTCCCGAGCCGGCGCGACGGGTGGCCGATCGTCATTACGCCCTGCTACGCGCGGACCCCCGGCATCCGTCCTTGCACTTCAAAAAGGTCGGGCGGCTGTGGTCGGTTCGGGCTGGGGCCGGATATCGGGCCTTGGCGGCCGAAGCGCCAGATGGCTTGGTCTGGTTCTGGATTGGCTCCCACGACGAGTACGAGCGGCTGCTGGCGAACTCATGACGCTCAAACCGCGTCGGGCGCGGCGCGGTTGTTGAGCCGGTCCAGGGGATAATGACAATCGAAACGTGATGCTTGGCGCGTCGTCGTAGCGGCGCTTGCGCTCGTTGGGCACCGGGTTGGAGTCCGATTCGATGGAGGAACCGGAGCGAGCCGAGCGGGGTCGGGTGGTTATCGCCGGGGGGAGTGGGTTTCTGGGGGTTTCTCTGGCTCTGCATTTGACGGGCAAGGGGTGGCCGGTCACGATCCTTTCTCGCCATCGGCCGCGCCGTGATGGGCCCTGGAGGCATGTTGAGTGGGACGCGCGAACGCTGGGGGCGTGGGGTCGCGTATTGGAGGGGGCGAGCGGGCTGGTTAATCTGGTTGGCCGCAGCGTCGATTGCGTCAAGACTCCCGAACATCAAGATGAAATTCTCCGTTCCCGCGTGGAGGCGACTCGGGCGCTTGGGCTCGCGGTTCGGTCGGTGGAGACGGCGCCGCGGGTCTGGGTTCAAATGAGCACGGCGCACATCTACGGCGATCCTCCTCGGGTCGTCTGCGACGAAGATTCGCCGTTCGGTTATGGGCTGGCCCCCTTCGTTGGGCGGGAGTGGGAGCGGGAATTCGAACGGAGCGCGTTGCCCGCCCAGCGCCGGGTCGTGTTTCGGACGAGCTTCGTCGTCGGTCGCGATCGCGGCTCCGGCGGCGGAGCGCTGGCGCGCCTGCTCACGCTTGTCCGGTTCGGCCTGGGCGGAGCGGTCGGGTCGGGAACCCAGGGGATGAGCTGGATTCACGAGGCCGACATGAACCGCCTCTTCGAACGCGCGTTGACCGACGCTTCGATGCGGGGCGCTTACATCGCGTCGTCTCCAAACCCGGTCTCGCAGCGAGAGTTCATGAGAACCCTGCGACGGGTCGTCGGCGTGCCGATCGGCCTGCCGGCGTTCGCGTGGATGGTCCGCGTCGGCGCGCCGCTGCTTATGCGAACCGACCCGGAGCTCGCGCTGTATGGACGTTATGTGATATCGAAACGTCTTCAACAAGAAGGGTTCGCCTTTCAGTTTCCTCATCTGGAAGAGGCGTTGCGCGATCTGCTGAAACCGCCGGCCGCCGCGGCGACGGATGCGTGAGCCGTCCGACGCCTAATCCCCGGCGGGCGTAGCCCGCCCTACGGAAATCCTTTGCTCGCGAGGCTTTAGAGCGGGCTGCGCCCGCCGAGCAAAGGCGATGGATTCGATTTGGTCCGGCATTACGACTTTGGTGGCGGCGGGGTTCATCGGGAAAACTCGCAAAGTGACTCAATGTAATCCCGGCTTCCATCGGTCGCCCAGCCGTCGAGTTGGGCGGCGTCTTTAAGTTGTTGGCCGCGCTGGCGGGCGACGGAGAGGAACGAGCAGGGGAGATCCCGCAGCGAGGTCAGGTCGCTCCAGAGCTTCTCGAATTGGGCGACGGGGAAGACATCTTCCTGGCCGTGTCCCCATCGGCGTTTCACGTCCTTGATGGTGACGTAGGTCGGCACCCTCGCGGCCAGCGATCGCACGGCGGCGGCGACTTTTTCGGGAGAGCGGCCCAGGTCTTCGCGGGTCAGGCGAAGGGCTTGAAGCAGGCCGTCGACGCGGACCCAGGTCGTCATCGAGTTGTAGTAGCGGAGGGCGAACTCGGTCTCCTCGCGGGGTTGGGCCAGGCCTTCCAGGAGCCGGAGCCGGCCGCCGACGCGGGCCAGGCCGCCGCCTCGGTCATCGATCCGGCGCGGGATGACTTCGAAAGCGAGCGTGGCGCCCGATTCGGCGGCGAGTCCCAGGACGCCCGGATCGACGGTCGCCCCCAGCGTGTCGATGTTGTGGACCATCAGCCACTTCAGGTTGGGGAAGTCGGTCAAGAGCTTCGCCAGCGAGCCGTTGCGGAGGAGGTTGGGGACCTCGTAGAAGTGTCCCGGCGGGTTGAACCGCTGGATGGGGAGGTTGTCGGTGTAGTCGGTTCCCTCTCCCATCGATTTGGCCCAATCAAGGATGGCGCGCCGGCCGGCCTCGCGGACCTTCTGCTTGTTCTCGTCGAGCGTCTCGTGGGTCGATTCCTCCCAGAGAAACGACAGGTCGCGGGTCATCGGCACCAGGCGCTGGGCGATCGATTGGCCTCGGGAGAGAAGGACCGGGCCGTCGTGCCCGAAGTGGTTGGTCTCGGAAAGTCGGCGCTCGATGGCGCCGTGCGTGAGATAGCTCGTCGTGACGACGTGGGGGATTCGCGCTCCGAGGGTCTTTTGCGAGGCCCGCGTCTTGGCGAGGTGGATTTCGAGGAAGCTCCGATGGGCCCCTCGCAGGACGACGAACGGGTTGATCGCCTTGACGACCCCCGCGCCGGTGGTCCATCGGCTGCCCACGCCGGCGGCCAGCGACACCACGGCGACCTCGCCGTTGCGGATCATCCGTTCGCCCAGCTCGACGGCCGCGCGCGGAGCGTCGCCGGTCGCGTCGATCAGGTCGGCGTCGTCAACGTCTCGAATCTCCACGTCGATCGGCAGGCGGTTGCGAGCCAGGCCGATCCGCCCGCGCTGGAGGTCTTCGCGCAGGGCTTCGTGCTGGACCGGGTCGAAGCCGTTGTCTCGACGGATGGCCTCGGCCTCCTGGTCCCATTGCGCGGCTTTGGAATCCGTCGCGCTCCGGCGAGCGGGGAAGAGGCCGTTGATCATGGTTCGGAAGACGCGGAGGAGTTCGGGCGCCTCGGCGCAGTGGTTCGCGAAGTGGTCGACGTCGGTTTTGCGGAGCTGATCCAGGGCCGCCGTTCCCTGGGCGATCATCCGGGGGACTTGCAGCGTGTAGTAGCGGGGGGGCATCATGGCCGATTCGTCGGCGTCGAGCGAGGCGAAGGTCCCCCGGGGGTTGATCCGAAAATCGTAGACGACCGGCTCCATCGCGAAGGGGAGCGCGTCGTCGAGCGACCGCTTCGCCCGGCTCATGATCGCGCCGATGCGATCCTGAAATTCATCGTGGCGATGAGGCGCGACGAAGAAGGCCATGCCGCCCCCGGACATGCCGCCGAGCATCAGGAAGCCCTGGAAGTCGCTGCCCATCGCCGCGCGGGCCTCGCGAATAATCTCCTCGGTGAAGGCGTTCGTCACCCAGGGGATGATCCCCTTGAGCGGCCCCTCCCAGTTGCGGGTCGTCCACTCGCCAAGCGCCCGGACGTCGGCCCGCTCGACCGACTCGCGGACGTTCTCAAAGATCCGGAGCGCCTCTTGTCGCGAGGCCCACTCATTGCCGTCTCGAAGCAAATACTTCGCCGTCACCATGTTGAGGATCGGCCCGACGTTCTGGGCCATTCCGCCGTGAACGAGCACGAGCCCGCGGGACAAAGCCTCGGGGAACGACCGGGGGCCGCTGGTTGGCTCGTCGCCAATGGGTTCCGGCTCGCTCGCGAGAAGCTGATGCGCGGGCAGCAGCCTGCCGCGGCTGATCCCCCATTCCGGGTCGGTCTCGCCGGCCGGAACGCCCGAGATCAACTTGACGCCGGGGAAGACGCCGCCCGAATCTTGCCAGCCCCCTCCCGACCCGCCGAGCCATTCGCCGAGGATCGCGCGGGCCACGACCACGCGGGCCTCGTCGAACCCGAGTGGCCCCGTTAGGTTCTGGGCCTGCCCGGTCGCCCGCATCAAGAGGGCGATCAGCGAGGCGAGCAGGTTCGTCGAGACGGCCAGACGCGACCCCTTGGGGATGTCGTTCACCTTGCTGACGATCTCAAGCCCATGACCGGGCCTGACCAACTTCGCGAGGATGTCGGCCAGCCGAACCGACGTGCCCTCAAGCGAGGGCGGCACCAGCCCCGAGGCGATCACCCCCGCCTTGACCAACCCCAGGTAGTCGTTGCCGAAGTTGAAAAGCTCGTCGAGGCTCTCGACATCCTTCGTCGCGTTCAGGTCGATGCTGGTGAGGCGCAGGAGGGGCTCGGCGATTACCCGAAGGCGGCACTCGATCGGAGGAGTCGGCCGGTCGTCGCGGCCATGAACGCCGAGATCGACCGAGATGTTCAGGACCCGAGCGCCCTCGGGGTAGTCCATCCCCAGGAAGAAGATGTCGGACCAGCCGCTATGCGAGAGGTCGAGCCGGACGGGGGTTCGCTCGGTCAGGATCGGGTAAAGCCCGTCCTCCGAGGCTCGTTCCAGCAACCGGGGATTGAGCCGAAGGGGGTGCTCGTCGACGCCTCCCACCCGGAACATCCAGCGGTTGCCCGCGCAGCTTCGAACGGATCTTCGCACCTGGTCGGCGAGGGTTTGGAAGGCGATCTGCTCGTAGGCCTGGGCCAGGGCGCTGCTGATCGCTCCGTTGGGGCCGCCGTCGTTCATGACCCGGCGAAACGCGGTGATCGCCTGCTCGTAACGGCGCTCCATCAGGTCCATGAAGCCGTCGAACGGGATCAGGCCGGTTGGGCGAACCGAAGGAGCGTCCTGGACTTCGTAGCGGTGGAGGGCGTGGAGAAAGAGCGAGGCTCGGACGCGATGGTAGAGGTTGTCGCCCTCGCGGCGGAAGCGGTCCAGGTCGTCGCACGCCTGGAGCTTATCGGCCAGGCTCGCCCCGGCGACGAGGTCCCGCATCGGCCGGTCGCGGACTTCAGGGACCGAACTGGTGATCGTCTCGATGAGGATTGCGCCGAGTGAAGCCATGAGTTCGGGGACCGTCGGAGGAAGGTGAGGGAGAGAAGGACGACGACGGCGAACGGCTCAACGCGGGGCCGCTTGCTCGACCCGCGCGGCGGCCTCAAGCATGACGGCCAGGATCCGGTCGCGGTCGACGCCGGCCATCGCCAAGGCGATCTGGGCCTCGACGGCGCCGTACTTGACCCCAAGATTGAACCGCGAGCCCCGAGTCTCCAAGGCCAGATATTTCTCCCGGCACCCCAGTTGATCCAGCGCCGTGGTGAGCTGGATTGATCCCTTCTCGAGGACTTCGTCGCGAACCAGTTCGTCGAGTAGGTCGAAGACCGAGGGCGTCAGGACATGCATCCCGAAGAAGCAGAGGTAATGCCCCGCGCGGAGGCCGGGGACCTGAAGCCTCAGCTCGGCGAGGGTCGGGTTGGGCTTCTCGATGACTTCGTCGATCGCGTAAACATCCGAGCGCTGGGGAAGCCTGCGCCCGGAGAGCGTGCCGTACTGGTGGATCAGATGCTCGCGGGTCGCCTGAACGGCCGACACCGCGCACGCTTCCGCCGTCGCGAGGTCGATGAGTTGCCGGGCGCATCGACGGGGCTCGGACGAGAGGTAAACATGGTCTCCCAGAAGCAGAAGAAAGGGATCGTCGCCGACGAACTCCCGGGCGGTCCAAACGGCGTGCCCGTAACCCTTGGGCTCGGGCTGGACGACGAACCGCAGCCGACGCTCAAGGTCGACCAGCCGGCGCGCCTGGTCCTCGGCCCAATCGGCGCCGGGCCTCGCCGCGCGGAGGTTGTCGGCGTAGTTCCGAAAGTGGGCGCGGTAGACCTCTTCATCGCCCGGCGCGCTGACGACGCAGATTTCCTCGACGCCGCTTTCCAGGGCCTCTTCGGCGATGATCTGAAGCACCGGCTTGGTCAGGCCGTCGCGATCGACCAGGGGCGACATGGCCTTCTGGACGGTGTCGGACGCCGGATACTCCCGCGCGCCCCGACCGGCCGCGGTGATGACCGCCTTTGAGATCAACACGTCTCGGATTCCTTTGTCTCGGAACGGACATCCAACCCACGCCCCGACGGACAACCCCTTCGCCCGTCGCGACCCGCTCAACCCCGACAAGGCGATCCTAGACTAAGCGGCCCCGGAAACTCGAACAAGCCCCGGAAGCCGACATGGCCGCCCCGCTCGAATCCGGCCCGCCTGAACGGCCGCGAGAGACGGTCCCCAACCCCCGCCGGATTGGCTTGCTCTGAAAATAGAAACGTCTTGGCTCCACGCCGTGAGCAACAGCCGTCCAGCGGTCTGTGCCGCAAATGAAGATCATGAAAAGGGTTGCGAGAGCCCCGCCCCCCTTTCATGGGGTCGGG
>Ga0182738_1004115_pt1 | contig 16250 bp, 10 predicted proteins | sample eDN5th30CBELigMG_FD_128876 | JGI IMG/M metagenome (GOLD analysis project Ga0182738, IMG submission 128876) | Enriched Miracle-Growth compost microbial communities from Emeryville, California, USA - eDNA 5th pass 30_C BE-Lig MG (version 2)... ... | reverse complement strand
ATTGATTGTAACGAGTACTGAAAGCTAAATTAGTAAAGTTGATGGGTTTTTCGTTTTCGCTCAATAGTTTTGTCCTTTTCCGCCTCATTTACTTGATATGAAGAAATTAAAGCCTAAAATTAAATTAATGAGACAATATGAGAATTGGAAAATTTCTCTCTTTCTCCCCAGTTTTGATTATTTCAAGATTGATACACATAATCTATGATGAGTTCAATTGGGAAATTATTCAGAGTTGAATCGAGAGAGATGGACACTTAGATATAAAAATCTCTCATTTTTCATTTCTGAAATAAAACGATTAGCCGCCTGAGTGGACTATTTTCTTGAAAAGGAGGTTGAAAGATAAATATCATTTTTGATGAAAAGAAACGATGAATGGGAAGGCAAATCACCTCAAAATAATTAAGATTTTAGAGGCATTCTCTTCGAATTTAAAATATTGTTTTCCAGACGTGAAAAATTTTTTCAAAAAGAGAGAGAACTTCGAGTTTATTAGAATATTTATGAATAAATTTATTTAATGTATAGAAGATAGAATAGCAGATATATCTCTTTTTTTTTTAAATGATTGATGTATTATATAATATTATAAAATTTTATTTTGAAATAATTCCTCATAATTGGTACTTTCACAAGGATAAATCTTTACAGAAAAGGTGGCATACAAACCCATCTCTAAACTTGGAGTTGAATATATTTGGGAGCTCCACTAGTTCCATAGATTATCTCTGTATTGTCACTTGGAGTTTCTATTCCAGACTTACTGTACGGAGATGTGATTGGTTGTGGCTTGGTTGCAACTGGGGTATTATATGTGAGATAGGTTACAGGTTCCCCATCTAAGGTAGTGACTCCAGATTGAATGCTGAAAAGAATTTTTTGAACCCATTTTTATGAATGAGAAATACAAAATTTTGTAATTAAGCGTTTTTGTGAGTTTTTTGTTCTGAAAATAAAAATTGTAGTACCGTGTCGTGAGTTTTTTGGATCATCCTCAAGAGAATCCTTCATTAGGAACTTCAGCTTTCAATTGGATTTTGTTTCTTCAATTTTTAAAATATTTGATTGGCAATTTTTTCTTTTTATGAAAATTTCCATTTCTCATATTCCTTTCATAAAACTATCAAAGATTTTTCCAGTCCAAAAACCTGAGGATTTTTGGAAAGAGAAGCCCAAGGAAAGTATTTTTTCTTTGGAAGTAAATTGTGATTAACTTTATGAATTTAACATTGACTTTTTTTCAAAGAGCAATAGTGGCAACAATATCATTTTTATTTAAATTATCAAAGACAATCTGGACTTCTTTTATATTCTTCCCAAAAGAAAAATTATTGTGTGAAGTTTCACGCCTCAAAACCCTTTAAGTAAAACTTTCGTTCAAACACTTTCAAGCAATAAATTTCTCATCACAATAAGAAATCAAAAGGTAAATTAGTTTAACCTGATTAAAATTATTTTTTTGGACTAAGACTCATAAATAAAGATCATAAGGATTTTGCAGATTATGAAATTATCGTATTATGAAGTAGAGTTAATTTTTGCATGTAATAATTTATCATTATCTTCATATTTATTTATTTTGAGTTTGATAAGCTCTCCATGCTGAAACATATTCCTCAACTCCATCAGTAAAGCTTGCTTTTTTTGGTGCCCATCCTAATTCTCTTCTGATCTTATCGCTATTGACCCAAATTGAGACTCTCAAGCCAAGATATGCTTCTTTGTTTTCAGGGTCAACATACACAATTTCATGTCTGTTGCCAAAATGCTTAACCAACGCCCTGAGAATCTCATCAATTGTCTCATACTTATCACCAGCAACATTATACTTCTTTCCATGAGCCTTTTCGCCAAGATTTGCGATTCTTACATACGCATCTGCGACATCATCAATATGAACTCCATGCCAAACTGTCTCTGGAGGTGTGTGTGCGACAATTTTATCGCTTGTTTCTGCTTGTTTAATGTAGATGCCATAATATGATTGGCCTCTTCCATAAATCATGCCAGGTAAGACAACAGAAGTGTAAAAATCTTCTGATGCCAACAATCTTTCAACAGTCTTGATTCTAAAAGCAGCACTTGGAAGAGGATTATAAGGAGTTTCTTCATCAACAGAATGGAAATCAGGTTCATTAGTTCTTCCTGTATCACCATACACATAAATTCCTGAAGTGAAGATAAACAATGGCTTCCTTGTCTGTTTCTTGGCGATCTTGGTAACAAGATTCAACAGATTTTCAACCCAAATATCAACATCTTTCTTGCTTTGAGAAGCATTAACGATTACATCAATAGGTCCGAGCTTTTCTGTCCAACTTGTTTCTTCAAAGTCTCCAATGATGGGAAGAATCTCTTGTTGAGCTAATTGTTGAGCATAGGTTTCTTGACGGATTACTCCGTAAACCTTGTAGCCAGCTCGGCTTAAGCCCATAGCAAGACCAAACCCAACAAATCCATTAGCTCCAAGGACTATAGCTGTTTTGACTTGGTTATTATCCATATGTTGTGGAGTTGAAGAATATTATAATAAAGTTTTGTTTTGAAAATTGTTTCGAGAGGGAGTCATAAATAGGGGGATTTGGCGAATCAAAAGAGGACTTTTTGGGGAAAGAAAATTTTGTTGCTGTTTTGGGTGAAAAAGGCGAATTTGGCTTGGCAAACTTTTTGGGGGGATTGATATAGAAAATGAAGAAAAATAAAATCTAGTCTTGCGAAATAAAAGTTTATTCTGCTAATAAAATTTTATTGCGAGTGATTTTAGTTTATGAAAATCAGATTTGAGAGTTTACTTGAGGAGGAAGAGTCAGCAGAGATCTTCTTGAAACGAACCAGCTGAGACTCAGAAGCTTCTCCATTTGAAGGACTTTTTGAAGTGGCAACCAAAGGAAAAAGTGAAAAAATTTTTAGAATTAATTTTTACTGAGGTGTTTTTGCAATCCCAAAATATTAATTTTATAAAATTCTTTGTCCTCGGACCTTTAAAGATGAATTTAAAAACTTCCAATGGATAGATACTCTAAGGCCTCAAAAACGTGAAAAAGTTTCTTGATTTTTTTTTTGAAAACCTTTGTGAATTCTCTCCAACTTGAGCAAATCGAAATTATTTTAATAGGGATTTATCTTAAATGATAATATTTAATAGAGTTCTTATTATTATTATGATTATATGAATAAAATCGAGGTTTTTCAATAATTTCCTCTTTTATTCAAAGTGACTTATCTTTTTAAATTAATAAATATCCCTTTTTTCATATAAAGATAAGTTCACATATTGCCTTCTAGAAGCATTTCTTATGAACGATGCGAGCTCCTTCTTCTTCAAATTCAGCTTTGGTGACCCACATTGTCTGGAAAGACATTAAACTTGATAAAATGGATCCTCCAATCCAGACTGAGAATCTTCTCTCATTAGGCGCAATCACTTTCACTTTAATAGCATTGGGAGCCAAAGCAGTCATTTCTTTGTGGAGTCTCTCGGGAAGGCCTTTGTACATTGTGGTACCTCCTGAAATCACAATGTTACTGTAAAGCTCCTTTCTAACATCAATATCACTTTCAGTAATTGACTTGTAAGTCAGCTCATGGATGCCTGGAAGTTCCTTACCGCATCTGCTTGGCTGAAACAGCGCTTCAGGACATCTGAATTGCTGGCTTCCTACAGAAACAACGCGGCCATCCGGGAGAGTGTACTTGACTTCTTTGGCAGCAGAGTCAGCAAAGGCTTTGTTTTCAGAGTCAAAATCATAGGCAACATAGCAAAGCTTTTCCTTCATGTCTCGTGCAATTTCCCTTTCTGAAGAAGAATACATACTTAAACCAATTTCAGTAAGAAGCTTGATCATATGCTCTGTTAAATCTCTTCCTGCAAGGTTGATTTTCCCAATCGAATGAGGTAAAGAATATCCCTCATAAATCGGAACTGTATGGCTCACACCATCTCCAGCATCAAGAACGATTCCTGTTGTTCTACCTGAGGCGTGCAGGGAAAGCACAGCTTGGATTGAGACATAGAAGGAAGGGACATTGAAGGTCTCAAACATGATTTGGGTCATTTTTTCTCGATTAGCTTTGGGGTTCATTGGAGCTTCAGTAAGGAGTGCAGGATGTTCTTCAGGGTGAACTCTGAGCTCATTAAAGTAGCAATGGTGCCAGATTTTTTCCATGCTATCCCAATCAGTGACCACACCATGTTCAATTGGGTAAGAGAGTTTGAGAATTCCCTTTTTAGCTAAAGCTTCTTCGCCAATATACATGTCTTTGTTATCAACACCGATCATGGCGTGACCTTCGCCTTTGTACCTGCCTGTCACAGAAGGGAAGCAAACAGTAGGAGCATCTTCACCTCCAATTCCAGCTTTACACATACCAGAACCATTATCAATGACAACAGCATTTGGGGTTTCACCTTCCATTGAGGGATTTGGAAAAATATGTATTTTTCTTTATTATTTGTTGGAATGGAAAAGGTATAAATAGAAAACATGGAGACCTTATTCTGACCGTTATTTTCGAGAAAAGAATAACGATTTTAACGTGGTATGTATGAGAGTAAAGGGAAGATGCGTAAGATGAGATTTGACCTCGCTACTTGAACATTTACTCGAGGCTTGAGAGGGTCAGAGTTGAATGAAGCAGAAAGGAAAGGTTTAGAATGGGGAGAGAGAGAGAAGTTGAATCATCGGAAGTTTGAAACGAATTTCTAAAATGGAGCAAAAAAGGTGTCAAGTGGAATTTGTTGACAAAGAGAGAAAGGATGGCTATTGGAATTATTTATATGCATATGTTTTTTAATTTCGAAATTTTTGTTTCAGTTAAGAAGGATAGAGTTTGTCTTTTTGTTCTTTTTGATGGATTTATTTGAAAAAGAGAAATGTCCACTTTTTGTTGACAAACGAATTTAATCAAATTTTTTTTTCTGATCAAATTTATAAATTTTTTTCTTCAAAAAGATGAAGATTGATCTGAGATATTTTTTGACAATTAAGAACAGTTTTTCTCTCTGAGGGGGAGCGTTCTCTCACGTGAAAATCATCTCGCTTGATATGATATTATGAGTGAATATTTTTCTCGATCGAGTTTCTTTATGAGCCGATTTTTGTAGTGATTTTATCAATGTGATTCAATTTAGAGCTGATAATTCTGGCTTGAAAAGAGCCATAAAATAAGAGTATAATAAGGAGTTGATATCTTGAGGTGAAGAGAGAAAGTATTTTCTCTCGACGAATTTTATTAAGGGAGAGATTTTTAAAGATTTTATTCCAAGAAAAGATATTTGACTCGGAAGCCTTAAATCTAGTTTCATTATGAATAGAAATAGTCCCTCTTTAAGGAGTGAAAAAGCCGAGATAACTTACCAGAAGATTAAAAATTTCAATTTTGTCAAAATGATGGAGAGATAATGTGATGATTGTTGATTTTTGGGATTCATAGCTAGGTGTTAAAACTGACATCTGGGAAGATGGATAGGGTGAATTGAGAAGAGTCTATTGGGAGAATTACATCATGTTTTGGAAATAAGAGAAATTGATGTTTTTATGAATCGATTGAAGAGAACAGAGAGAAAGTATTGATCACTCATATATGCTCAAAAAAGTTTGATTTAGGGGATTGACATGTGGAAAGATGAAGTTTTGAGAAAGAATGAATGCTCTCCACAAGCATCAAATTTGAAAAGAAACAGATGAAGACATTTTGGATAAGAATTTTGTTATTGAGGAAATCAGTTCTTGAGGAAGGCATAGTAGGGATTTGGACTCATTAAATGGAGAAGAGGTATCTACTGAATTGAAACTTTCATGTTGGGGAGGTGGACGCAAGTTCCAGATATAACTTTTGATGAAATCAACTCAGTGTTTGACTCAATTTTGGTTTAAAAACTTACCGTTGAGAAGCAAAAACTCAAGTAGAACTTTGCAAAAAAAAAACTTCAAAAAATAAAAGAGAGAAAGAGACTCCTCCTTCTTCTTATTCAGATTTGAAGACGCTCTTTTGCGATTATGTGATTCATCTTTGGGGGGAATAAGGGAAGAACTCCTCATTTCTTTTTTACAAAAAAGATTTTTTGTTTTGTAACGATGCAGGCGAATGAAAATATTGAATTGGAGAGCAAGTTTTATTGAGAGAATTCCTTTTTCAGAATCTTGCTTTTTGAAAGAAAAATTTTTCCCTTTTTGATTACTTGAGATGTCAAAAATAATTAAAATTGTTGACAAGGAAAAAATAATTAAAAAAGGAAAGGTCCTACCGAGAATCGAACTCGGATTATTGGATTCAAAGTCCAATGTGCTAACCATTACACCATAGGACCGAGCTATCAATTCTCTCCGCATTACCAAATTTCTTTAGCCATATTCATATCTATTTCTCTCTATTCTTCACCTCACACTTTTTTTTAGCCCCCAAAATAAATTACCAAGATATCATATCCATATCTAAAACATTACAAAGAGATTCTTCAGCCTGAGAGCCTCTTATTGAATCCTCATTCATGTTTTTGGAAGAAATATTGAGGATATCTCGATAGATGAAGAAGATGAGGTTCTCTTGGTGTTGAAAAAAAGAACTCGATTACTTTTAGATAGAGTTTGTTGTCATAAGAATTCTCGTTGTTTTCAAAAACCTTAAAGGTATCACCATGATTATTTAGACTTCGATCTTCTTTTTTTCTCATTGAGGGATGAATTGATGAAAGAGAAAAAATCACCAACTCACTCGTAAAGTTATTTCCAATGAGATCTCCGGTTTCGTCCAACTTTCTTCTCTCTGTGAGTGCAAAGTCCTCGAATCAAAGATGATAAGATTACATTTGCTGCCGTTCGAATAGTTGTGATCAATAAGAGAGAAGAAGAAGAAATAAGCGATACTAAAGAAGATGATGTTGTTTCCCTATTTTTCTAAAAAAAGAAGAAGATAATGGATCCTCACTAATCCTATCTATTTATATTAAATCCAGAAGACTAAGATTTCTTTTTCTAAGTCCAATAATGATAGTCCTAATGTTTCAACGAGTAAAGCTCGCCCTTCCTCCCTACTATAAAAGTGTAGGGCAGTCGCCAAGGGATGAAAAACCTCCTTCTCTCCCCGCATCGCAAGCAAGTTACAAGTTTCCGCATTAGTCCTAAGAAGTTCAGGTTCGAATACCTAAATTACGATTGTTTGATCATATGAAGGACTTTACAAGATAAGCTTATGCAATAAACTCTGTTTAGTTGGATTCAAGGTTAACATCATAGACTCTGATGACGTTATCAGTGAAGGCAGCGAAGAGCTTGGTACCAGTGGAGCCCCAAGCCAAAGCGGTACAGGGATAAGTGTCGGGTCTGTGGGCGGTGGCCTTTTCCTTCTTGGGCTTTTCGACGACGAGCTTGGCAATTGGGTCATCGGAGTCGGATTCCAAGTCGAAGACGTGGACACCGTTTTCAGTGGCAGCAGCGACCCATCTCTTACCAGGGTTGAAGGCAACCTTGTTGATGGGGGCACCAGTGTTCAAGATTCTTTGTTCTTCAGAGAGGTCTTCAGTGTTCCAGACCTTGATGACGTTTTCTTTACCTCCGGTAGCGATGTAGTTACCCATGGGGGCAATGGAGAGGGAGTTGATGTGTTCTTGGTGAGCCTTGAAAGAGTACTTGATCAAGAAGTTAGAGTGCCAGACCTTAAGTCTACCATCCCAACCGACGGTGGCGAAGTAGGGGTTCTTGGCGACGGGGGAGTATCTGACGCAGGAGACCCAGTCGGAGTGGTTGTTGGTTTCGTTGGTGTACTTGCAGTCAGCAAGAGTGTTCCAGAGCTTGAAGCCTCTGTCAGCACCAGCGGAGATGATTTGTCTGTTGTCTTGGGAGAAAGTGACGGAGTGGACTTCCTTGGTGTGGCCAACGAAGTTTCTGGAGGTTCTGCCGGCTCTCAAATCCCAAAGTCTGAGGGTCTTATCCCAAGAGGAGGACAAAGCGAACAAGTTGTCAGCAGAGAGGGTAACATCGGAGACGAAGTGGTTGTGACCAGTCAAAGACTTAAGGGGGACACCGTAAAGTCTGTTGGCATCGGTTTCGTCGATTTCTTCAACATCACCAGTGATCTTCCAGATCATGAGGGTTCTGTCTCTGGAACCAGTGACGACAACGTTGGATTCTTGTCCTTCCTTGCCGGGGAGGGGGTTGCCAGTGGCGATGGAGGTAACCCAGTCTCTGTGACCTTCGAGGTTACCGATAAGTCTGAACTTTGAGGTGACTTCTTCGTTGTTTTCCATTTTGAGTCTGTGGCTCTAAATTAAAAATCAATAGGAGGTGTTATTATTATTTCTCAATCTCTGGCTTAAATACTCTCCGCTAGTCTTGAATTTATCAAATTTTTTTATGGTTTCATATCAATTTAATTTTTCTGTGGTCATTTTTATTTTAAAGAATCGTATGCGTGTAATTTTTTTTTTCTTCTTCTTCTTCTTCTTCTTTAAAATGAATTTTTTATTGAGATTGAGTCTTGTCGTATGAGATATGAAATACTCTTCTCAGAGATAACGACCATAAGAGAAATGGGACATGAGAGCTAAAAGCAAAGCAGCTCTCATCATCAAATAATTATTTTTTATTTTAAAATCCAAATCTTAATCTTGAATCTTTCGTTTGTTTGTCATTGAGGACTTTTGAATCGTTATTCTCTTTGAGATTCCCTTGAGGCTTCGTAGATGAGAAGATGAGAAAAAAAGGGCTACACTTCACAATTTCTGGATGCTCAGGTATTCAACATCATTACGATCATTGATTCATTTAATTAAAAAATTATTCATAGGAATATGAAAAAGAAAAGAGATCATCATTATGTGGAAAAAAGAAAGATGAAGGGAATTGAGTTGAAAAAGCAAAAAATGTTTGTCAAGATTCAAAGGAACTTCAATTGTCGATCAATAAATTTTTCTTCAAGTTCGATTTGAGGAATTTTTTAGAAAAGTATTTCCTGTTTTTCTTTTGAGGTCCTTCAAGTGCCCTTGGCTCGATTTCGAGAGTGATTGATATGATAGATTTGTAAAATAAGTTAGAAATCGCATTTTTATGAATTTGAAAAAGGCAAAAATTTCTTGTAAAAATATTGACAAATTTTTCACTTTTATAAAAAGAGTGAAAATTTCTTAAAAATTAGATAGCCCAAATTGGAAATTCTCTCCATTCATCTTGATAATGTACGATATATTTTGAGTATTGAAATCATTTCTTTTCCCCTATGCAATCTTAATTTCACTGAGTTCAGACTGATTTTTACTTTCCTCCTTGACAATAGATTCTTTTGGCTGAATAACAATAACTTCTGGAGCTTGATTTGGGATTTCCAAAGGCTGGATTTGAGCTCCATTTTGATCTTGCACATTCTGATTATTTGGAGTAACTTTAGAAGGTTTAAATCCAAACATATCTACATTTCTAGACATCCATCTTTTCTTGTGGAATTTTCCTTTTCGACAAGTTTTGACAATATCGGGGATAATGTAGCAAAGATAAGGAGTGAGGACAATCAAGAGGACAAGAATGAGAACAGGATCTCCACTTTGATCTCCAGCTCCAATCACTCCAGTGATAATCGCAAAGAGAATAGCATCGTATATCAGACTGAAGATTATTCCCAAAGAAAAAATAAAAATCTTCTTTGCCACTTTATCAGCATCCATCATAATTCCCCAGAGATTGAATAAAACAAAGGGAAGGAAGAAAAGTTTCACAGGTATTGATAGAACATAGAGCAAATTATCCATAATTGCTTGAGTCCTCTTTGACTCCCATGTCATTTTTTGCTCATTTAAAACTCTCTTGGGAGGCTCTGGCATCCACTCTCTCGGGCATTTTGCCAAATGAAGCGGTGTATATTCTCTACCACAGGACCAGCACCATTCATAATCACAAACTGGGCAAGTTATATGAAGACAGCCTTCAATCTTCTGTACAACAGTCTTGCACATGACACAAAATTTAACTTCGTTCTCCTTAATATACTCTTCAAATCCGGGATCAGTAGCTTGCTGGCACGTTTTCCCTTCGTGCCAAAGTTCGCCGCAAGCATTACATATTTTAGATTGACATTTACATATTGTGAAATCTTTGGACTTTGAAGGTTTATACACTCTTGAGCAGCCTGCTTGTGGGCAAAACTTCATATGAGGATTTTTACTAACCATCTTTTCGATCTTCTTTTGTTCATAAAGTTTCATCTCTTGGTCATTGAGGAGAACGCAAATAACATTCTCATTACATAATTGAGCACAAGAATCTTGCGGGCAAGTTATGGCTTCGCCTTTAAACTCTGTAATCTGGCTTTTGAAAAACAATTGAAGGCAAGTCTTGCAGAACTTGTGGTTTTGGGAACATGTAATAAGGATTTCAGAAGTTGAATATGTTGATAAGCAGATTGTGCATTCATATTCGGTAATGGAAGATTGTTTTTCAGAGGCTTCTAGATCGATAACGGTTAAAGAGGCGGGCTGTGTGGAGAGCCCAGCGAGAGTCTTGAGTCTGGGAGAGTGCATTTGTCTCAGAAGATAAGAATTTAAAAATATTATTTAAAGAGGTGACTGTTTGTATATTTTTCGAGATAAGAAGATTAAGAGAGAGAAAGTAATAGATTTAGATAGAGATGAAAAGAGAATAAGAGGTTGAAATATTTTTGAATCTAAAAATGCTAATTTATCTCAGTGAATTAACATTGATCATATTTTTCTTAATTAACCCCTCAAGTGACGCTATCACTGACTTGGTGGATAATTCGTATTATTCTACTTGTCTTAACGTATTTCTTCTTCTTCTTGTTCTTAATTTTAAATTTTTTCAAATTATTCTGACTTGGAATATTGAAATTTGAAAAAAAAAACATGAAGAAAGGAGGAATTTAAATTTTGGAATATTTTCATCAACAAAGGACTTCAAGAATAGGAATTTTGAATTTCATTTTTTTTAGACAAAAAGTAAATTCTCCCTTGAAATTTGTATTGAACTTGAAAAGTTTGGAGACAAAGCCAGAATGAAATACATTTGGGAGAGGAAAGTTTTTTTAAAAAGATAAAGTAGAGATTATTGTCTCTTTTGAATTTAAAAAGAGTCGAATGAAATCTAAATCTAAAAAATTGTTCAAAATAATCTTTTTAAAACGAATAAAATGTTGGTATTTATTTTCTTTCAAGTTTGTTCCTCCTTTTGAGTCTCTCTCATTTTCCCGAATGATATGGAAAAGTTTTCTCTCCAAGAGTCATCATGCTTATTTTGATATTGAAAATAAGAAAGTTGAAATTTAAGATGATAAATTTGAACTTCGAGGCCAAAGTGTTTTTTTTCGATTTGATGAAAAATAGAGTTAATCATTTAAACCGAATTTAGTGTTTATGTAAAACAATTTATTTTGTCTTCAGAATCTCCTTTTGAGTAGCCAAAGGTTGTGGTAATCTCCCAATTTAAAATAGAAAATTTTCCCACTTTCTCACACCTTGATGATTGGAATCAATTTTCAGAAGGAAGAAAATTTATTAAAGATTTATTTTTGAAAACTGAACTTAATCCTCTAAGGCAGTACTCTTTTGAGGATTTTCATCATTCAAATTCGTCATTTTTCTCAAAACTATTAATTCTTTTGTAAAAAAAAAAATAGGGTATTGTTTGATTAGTGATTAACAGAATCAAAGTCGATTTATGCAACCTTTACAAATAATTTATAAAAATCTAAAGAGTTGATACTTCCTGATTTAGAAGTGAAATAATTTGTTTAATCTATTCTCTTATTTGCTAAATTCATCTTTCTCTTGAAAACTTGGCCTTGATACATTTCTTCTTGGTCTTTAAAATCCTCTCACTTCACTGTCCGGTCTCACAAAATTACCAGAGATCAGAAAAAAGCTGAGGCTGATATTCCAAAAAGAATTTTGGCTTCATGGATTCCTTAAAAGTAAAAAAAAGAATGTCTACAAACGGCTTCTTTTCTTAAAAAATATTTTTGGAAAAAATCTAATTTCAAAAAATAATATTTTTCGTATTGTTCCTCTCAAAAATCCTCTCGACTGATCAGAAAAAATTTCTTTACAAGCGATTATTTAATTTTATGGAAAAACTCTATTTTCTCCTTTTCCTCGTTTAAATAACACCCCTCCAAATTCTTAACGTTAAAAATATATTGCTCTCTATAAAATCATAAGACCTTTTCATTCTCCTTCTCGCCCTTCAATGCACTCCTCAAGTCTCCAAGTCTGGCCTTCTATCTCGACGCGATACAAGACTTCTCTCAATTTCGATAATGAAATTCCAAAATCTCCATCTCTCACGGAGCAAGAATGTCGAATTTGTCTTGTTGAATATCCTGCTTTTATTCTGGTTTCTTCTTGCTCTCGGGGTCATAAGTTTTGCAAAACTTGCCTTGAGTTTTATGTGAAGGCCAAGATTTCAGACTTTAGGGGTGAAACTATCTCTTGTCCTCAAGATTCTTGTACCGAACCTTGTAATGACAACATCCTTCGAGTTGTTCTAAATGATCCAGAAATGCAACTCTTTGAAGAAAAGAAGCTCGAGAAAGCCGTCAATAAAAATCCTAATATGAGATTCTGTCCTCAGGCAGGCTGCTCAAGGGTCTATACTCTTTCAAAAGCAACACAATATACGATCTGTAAATGTCACTCCAAGATTTGTAACGCTTGTGGTGAGTTTTGGCATGAAGGGAAAACATGTCAACAAGCTTCTGACCCCGGTTTTGAAAGGTATATCAAGAAGAATGGGATTAAGTTTTGTGCGATGTGTAAGACTGTGGTACAAAGAACTGAAGGTTGTCTTCATATGACATGCCCAGTTTGCGATTATGAGTGGTGCTGGTCTTGCGGTCGGGAGTATACTCCACATCACCAAAAAGACTGCCCAAAAGAATGGATGCCTGAGCCTCCAAAAAGAGTTTTAAATGAAAAAAAAATAAGTTTGGGATCCAAAAGAACTCAAAAGATCATAGAGATTGTTAGTTTTATTTTGCTGATTCCAGTAAAGCTGCTCTGCTTTGGCTTTTTTGTTTGTCGTCTTTGGAAAATTATGAGAGAAACTGAAAAGAAGGTTGCAAAGATTTTGATTTTTGTTTTGGCAATCCTGATCAGTTTAGGTTATGACGCTCTAATCTTTACTCTTCTGAGTTCAATTATTGGAAATGGAAATCATGCATTGATTCTTCTTCTGGCTTTTGTTTTCCTTCCATTCTTCGCTTTCATTGTTCATGAGAACCTAAAGTTTTGTTTCAAAGGGAAATTTGAGAAAAGATGGAAGAGTATGAATGCCAATAATTTTCGATTTGTTGCTCCAAAAGGAAGTGTCAATAATCAGAATTTAAATACTCGTGCTCAACAAAATCAGCCTCCACCACCAACAACTCAAATTGGTAATGTTCTTGATGGAATTTTTGATGATGATAATGATCAGGAAAAGAGTATCAATACTCTTGAAGTTCAAAATGGAAATCAAAGATGCGAATTAGGTGACATTCTTGATCGTATTTTTGATGAAGACAATAGCGCAAAGGATAAATCCATTAAATTGGAAGATGCTTTTGCAGAAAAGCGTCTTCCTAATTTCGACCATATTCTGGTAGGAATTGTTGATATTGAAGATAAAAAAGAACTCAGTGAAATTAAGGTTCTCTAAAAAACAAAGACAAAAATTCTTTTCATTCCCAGTAGAGAATTCTTAATTTTTAGGAGTTAGAATGGATATTAAAAGCTTTGTAAAGTAATCTCGATATATGAATACACCTCAAGGTAGTAAAGAAAATTTGATATAGCTACCTGTATAATCCAAAGTTAAAGTCTGTTCATGGATTCTCATGATAGACTCTGTATAGCTGCTGATTTAAATTAATTATTGATATAAGTTTATTCTAAAATTCAACTTCTCCAAATGAAAGTGAAGACTTGCAAATTTTGATATTTATTTCTCGAATAGAAGGGTAGGTTTTGTCCATCTCGTTAGCAGGAGTCAGTGTTTAGATAAATTTTAAATTATGGAAAAATTCACATAAAAAAAAAGCCTTTTGTTCTTGATCACACTTTAAAATTCAACCAGCAGATCAAAAACAATATCCGGCAAATTTTTTCTTTTTTGTAGAAAAACTCTATTTTTCATTAAAGTAGCACTCGAATTTTCATTGTTTTCTTTCTCTTAAATCTTTACAAATTTTTAATTCTCCTTCCCTTTTCCCTATGCCCTCTTCAACTCTCAAGGTCTTGCCAACAGTCTCTACCCGGCTCAGAATTTCAGCCAATCTTGATCCCAGCGACGTGCCGATATCCCCTTCTCTGATTGAGCATGAATGTCAAATCTGCCTCTTTGAATATCCTTCTTTTATCATGGTTTCTTCTTGTTCTAAGGGCCACAAATTTTGCAAGACTTGCCTTGTGCATTATCTAAAAGCCAAGGTTCCGGACTTTAAAGCAGAAAATATCCGTTGCCCTCAAGATTCTTGTACTCACCCTTGTAATGAGCAGACGATTCGATCTTTATTGAATGATAATGAAAGAAAACTCTACGAAGAAAAGAAACTCAAGAAAGCCGTCAGCCAGAATCCTTGTTTGCGATTTTGTCCCCGAGCAGGCTGTTCAAGAGTTTATGAGTCTTCGAAGGCAACAAGATATACCATATGCAAATGTCATTCAAAGATCTGTAATGCTTGTGGTGAGCTCTGGCATGAGGGGAGAACATGCCAACAAATTTCTGATGAAAGATTCGAAGAATATGTGAAGAAGAATGGGAATAAAATAAAGTTTTGTGTAAAGTGCAAGACTGCTGTGCAAAGAACTGAAGGCTGTCTTCATATCACATGCCCAGCTTGCGATTATGAATGGTGTTGGTCATGTGGTAGAGAATATACACCGCTTCATTCGACAAAATGCCCAAGAGAGTGGATGCCAGAGCTTCCCAAAAAGGGTTTTTACGGTATAAAATTGACATGGGACTTGAAAAGAACTGAGAAACTAATGGAGATTATTGTCATCATTCTATTGATTCCCGTCAAGTTGTTATTCTTTGGCTTTTTTATATGTGATCTTTTGAAAGTTATAAGAGCAGCAGAAAAAATGGGCACAAAAATATTTGTTTTTATTTTTGCGGCAGCGATCAGTTTAGTGTATAATGGTATAATTTTTGGACTTGTTGGTGCAATTACTGAAGCTAGCTCTGGGAAAGGAAAACAGGCATTAATCGGTGTTTTGGGTTTAGTGGTTATTCCATTCTTGCTTTTCATCATTCGTCAGATTATAAACGTTTGTTTGAAAGAAAGATCTGATAATAAAAAATGGAAGACAAGAATCGCTAATAATTTTGAGTTCGTTACAACTCAAAAAAGCATTCTTCATGTCCAAGAAAGTCCATCTCCAGCAACAGCAGTTCCAATTGGAAATATTCTTGATGGAATTTTTGATGATGAAGAGAGTCGAAATCTCAAAGATTTTGTTGAACATCAAAGAAAAAAGCAAAATAATGACTTGGGTGAAATTCTTGATCGTGTTTTTGATGAAGACAATGACATAAAAGATAAATCAATCAAATTGGGAAATGTTCTTGAAGGAGAAGAAGAAAATGTTCCTAATTTTGATAAGAATGATGTCTTGAAAGGAGTTGTGGACGTTGAAGACGAAAAAGAGCTTAGTGAAATTAAAGTTGTATAAATACTATAGAGGAATCACAAATGTTATGCCAAAATTTCTTATTACTAATTGTTATGTTTTTTTTTTTCTTTCTCAAATTTTTTTGGATTATGATGTTGAAATTAAATATTCATATTAATCTATAAACCCTTCAATTTTCCTTGCAGAGATTTCTGATAATACAGTTTCTCTTTTCCTTTTCTATCTCTTGACTCTGCAAAGAGCCTTCTTATTCTAACTCGCGAAAATGGAGCAAACTTTGTCTCGGACATTGAAGCCCTGTTGATTTCTAAGCGCTTAATTATCATTCACCTTCATAGGCTCCGGTTTCCAATGTCCATAAATTTTAAAAGGGTTTTGACAAGAAGAAAATCCTGCTTTTTTTATTTAGAATTTTGAAGTCAGCTTTGAAAAAATTTTTTCTAAGGTATTTCGACTTAATGTTGGAAAGAGAGCTTCAGGATCATAATTGTTTTCAATTAACACTTTACCCAACTCAAAGATCATGTATTACTGACTTCAATTAAAGTTATTTATTTCAATTGAGCCTAAACTTCTAAATTTTTCAGTAAAGCTATCTTCCCAACAAAATTGGCTAATTAGATTCATTTCT
>Ga0182738_1004114_pt1 | contig 16258 bp, 15 predicted proteins | sample eDN5th30CBELigMG_FD_128876 | JGI IMG/M metagenome (GOLD analysis project Ga0182738, IMG submission 128876) | Enriched Miracle-Growth compost microbial communities from Emeryville, California, USA - eDNA 5th pass 30_C BE-Lig MG (version 2)... ... | reverse complement strand
GACGCGCTGCCCGAAACCGATCCGGGTGCCGGGTTCGACGCGGGGGTGATCGTCGTCGTCCCGAAAGGCGTCGACTTCGAGGCCGCCGCGCACACGATCAACGCGGCCACACGCCGCGGTGTCAAGGTGACCGCAGCGATCCTCGGCAACGACGACGCCGTGCTGGTGGTCAACCGCCTCGACACCAGGATCCCCGTCATCGACGAGGTGTCGCGCATCGACGCGGTCCCGCTCGGCATGCTCGCGGCCGTCGAGGTCGCCGGGCCCGGCCAGTCGATCCGCACGCTGTCCAACGCGTTCGGTCTCGCCACGATCTTCGACCTCGACGCCGCGGCCACCAAGGTGGTCTCGCCGGTGGCCCGCGCCCTGACCGGCAACCGGTCGGCGGTCGTGGTGCGCACGCCGGCAGGCGACGTCGCCGACCGGACCATCCCTGCGGGATCCCTTGAGCTGAGCGGGGAACGGCGGAAAGCCTCCATCGACGTGTCCCGCGGGGCCGTCGAGATCATGGCCGCCGTCGAGCGCGTCGCCCCGCTCACCGACGTCGTCGGCGAATCCGGCACCAACACCGGCGGCATGATCTCCAACGTGCGCCAGAGCATGGCCGACCTGTCCCAGCACGACGCCGCCGACGTGCGCATCCAGGATCTGCTGGCCGTCGACACCTTTGTGCCGCAGGAGGTTCGCGGCGGCGTGGCCGGCGAGGTCGCGCTGGAGAACGCCGTCGCGCTGGCGGCCATGGTGCGCACCAAGGAAAGCGGTATGCGCGCGGTGGCCGACGCGGTCCGCGACCGTCTGCGTGCCACCGGCGCGACCGGCGCCGACGTCGAGGTCGGTGGCGTGGAGGCCGAGATGGCGGTGCTGGGCGCGCTGACCACACCGGGCACCGACCAGCCACTCGTGGTGCTCGACCTCGGCGGCGGATCCACCGACGCAGCCCTGATCGAGGCCGACGGCACGATCGACGCCGTGCACCTCGCGGGCGCGGGCGATCTGGTGACCAAACTGATCGACGCCGAACTCGGACTGGACAACCTGGAACTCGCCGAGGACATCAAGCGGTACCCGCTGGGCAAGGCCGAGAGCTTCTTCCACGTCCGCCTGGAGAACGGCACCGTGCAGTTCTTCGAGAAGGCGCTGCCCACAACGGCGTTCGCACGGGTCGTCGCGCTCGCGGACAACGGCATGACCCCGATACCCACGCGGCATTCGCTGGAGCGCATCAGGGCCGTGCGCCGCACCGCCAAGGAGCGCGTGTTCGTCGTCAACGCGTTGCGGGCACTGCGGGCCATCGCCCCTGCCGGTGATCTGCGCCAGATCGACTTCGTGGTGCTGCTCGGCGGGTGCGCGCTGGACTTCGAGATCCCCGAACTCATCGCCGACGCGCTCGCCCCGTACGGGATCGTCTGCGGTACAGGAAATGTGCGGGGTACCGAGGGGCCGCGCAACGCCGTGGCCTCGGGGCTGGTGGCCGCGCACGCCCAGAAAATGGGGACGCCCCTTGACGCGTAGCGCCGGACAGCCCGAGCGGCCCGTGATCCAGGTGTTCACCGCGCTGACGGGCACTTCCGGGGAGCTTGCGGCGGTCACCCGCGACGTGCTGGCCGGTATCGAGGAAGAAGGCGTCCCGTACGCCGTGACGACGGTCGCCGAGGACGTGCCCGTGGCGGATCTGGCGCGCCGGGCCGCCATGAGGTCGCCACTTCAGGTGGGGGTGGGGATCGGCGCAGGCGGCGGGGTCTGCGTGCACCACGACATGCTGGAAGATCCCTTGCCGGAGTTGAGTTCTGCCGACCCTGCTGATTCGGCGGCCGCGCGGACGCTCGGCCACAACGCGGCGCGCATCGTCGTGGGTTTGCCACTCAAACCTGATTGATCTCATCCGGTTTGCGCGTTGGGGTGGACAGCCACGCCATCGGGGGCGATACTCATTGATCAAAGGTTGAGTTTCCAACCTTTAGGTCCGTGCAGGGTGGCGCGGCCGACGCTCGAAGCCCGAGAACCGGGGGCCGAAAGGTGGTTACACCGGTCAGTTGCACCGACGGTGAGCAACTGGCGCTCGTCGAATCCGACGCGAATCCAATGGCATTGCAAACAAGGGAGTTTGACATGGCGGGTGTGGAAGAACACCTGGAAAGTGCAGATTACCTGCAGAAGCGCCAGCTCAAATCGGGCAGCGCGGGATGGGTACTGCTCGCCGGCCTGGGCGTCAGTTACGTCATCTCGGGTGACTACTCCGGGTGGAACTTCGGCCTCGAACAAGGCGGCTTCGGCGGCCTGGCGATCGCGGCCATCATCATCGCCGGCATGTACCTGGCCCTCGTGCTGGGCATGGCCGAACTGTCCTCGGCGCTTCCCGCGGCCGGTGGCGGCTACACCTTCGCCCGCCGGGCCCTCGGCCCGTGGGGCGGTTTCGCGACCGGCACCGCAATCCTCATCGAGTACGCCATCGCACCCGCGGCCATCGCCACCTTCATCGGCGCCTACGTCGAATCCCTCGGCCTGTTCGGCATCACCGCTGGGTGGTGGATCTACCTCGCGGCGTTCGCGATCTTCATCGGCATCCACCTCGCGGGTGTGGGCGAGGCGCTCAAGGTGATGTTCGTGATCACCGCCATCGCCATGGTGGGCCTGGTGATCTTCGCCCTCGCCGCGATCGGCCAGTTCGACGCGTCCAACCTGACCAACATCGCGCCCGACGCCGGCGCCGCCGGTGCGTCGTCCTTCCTGCCGCACGGCTACCTCGGAATCTGGGCCGCGATCCCGTTCGCGATCTGGTTCTTCCTCGCGATCGAAGGCGTGCCCCTGGCCGCGGAGGAAACCGTCAACCCCGAGCGCAACGTGCCCCGCGGAATCATCGCGGGCATGGGTGTCCTGCTGGTCACCTGCGTCGTGGTGCTGTTCCTGGTGACCGGCGCCGGTGGTGCCGAACAGATGTCGACGTCGGGCAACCCGCTCGTCGAGGCGCTCGGTGACGGCACCGCGGCCAAGGTCGTCAACTACATCGGCCTCGCGGGCCTGATCGCGAGCTTCTTCTCGATCATCTACGCCTACTCGCGGCAGTTGTTTGCCCTGTCGCGTGCCGGCTACCTGCCGCGGGCATTGTCGGTCACCAACAAGCGCAAGGCGCCCACGCTGGCGCTGGTGATCCCCGGCATCATCGGCTTCCTGCTGTCGCTGACCGGCCAGGGCGACCTGCTGCTCAACATGGCGGTGTTCGGCGCGGCGCTGAGCTACGTGCTCATGATGGTCAGCCACATCACGCTGCGTGTGCGTGAACCCAACATGCCGCGGCCCTACCGCACCCCGGGCGGTGCCGTGACCACCGGGTTCGCGCTCGTCGTCGCGTGCTTCGCGGTGATCGCGACGTTCCTGGTGAACCCGATCGCCGCGGGCCTGTGCCTGCTGGTGTTCGCCGGATTCATGCTCTATTTCGCCGTCTACAGCCGCCACCGCCTGGTGGCCAACTCGCCCGACGAGGAATTCGCCATGCTGGCAGAAGCGGAGAACGAACTGAAGTGAGATATCGGCAGCAGGTCTCGGGAGTCACCTACACCTTCGACGGTCTCGTCGAGGTGATGGCGAAGGCGACGCCATTGCGGTCCGGCGATCAACTCGCCGGATGCGCGGCCGAACACGACGGCGAACGCGCCGCGGCCGCATGGGTACTCGCCGACCTGCCGCTGGATACCTTCCTCAACGAGGAACTGGTGCCGTACGACACCGACGAAGTGACCCGGCTGATCATGGACACCCATGACCGCCAAGCATTTTCGGCGGTGTCGCACCTCACCGTCGGCGGGTTCCGCGACTGGCTGCTCGATGTCGCGGCCGAGGACGACAGCGCCGCCCGGCTGGCCGCCGTCGCACCGGGGCTCACCCCGGAGATGGTGGCGGCGGTCAGCAAGATCATGCGCAACCAGGATCTGATCGCGGTGTCGGCGGCGGCGCGGGTGACCGCGGCGCTGCGCACCACGGTCGGCATCCCGGGCACCATGGCCACCCGGCTGCAGCCCAACCACCCGACCGACGACCCGCGGGGCATCGCCGCGGCCGTCCTCGACGGGTTGCTGCTGGGCTGCGGCGACGCCGTCATCGGGATCAACCCGGCCACCGATTCGCCGCAGGCCACCGCGGATCTGCTGTATCTGCTCGACGGCATCCGCACCCGCTACGACATCCCCGCACAGTCGTGCGTGCTGTCGCACATCACCACCACGATCGGTTTGATCGAGGCCGGCGCCCCCGTCGACCTGGTCTTCCAGTCGATCGCGGGCACCGAGGGCGCCAACACGGCGTTCGGCGTCAACCTGCAACTGCTGCGCGAGGGCAACGAGGCCGCGCGCTCACTGAACCGTGGCACCGTCGGCAACAACGTCATGTATCTGGAGACCGGGCAGGGCTCGGCGCTGAGTTCCGGGGCGCATCTGGGTGTGGGCGGCAAGCCCGTCGACCAGCAGACCCTCGAAGCCCGCGCCTACGCCGTGGCCCGCGACCTGTCGCCGCTTCTGGTCAACACCGTCGTCGGCTTCATCGGACCCGAGTACCTCTACGACGGCAAGCAGATCATCCGTGCCGGGCTGGAGGACCACTTCTGCGGCAAGCTGCTGGGCCTGCCGATGGGCGTCGACGTCTGCTACACCAACCACGCCGAGGCCGACCAGAACGACATGGACACCCTGCTGATGCTGCTGGCCGCAGCGGGGGTCGCGTTCGTCATCACCGTGCCCGGTGCCGACGACGTGATGCTCGGCTACCAGAGCCTGTCGTTCCACGACGTGCTCGTCGCGCGGCGCACCCTCGGTCTGCGTCCCGCACCCGAATTCGAGACGTGGCTGCGCAAGGTCGGCATGGTCGACGACGCGGGCCGGCTCACCCCGTTTGACGTGTCGCGTTCCCCGCTGCGCGAGCTGACCGTCGCGGAGGCGTCGTGACCGTGTCGAACGATATTGCGGTGCAGCAGTTCTGGGACGAGTTGCGCAAGACCACACAGGCCAGGATCGGCCTTGGCCGCGCGGGCAACTCGCTGCCCACCCAGCAGGTGCTCGAGCTCGCCGCGGCCCATGCCGCCGCGCGCGACGCCGTCCACGTGCCGCTCGACGTCGAGGCGCTGGCAGCGCAGGTGCGTGAGGTCGGCATCGGTGAGCCGATCGTGGTGACCAGCCGCGCCACCTCACGCGACGAATATCTGCGCCGGCCGGATCTGGGCCGCCAACCCGCCGAGGGCACGGAGGTCCCCGAGTCGGGCGCCGACATCGGATTCGTCCTCGCCGACGGGTTGTCGCCCATGGGGCTCAACCACCATGGCGCGGCGCTGCTCAAGGCCTTGGTGGAACGGCTGAAGGACCGCCACACACTGGCACCGCCGATCATCGCCACGCAGGCCCGCGTCGGCCTGGGCGATCACATCGGCGCGCAGGCCCGCGTCCGCACGCTTCTGGTGATCATCGGGGAGCGGCCCGGGCTCAGCGTCGCCGACAGTCTCGGCATCTATCTGACCCATCTGCCGCAGCCTGGCCGCACCGACGCCGACCGCAACTGCATCTCCAACATCCACCCACCCGACGGCCTGGGATACGCCGAGGCCGCCCGCGTCGCATCGACCCTGGTCGACGGCGCCGTCGCGCTCGGGCGCTCGGGCGTCGACCTCAAGGACACCTCCCGCGACGCCGCCCTCGGCCCGCTCAGCCCACACGAACTCGCTTAGCCTCAGCGTCGAGCGTTGGCTTGTGTGCCACATTTCCCGAAAATCTCGCACACAAGCCAACTTTCGCCAGTGCGTCAGTAGTAGGGAGCGCCCGCGGCATGCAACGCGTCGCGGGTGCGGGCGACGACCGTGCCCTGGCGGTACCGCAGCAGGTCGGCGCCGACGTGCACCATGCGCCATCCGAGGCCCTCGTACTCGGCGTTCTGCTCGATGTCCCGCGTGCGTTGTGTCGGATCGGTCCAGTGCTGGATGCCGTCGTACTGCACACCCACCTTCCACTCGGGCCAGCCCATGTCGATACGGCCCACGCGATGACCGTGGTCGAACACCTCGATCTGGGTGTGCGACGGACGCATCCCGGCCGAGGTGAGAAGCAGGCGCAGTCTTGTCTCCTGCGGTGACTCGGCACCGTCGTCGGCGAGATCGAGGACCTGCCTCAGCTGCGCCAGCCCACGAACGCCGTGGTGGCGATCGACCAGCGGCCACACATCGGGAATCTTCAGGCGCGTCGCCTGGATCAGGGCGTCGACCCGGATCACGGCAGGGGTCAGCCCGCGTCGGCGGCCCAGATCGAATGCGGTCCGCTCCGGCGTGGTGGCGCGGATGCCCCTGAGTTGGCAGACCTCGTCATCGGCGAGGGTGTCGCTGTGGATCGTGATGCCGGACGGATGTGAGCGGCTCGGCTGGTTGAGTTCGGCGGGATGACCGGCGTCGATCCACCGTGAACCGTGCAGGGCCGACGCGGACAACCCCATCACCGTCGAGCGCCGGCCCGACCACAGCCACGCCGCCACGGCCTTGTCCACGGGTGTCAGCGTGGTGCCGCGCGGCACGTAGACATTGCGGAACACCGCGTCGTACCTGGTGCGTAGTTGGTAGCGGTTGACTCTGCCGGCAGCCAGCGCCTCGGTGCCCAGAAACGGCATATGAATAGGACGCGGCGCGGTGCGTACCGGTTCCGTCTATGGCGAGCGTTGGCTTGTGTGCGAGATTTGTCGAAGAATTCGCACACAAGCCGACGCTGGACGGTCGGAGGGCGTTTTGACCTGCGCCGACACTGCCCGGTAAGCTGCTCCGTTGGTGTGTGCTGCCCTCGCGGGGGCGAGCGGTTCCGGGTCAATGTCGGTCGCCGGGACTACAAGTGCGCACGCCTGACCGGCACCAAACCCGGGGAAACCCGAAACGAGAAGGGTAAGCACTGTGCCTACTTACACGCCGAAGGCGGGTGACACCACGCGTTCGTGGTACGTCATCGACGCCAGCGACGTGGTGCTCGGCCGGCTCGCCTCCGCAGCGGCAACGCTGCTGCGTGGCAAGCACAAGCCGACATTCACGCCCAACGTTGACGGTGGCGACTTCGTCATCGTGATCAACGCCGACAAGATCGCCGTCAGCGGCGACAAGCTCACCAAGAAGTTCGCTTACCGCCACTCGGGTTACCCGGGCGGCCTCCGCAAGCGCACCATCGGTGAGCTGCTGGAGAAGCACCCGGCCCGCGTCGTCGAGAACGCGATCATCGGCATGCTTCCGCACAACAAGCTCGGCCGTCAGATCCAGAAGAAGCTGAAGGTGTACGCGGGTCCCGATCATCCGCACGCCGCGCAGCAGCCGATTCCGTTCGAGATCAAGCAGGTGGCCCAGTGACCGATGTGACCGAAACCGAGGTGGTGACCGAGAGCGCGGAGCCGCGCGAGCCGGTCATCATCGACCGTCCGATCCAGACCGTCGGCCGCCGCAAGGAGGCCGTGGTCCGCGTGCGTCTGGTGCCCGGCACCGGCCAGTTCAACCTGGATGGCCGCACGCTGGAGAACTACTTCCCGAACAAGGTGCACCAGCAGCTCATCAAGGCCCCGCTGGTCACCGTCGACCGGGTCGATCAGTTCGACATCTACGCCCACCTCGATGGTGGCGGCCCGTCCGGTCAGGCCGGCGCGCTGCGCCTGGCGATCGCCCGCGCCCTGATCCTGGTGCAGCCGGAAGACCGGCCCGCACTGAAGAAGGCCGGGTTCCTCACCCGCGACCCGCGTGCCATCGAGCGCAAGAAGTACGGCCTCAAGAAGGCCCGCAAGGCTCCTCAGTACAGCAAGCGCTGATCTGTCGCCTTCAGCCGCCGAGCGTGGAATTTTTCCGCGCTCGGCGGTTTTTTTATGCGTCTGTTGCGCGCACGCACAGTAATTCTTTGCGAATTCAGCCAGTCAGGCGTCTGTACTGATCAAACGGCTCCATTCCTTTTCCTGTTCTGCCCCAGGCAAATCGGTTCCGGTGAACTCCACGTGCCCGATTTCGTGATCGGGGTTTGACATCGCGGCGGAAGGTCAAAACCCTGGAGTCGAAGCGGGGGCGCTCGAACGTGCCCGGGCGGAATCGAAACCGCCGTCGGTACGAGTCAGTCAGCTCGTTGGGGGACCGAACCGCTTTCCTGACTGAAAAAGGAGTAGTTGATGAAGAGCACTGTGAAGCGAATGACGGTCGGCGCGGCCCTGGGCGGGGCGCTGTTCCTGTCCGCGGGAATGGGCATCGCCAACGCTCAACCACGCGATGGTCAGGTCGACCTCGCACTGGGCACCGCAGGTGTCCTCGAAGACGTGCCCATCGGCGCGGCATCCCAGGTTGCCGCGGGTGTGTGCGACGGCGACATCGGCCAGATCACGACGCTCGCCGAGACCGTCGATGCCAATGGCGCTCAGACCAACGTCTGCAACAACACCATCGGCGCAGTCGAGTTCCGCCAGAACGACGGCGCACCGGCATCCGCGGAAGAGCCGCAGTCCAACCAGCAGGGCACCCAGGAATCGACCGAAGGGTCGGCCGAGGAGTCCACGGACGGCGCCTCCGCTGAGGGCACCGGCCCGTCCGAGGACACCGGCAGCAGCACGGCGCCGACCACCACGACCACCGAAGAGGAGAGCGGCAGCTAGTCACCGCTGATCCGAACCAGGGGAGCGCCGCCCGCAGCCAGCGGGCGGTGCTCTCGTTTTGCGGGTCTCGACCGGATACCGGTTCATCGCGACACAACCTGTGACCTCGATGGTTGTGTTTCGCGGGGGTAATTATGAGAAGTTTGTCAACATGGCTCGACTGTTCGGCACCGATGGCGTGCGCGGTGTCGCCAACCGCGACCTGACCGCTGAACTGGCACTGGCCCTCGGCTCGGCGGCGGCGCGGCGCCTCAGCACCATCACCACTGCCACCGCCACCGACTCGGCCGAACGTGCCCGCCGCGTGGCCGTCGTGGGACGCGATCCCCGCGCCAGCGGCGAGATGCTGGAGGCCGCCGTGATCGCTGGCCTGACCAGCGAAGGTGTCGACGCCCTTCGGGTCGGTGTGTTGCCCACCCCGGCGGTCGCCTACCTGACGAGCGCCTACGACGCCGACTTCGGCGTGATGATCTCGGCGTCGCACAACCCGATGCCCGACAACGGCATCAAGATCTTCGGCCCCGGCGGCCACAAACTCGACGACGCCACCGAGGACCGCATCGAGGAACTCGTCCACGCGGGTGCCGTGGCCCGGCCCACCGGTACGGGCATCGGCCGTGTGCTGGACGCCGAGGACGCGCTGGACCGGTACCTGCGCCACGCCGGCAAGGCCGTCACGACGCGCCTCGACGGCCTGACCGTCGTCGTCGACTGCGCGCACGGTGCCGCGTGGGCTGCCGCGCCGCGGGCCTACCGTGCCGCCGGTGCCAACGTCATCGCGATCAACGCCGAACCGACCGGCCTGAACATCAACGACAACTGCGGATCCACCCACATGGATGTGGTGCGGGCCGCGGTCGTCGAACACGGCGCCGATCTGGGGCTGGCCCATGACGGCGACGCCGACCGCTGCCTGGCCGTCGACGCGACCGGCCATGTGGTCGACGGCGACGCGATCATGGTGATCCTGGCCCTGGCCATGCAGGAGGCCGGTGAGCTGGCCGCCAATACGCTGGTCGCGACCGTGATGAGCAATCTCGGCCTGCACCTCGCGATGCGCGCGGCAGGGATCGACGTCCGCACCACGAGCGTCGGCGACCGGTATGTGCTCGAGGAACTGCGGTCCGGTGAGTTCTCGCTGGGCGGTGAGCAGTCCGGCCACATCGTGATGCCGAGCTTCGGCACCACCGGCGACGGCATCGTCACGGGCCTGCGCCTGATGTCGCGCATGGCCCAGACCGGGTCGTCGCTCGCCGAACTCGCCGACGCCATGCATTCGCTGCCGCAGGTGCTGATCAACGTCGCGGTCGCCGACAAGACCACGGTTGCGCAGGCACCGTCGGTGCGGTCGGCCGTGGCCGCCGCCGAGGCCGAACTGGGTGACACCGGACGGATCCTGTTGCGCCCGTCCGGAACCGAGCAGGTGGTGCGGGTCATGGTCGAGGCCGCCGACGAGGACACCGCACGCCAGGTCGCGGCGCGGGTCGCCGAATCCGTGAGTCTGCAGGGATAGTCGCCGAACAGGGAACCGGACCGGCACCCGGTGCGTCTAAACGGTGCATGGGAGAGTTCGATCGGGCCAGCGTGGATGCCGACGCGCTGCGTGCGGCAGCACACGGCTACGACACCGTCGCCGAAACCATCGATACCGTCATCCGGACGACGCTGGGCCGACCGGTCTTCGACGGCGCGTCCGCCGGGCGCCGCCATGTCGCGCACGGCAACGCCGTCCGCGGCGCGCTCGACGACCTGACCGGCGCGATGCGGCAGTGGGCGACCGCCGCCGACGAGATCGCCCACCTCTTACGAACCTCGGCTGGCCGTTACGCTGTCGCCGACGCTCACGCGGCGTCCCGGGTGGGTGGCTAGGTGCCCGAATCCTTCGACGCGGCAACGATCCTCGCACCCGGTCGCGAAATCCTCGACATCTTCACCGAGTACGTGACGGCATGCCGCATACTCGGCCACCACCACCATGACCTGACGCGGTTGCACGAGTGGTACGACACCGAGGACGGTCTGGACCTGCGGGCGATCGAGGGCGACCAGCGCGCACTGAGAGCGGCCGCGCAGGCGGCTGAGCAGGCACTGAGCCTGCAGGACAAGCAGTTACGTCTCGTCGACGACGGCTGGCAGGGGGGTGCCGCGCTGGCCGCGCGCGAGCACCTGGCCCGCCATCAGACCGCTGCAGGGCACACCGTCACCGCGCTGCACACGGCGGCTGTGACACTGAACCGGTTGCGGGACAGCCTGTGTGAGGCCTTGACGCGTAAGGTCACCGCGACCGTGCAGATCGAAGGGCGACGCGGAGCGCAACGTGCCGAGTGGTTGGCCGCCGCGCGCACCGTGACCGCGGGCATGGCGGGGGATCGCTCCGCGGCCAGTGAGTTGATCGATCAGGAGGTCCGACCGTTCGTCGCCGACGACATCGCCGGCGACTGGATAGCGGCCATGCGGTCGGCGACGGATGCGGTGGCCGACGCCTACGCCGACGCGGTGGCCGCGCTGCGTGCGGGTCCGATACCCGTGTTCGGCCCGGCCCTGCGGCTCGATGCGGTGAGAATCGGTGCGACGCCGGCTCACGAACCACGGCCTGCGTTCGAGCGGACGATTCCTGCCGGACACTCGGCCGCCGAGATCTCCTGGCCGACAGCACCACCCGCTGCACCGCCGGTGCTCGCAGCGCCTGCACCGCCGAGCGTCGAGGTCGCACGGCCTGCTGAGGTGAGCGCCGAGGTCGCACCGCCTGCCGAGGTGACACCGCCCGCCGCGGCTGGTCAATCCACGGCACTGCCAGGGATGGGAGGTGTCGCCGACCCAGGGCTGGGCGGCGTGGGTTCCGGGCTGAGTTCGGGTGTCGGCTCCGGGCTCGCGGGTGCCGGGCAGCAACTGGCCGACTTGTTCGGCGGGCTGATCGGCTCGGCGGCTGAAGGACTCCCGGAGGCCGACGTGCTCGATGGGGCGCCTGCCGACGGACTGGACGACCTCGACGACCCTGAAGAGCCCGAAGAACTCAGCGATCCCGAAGAAGAGGAGACCGCTGAGGAAGAGCCTGCCGAAGAAGAACCAGTCGGCGAGAGCACCGACGAGGCCACGGGCGAGCCGGCAGAAGCCGCCGAGATCGAAGAGGAACCCGTCGACGCCCCGGAAATCGTTGAGCCACAGAAAGAGCCACCTGAACCGGTCGCGCCGCCGTCTCCGATCACGGAACCACTGGCGCAGCCCGAAGGCGAGACGCCATGTGAGATCGCCGCCGACGAGCTACCACAGGTGGGGTCTTAGACGGTCTCGTCGCGGCACGCCAGCGCGGCGGTGATGAACTCGTCGCGCACGGGGTTGTCGGTGGCCGCGTTCCAGATCAGCGTCACCCGGTTGGGTGGCAGGCCCTCGACCGGTACTGCGCGAACATCGGGCCTGCGGTAGAAGTCTGTCGTCGACCGCGGCATCACCACGAATCCCTCACGCGCGGCCACATGTTCGAGTTTGTCCTCGACGGTGTGGACAGCGGTCGGCGGCGGCGCCCAGCGCTGTCCGGGTGCGGCGGTACGCCGGACTTCCGCCAGGATGGCGGGATCCTGCAGCAGCAACCGGTCGGCCAGGTCGTCCATCGTCAGCGATGGCCGCGTGGCTAGCGGATCGTCGGCGGGAAGCACAGCGAAGTACTGCTCCTGCAGCAGCGGTGCCGAGCCGAGGCCGGGGGTGTTGCCGTCGACCTCACGGGCGTAGACCACGTCGACGTCGCCGCTGCGAACCGACTCGACCTGTTCGGCCCAGCTCACCTGCCGCACGATGGCGCGCCGGCCCGGTCCTGCGGCTTCGAACGCCGCTGCGGCCGCGGTGGCCCGTAGCCCGGGCATCACGCCCACGGTGACCGTGCGACTCGGCGAAGCTGCTTGAAAAAGCCTTTGTTGCAGGGCCTTCGCGTCGTCGAGAAGTACCTTGGCATCCTGGAGCAGCTGGGCGCCCGCCGCGCTCAGCTGGGTTCCGTTGGAGCCCCGGACGAACAGTTGCACACCGAGTTCGTTCTCGAAAGCGCGGATCTGCCGTGACAGCACGGGTTGGGCGATGTGCAGTCGCTGGGCGGCACGACCGAAGTTCAGCTCTTCGGCGACCGCGACGAAATAGCGCAGCTTGCGCAGGTCGAGGTCGCGGCTCGGCGATGGGGCCATACCGTCAGGGTATCGCCGAACGACGAAAAGAGTCTTGGACGAGCCCGGACACCGCGACCGACAGTGGAGGCATGAACCTCAAGAATGCACGAGTACTCCTCGTCGGCGGAACCTCCGGCATCGGACTGGGGGTGGCGACGGCGGTGGCCGAGCGTGGCGGTGTCCCGATCGTCGCATCCCGCAACCAGGCCAGTGTCGACCGCGCCCTGGGCACGTTGCCCGATGGTGCGCGCGGTCTCACGGTCGATCTGACCGATCCCGCCGCGCTGGCAGGCTTCGCCGCCCAGGTCGGGCCGATCGAACACCTGGTGTTCACCGCGGGTGAGGCGTTGCAGATGTATCCGCTCGCCGATATCACCGCCGAGGCTATCGGTGACCTGTTCGGCACCCGGTTCGCCGGGCAACTGCAGACCGTGCGCGCCTTCGCGCCGCGCATCACCGCTGGTGGGTCGATCACGCTGACCAGTGGTACGGCCGCCGACAAGCCAGACCTGGGTGTGCTGCCCGCCGCGGTGTGCGGCGCGGTCAGCGCGATGACGCGGGCGTTGGCCGTGGAACTGGCACCGTTGCGGGTCAACGCCGTCGCCCCCGGACCGATCGACACCCCGCTGTGGTCGGCGCTCGCCCCCGAGGGACGCGATGCGCTCTATGCGCAGTACGCACAACAACTTCCGGCGGGCCGGATGGGCGCGGTGACCGACACCGCGCTGGCCTACACCTATCTCATGGAGCAGGAGTTCGGTACCGGGCAGGTGCTGACAGTCGACGGTGGAGGCACCCTGGTGTGAACCCGGCGGTGCTCACGCAGGGGCGGCGACCCGCGGCGTGTAGCAGCCGTGGAACGTGAGCGGCAGATGGTGTCGAAGCCGGCCCTGGTAGACCGGTCCGGCCTCGATGTCCTTGGCGTCCAGGATGATCAGGCTCGCGATGTTCTCCACGCCGTCGATCACCGGCACCAGCAGCCAGCCGTCGTCCTCGTCCACCCCGTCGGGGCGCGCCGCGAAGATCGCCTCGTGTGGCAGGTGACCATCGGGTAGTCGGTACACCGTCTCCTTGCCAGTGGTGTTGTCGATCTTGGCCACCGCGTTGGGATAGATGTCGCCGCCCAAGGCCGCCGAGAGATACGTGTAGCGGTTCTGCGATGCCATGGTCTTGACGTTGAGCATCGGGAACTCGCCGTACAGATCGGTGATCGGCTCGCGGCTCACGTGACCTGACGGCGTGATCCGCAGGCGCGTCAATTGGCCGCCGTAGGGCATGGTGGCCGTCTGCGCCAGCGTCGGGACCAAGGACAGCTGCCCGTTGAGTTCCTCCCAGCTGGAGTGGTAGTCGACCAGTTCGACGACCGTATCTTGGCCATCCTCATAGGCATTGGACAGATGCAGGTGCAGCGACGGATCGGTGTGCAGGATGCGGGGCCTGCCGCCGTCGCGGGGCACCAGGGCGATCATGGTGCCCTGCGTGGCGTCGTAGTCGATGGCATCGATGAAGTTGCGCACACCGATTCCCGCCTCGAGGGACCTGCGCAACGGGAAGACGAGGGGAGGTATGACGAACACCATGTGGTGATGCGTCAGGCCGACATCGTGGTTGAACATCGGACGCGGCAACGGGACGTGGCCCAGGCGATGCAGCCTGCCGGTACGGTCGACGCGGTAGCAGATGAGTTTGGGCGTCGGGAACATCGCCAACCCGAAGTTGAACATGTCGCCGGTGGCGAAGTCCCACTTGGGATGTGCCGAGAACGCGCCCAGCCACTTCAGGCCGCCGTCGAAATCGTGCGCGCCGAGAGTGTCGAGAGTGTCGGGGTGGATCCGGGTGGGACGGCCGCCTTCCCAGAGCGCAAGGAGTTTCCCGGCGTGCATGACGACGCCGGTGTTGGCCACGTTGGCCGGCAGTCGCAGCGCGTTGGCGAGTTTCCCTCCGGGACGCATCGTCCCGAGTGCGCGGTACGGAGCGCCTTTGGACGCCAACGATTTCTCGTAGTGTTTGGTGCGGACATAGCGATTGCGGAAGCGCACCGTGCCGTCGGACATCACGAACATCGACAGCATGCCGTCGCCGTCGAACAGGTGCCCCAGCTGTTGACCGCCCGCGTCGAGCTTGCCCGGCCCGTTGCGGTACAGGGTGCCGCGCAGCCCGTCGGGAAGTGCGCCTTCGACGTCGTCGATGGTGTAGTCGTACTCCTCGTACAACGACGTGTTGTAGGGCGAATACGGGGAGAACGTGCCTTCGGTGACGTCGCTGGGAGCGAGACGGGGAGGGCTCCTGTGCATGAGTGCCTCCCAACTTCATTAATTGGTCGACCAATATAATAATGCCGCCGCGCCGGTGTGTACAGCTTTCGCGCGGCACCCACCGCAGACGCACTCGTGCTCGTGGGCGGTCAGATGCGTTGCCGGCCCGACGGAACCGGGTGGTGAACGGGTCTTCGCCTGTTCTCGGGCCGTCTCTGACGGTGATGTTGACAACCGTCGTGGTCGCCCAGTTTGTGCGGCATGTGGGTGAAGATGGAGAAATGAGGCAGACCAGGGCCGCCAGATCGGGGCCGGGACGTCCAGCAGGCACCGACAGTGTCGACACGCGGCAACGCGTGATCGACGCGGCCTGTCGCTGTTTCGCGCAGTACGGCTACGGGCCGGCAACCAACAATCAGATTGCCGAGATGGCCGGTGTGACAGCGGGTTCGGTCTATTACCACTTCGGCACCAAGAACAAGTTGTTCGAGGCCGTGTGTGACGACGTCTACGGCAAGATCCTCACCCGGGTCATGCTGGCCGTCTCCGGATCGCATTCGGTGGTCGGCTTGCTGCGGGCGGTGTTGACCGAGTCGATGCGAATCAACCACGAGTCGCCCGAGCTGGCCGGTTTCGTCGCGACTGCGCCCATCGATGCGCGCAGACACCGCGAGCTCGCGGAATCGTTCGCCACACAGGGTGCGCGCATGGCCGACGCGCTGACCGACGCGGTGCGGTCGGGGCAGGACGCCGGCGACATTGCCGCCGATCTCGATCCGGTGCGTGTCGCACGCCTGATCAGCGCCGTCGTCGACGGGTTCGCGCATGCGGCGGTCTCTGCCGACCCCGACGAGATGGACAATATGAACGAGCTTTTCCAGTCGCTGCTGCTCGACTCCACATAGGCGCTCGGGCAACGCCGTTGGCAACACCTACCGCGTGAGCGCCACCAGCTCCTCGCAGAACCGCACGGCTTCGGCCGTATCGGTCGCGAGTGGGTGCACCAGTAGCGTCGTCACGCCGGACTCGGCGTAGGCCGCCAGCCGTTCCTTGACGAAACCCCTTGGCCCGACCAGCGATACATTGCGCACCAGGTCGTCGGGCACGGCCGCGATCGCCTCGGCCTTCTTGCCCGCCAGGTACAGGTCCTGGATCTGATCGGCGACCTCACCGTAGCCGTAGCGGGTGGCGAGGTTGTGGTAGAAGTTCTTTCCGCGTGCGCCCATG
>Ga0182738_1004110_pt1 | contig 16270 bp, 13 predicted proteins | sample eDN5th30CBELigMG_FD_128876 | JGI IMG/M metagenome (GOLD analysis project Ga0182738, IMG submission 128876) | Enriched Miracle-Growth compost microbial communities from Emeryville, California, USA - eDNA 5th pass 30_C BE-Lig MG (version 2)... ... | reverse complement strand
GCGCATGTTGCCACCGAGACCGAGCGCGCGGCCAAGATCGCGGCCGGCCTGCCCAATGTCGAGCAGGTGCCCGCTGGGGGGCTGGAGAGCCTCATTCCGGTAATCGCCAACGCAGCCGGCGTCGTCACGGTCGATACGGGGCTCGGCCATCTCGCCGCCGCCTTCGGCATCCCGACAATCGGGCTCTACGGCCCAACCAATCCCGGCCTTACCGGGCTGGTAGGTCCCGACGTCGAGGAGTTCGTGTCGAAGCGGGATTGCGCGCCCTGCGAGCAGACGCAATGCCGGATCAAGCCGGACTTTGGTGAAGGCCCGCCCTGCATGGCCGATCAGACCGCCGATCGGGTCTGGCTGGCCTTGGCGCGGCGGCTGCGCCTCGCCTCAGCCGGCGACCTTTGAGGTGGCCGAATCCTCGGCTTCGAACAGCGCCCCCATCACGTGATAGAGCGTCGAGGCCGGCATGTGGTCGACGAGGGGCGTGCCGTCGGCCTCGATCCGGTCCATCCAGCCGCCTTCGAGCGAATCCGGCGCAAAGGTCAGCAGGCTCGCCATCAGATGGTCGGCCATCTCCGCCGCGCCGGGCTGGCCTTCGCGAGTTGCGGTAACGAGTGCCTTGACGCCCTCGGCATGCGGCCAGGACCGGAAGCTCGGGATCATCACGCTGCCGCTATCCGTCACGGCATCGACGATCAGGCCGGTCGCCTGGTCCAGACCATGGTCGAGGCCGAACATCAGCAGCCGGTCCGTCACGGATTCCGGCACGATGCCGCCGAGGCGGCGATACTCGCCGAGCAGCCAGTACCATTCGAACTGGTGGCCCGGTTCGACGCGGTTTTCGCCGCGCGGCAGCAGCGGCTTCCAGTCGGGCGCGAAGTCCTCGAGCAGGGCGCCGCTCTCGGGATCGATCATCCGTTCCAGGGCCAGTTTCACCAGGGCATCGGCACGGGCGAAATCGCGCGCCCGGCCCGTCGTCTCGTAGAGCGCCAGCACGGCTTCCAGCAGGTGCATGTGCGGGTTCTGGCGGCGGGTGGGGTCCGTGGAGGGCGCGGCATCGAGAAATCCGCCATGCGGCGCGGCCAGCACGACGTCGATCTCGGCGAGCGTTTCGTCCGCCAGGCGGATCGCATGCGGGTCGCCCGTCAGGCGATGGCTCCAGGCGAGCGCGTAGACGATGAAGGCGTGCGCATAGAGATCACGAACCCGGCTCGCGGGCCTGCCGTCGGCATCGATCGAAAAGATCCAGCCGGGGTGCCCGTCGCCACGGTGATAGAGCCGCTCGACATTGGCAAGGCAGGTGACCACGGCCTCGTCCGCGCCCTTGTGCCAGCCCTTGAGGCTGGCGCGGGAAAAGGTGGCGATCTGGCGGGCCTGCACCATCAGCCGGCTGGCCGGCAGGATGATCGGCCGACGCTCGAAATCGAGACGCTCATGAAACAGGCCGCGCTGCCGGTCGAATCCGGTGTCGGCCCAGAGCGGCAGAGCGGCCTCGGTCGCCCAGGCCCTCGCGTAGTCGAGGCTCTTCATGACTTGGCCGCCGCGACGAGCGCGCTCGTGGAGCGGCCGGCGATCAGATTGGCCAGCACGACCTTGCCGCCGCGCGCCTTGACGAAATCGCCGCCGACGACCTGATCCTCGCGATAGTCCGCGCCCTTGACCAGAACATCCGGCTGGATCGCCTGGATGGCCTCAAGCGGCGTATCCTCGTCGAACAGCACCACGAGATCGACGGCCCGCAGCGCCCCCATGACGCGGGCGCGGGCCTGCTCGTCCTGCAGGGGCCGCGACGGGCCCTTGAGGCGCTTGACCGACGCATCGGTGTTGAGGGCGACGACCAGCCGGTCCCCCTCCTTCGCCGCCGCTTCGATCAGCGCGATATGACCGGGATGCAACAGGTCGAAGCAGCCATTGGTGAACACGACGCGGGAGCCGCGGGCCTGCCAGCGGGCGACGATCTTGGCCGCATCGGCGCGCGAGACGAGGGCGCCGGCCCGGTCCTCGGCATGACTGGTGCGATCGAGCGCTGCGACCAGCTCGGCCCGCGTCACAACAGCCGTGCCGAGCTTGCTGACGGCGATCGCGGCGGCGGCGTTGGCCGTGACGACGCTGGTTTCGAGCGGCAGGCCGGAGGCGAGCGCCACGGCGAGCGCGGCAACCACCGTATCGCCGGCGCCGGAGACGTCGAACACCTCGCGCGCCTCGGTCGGAACATGCGTCACCGCGCCGGTCTGGCGCCAGAGCGTCATGCCCTTCTCGGCACGGGTCACCAGCACGTCGCCATCGAATTGCTGGCCGGCGGCCGCGGCGGCGCGCACCGCTTCCTCGTCGGTATCATCGTTGAGGCCGGTCGCCTCGAACAGTTCCTTGCGATTGGGCGTCACCAGCGTCGCGCCGCGATAGATGTCGAAGGTCCGGCGCTTCGGATCGACGATCACCGGCACCTTGCGTGCCCGCGCTTCGGCGATCAGCGACGTGATGACCCAGTCGGAGAGCACGCCCTTGGCATAGTCGGAGAGCACGACGATATCGGCTTCGGCGATGGCCGCCTTGCCAGCCGCGATCAGGTTGGCCTCTGCCTCGGGGCCCGGCGAGCCGGGGCTCTCGGCGTCGATGCGCACAATTTGCTGGCGGCCGCTCATGACGCGGGTCTTGGTCACGGTCGGGCGGATCTTGTCGACGACCAAGTGGTTCAGGTGGATGGCGGGGTATTCGGCGAGCACAGTCCGAAGCTCATCGGCTTCGACGTCCGCGCCGACATAGCCGACCAGCGTCACGGCCGCGCCCAGCCCCGCGGCGTTGGCGGCGACATTGGCGGCGCCGCCGGCGACGATGCGGATATTGCCATGCAGCAGCACCGGCACGGGCGCTTCCGGCGAGATCCGGCTGACGGAGCCGGTGATGTAGCGGTCCACCATGACATCGCCGATGACGGCCACGCGTCCGGAATGCAGTTCGTCCAGCATCGAAAGATCCTATTTGGCCCGGATGGGCGCATCCGCCTGTAGGAGCACCCCGGCGACGAAATCGTCAAGATCTCCGCCGCCGAAGCGATGTCCCGAAATATTGGCCGCCATGGCCGCCGCGATGTCGCTCGGCTTGTCGCCGATCAGGAACGAGCGGGCGATGTCGATCGGCAGATCCTGCACCGCGCGCAGGATCATGCCGGGCTTCGGCTTGCGATCGGGGTGATCGACCCGGTATTCGGTGACGATGCCCTTCGGGTGATAGGGGCAACTGTAGACAGCATCGATCCGCGCCCCGGCTGCGGCCAGCTCGGCCAGCATATGATCGTGGAAACGCGCCACATCCGCTTCGGAATAATAGCCGCGCGCGACGCCCGACTGGTTGGTGACGACGACGACCAGATAGCCCGCCTCGTTCAGCCGGCGGATGGCGCCCGGCGCTCCGTCGATGAAAACGAGGTCCTCCGGCTTGTAGGTGTAGCCGTGATCGACATTGATGACGCCGTCGCGGTCGAGAAACGCCGCCGGACGGAGGGCCTCGCTCAAAGTGCGACGCCCCTGGCGAGATAGTCGCCGACATAGCTCTGGATGCCGTCTTCCAGCGAGCGGAAGTCGGCATTGTAGCCGGCCCGGCGCAGCTTGGTCATGTCGGCTTCCGTGAAATACTGGTAGGCGTTGCGGATGCGCTCCGGCATGTCGACATAGTCGATCACCGGTTCGCGGCCCGCCGCCTTGAACACAGCGCGCGCGAGATCCGCGAAGCTGCGGGCCTTGCCGGTGCCGACATTGAAGATGCCGCTGACGCCGGGGCTGCCGATCAGCCAACGGGCGACATCGACGCAATCCGCCACATGGACGAAATCGCGCAGCTGGCCGCCATCGACATAGTTCGGGTCATGCGAGCGGAACAGCGTCACCGCCTCACCGGCGGCGGCGGTCGGATAGATCTTGTGGATCACCGAGCGCATGTCGTCCTTGTGTGCCTCGAACGGCCCGTAGACGTTGAAGAACTTCAGTCCCGCCCATTGCGGCGGGGTGGCGCGACCGGCGCGAACATCATCCATGATGCGGCGGTCGACGGCGAGCTTGCTCCAGCCATAGGCGTTGAGCGGCCGGAGCCTGGCCAGATGCTCCGGGGTCTCGTCATCGACGAAGCCGTCCTTGCCGTCGCCATAGGTGGCGGCCGACGAAGCGTAGATCAGGCGGATTTCGTGCCGCGTGGAAAGCGCCCAAAGGTCGAGCGTCGCGCGGATGTTCCGCTCGACGATCAGGTCGACATCGGCTTCTGTGGTCGCCGAAATGGCCCCCATATGCACGATTGCTTCGACCCGACGATGATTGTCTTCCAGCCAGGCCAGCGTGGCCTCGGGGCGGATGACATCATCGAGCAGGATATCGGCCACATTCAGCCATTTTCGGCCGGTGCCGAACCAGTCCGATACGACGATCCGCCAGCCGTCGGCAGCGAGCGCGCGCGCCATGTTCGATCCGATGAAGCCCGCGCCGCCGGTGACCAGGATCGTGTCGCGGCCGTCTCTCGAATTCACGCTCATCGGCATTTCCCTCAAGCCCGCGTCGTATCGGCGCGTCGGCGGTTGGATAGCGCAAGTCAGGGGTGGATGGAACCGGCGGCTTGGGCCTGCGCAATTGCAATCACACGTTGTACTGCCGCGAAGACGCGCTGCGCGTCGATGCCTTCGAGGCATGCCAGAGTGCCGAGCGGACATTCGCGCTTGAAGCAGGGCCGGCAGGAGAGCTCGATCGAGACGACCTCGGCATTCGGCGCGGTCGGCGGTGTCATCGCCTCGGAACTGGAGCCGTAGACGACGACAAGCGGCCGGTCGAGCGCACCGGCGACATGCATCAGTCCCGAATCGTTAGAGACGACCGCGTCGCAACGGCCGAGCAGGGCAGCCGCCTCGATCAGCGAGGTTCTGCCGGAGAGATCGCCAATCGGCACGCCGGCGAGCCGCACGCTTTCCGCGGAGATCGTCTTGTCCTTGGGCCCGCCGAACAGGCGCACCCGATAACCGGCCTGATCGGCGAGTTGGGCGAGGGCGGCGAATTTCGCCGCTGGCCACTGCTTCGCCGGCCCATATTCCGCGCCGGGACAAAGGCCGAGAACGGGCCGGTCACCGGCTAGGCCAAAGCGGCTGGCCAGGGCGGTGAGATCGACATCCGGCTGCAGCAGGCGGGGACGCGGAGACGCCGGCGATTGGCCTGCCGGACCTGCGAGCGCGACGAAGCGGTCGATGGTGCGGGCCGTCTTGCGGTCGGCGTCGTTGCGCGCATCGGTCAGAAGGATGCTGCGCCCTTCCGCGGCGTAGCCGATCCGCTCCGGAATCCGCGCGGCAAAAGGCGGAATGGCCGCCTTGAAGGCGCGGGGCATCACGATCGCCGTACCATAGCCTGCCGATTTCAGGGCTCGGCCGATCTTCCATCGGCCTGCCAGCCCGAACTGGCCGTGCCCGAAGCCAAGCGGTATCGCGTTGCGGACGCCTTCGATCAGAGTCGCAATGGGGAGGGCCGCCGGTGGGGCCAGGACATCGACCGGACGACCGGGAAATCGCGCGCGGATGGCCGTGACGAGGCTCGCGGCCATGACCATGTCGCCGACCCACGAAGGGCCGACAAGCAATATGGGGGATTGGGTGTCTGTGGCGCGCATGTGTGGCTCGGGGCCTTCATGGCCCCGAGCCGTGCGGGCGTCAAGATAGATCAGCCACGCGGAGCGTTCATCGGAATCTCCTGCGGCGAATTGCCGGGTAATTCCTGCGGAACCGGCTGGATGTCGGGCGGCGTCGGGCTCGGCGGCGGCTGGGGCTGCGGATCATGCATGGGTGGCATGGGCTGCGGCGGCGCCGGATTCGGCACATCGGGATTGCCCGGAAGCTCCTGTGGCGGGATCGGAGGAATATCCGGTCCCGGCTGCGGCTGGTCGGGCTGCGGGCTCGGGTCATGCACCGGGGGCGCCGGCTGGGGCTGACCCGGATCGGGCACGTCAGGTCCCGGCGTGGCGAGGACGGGGCGGTTCAGATCGGACATGAAATTCTCCCTTCTCTACCCCAACGGATGGAGGCGAAGGGAGTTCCTGCCAAATGGCTTATGTCCCTGCCCGCGTTTCGGTTTCGGACGGCGGCTCGTCGGACGGGCCGGCAGCCTTCGACCCGCCGAAGAGCAGCCGCTGGTAGACGAGACCGATGCCGATCAGCACCGCGCCAAGCCCCATGAAGGAGAGGGCGCGCCAGACGCCTTCCAGGTTCGACATGTCGACCAGGAAGACTTTCAGCACGGTGATGACGATGAGGAGCGCGGAGGCCAGTCGGGCCGCCTTTTGCCGGAAGACGAGGCCAAAGGCCAGCAGCAGGATGCCAAGCGCCAGCCAGGCCGCGGAATAGGCGTAGGACTCGGCAGAGCCGATCGGATCGCGCGAGAGGTTCGGCGAGGCGGAGAACAGGAAGCGGATTTCCAGCGTGACGGCGGCGAAGGCCAGGATCAGCGCGACGGCGCCGGTCGCGCCTTGCAGCCAGCGCAGACTGGCCGGCGGTGTACGGAAGGCAACCAGGCCGGCGAGGACGGCCGGCAGGCCATAGGCGAGCAAGATCTCGTTGAAGGCCGGTCCGCCACCGACGGGATCGCCGGTGAATAGCGGATTGACCACGAGTCCGAGCCCGATCACCGCGTTGAGCAAACCGAAGATGCGGGCCAACACGCCGCCGATCCGGAACACCGGGCTCGGTCGACTCTGCGCGAGACGCGAGAGACCCAGCGCGAAGGCGAAGGCCGCGGCGGTCGTCAGACCCTGTTCGCTGAGCGCGGTTGCCGGCGTCAGCAGATCGCCGCCGAAGACGATGGCGCGGATTTCGAACACGACGAGCAGCGCTGTCATGATCACCGCCAGCGCCTCCGCCGCGAACACGGCACGGTCGACCCGCACCCGCCGCAGCAGAACCGAGGCAGTGGCGAAGGCGGCGGCAGGGATGCCGTAGCCGATCAGGATCGAGAGATAGACGCCGCCGCCGGTCCGGACGCCGAAGATGTAGGGATCCCAGGCGATGCGGCCGAGCACCAACACCGCCAGGACGGCGACCGCGTAGCGCAGCACGCCGATCGGACGGCGCAACTGCACCCAGGCCGCGCCCAGCGCCGAAAGCGCCAGCACCGTGGTCAGCATGCCGCCTTCGAGCGCCATCGTCAGCGCCGTGGCCAGGGCCGCGATGGCGCCGGCGGCGAACAGCCCGGTCGGTACTTGATCTAGCACCGATCCGTCCCGCTCGCGGCGGGCAAAGCGTTCGGTCAGCACGGCATAGAGCGCCGCAAGCGCCAGCGCGATGGCTGCGAAGGCGATGCTGGAGACGAAGCCGGTGATGCGAAGATAGGCGACGATGGCGACCACCACCGGCCCGGCGCTGGCCGCAGCGGCGTGCGCCGTGGCGGCGAAAGGTCCGGCGTCGGGTCGCGCCTGCAACCGCGTCAGCGCGCTGGCGATCAGCGCCGCCGATCCCAGCAAGCCGACGATGCCGAACATGCGGATCGCGTCGGGGAGGGGGAAGTAGGTCGAGAGCGCATCAACGATATAGGTGACGGGCTCGAGCGCCGCCTGCGCCGCGGCCGGCCAGAAGAACAGCAGCGCGACCAGTTCGATGGCGACGACCGGCGAAACGAAGGCGACCGCGTCGTAGCGCCGTGCCAGCAACAGCAACATGGCGCCGCCGATGAGGCTGGCGGCAATGCCCGCCGAGGCATAGTCGCGGGCGATCGCCCCGACGACGAGCAGGGCGGCGATGCCAGCCAGCACGCCGACGGCGAAACCGTCCGGCCGGTCTGTGGTCGTGTCGCGCTGGACGTCGACGACCAGGAAGATCGAGGCGAGGGCGAGCAGGAGGATGGCGTAGATGCCGCTTTCGATCGCGCCGGCGCCCGCGCCGAACATGGCGAAGCCCCACAGGATGGCGGCAATGCTGGCCGCGATCGCCAGCCATCGCCAGAGGCGCAGTCGCGCCAGCGCGAAGGCGAACGTCGTCACGACGACCAGGTAGATCATCAGCGCCGGGATGCTGGGCGCGTCGCCGGAGATCAGCAGCGGCGTGACATAGGAGCCGACGAGGCCGAGGCCGGAGAGCCAGGCGCCGTGCAGGCCGGCGGCGGCCATGGTGGCCATGCCGATCAGCGCCAGCAGGATGAAGGCGGCCGTGGGTCCGATCAGGCCATAGAGCGCATAGGCGGCATAGACGGTGGCGAACAGGCCGACCGTGCCGGCTGCCGTGAGAACGCCCGGGACATTGGCCGCCGGAATGCGCGAAATCGCCGTGATCCGGTCGGAACGGCGCAGCCATTCGCCAAGGCCCAGCAGGACGAGCGAGAACAGCGCGCCGAAGGCGATGCGCACACCCGGCCCGAGCAGGCCGGCCTCGATCGAGAAGCGGACGAGGAAGATCGCGCCCAGCGCGAGCGCCAGGCCGCCGACCCAGACGGCCCAGCGCGCGCCGAGCTTCTGCTCGAAGCTCTCCTTCGGCCGCTTCGGGGCCTTGGGTGCGGCGTCTGCGGGCGTCGGTGCCAATTCCGGCGGTGGCGGCTCTTCCGCCTCCGCCGGGACGGCTGTCATCTCCGCCTCAGGCGCTTGTGAAAGGGTGTCGACGGTCGGAAGTGGCGGGCTCTCGGCGGAAGCCGCCGCCAATGCGGCGGGAGGGCGTTGCTCAAGCAGGAGCAGGCGTGATTCGAGCGCCCGGATGCGTCGGCGCGCGCCGAGCGACATGACAAAGGCTGAAATGGCCATGATCGGCAGCGCGATCAGGGCGATGATTCCAAGGGCGATCCATTCATCCATGTCCGTCTGTTAGCATGACAAATCGGTTTGGGCTGTGATCGATTTCTCAAGGCGGATCCGGGCGCCGACATGCGCTGGATCCGCGCGGCGCAGCGTGCCGCTGTTGCTGCGGCGCGGACTTCGCTATATCCCGCTCGCTTCGGGCACGGACACGAATGGGACGGTAGGCGCGTGAGCAGAGCCGAGGCGACCGCAGGCGGGACAGAGGCGATCTGGTCGCGCCTCGCCACGAGAATCGAAAGCGCCGTGGACCGGATTGCCGGTTCATCCTCCGCGAGCCTTATCCTGATCGCCCTCGTGGCGCTGCTCTCCTTCCTGCCTGGCCTTGCGACGCTGCCCCCGGTCGACCGGGACGAGCCGCGCTTCGCGCAGGCGACGCACCAGATGGTCGAGACCGGCAATTATCTCGATATCCGGCTGCAAGAGCAGACCCGCTACAAGAAGCCGATCGGCATCTACTGGCTGCAATCGGTCGCGGTCTGGGTGACGGGAACGGGGCCGGATGCGCCGATCGGCGTCTATCGCCTGCCGTCGATGATCGGCGCAATCCTGGCGGCCTGCCTGACCTGGTGGCTGGCCATGGCTTTCGGAAGGCCGCGCGTCGCCCTGCTGGCCGGGCTGCTCATGGCCTCGACCGTGTTGCTCGGCGTCGAGGCGCGCCTTGCCAAGACCGACGCGGTACTGCTGGCCACGATCCTCGTGGCGCATGGAGCGCTGGCGCGGGCATGGCTCTCCACGTCGATAGAGCGCAATCTCAAGCTTGCGGCGATCTTCTGGACCGCGCTCGGCGCGTCGATCCTGATCAAGGGGCCTGTCGGGCTGGCGGCGATCGCCTGTCCGCTCATCCTGCTCTCGGTCGTGAGTGGCTCCTTCCGCTGGTTCAAGCAACTGGCGCCGCTGCCGGGCGTCGTCTGGATGCTCGTCGTCGTGGCGCCGTGGTTCGTCGCCATCGGCATCGCCAGCAAGGGCGCCTTCTTCCAGGAGGCGGTCGGCAAGGACCTGATCGGCAAGGTGGTCAGCGTCCAGGAATCGCATGGCGCGCCGCCCGGTGCCTATCTTTTGCTGATGTTCTTCACCTTCTGGCCGGTCGCAGCTTATTTCACCGCCGGACTTTCCTGGATCATGGACCGCTTCCGCCAACCCGTGATCCTCTATGCCGTCGTATCGGTGATCCCCTTCTGGCTGGCCGTCGAGGCGACGCCGACCAAGCTGCCGCACTATGTCCTGCCGCTCTATCCGCTGATGGCGATTGCCACGGCCGCCGCGCTTGATGGCGGCGGCGTCAGAACCCGAGGCTGGTTCGCCCGCTTTGCTGCGTCCGGCGCCGCGCTGTTTCCCTTCGCGCTCGCCATCGCCGCTGCCGTGATCGCGTTCCTGCTCGGCGAGGCTGTGCCGGTCCTCGGAATCCTCGTCCTGCTGGCCGCGACGTTGGTCGGGCTCGTCTCGGGCCGGTTGTTCGCTCTGTCGCCGATGGCGAGCAGCATTGTCGCGGTCCTGGCTGCGATCGTCACCTACCTTGGCATTTTCGGCATGGTGCTGCCGGGCTATCAGCAGACCCGCATCAGCGAGAACCTGGCCCGCGCCGGCCACGCTGCGCTGACGTGCCAGAGCCCTCGCTTCGCCAGCGCAGGCTTTGCCGAGCCGAGCCTCGTCCTGCTCGCCGGCACGGACACGTTGCTGACCGATGGCAGCGGCGCCGCCAATTTCCTCGCGGCCGGCGATTGCCGTGCCGCCTTTATCGAGAAGCGGCAATTGCAGAGCTTCAACGAACGCGCCGACGATCTCGGCATGATGGTGGACGAGTCGAGCGTGGTGCGCGGCTATGCGCTGAACGGCGGCCGCATGCTTGACCTGCATGTCTTCGTCCCGCGGAGCGCCACGCCGTGAAGGTAGCGCTTTTCCGTCTGAAGAAGCGGTTGTCCTGGCCGCGCGAGAACTGCGCGGCGATCGCCGAGCGGGCGCGCCGGGTGCAGCTGCGTCCGACAATCCATGCGCCGGTCTTCCAAACCTCTGACATCCTCGCGCTGGTCGTCATCAGCGTGGCGCTGATTGCCATCGTGGGCCTCGCTTTCGATGGCCTGTCGGTGGAACGGGCCCGCGCCTTGCCCCGCGCCGTCTATTTCGTCGGCGATTGGCTTTCCTATTTCGGCAAGTCGCAATGGGAGCTGGTGCCGGCCGGGATCGTGGTCCTGGTGCTGTTATCCGGCCGCTGGAAGATCGTCCCGCCGCTGGTCCGCGCTGCCTGGGCCGAGATCGGCGCGCTCGCGGCCTATATCTTTCTGGCGATCGCCGGATCCGGCATATTGGTCAACATCGCCAAGCAGTTCATCGGGCGCGGTCGGCCGCCCACCTTTGACGAATATGGCGCGCTGGTCCTGCATCCACTGGAATTCGTGCATCGTTTCCAGAGCTTTCCCTCGGGGCACGCGACCACGGCCGGGGCGCTCATCGCCATCGGCTTCCTGGTCATTCCGCGCTGGCGCCTTGGCCTTCTGATCCTCGGGCTGGCCATTGCGGCAAGCCGCGTCGTCGTGGGCGCCCACTATCCGAGCGACATCCTGGCCGGACTGATTTTCGGCTATGCGTTCAGCCTTTGGCTGGCCGGACGTTTTGCCGCCGCAGGCTGGGGCTTTGCACGCGGATCGACCGGCTCTATAACCGCGCGCACTGCGTCGATCCGGATCAGTTTCGGAAGTCCGGCGCGTGTCGCGATCCTGTTTGCCGGGCTTCTGGATGCGCTGCTGGGACGGCGGCTCTGGATCGCGGCGCTCAAATCCATCGGAGACGGTTCCTATGACGATGCCCGCTCCCGGCGAAACCGTCTTGACCCACCATGACGCGAACGCCCGGTTGACGACGCGGCCGGACGTTTCCGTGGTCATCCCGTGCAAGAACGAAGCGGAAAACCTGCCGGAGCTGATCGGTGAGATCGCGGCTGCGCTGGCAGGGCGCCGGTTCGAGATCATCGTCGTCGACGACGGTTCGACCGATGCGACGCCGGCCGTGATCCGCGACCTGATGCGCGACCGGCCCTGGCTGCGCTCGATGCGCGACACCCGGTCGAGCGGTCAGAGCGCCGCCGTCCGCACCGGCCTGCTCGCCGCCCGCGGCGACGTGGTGTTGACGATCGACGGCGACGGTCAGAACAATCCTGACTTCATGCCGGCGATGCTGGATGCGCTGGAGCAGGGCGGCCCGCAGACAGCCCTTGTCGCCGGCCAGCGCCTGAAGCGCACCGATTCCGGCGCCAAGCGGATGGCTTCGCGCTTCGCCAACCGGCTGCGCGGCGCGATCCTCAAGGATGGCACGCGTGATTCCGGCTGCGGCCTCAAGGCGGTCCGGCGGGAGGTTTTCCTCCTGTTTCCCTATTTCGACGGCTGGCATCGCTATCTGCCGGCCCTGACGATCCGCGAAGGCTACAAGGTCGCGCATGTCGACGTCGTCGACCGCAACCGCCGTCACGGCACGTCCAAATACGGCATCCTGGATCGCGGCCTTGTCGGCGCTCTCGATCTGTTCGGTGTGTGGTGGTTGATCCGGCGGCGGAAGAACATTCCCGCGCCGACAGAGGTGACGATCGATGGCCGGTGATCTTTTCGGCGCAATTGGAAACTGGCTGCACCACGTCTTCGTGGAGCAGTTCGACGTCTGGATCCTGCTTGGCTTCGTCGCGCAGGCGCTGTTCACCATGCGCTTCGTCGTGCAGTGGATCGCCAGCGAGCGAGCCAAGAAGAGCGTCGTGCCCGCCGCCTTCTGGACCTTCTCGATCCTCGGCGGCGCGCTTCTGCTCGTCTATGCGATCTACCGCAAGGATCCGGTGTTTATCGCCGGGCAGGCGGCAGGCCTGTTCATCTATTTCCGCAACGTCTGGTTCATCCTGCACGAGCGGAAGCTGGCGCGTGAGAGCGGCGCCGTCAGCTGAGGTTGCTGACGCGCGCGAAGCTCGCTTCCAGATCGGCGATCAGGTCGGAAGTGTCTTCCAGTCCGATCTGGAGCCGGATGATCCGGTCCTCGACCGGCCAGGGCGCGGCCATACGGTTTGGGCGGCCGATGATCGCCAGGCTTTCGAAACCGCCCCAGGAATAGCCGAGGCCGAACAGTCGCAGGCCGTCCAGGAATGCCTTGACCTTGTCGAGGCTCCAGTCGTTCATCACGATGCCGAACAGGCCGCTGGAGCCCCTCATGTCGCGCTTCCAGATCGCGTGGCCGGGATCGGACGGCAGCCCCGGATGCAGCACCCGGCCGACCTCGGCCCGGCCCTGCAGCCAGCCGGCGATCGTCAGCCCGGATTGCATCTGGCGGTCGAGTCGCACGCCCATGGTCCGGATGCCGCGCAGCGTCAGGTAGATGTCGTCCGGCCCGACGCAGAGACCCATGTCGCCATGCGTATCCCGCAGCATCTTGAGGGTGCGGGCATTCGCGGCGACGGTTCCGATCATCACGTCGGAATGGCCGCAGAGATACTTCGTGCCGGCCACGATCGCGAGATCGACGCCATGCTCGAGCGGCTTGAAGAAATAGGGCGTGGCCCAGGTGTTGTCCGCCAGCACGAAGGCGTCGCGGGCATGCGCGACGGCGGCGATGGCCGGGATGTCGGAAATCTCGAAGGTCAGCGATCCCGGGCTCTCCAGATAGACGGCGCGGGTGTTGGGCCTGAAGAGCGTGGCGATCCCGGCGCCGATCCTCGGATCGAAGAAGGTCGTCTCGATGCCAAGGCGCTGCAGCATGTTGCGCGCGAAGTTCCGGGCGGGATCGTAGGCATTGTCGGCCATCAGCAGATGATCGCCGGAGCGCAGCACGGAGAGCAGGGCGGTCGAGACGGCGGAGAGGCCCGAGGGACAGAGCACGGCTCCTTCGGCTCCCTCCATTTCCGTGATAGCCATTTCGAGCGCTTCGATCGTCGGCGTACCGCGACGGCCGTAGGTATAGCGCTGCTTCCCGCCGAGCAGATCGTCGGAGTTTTCGAACAGAACGGTCGAGGCGTGCACGACCGGCGGATTGACGAATGGACCGGTCAGGTCGTGATCCCGGCCACTGCGCACCAGGCGCGTCAGCGGTTTTTCCATCGACGTATTCTTGTCATTGCCGGACATGCTGGACTCCGAAGAAAATGGCGGGCGGGGGCGGGGATTTCGTTCCCACGCTGGTGCCTCTTTCTAAAACCTTTGCTGAAACAATGGTCTGTCGGCAGAACCGCGCCCTCTTGACCGGCTTGGCATAATGCCATGTGATGCATGGGTCAATTCAAGTTCCGGCACGCGGGACGAGGATCAAATCATAAGAGGATTGTGCCCGACTTAGATGGATCGGGAAGATTGCAGGATTCATCCATGTCGAATGGCTGGGTCGAAGATCTCGGTAACGAGACGATACTGCATCGGCCTGAAACGACGGGTATTCCAGGGGAACAGAAGGCTGCACGATGAACAGGAAAATTGCTTCTATTCTGATTGGCGCCACCATGGCGCTGACCGGCGCGACGGCTGCGGGCGCTGGCACGCTTGAAGACGTGAAGGCCAAGGGCTTTCTTCAATGCGGCGCCAATGGCGGCAATTTGATTGGCTTCGGCGCGACGGACGAAAAGGGCGAGTGGAGCGGAATCGACGTCGATTTCTGCCGCGCGATGGCATCCGCCATCTTCAACGACCCGACCAAGGTGAAGTTCACGCCGCTCAACGCCAAGGAGCGCTTCACCGCGCTGCAGTCCGGCGAAGTGGACGTGCTCTCCCGCAACACGACCTGGACGATGTCGCGCGACAGTTCGCTCGGCCTGCAGTTCGTCGGCGTCACCTATTATGACGGCCAGGGCTTCATGGTCCGCAAGGCGCTGGGCGTCTCGTCGGCGCTCGAGCTCTCCGGCGCCAAGGTCTGCACGCAGACCGGCACCACGACCGAACTCAACCTCGCCGACTATTTCCGCTCGCACAACATGCCCTACGAGGTCGTGGCGTTCGAGAAGAACGAGGAAGTGCTGCAGGCCTATGAGGCCGGCCGCTGCGACGCCTACACCACCGACGCCTCCGGCCTCTATGCCGAGCGCCTCAAGCTGACCAATCCCGACGAGCACATGATCCTGCCGGAGATCATCTCCAAGGAGCCGCTCGGACCGGCCGTCCGCCAGGGCGACGACAAGTGGTTCACGCTCGCAAAGTGGACGCTGTTCGCGCTGCTGAACGCGGAAGAGCTCGGTCTGACCAAGGCCAACATCGATGAGAAGAAGACCTCCGACAATCCGGAGATCAAGCGCTTCCTCGGCATCGAGGGCAATTTCGGCGAGCCGATCGGCCTTCCCGCGGACTGGGCCTACAACGTCATCAAGGGCGTCGGCAATTACGGCGAGATCTTCGACGCCAATATCGGCCCCTCCACGCCGCTCGGCATTGCGCGCGGCCTGAACAATCTCTGGTCGAAGGGCGGCATCCAGTACGCGCCCCCGATCCGCTGATTTGATCGAGTCGACCACGGGCGGCTTGCCGTCCGTGGTTCGCAGCGGTGACGGGCGCCAAGACCCGAGCCGTGCGCATGGACCGACAGAAACCGGTTCGTCCGGTCGATGAGGGGATACCATTTTGGCTGACAGAAGCGCGGCGTCCGCAGGGGGACGCATGGCAACCCTTCTGAACAATCCGACATATCGTGGCTACGCATTCCAGATCGTCTTCGTGCTTGTCCTCGGCTGGCTCGTCTGGGACATCATCGACAACACGGCGCGCAACCTGCAAAAGGCCAACATCGCCGCCGGCTATGGCTTTCTCGACCGGACCGCCGGCTTCGGCATCGTTCAGAAACTTGTCGACTATGCCGAATCGTCGTCCTACGGGCGGGCGCTGCTGATCGGCCTTCTGAACACGCTCCTCGTCTCGGGCCTCGGCATCATCCTGGCGACGGTTCTTGGGTTCATCGTCGGCGTGGCGCGACTCTCGTCCAACTGGCTCGTGTCGCGCGTCGCGGCCGCCTATGTCGAGATCCTGCGCAATATCCCGCTGCTGCTGCAGCTTTTCTTTTGGTATTTCATGGTCTTGCGCGCCGTTCCTGGCATGCGCGAGAAGTGGACGCTGTTTGGCGTCTTTCACCTCAATATCGGCGGCCTGCATGTGCCCAAGCTCGTGTTGGGCGAAACCGCGTGGGTGATCGGCGCCGCGATTCTGATCGCGATCGCGATCATGATCTTCGTCGCCAAATGGGGCGCCGCCCGGCAGAGCGCCACGGGCTATCGTCCGCCGGTTGGATGGATCAACCTCGCCGTCCTGATCGGCCTTCCCGTGGCAGCCTTCTTCGTCGCCGGCCAGCCGCTGCACTTCGACGTGCCGGTATTCAACGAGACGGGGCCGTTGCTGATGCGGGGATTCCAGGCCGATTCCGGCATGACGGTCATTCCCGAGTTCGTCGGCCTGCTGCTCTCGCTGTCGCTCTACACGGCGGCCTATATCGCCGAGGTGGTCCGTTCAGGCATCCAGGCCGTCAGCCGCGGCCAGACCGAGGC
>Ga0182738_1004109_pt1 | contig 16270 bp, 13 predicted proteins | sample eDN5th30CBELigMG_FD_128876 | JGI IMG/M metagenome (GOLD analysis project Ga0182738, IMG submission 128876) | Enriched Miracle-Growth compost microbial communities from Emeryville, California, USA - eDNA 5th pass 30_C BE-Lig MG (version 2)... ... | reverse complement strand
CGACCTGAACACCTTCATGGCCATGGTCAACAATGTGCCGCAGGAATGGACCTTCTCGGCCTTCTCGCTTGGCCGCAACCAGATGGCCTATGCGGCCGCTGCGGTCCTGGCCGGGGGCAACGTTCGTGTAGGCCTCGAGGACAATCTGTGGCTCGACAAGGGCGTGCTGGCCACCAATGCGCAGCTCGTCGAGCGTGCGGTCACCATCGTCGAGAACATGGGTGCCCGTGTGATCGGGCCGGAAGAGGTGCGCCAGAAGCTGAACCTCACCAAACGCGCGCCGGTGGCGGCCTAAGCCGGCAATAGTTCCAGGCGGAAAAGGGAGAGGACGCCATGGAAACGGTCAAGTTCACGGCGATGAAGGATGGCGACCGCGAGGACTATGCCTTCCTCACCGAGCACGAGATCGAGTTTGCCACCAAGACCGGGGGACGTCTTCTCGACGCCCTGGTAAAGCTTGACGAGAGCCTGTCGGGCTACAAGGTCACGCGGCTTGGCCACTCGGTGCAGGCGGCCACCCGTGCCTGGCGCGACGGCGCCGACGACGACTGGGTCGTCTGCGCCCTCCTGCACGATATCGGCGACATCTACGCACCCTACAACCACGACGAATATGCGGCCGCGATCCTGCGGCCGTTCGTTCGCGAACAGTGCCACTGGGTGGTCGAGAAGCACGGGGATTTCCAGCGGCTCTATTATGCGCATCACGTTGGCGGCAATCGCCATGCGCGCGATAAGTTCGCCGGGCATCGCTACTACGACGACTGCGACCAGTTCTGCGAGCGGTGGGACCAGTCGAGCTTCGATCCCGGGTACGAGACCCTGCCGCTCGATTTCTTCCGGCCCATGGTGGAAAAAGTGTTCTCCCGCCAGGCCTACGATCCCGCCGTCATCCGCGTCGGCGAGCGCGTCGCGCTCGTCAATCCCCAAACAGCTAGCCAAAGAGCGGGAGCATCCGCATGAGCAGTATCAAGAAAGCAGCCGCTATCGGCGGCGGTGTTATCGGCGCGGGCTGGGTCGCGCGTCTGTTGCTGAACGGCATCGACGTTTCCATCTACGATCCCGATCCGGAGGCCTCGCGCAAGGTCGACGAGGTGATGGAAGGCGCGCGGCGCGCCTACAAGCAGATGCTGCCCGGCGGCCTGCCCCGGGAAGGCAAGCTGACTTTCGCCAAGACTGTTGCCGAGGCGGTGACGGGCGCCGACTTCATCCAGGAAAGCGTGCCGGAACGGCTCGACATCAAGCACAAGGTGCTGGCCGAGATCGACGCCCATGCCCCGGCCGACGCGCTGATCGGCTCGTCCACCTCCGGCATCAAGCCGACCGACATGCAGCCGGCGCTGAAGCATCCGGAGCGCCTGGTCGTCGCCCATCCGTTCAATCCGGTCTACCTGCTGCCGCTGGTCGAGATCGTCGGCGGCGAGAAGACGACGCCGGCCGTCATCGAAAAGGCGCGTGCGCTCTACGCCTCGATCGGCATGAAGCCGGTGGTGATCCGCAAGGAGATCGAGGCCTTCGTCGGCGACCGCCTGCTGGAGGCCGCATGGCGCGAGGCGCTGTGGCTGATCAAGGACGGCATCTGCTCGGTCGAGGAACTCGACGACATCATGCGCTACTCCTTCGGCCTGCGCTGGGCGCAGATGGGTATGTTCCAGGTCTACCGCATCGCCGGCGGCGAGGCGGGTATGCGCCACTTCATGGCCCAGTTCGGCCCGTGCCTCAGCTGGCCGTGGACGAAGCTGATGGACGTGCCGGAATTCAACGACGAACTGGTCGATCTGATCGCCGGCCAGTCCGACGAGCAGTCCGGCAAATGGTCGATCCGAGAGTTGGAAAAGATTCGCGACGACAACCTCGTCGCGATCATGGAAGCGCTGGGCAAGCAGAACAAGGGTGAAGGCTGGGGCGCTGGCGCGCTTTACAACGAATACACCAGCCGCCTGTCCGCGCTCGCCGCCAAGGACAAGGTCGAGAGCTGAGGAGAGACGCGGCGGCGCCAGGTTGGGCGCCGCCGTATTTCGCTCCTGCTCCGTTGCACGAAGCAGACCGGACGGGGACGGATTTGGGCGGCCATGTCGCCTGTATGGGAGGTTACTGATGGATTTCGGGCTTACCGAAGAACAGCGCCTGATCGTCGACACGACGCGGGCCTTTGTCGAAAACGAGCTTTATCCGCATGAGGCGGAAGTGGAGCGCACCGGACATCTGCGCCGTGAACTGATCGAGGAGATTCAGGCCAAGGCGATCGAGGCCGGTCTTTATGCCGCCAACATGCCGGCCGAAGTCGGTGGCGCGGGCCTCGATACGGTGTCGTGGCTGCTCTACGAAAAGGAACTCGGCCGCGCCAATTATGCGCTGCACTGGACCTGCGTGGCGCGCCCGTCCAACATCCTGCTCGCCGGCACCGACGAGCAGAAGGAAAAGTACCTTTATCCCTGCATTCGCGGCGAGACGTGGGATTGCCTGGCGATGACTGAGCCGGGTGCGGGCTCCGACCTGCGCGGCATGAAGGCGACCGCCGTGCAGGACGGCGACGATTTTGTCCTCAACGGCACCAAGCATTTTATCTCCCACGCCGACATCGCCGACTTCGCCATTGTCTTCATGGCCTCGGGCGAAGAGGATACCCCGCGCGGCAAACGCAAGAAGATCACCGCGTTCTTCGTCGACAAGGGTACGCCGGGCTTCACGGTGCGCGATGGCTATCGCAATGTCTCGCATCGCGGCTACACCAATGCCATCCTCGAATTCGACAACTGTCGCCTGCCAAAGAGCCAGGTGCTGGGCGAGGTCCACAAGGGCTTTGAGGTCGCCAATTCCTGGCTGGGCGCGACCCGGCTGCAGGTCGCGTCGACCTGTCTCGGACGTGCTGAGCGCGCGCTTGGCCATGCCATCGAATATGCCGCTAGCCGAGAGCAGTTCGGCCAGCAGATCGGCAAGTTCCAGGGCGTTTCCTTCAAGCTCGCCGACATGGCGACCGAGCTGAAGGCGGCGGAGCTGCTTACCCGTGAGGCCGCCTGGAAATACGACCAGGGCACCGTGACCGATCAGGATATGGCCATGGCCAAGCTCAAGGCCACCGAGGTTCTGGCCTTCATCGCCGACGAGGCGATCCAGATCCACGGCGGCATGGGCCTGATGGACGACCTGCCGCTGGAACGCATCTGGCGCGACGCCCGCGTCGAGCGCATCTGGGAAGGCACGTCGGAAATCCAGCGGCATATTATTTCCCGTGCGCTGCTGCGCGCCGTCGGGGGCTGAGCCATGCTGCGTCTCGAACGGCTCCTGCGCCCGAAATCCATCGCGGTCATCGGCGGCGGCGCGTTTGCGCCCAATGTCGTCAAGCAGTCGCTGAAAATGGGCTTTGTGGGCGACATCTGGCCGGTGCACCCCAAGCGCGACGAGGTGGAAGGCGTGAAGGCCTATGCCTCGGTGGCAGACCTGCCGGGCGCGCCGGATGCCGTGTTCATCGGCGTCAACCGCTTCGCCACCATCGACATCGTGCGCGAGCTTTCCGAGCGCGGCGCGGGCGGGGCGATCTGCTTTGCCTCGGGCTTCCTCGAAGCCGGTGCCGACGACGAGGATGGCGAGCGGCTTCAGGCCGAGCTGGTCGCGGCGGCGGGCTCGATGCCGGTCATCGGGCCGAACTGCTACGGCCTGATCAATTATGCCGATGGTGCGCTTTTGTGGCCCGACCAGCATGGCGGCCAGCGTCTGGAGCCCGGCACGCGTGGTGTGGCGATCATCACGCAGTCGTCCAACATCGCCTGCAACATCACCATGCAGCAGCGCGGCCTGCCAATTTCGTTCCTGATGACGGCCGGCAACCAGGCGCAGACGGGCCTCTCCGAAATGGCGCTCGGCCTGATCGAAGACGAGCGCGTTTCCTGTCTCGGCCTGCATATCGAGGGTTTTGACAAGGTCGGCGGTTTCGAGCGCCTGGCGGCGCGGGCACGCGAGTTGAACAAGCCGATCGTGGCGATGAAGGTCGGCCGCTCCGAACAGGCGCGCGCGGCGACGGTTTCGCATACCGCCTCGCTTGCCGGTTCCGATGCGGCGTCCGACGCCTTCCTCAAGCGGCTCGGCATTGCGCGGGTGAATTCGATCCCCTCGCTTCTCGAAACGCTGAAGCTCTTGCACGCCTTCGGCCCGCTTCCCGGCTACACGCTGTCTTCGATGAGCTGTTCGGGCGGCGAAGCCTCGGTCATGGCCGATACGGCCGAGGGCCGCAAGGTCCGCTTCCCGGCACTGACGCAGGAGCATTGGTCGCGGGTAAAATCGACGCTTGGCTCCTTCGTGGCCGTGGCCAATCCGCTCGACTACCACACCTTCATCTGGAACAACGAACCGGCCATGACCGACACGTTCACCGCGATGGTGTCGGGCGGCTTCGACCTCAACATGCTGGTGCTCGATTTCCCGCGCGGCGACCGCTGCTCGGATGCCGACTGGTGGCCGACGGTGCGCGCCTTCGAGGCGGCGCTGAAGACCAGCAAGGCGCGCGGCGCCATCGTCGCCTCCATGCTGGAAAACGTGGCCGAGGCGCATGCGGCGGAGCTGTTCAAGCGCGGCATCGTGCCTTTGCAGGGCATCGTCGAGGCGATGGATGCGGCCGAAGCGGCGGCGTTCATCGGCGAGGCGTGGAACCAACCCTCTACCTCCCCCTTGTGGGAAGGTCGCGCCGAATGTGCGGGTGGGGGTAAGGCCGGTCATGCAACCCCCAACCCGGCGCTTCGCGCCGACCTTCCTCACAAGGGGGAGGGTAAGGTGGTACCCGACGAGGCCGAAGCCAAGGCGCTGTTGCGTTCTGCCGGTCTCGCCGTGCCGCAAGGAGCTTGCGCGGCCAGTGTGGCCGAGGCTGTTGCGGCCGCCGAGAAGCTTGGGTTCCCGGTGGCGCTCAAGGCGCTGGGCGTGGCCCACAAGAGCGAACTCGGCGCGGTGAAGCTGAACCTCAAATCTCCCGAAGAAGTGCGGGCGACGGCCGAAGCCTTGCTGCCGCTCGGCACCGGCCTCTATGTCGAGCGCATGGTGGAAGGCGGCGTTGCCGAACTGATCGTCGGCGTCACGCGCGATCCACTGTTCGGCCCGGTCATGACCGTGGGCACCGGCGGCGTGCTGGTCGAACTGCTCAAGGACAGCGCGACGCTGCTTCTGCCGGCATCGCGCGACGAAGTCGAGGCGGCGCTGAAGAATCTCAGGCTCTACCCACTGCTCGACGGTTATCGCGGCCGCGCCAGGGCCGATGTGTCGGCTGCCGTGGATGCGATCCTTGCCATTTCGCGCTTCGTGCAGGAAAACGCGCACACGATCGAGGAGCTCGACGTGAACCCGCTCATCGTCTGCGGCGAGGGCAAGGGCGCCTGGATCGCCGATGCGCTGCTGGTGACAAACGAAGGCGAAGCGGCGGCGTCCGTTTCCCACGAGAAGAAGGCTGTGGTTTCAGTCGAAGGCTGAGCCGCCAGGGAGGTTCCAAAATGTCCGATGTCGTAAAGACCCGCCGCGAAGGCACAATCCTCGAAGTGACGCTCGACCGGCCGAAAGCCAATGCCATCGACCTCGCCACGTCGCGCCTGCTGGGTTTGACTTTTCAGGCCTTCCGCGACGACCCCGAACTGCGCGTCTGCATCGTGAAGACGGCCGGCGACAAGTTCTTCTCGGCCGGCTGGGATCTCAAGGCCGCGGCAAACGGCGATGCGGTGGACGGCGACTATGGCGTCGGCGGCTTTGCCGGCCTGCAGGAGTTGCGCGACATGAACAAGCCGGTCATCGCCTGCGTCAACGGCATGGCGGTGGGCGGCGGCTTCGAACTGGCGCTGTCCTGCGACCTGATCTATGCGTCGGAGCATTCCTCCTTTGCGCTGCCGGAGATCAAGGCAGGCACGCTGGCCGATGCCGCGACGATCAAGCTGCCCAAGCGCATTCCCTATCACGTCGCCATGGACCTGCTGCTCACCGGCCGCTGGATGGACGTGGCCGAGGCGCATCGCTGGGGCCTCGTCAACGAGGTTCTGCCGGCCGACAAGCTCGAGGACCGAGTCTGGGAGATCGCCCGCCTGCTCGCCGGCGGCCCGCCGCTGGTCTTCGCCTCGATCAAGGAAGTGGCCCGCAAGGCCGAGGCGATGGAGTTCCAGGATGCCATGAACTGGATCACCAAGCGCAAGTTCCGCACCGTCGACGAGCTCTACGCCTCGGACGACAACATGGAAGGTTTCCGCGCCTTCGCCGAAAAGCGCGACCCGGTGTGGAAGGGCAAATAGCATAGCAGTGCAGGAGGACGACCGATGACCGACTACAGCAAGCTGATCGATGCGGAGACATGGGCCTTCATCGACCGCACCAACAGCTTTTATCCGCCGGACGCGGTCGACCACAGCGTGGACGAGCAGCGCCGCACTTATGACCGGATGTGCCGCGAGTTCCATGCCGGCTATCCGGCCGGAGTGACGGCGACGGACTCTGCGGTTGAGACGCCGACCCACAAAATCCCGGTCCGCATCTATCGCAATGCCGAGCCGAACGACGCGGCCGTGGTGCTCTATTTCCACGGCGGCGGTTTTATCCTTGGCGGGCTCGACAGCCACGACGATGTCTGCGCCGAAATCTGCGAGCGCACCGGCTATGAGGTGGTCTCGGTCGACTACCGCCTGGTGCCGGAGCACACGCATCCCGCCGCCTATGACGACTGCCGAGCGGCCTTCGAATGGGCGACAAAGACTTATGCGCAGCCCATCGTGCTGTGCGGCGATTCCGCCGGCGGCAATCTGGCGGCGGCGGTTTCGCACACCACGCGCGGTCACGCACGCGCCGCGATCGGCCAGGTGCTGATTTATCCGGGTCTCGGCGGCAAGTTGGGGCAGGGCTCTTACGTGACCCATTACGACGCGCCGCTGCTGAGCGTGCGCGACATGGATTATTACCGCGACATGCGCGCGGGCGGCCGGGACATTTCGAAGGACGCCACCTTCGCGCCGTTCAATGATGAGGATTATTCCGATCTGCCGCCGACGGCTGTTATCACTGCCGAATGCGACCCATTGTCGGACGACGGCCGCGATTACCGCGACCGCATCCAGGCGGCCGGCGGCAAGGCCTGGTGGTTCGACGAGCCGGGTCTGGTCCATGGCCATCTGCGCGCGCGCCATTCGGTCGGCCGCGCGCGTGAAAGCTTTACCCGGATCGTGGAAGCGGTGCGCGCGCTTGGAAAGGGCGATTGGCCGTACTGAGGCGTTGAAAAATCGCCGCGCTTGAACCCGGCGGAAAATATCACCATTGCTCTCCTTCGAGGCGGCAGCTTGCGCCACCGTCTCGGGGTGAGGGTTGCTATTCTTTCTTTTGGCTTGTCACAGGCGTTGCAACCGGGTTGACCTGGCGTCTGGCTCACCTTCCGGTGCTTCCGTGGCAGGGGCTTATGGGCTAAGGGCAGGGGCGAGTTCAACCGTCCCGGATTGCCCCAGACATGACCGAAAAGCCCATGCCATCGTCACCGCAGGTTTCCGGTCCGCTGTTTCTCGGCATCGATACAGGCGGCACCTATACCGATGCGGTTCTGTGGTCGGAGAGCGCCGGCGTCACCGCCAAGGCCAAGTCGCTCACCACGCGGCACGATCTGGCGGTCGGCATCTCGGGCGCGGTCGATGCGGTGCTGTCCGAGGCGAAGGCCGATCCTGCCGCGATAAAGCTGGTGTCGATGTCCACCACGCTTGCCACCAATGCGCTGGTCGAGGGGCAGGGCGGGCGTGTGGCGCTGGTCATGATCGGCTTTTCCGAAGAGGATCTCGCCCGCGACGGGCTGAAGACCGCGCTTGGCACCGATCCCGTGGTGTTCTGCGGCGGCGGGCATGACGTGCATGGCAATGCCAGGCCGTTGGACCTTGCCGAGCTGGAGGCTGCGCTGCCGGAGCTGGAGAAATCGGTGTCGGGCTTTGCGGTCTGCGCCTATTTCGCCACGCGCAATCCGGCCCACGAGATCGCCGCGCGCGAACTGATCCGCGAAAGGACCGGCCTGCCCGTCACCGCCAGCCACGAACTGTCGGCCAAGCTCGGCGGCCCGCGCCGGGCGCTCACCACGCTGCTCAATGCGCGGCTGATCTCGATGATCGACCGGTTGGTCGCGGCGACGGAGGGATTTCTGGAGGCGCGGCGGATCAAGGCTCCGTTGATGGTCGTGCGCGGTGACGGCGCGCTGGTTTCGGCCGGCTTCGCCCGGCAGCGGCCGATCGAGACGATCCTGTCGGGTCCGGCCGCCAGCCTCGTTGGCGCCCGTCATCTCACCGGCCTCGACAATGCGGTCGTTTCGGACATCGGCGGCACCACCACGGACGTGGCCGTGCTCGATCACGGGCGGCCGCGGCTCGATCCCGAAGGCGCAACCGTTGGCGGTTTCCGCACCATGGTGGAGGCGGTCGCCATGCGCACCTTCGGCCTTGGCGGGGATTCGGAAGTTGCGTTGCAGGATAGCGGGCTGGCCCCGCGCATCATGCTTGGCCCGCGCCGCGTCGTGCCGCTGGCGCTGGCCGCGGTCGCCCATGAGGAGGCGGTGGTCAGTCAGCTCGAACGTCAGCTTCGCGCGCCCAATGCGGGGCGTCTGGACGGCCGCTTCGCCATGCGCACCGGCGTGCCGGAGCGGCTGGCATCGGGGCTGAGCAGTTCGGAAGCGAAGCTCTACGAAACCATCGGCGCGGTCCCGCTGGCGCTCGACGGCTTGCTGATGTCGACGGCGCAGCTCGCGACACTCAACCGGCTGGTCGGGCGTGGGCTGGTGCATGTGGTCGGCTTCACGCCGTCGGATGCCGCCCACGCGCTCGGGCGCCAGGCGAACTGGAATGCCGGGGCTGCTCGCCTTGGCGCCGAACTGTTTGCCCGCAAGCGCGACGGTCGCGGTCAGTTGATCGCCGAGACGCCCGAAGCGCTGGCCGAGCGGGTGCTGCGTGCCGTCACCCGCAATTCGGCGGAGGCGATCCTCGAAACCGCCTTTTCCGAGGATGGGCTGGATGGAGCGTCAGCGGTCGCGCATGCGCTGGTGCAGCGCGCCGTCGACGGACATGAAGGCATCGCCCGGTTTGCGGTGGCGCTCGACCGCCCGGTAATCGGGCTCGGTGCATCCGCGCCGCTGCACTATGCCAGCCTGCACGGCTTCGTCGGCAATGAATGCGTGGTGCCGCGCGACACCGACGTGGCCAACGCGCTCGGCGCCGTGGTCGGGCAGGTGCGTATTTCGGCCGAGGCGCGCGTCAGCCAGCCCAAGGAAGGCGTGTTCCGTGTCGCCTCGGGCGACGAGATCCAGGATTTCCTCGACGAGGAGGAGGCCATCCGCGTGGCCGACGCCGAAATCCGCAAGCTTGCCGCGCAACGCGCTCTGGAAGCCGGTACGGACGCCGCCGAGATCGAAGTGACGCATGATGTGCGCGCCTCGATGGTGGACGGGCGGCGCATGTTCATCGAGGCCCATATTCTGGCAGTTGCCACGGGCAGGCCGCGAATTGCCGCATAGAGCATGACACCGGAACGTGGAAACCGGCTTCGGCGCCCGCGTACGGTGTCGCAAGCCGGGTTTTCGTGCTCCGGAGTGGTGTGGAACTTAGGGATGAATTGACCCTGCCATCCCAACGTGGTCAAAGGCCGCAAACATCCGTAGGGATAGGGTGCCAGGAGAAATACTATGAGCGATATGGTGGAAGCATCGGGTCTGTCGGTTGCCCGTGAGCTTCATGATTTCGTTGTGGGGGAGGCGCTGCCTGGGACTGGGGTGGAGGCTGCCGCCTTCTGGGCCGGGTTTGCCGCGATCGTCCAGGACCTTGCGCCCAAAAACGCCGAGCTGCTGGCCAAACGCGCTGCCCTGCAGGAAAAGATCGACGCCTGGCACCGTGCCAACGGCGCGCCGGCGGATCTGGCCGCCTATCGCGCCTTCCTGACCGAGATCGGCTATCTGGTCGAGGAAGGTCCGGACTTCCAGGTCACCACGGAAAATGTCGATCCCGAGATCGCCGTGCTTGCCGGCCCGCAGCTCGTCGTGCCGGTGATGAATGCGCGCTATGCGCTCAACGCCGCCAACGCTCGCTGGGGCTCGCTCTATGACGCGCTCTATGGCACCGACGCCATCCCCGAGACCGATGGCGCGGAGAAGGGCAAGGGTTACAACCCCAAGCGCGGCGAGAAGGTCATCGCCTGGGGTCGCGATTTCCTCGACGCGTCCGCGCCGCTGAAGGACGGCTCCTGGGCCGCAGCCGGGGCGCTGTCGGTCAGGGACGGCAGGCTGGCCGTGGGCACGACCGGCCTTGCCGATCCGGCGCAGTTCGTCGGCTATCTCGGCGAGGCGGCGGCGCCGTCGGCGGTGCTGCTGGTCAAGAACGGCCTGCATGTCGAGATCGTCATCGACCGCAGCCACACCATCGGCAAGACCGATGCGGCCGGTATCGCCGACCTTGTGCTCGAGGCGGCGCTGACGACGATCCAGGATTGCGAGGATTCGGTCGCGGCGGTGGACGCCGAGGACAAGGTTCTGGCCTATCGCAACTGGCTCGGGCTGATGAAGGGCGACCTTGCCGAAACCTTCGACAAGGGCGGCAGGAGCGTTACCCGCAAGCTCAACGCCGACCGCGAATACACCGCGCCAGAGGGCGGGAAGCTGGTGTTGCCGGCCCGTTCGCTGATGCTGGTGCGCAATGTCGGCCATCTGACCACCAATCCGGCGATCCTCGACCGCGATGGCAACGAGGTGCCGGAGGGCATCATGGATGCCGCCATCACCGGGCTGATCGCGCTGCACGATGTCGGCCCCAACGGCGTGCGCAAGAACTCGCGCGCCGGATCGGTCTATGTAGTCAAGCCCAAGATGCACGGGCCGCAGGAAGTGGCCTTCGCGGTGGAACTGTTCGAGCGCGTCGAAAAGTTGCTCGGCATGGAAAAGAACACGCTCAAGATGGGTGTCATGGACGGGGAGCGGCGCACCACCGTCAATCTCAAGGAGTGCATCCGCGCGGCCAGCGAGCGCGTGGTGTTCATCAACACGGGCTTCCTCGACCGCACCGGCGACGAAATCCACACCGCGATGGAAGCCGGGCCGATGATCCGCAAGGGCGACATGAAGCAGGCGCCGTGGATTACGGCCTATGAGGCGTGGAATGTCGATACCGGTCTGGCATGCGGTCTGTCCGGCCACGCCCAGATCGGCAAGGGCATGTGGGCCATGCCCGACCTGATGGCGGCGATGCTGGTTGAGAAGATCGCGCATCCGCAGGCCGGCGCCAACACCGCCTGGGTGCCGTCGCCGACGGCAGCCACGCTGCACGCCACGCATTATCACAGGGTCGATGTCCATGCGGTGCAGGAAAAGCTGAAGAGCCGCCCGCGCGCGAAACTCGACGACATCCTGTCGGTGCCGGTGGCGGCGCGGCCGAACTGGACCCCGGAGGAAATCCAGCAGGAGATCGACAACAACGCCCAGGGCATCCTCGGCTATGTCGTGCGCTGGATCGACCAGGGTGTCGGCTGCTCCAAGGTGCCGGACATCAACGATGTCGGACTGATGGAGGACCGCGCCACGCTGCGCATCTCCTCGCAGCACCTCGCCAACTGGCTGCACCATGGCGTCGTCTCGCACGAGCAGGTGATGGAGACGATGCGGCGCATGGCGGCGGTGGTGGACCGGCAGAATGCGGGCGACCCGCTGTACCGGCCGATGGCGCCCGACTTCGACAATTCGATCGCCTTCCAGGCCGCCTGCGACCTCGTTTTCAAGGGCCGCGAGCAGCCCAACGGCTACACCGAGCCGGTGCTGCATGCACGCCGGCTGGAGCTGAAGGCGAAGGATCGACATAGTGCTGAAGCTTAGGGTGCCGCGGGACGACGAGGCGGAGCCTTTGAGCGGGCTCTGCCTGCGCTCCAAGGCCGTGCATGGATATGACGCGGCCTTCATGGAGGCCTGTCGCGCCGAACTGATGGTGAAACCGGCGGCGGATGGGCGCATGATGGTCGCGGTCGATGACGGGACGCCTGTCGGTTTCGCCGAAATCTCCGTTGCTGGCGACGCATGCGAACTCGACAAATTGTTCGTCGAGCCTTCCCATCTCGGCAAGGGCGTTGGCCGCCTGCTGCTTGATTGGGCCAAAGAGAAAGCCGTTGCCGTCGGCGCACGCGCGATGTTCATCGATTCCGATCCAGGCGCGCGCGACTTCTACCTGCGTATGGGCGCGGTGGAGATAGGTCAGGTATCGTCCGCCTCGATTGCCGGCCGCTTCCTGCCCCGGCTCAGGATCGATCTATAGGGGCCCGCGATCGCTTGCCCGGCCCGCGCGGTTCGGCTAGCGATGAACTCATGAAGATACTTGCAATCGATACCGCCGCGAAACTCTGCGCTGCAAGCGTTTATGACGCCGATGCCGGCAGGGAGCTTGGCCGTGAGGTGCTCGACCTCGGCAAAGGCCATGCCGAACACCTGATGGGCGTGATCGATGCGGCCATGCAGGCGGCCGGTCTCGGCTTTTCCGGTCTCGATGCGGTTGCCGTCTCTGTCGGCCCCGGGTCCTTCACCGGCGTGCGGGTCGCGGTTTCGGCGGCGCGCGGGCTGGCGCTGGCGCTCGACATCCCGGCCATCGGCGTCAACACGCTGGAGGCGCTGGCGGCCGAGGCACGCGCGCTCTACGAACCACGTACCGTGCTGGTCGCGTTCGATGGCGGGCGCGGCGACCTGCAGGCGGCCGTCTACGACAATGCCGGCATGGCGCTGTTCGAGCCTGCGGTGATCCAGCTCGACAAGGCAATCCTGCTCGCAACGGAATATGATGCGGCTCTTGCCGGCACGGCGGCGCGCATGATCGCCGAAGCCATCGGCGCCGAAGCGGGGCCGGTCGGCCCTGTCGCGGCCACGGCCGACATTGGCACCTATGCCCGGCTGGCAGTTGGCAGGCAGGCCGGCGAACGGCCGAAGCCGCTCTATCTGCGCGAGCCCGACGCCAAGCCTCAAGCCGGTTTCATCCTTCCGAGGAGCAGGTAATGCGCATTCCCTTCGTCACAGCGCGGCAAAGGGATTTCTCGCTGGAGCCGCTGACGGTCGAGGACGGCGACGCCCTGTTCCATCTCCATCGCGAGGGTTTCGCGCGGCCGTGGACGGGCAGCGAATTCGCCGATCTTCTGGAGCAGGACACGGTTTTCGGCTATGCGGCGCGCGCGGTCGGGCGCGGCCATGAAGCGCCGGCGGGTTTCGTGCTGGCGCGGCTGGTGGCCGGCGAGGCTGAAATCCTCACCATCGCGGTGGCGCGCTCGCACCGGCGCCTCGGTCTCGGCTGGCGGCTGATGGATGCAGTGCTGCGCGAGCTGCATGCCCAGCGCGCCGAAGCGCTGTTTCTCGAAGTGGACGAAACCAATGCGCCGGCGATAGCGCTTTATCGCCGGCTCGGCTTCATTCAGGTCGGCAAGCGGCCGGACTACTACCGCACCGGCGGCAGCGGCGCCAACGGCGCGCTTGTCATGCGCCGCGACCTTCGCTAGCCGTCACTATCGGTTGCAGGCAGGCAAGCAACGCATGGTCAGCAGGATCCGTATCGGGCTGGGGCTTCTCTGGGTGGTCGTCGGACTGTCCCTTCTGGTGCCGTGGCTCTATCTGGGCATGAGAACCGGGCTCTATGAGCCCTGGCGCATCCGTCGCTGGTGCCACAGTCTCATCCTGCGCGCCCTCGGCTTTCGCGTGCATGTGCATGGCGCGCTGGCGCCGCAGCGTCCGCTGCTCGTGGCGTCGAACCATATTTCGTGGACCGACGTCATGGTGCTGGCGTCGTTCAACAACGTCTCCTTCATCGCCAAGTCGGAAATGGCCGGCTGGCCGCTGATCGGCTGGCTGACGCGGCTGCAGCGCTGCGTTTTCGTCGAGCGCGACCGCAGGAGGAAGTCGGGCGCGCAGGCGAGCGAGATTGCCAGCCGGCTGGCCGCCGGCGACGCCATGGTGCTGTTTGCCGAAGGCACGACCGGCGACGGCAACCTGATATTGCCGTTCAAAAGCACGCTGTTTGGCGCGGCCGAGCTGGCGATAGGCGAGGGCGATGTGGACAGGGTTTTCATCCAGCCCGTCGCGGTCGGCTACACCCGCTTGCAGGGCCTGCCGATGGGGCGCCAGCATCGCGCGGTCGCCGCCTGGATCGGCGATCAGGATCTCGTGCCGCACCTGAAGGACCTGCTCGCCGAAGGGGCGATCGACGTCGAAGTTCACTTCGGCGAGCCGATCGAGTTTTCCGCCGGTAGCAGCCGCAAGGAAACCGCGCGCAGGGTAGAAGAGCGCGTGCGCACCATGATGAACAAGGCATTGCGCGATCCTCGCCGCTGAAGCGGCCAAGATTCGTCTGTTTTTTGTCACCGAAAAGCGTTAGAAGCCCGCCCATGGAACCGGAGCAGATCACTCAGGACGGCGCTGAAGCGCCGCAGGCGGCAGGCGCGGCCAAGAAGGTTTTTGTCAAAACCTATGGCTGCCAGATGAATGTCTACGATTCCCAGCGCATGTCCGATGCGCTGGCTGCGGACGGCTATGTCGCCACATCGGTCATGGAAGAGGCCGATCTGGTGCTGCTCAACACCTGCCACATCCGCGAAAAGGCTGCCGAAAAGGTCTATTCCGAGCTTGGCCGCATCCGCGACCTGAAGGCCGAGCGCGCGCGGAACGGCGACGAGATGCTGATCGGCGTCGCCGGCTGCGTGGCGCAGGCCGAAGGGCGCGAGATCATCCGGCGCGCACCGGCGGTCGATCTGGTCATCGGTCCGCAGACCTACCACCGCCTGCCGGACGCGCTGAAAAAGGCGCGCGGCGGCGAGAAGGTCGTCGAGACCGATTACGCGCTGGAAGACAAGTTCGATCACCTTCCGCAGCCCCGGCGCGCGGATGTGATCAGCCGTGGCGTGACCGCATTCCTCACCGTGCAGGAAGGGTGCGACAAGTTCTGCACCTTCTGCGTGGTGCCCTACACGCGCGGCTCCGAGGTTTCGCGCTCTGTCGCCCAGATCGTGGCCGAGGCGGAGCGACTGGCGGCGGCCGGTGTGCGTGAGGTGACGCTGCTTGGCCAGAATGTGAACGCCTGGCACGGTGAAGGGCCGGACGGCAGTGAATGGGGCCTTGGCCGGCTGCTGTTCCGTCTGGCCGAAATCCCCGGCCTGTCGCGCCTGCGCTACACCACCAGCCATCCGCGCGACATGGACGACGAATTGATCGCCGCGCATCGTGATCTGCCCTCGTTGATGCCCTATCTTCATCTGCCGGTGCAGGCGGGGTCCGACCGCATCCTGAAGGCGATGAACCGCAAGCACACGGCGGCCGACTATCTGCGCCTCATCGAGCGCATCCGGGCGGCACGGCCGGACATCGCCATGTCGGGCGATTTCATCGTCGGCTTTCCGGGCGAGACGGATGCCGATTTCGAGGACACGATGGAACTGGTGCGCGCGGTGGACTATGCGCAGGCCTTTTCGTTCAAATATTCGCCGCGCCCCGGCACGCCGGGCGCCGAGATGGACGGTCACGTCACCGAGCAGGTGAAGGACGAGCGCTTGCAGCGCCTGCAGGCGCTTCTGAACGAGCAGCAAAACGCTTTCCTTGCCAGCCTCGTTGGAACTACCATTGAAACGCTTATCGAGAAGCCGGGTCGCCAGGCTGGTCAGATCGTTGGCCGTTCGCCCTGGCTGCAGCCGGTTATTCTTGATGAAAAGGCCGGCAGAATCGGTGACATTGTCAGTGCGCGAATCACGAATACGGACCATGCCAGCCTGTTCGCCGAACGGGCCTGACGGCACCGTCAGATGAGGAGACACGGTTGAACGCCGACGCGAAAAATGTGCCCTCCGGGGCCTCGGACATGGCGCATATCGTTCTGACCTTCGACAACAACAAGCTTGCCAGCGCTTTATACGGGCAGTTCGACGAGAACCTTGCCCGCATCGAGCAGAAGCTCGGCGTCAGCATCAACTCACGCGGCAACCGGCTGACCGTCAAGGGTGATCCGGTGGCCGCCGAGCAGGCGCGGCGCACGCTCGACCAGCTCTACGGCATATTGCAGAAGGGTGCGGAGATCGGGCAATCCGATGTCGATGGTGCAATCCGCATGGCTATCGCCACGGACGACCAGTTGATCCTGCCCACGCTGGAGCGCAAGGGCAAGGTGGCGGCCGCGCAGATTTCCACGCGCAAGCGCACCATCTATGCCCGTTCGGCCAATCAGGACGCCTATATGCGCGCGCTGGAGCGCGCCGAGCTGGTGTTCGGCATCGGCCCGGCCGGCACCGGCAAGACCTATCT
>Ga0182738_1004108_pt1 | contig 16272 bp, 8 predicted proteins | sample eDN5th30CBELigMG_FD_128876 | JGI IMG/M metagenome (GOLD analysis project Ga0182738, IMG submission 128876) | Enriched Miracle-Growth compost microbial communities from Emeryville, California, USA - eDNA 5th pass 30_C BE-Lig MG (version 2)... ... | reverse complement strand
AAATTTAATTGGTCAGGCTTAATTTAATAAATTTGCCTCTCTCTCTTTTTATAAGGTGATATTTCCCCTAAAATGTTGATATAAAGACCCTTTTTCATTTAAATTTTACGTGCATTTCATCCTCAAAGCTCCCTGATTCTCCTTAGTTCCACATCCTTTAATCTCAACTTTTCTAATTCTCTCTTCTCCTTATCAGCGTTTCAAATTAATTTTGTCTCTTACTGCCTTAAATTTTACTGGCCAAACCCCACATTTTCTCCGTTAAAACTGCCTTATATTCACTCTTTTGCCTTTCTCTGTAGGCTATTTCAGGCCTTTATCTTGAAGGCTCCGCCTAAGTCCTAGTGATCTCAAGGAAGTCGAATTCTTTTAGGGTGTACGGGTCCTGGTAATTGAAGGCTCAATTTGGTTAAATTAGCCTCCCGAAAAATATTATAAAATCTAGCCTATGGGAATGCCTCTTTAAAAAGGAGAATAAAAGAGCCAATTATTTTCATTATTTTGAAATAATAGGCTCGAGATTATTTTTAGCTTCTGCAGGAATCGAATTTCAAGAGGTTTTTATGATGAAGAGAAAAGAGAATTCTTGGAATAGCCAGTCAGTTAGAAAAGAAGAGAGTTAAAGATTTTCGCTTCAAGGGGAAAATTTCATATACCACTCCTCGAGACAACCCATACAGAGAGTGGTTTTCTTAGGGTTACAAATCTACTATTTTGGTCCTCTTTTTAAATCGACAATTAACCAAGAAAACTGAAATTTCAATCATGTGTTTTTACAATCTCCATTCCCCTTGGTCCAAATTTATTGATAAGGCCTTATCCCTTTCTCAAGTATAAACATTTATTTAAAGTTCAAATCATCTTCACTATGAAAACTTCAGCCCAAATCTTCCTCCTTTTGGCTCTCATTAGCCTTTTAGTTCTCACCTTCTCTGTAGAAGTCAGCGTTACAAAAGGTTTCAACGCTTCTGTAACTGTCCATTCCCCCAGTTCTAGCAATGGAAATGGAGGTGGGAGAGGTCCTGGAAATGGAGGTGGGAACGGTCCTGGAAATGGAAGTGGGAACGGTCTTGGAAATGAAACTTTGAGTGGCGAAGAGGCTGAGGCCCTACCAGGAGCTGATTCCTTCAACGCTTGCGATCCAAACAACAGACCTGAAGCTTGCACCTTAGAATACGCTCCAGTCTGCGGCTATATCAACAGATGCCAAGGCGGAGCCTGTACTGCTACCTTCGGCAATAACTGCTCAGCTTGTGCTAATTCTACTGTCGATGGATATGTTAATGGCGCCTGTGAAGATGTACGGACAACCTGTGATCGAAAGAATCGCCCGGACGTATGCCCATTAATTTACACAGCGACCTGCGCTGTTGCGGCCCGTTGTCGCGGCTTGCATTGCTTTGAAAATACCAGCAGTAGCTGCGCCGCTTGTAGTATCCGAAGAGTTGCTTATTCGCTTCCGGGAATCTGCCCTGGACCTGATGAGAGCGCTTTGCGAGTGTTCTGTGATGCCAACAATAGACCTGAGGTTTGCACGGCGGATTATAATCCAGTCTGTGCCCGTCTTAGTAACTGTGTTGGAAGAGATTGCTGGAGTACTGCTGGTAATGCTTGCTCGGCTTGTGCTAATGAAAATATTGTTTTTTATGTTCCTGGGGAATGCGCTGACTTTGCTAGTAATTACACGTTAGGTAATCAGACAAGGACAAAATGTGACCCTAGTAACAGGCCAGATGTCTGTACATTAGAGTACAACCCTGTGTGTGCGCATATTATTGGCTGTTATATAGATGATCCAGACTGTTCTAGAACAGAAGGAAATAGTTGTACAGCGTGTAGTCAAGAGGATGTGGACTTTTATATTGAAGGGGAATGTCCAAGTTGATAAAGATAAGATGTCAGATTTAGCTTATAATATGGTTGTAAGCTGATGTTTAATGCTAAGGAATTATTAAGATTTGTAAATAAGAAAGTAAAATAACCTATCATATATGTGTTGATTATAAAGATAAATCTATTGAAAACGCTTACAAAAAATAGTTTAGGAGGAGTTTCATGATTGTGATCGAGTATTCAATGAAGAAGTTTTGTTTTGAGAAATTTCAACCAGAAAGTTCTTTTCATTTTTTTTGTTGGATTTCTTAAATTGTTTTCAAATAAAAAATAGAAAAATTGAAGGGTTAAACAGTGATGAGAAAAAATAAAGCCTTTTTTGACGCTCAACGTCGCTTTTGACCTTTTTGGGAAGGATATCTATTTGTTTTTCAAGTCGTTTTTTCAAAAATTTCTCTGGACTTTTCTTTTTGTTTCTCAATAAACTATGATTTTTAAAGAAAAAAACAACAAATTTTTTTATTGATTTCTTTGGTGGACAATCTTAAGAATTGACACAATTTTCTGAATTTATGAAGAGTTTTTTCCCTCGTCGCATCCATAAAAAGAATGATTTACTTTCAGAAAACTGATTTTCGGTCAAAATTAAAAATGAACTTCAAAGACGTGAAATTCGCAGATGCTTTGCTTACTGTTTTTTTCGAACCCGATTAAATAATTTTCGAAATAGGAATCCGCTATATTTTTGAATCAAGACCTTCTTCTGAATGTTTTACTTTAAAAAATCCGGCCTTCAGACTTTAAAAAGAAATAAAATCCCCCTATTTTTCCTTACATTTTTTTTTCCTTATAAAACTTCAGTATGACGAGCACTTGAATTTCAGAGATTGGATTCTAGTGATCCGAGAAAAATCAAGGCTTCAGAATATTGTGCGAGTGAAATTAAAGGGAGGAAGGTAGGGAGAAAAGCCATTTTTCAAAGCCCCAAGCTTCCAAATTTTAAAGCCACAAAGCTCCGAAAATCTTTCTTTTTGAAAGCCGTTTTTGGAGAACCTCAATTTCCATCACTGGGGAAAAAAGGCGTTTGCAAATCTTTCAGGGAGAAACAGGAAAATCCGGACAGTTCCGAACCCTGGTCCCATATTTTTCAGAGACAAAGTTCAACAAAAAATCTCTTGGATAAATAAAATCTTCATTCGAGTAGGCCTCTTTGTTGAAGTTGAAAGATCTTTCGCGCTGATTTTCTGTTTTATTTAGAAATTTTCAATAAACTTTAGGAGTGTTTAGGCAACAGAGACACAGCGCTTATCAAAAAGAGCATTTTAAGAGGAAAATATGACTGTGGGAACCTGTTTCGATTTTAAAGCTTTCTCGTTTTTTCGACAGATTATGATATCTAGGACCTCACAAGAAATATGAGAGTCGGAGATCTGAAAGGAATGAGATGAATTTGAATCTGATAAAAATCAATGTTCTATTGTGCTTGTGTTGTGAAAATTTGAGAATGAAACGTTTTCTTTCAATGAAGAAACCTTATACAAATAGAATTTTATGCTTTGTCATTTGAGGGAGAGATCTGAGTCTATTGGTTTTGAGGCTTGCTTTCATCATGCATGATTCAGAGAAATTTCGAAATCCTTCAGTCACGAAACTAAACTCATTTTGAGTATCATATTCTAGCCTTTCTCTTCGTCTTTGCTACATCAGGTCTTCACTTACTTTATTCAAGGAGGAGCAGATATTCCCTGAGAAGGAAGATTTTGAGAGTCCGCAGTTATTCAAAGAGAGACAAGTCAATTCTCTTTCTTGGTTTGCTGCTAAATTTACATTTTTGGCGCTAGTAAGCACAAAACTCCTCACTAGGAACCATCCCATCAGCCCCCGCAAAAGCTCCAAAGATCCTCTCCTTTGTCAATAGCAAGCCAACTAAGAGTCTGTAAACGTGATGTATAACAAAAGGAAACTTTCTATTCTGTTGAATGTCAAGGGTTTGATTTACAACTTTGTGATAAAATAAGGCAAGGAGATATTTAAATAATTTCAGCCCAAAAAGCCTTGAAAATAGAGCCCCTGAGCTCCCCATAAATTGCTGATTTATTAAGCCTCGCTTTGAAGTGAAATTCAGGCCAAGGCCTTACATGAAGTCCTTCTATATATTCTCCAATATCAATTGGAGTCGTCTAAAGGGGAAAGTTTTTATGAGAAAAGACAAAAAATGCCTTGAAAAAGGAAGGACTAAAGGAAGAAATAAAAGGGATCGAAAGATCTTTTCAGGTCCAAGAGAGCGAAATTCGATTCGTACATCTTTTATGTATGATTTTTATGTCTCCAGCAGATCATGAAATTTAATTGGTCAGGCTTAATTTCATAAATTTGTCTCTTTCTTTTTTTATAAGGTGGCATTTCCCTTCGAATGTCGATATAAAGACCCTTTTTCATTCAAATCTTACGTGCGTTTCATCCTCGAAGCTTCATGACTCTCCTTAATTCATCATCTTTTCATCTAACTTTCCAAATTCTCTCTTCTCCTCATCAGCGTTTCAAATTATTTTTGTCTCATAATGCCTTAAATATTACTGGCCGACCAAACTTCACCTTTTCTCCGTTAAAACTGCCTTCCCTCACTTTTTTACCTTTCTCTATAGCCTGTTTCTGGAGTTTATTACAAAGGCTTCGCTTTTATCCTGTTCATCCCAAGGAAGCCAAATTCTTCTGAGGCGTATGGGCCCTCGGAACTGAAGGCTAAATTTGGTTAAATTAGCCTCATGAAAAATATTATAAAATCCAGCCTGCGGGAATCCTTTTTAAAAAAGGGTGACTAAAAGAGCCAATTATTTTCATTATTCGAAACAATAAGCTTAAGATTATTTTTAGCTACTTTAGAACTTGAATTGTTAAAGGAAAAAGACTTTTCTCAGGAAAGAGAAATCTTGAAATATCCGGTCAGTTAGAAAAGGAAAGAGTGAAAGATTATTGCTTCAAGGGGAAAATTTCACATACCACTCCTCGAGATAACCCATACTCAGAGTGGTTTTCTTAGGGTTACAAATCTACTATTTTGGTCCTCTTTTTAAATCGACAATTAATCAATAAAACTGAAATTCCAATCATGCCTTTTTGTAATTTCCGTTCCCCTGACCCAAATCTATTTAAAAGGCCTTTTCCCTTTCTCAAATATAAACATTTATTTAAAATTCAAATCACCTTACTATGAAAACTTTATCCCAAATCTTCCTTCTGCTGGCTCTCCTAGGCCTTTTATCCCTCACCTTCTCTATAGAAGTCAGCGTTTCAAAATCTGCCGGCGTTTCCGTAGCTCTCTATACTTCAAATCCTGAGGTTTCAGAAGGATCTGCCGGCGCTTCAAATAACGAAGAGATTGGTGTAGAAACTGAGGAACCATCGGAACTCCCAGAAGCGGACTCCTTCACCGCCTGTGATCCAAACAACAGACCTGAAGCTTGCACCAAAGAATACGTCCCAGTCTGCGGCTACGTCCGCAGATGCGCAGGCGGAAACTGTACTGCTACCTTCGGTAATAGCTGCTCAGCCTGCAGTCATGCTGCTATTGAAGGATATGTTAATGGCACCTGTGAAGATGTCAGGGCAATCTGTGACCCGAAGAATCGGCCGGAAATCTGCACAGCCATTTACACAGCGACCTGCGCTGTTGCAGCCAATTGTCATGGCGTGCATTGCTTTGAAAATACGAGTAGCAGCTGCGTGGCTTGCAGTATGAAAAGAGTCGCATATTCGCTTCCGGGAGTTTGCCCTGGACCTGACGAGAGCGGCTTGCGAGAGTTTTGTGATGATAGCAATAGACCTGAAATTTGCACGGCGGACTATAATCCAGTGTGTGCCCATCAAAGTAACTGTGTAGGAAGGGATTGCTGGGGTACTGCTGGTAATGCTTGCTCGGCTTGTGCTAATGAAAATATTGATTTTTATATTCCTGGGGAATGCGCTGATTTTGCGAATCCCTACAAGGGAAGTATTAACGGAGGGACAAGATGTAACCCTAATAACAGGCCAGAGATCTGTACAGCAGATTTTGTTCCGGTGTGTGCGCATATTCGTGGCTGTCACATAAATGAAGAGGATTGTACCAGAACAGAAGGAAACAGTTGTACGGCGTGCAGTCATGAGGATGTGGACTTTTATATTGAAGGGGAATGTCCAAGTTGATAAAGGTAAGATGTCAGATTTAGCTTCTCATGTGGTTATAAGCCGATGTTTAATGTTATGGAATGATGAAGATGTGTAAATAAAAAAGTAATATAAACTATCATATATGCATTGATTATGAAGATAACTCTATTGAAAGCACTTAGAAAAATTATAGTCTCCAGATGGCATAGTTTTGGGCAGTATTTTTAGAAGGGAGAATGTCTTGACCCAAGTGTTTTCTGTGATAGTTTCGTGATTGATTATGATAGAAGATTGAATTTTGCTTTGAAAAGTTCCAACCAAAAATTTTTTTACATAAAAATTCCTGGACTTCTTTTCAATTACTCCATTTTGCCTAAATTTCCTTTTCAGAGCTTTGAATTGCGCTAAAATTTGTTTCACGCGAGTTCGAACTTCTAGTTTGGAGATACTGATGAAGATATGAACTTTAGTTATTTCATATTCTCTGAAAGCCTGAGACAAAGGAGCTAGACCTTTACCAACGGAGAAACAAGAAATGTGCATATTGTAGTGATGACTTGACTACAGATCATATCAAGAGATGCCAGGGGACTGAAGCCAACTTAATTACAATTAAAGAAAGAACCAGAATAGATGATATAAAATCATTGATGACCCATCTCTATTAAATTCCTTCCCTCCCAGTTCCAGGAAAAACGTAAAATCGTTTCTGGCCAAACAGGTCAATAAAATGAGCTTGATGGTTGAAAGAAGATTTTGAAATAGGAAAAATCTTCTACATGACTTTGTATGGTTTTTGTTATACATCCTATATAAAAGTCTAAATAAATAATTAAAAAAAATATATTCTCTGAAATTTCAAAATTTTACTCCTTCTTACCTGCTCTACCGCTCAATAAAACAAAGAACCATTCAGAGATCTTAAACTCTCATTTTTTATTTTTTCCTGAGAAAAAATTTGTAGGATTCCTTTGAAGGCTTTTGTTCCTCACCCTCATTTTTGCAGAGTTTGAATTGCCTAAATTTTGTCTGTCTTTCCAAATTTTCTGAATTCTCAAATTTTTCTCTCAAAGGTTTTGAGTTGTAGATTCTTTCTTATGAGAAAAATTTCTTTCCATAAACAAAATTCAAAAAAATTCTTGTTGAAATTTCTCAAAAGCAAAACCTCTCATTTAGAGATTCGATCACAATCAATCATGAAGTGATCCGAAAAACCTCTCTCTTCTTGAAAAATATCGAGAAAAATACTCGAAGGATTTGTCCGGATTTTTCAGCCTGCAAATCAAAGTCTGAGCCCTGAATTTTTGCAGAATCATAATGTTCTAAGAATGATGTTGAACTTTTTTGTTGAGAATTTTTGTTTGAAAAAGCTTTTTTTTTTTGGTTGGAAAAATCTATAAAAAATTCGGAACATCAGACAAAATCTGGATCATTCCGAACTCTAGTTCAATATTTCCCGCAATTTTCTTTTCAGAGACAGTTCAACAAAAAGTCCTTTGAAAAAAATCTTCATTCAAGTTTGAAGTTGGAGATATTTCATGTTGCTTTGCTATTTTAGATCGAGACTTTTAATGAAATTTAGGAATGTCTAGACAAGAGGGATACATGGCTTCTCATAAAGAACATTTTAAGAGGAAAGCATGACTGTAAAACCTGATTCTATTTGAAGGTTTTCTTGCAAGAGACCTGTGAAAATTTGTGTTTTATTATGCTTATGTTGAGGAAATTTGAGAACAAAACATGTGCTTTCGATGAGGAATTCTTCTCCAGACCAAAGTTTCTGTATCTGGGTTTGTCAATTTTGAAGCTTGTCTTCGTCATACATGATGAAAGGAAATTTCGAAATCCTTCAGATTTCTTTTTCTTCCAAAAAGATTTAATCTAGAAATCCAATTTATTTTGGGCATCGCTACCCTAGCCTTTCTCTTCGTCTTTGCTCAATCAAGACCTCACATACTTCATTCAAGAGGCAGCAGAAATTAACTGTTTTCATGACTGAAGATTTTGAGAGTCCAGAATCATTCAAAGATTTCCATATAAGACCATTCCCTTGATTGCTTCACTTACTAAATTTACATTTTTAGCCCTATTAAGCTCAAAGCTCCTTTCAAGGAACCATCCCACCAGCCATTGCAAAAGCCTCAAGAGCTTTCTCGCTTATTAATAACAGACCAGCCAGGAGCCTATGGACACGATGTGAGATAAAACAAAACTGAAAAGTTTTCATCCTGTTGAATGTCGAGGGTTTGATTTATAATTTAGTGATCAAAGAAGGCGAGGGGATATTTAATTACTTTCAGCCCAAAAAACCTTGAAAAATGGACCCTATAAGCTCAACATAAATAGCTAGTTTTTTCAGCCTCACTTTCAAGTGAAAACCAATTCAACGCCTTACAAACAATTCTTTGAAATGCATTCTTCAATGTCGATTGGAGTTTTATAAAGGGAAAATTTTCTGTAAGACAACAAGAAAAATGACTTGAAAAAAAGAGGTCGAAAATGAAGGACTAAAAGGAAAAATCCAAGGGCTTTTGCAGGTTGAAGAGAGCAAAATTCGATTCATGCATTCTGTACGTGTGAGTTTTATGTTCACGAAGAATTGCGAAATTTAATTGGCCGGGCTTAATTTCACAAATTTGTCTCCTTTCCTTCCTTATAAGGTGATATATTCCCTCGAATGTCCATATCAAGAAACCTTTCCATTTAAATTTTACAGGCGTTTTATCATCGAAGCTTCATGACTCTCCTTAATTCCTCATCCTTTAATCTCAACTTTCCAAATTCTTTATTCTCCTTAACAGCGTTTCAAATTAATTTTGTCTCGTGATGTCTTTAAATTCCCTCACCAAACTCCACATTTCCCCCATTCAAACTATCTTAGTCTCACTCCTTTCCCTTTCTTGAGAGCCTGTTGAAGGTCTTTATTCTTAAGGCTCCGCCTTAATCCTGGTAATCTCAAGGAAGTTTAATCCTTTTTAGATGTATGGACCTTTTGAATTCAAGGCTCAATTTTGTAATATTAGCCTTCTGAAAAGATCAGCTTATGAGGATGTCCCTATTAAAAGGAGAATAAAAGAGTCAGTTATGATCAATATTTTGAAAGAAGAGGGCCTTGGCTGATACCAAATATTCAAAGAAAATGATGAAGAGAAAAAAGGAATCTGAAGAGGGATTCAGTTAGACGAGACAAAAAAGGGATACAAGATTTCTAGATTTTGATTTTGAGTGGAAAAATTCACACGTCAAAACATCAATTTTCGAAACAGGCGAAACAGAAAGTGATTTTATTGAAAATTAGGGGTTCTAAATCTATTCTTTTGTCCTTTTTTTCTCACCAATTAATCACCAAAACCGAAATTTCAATCATACATTTTTACAATCTCCATTCCCCTTGATACAAATTTACACATTTACTCCCTCCATTATTTATACTAGTCCTCTCTTCCATAAAATATAAACATTTACGAAAAATACAAAATGAAATTCTCAGCCCAAATCTTACTTCTTTTGGCTCTCTGTAGCCTTTTAGCCCTCTCCTTCTCTGCCAAAGTCACCGTCACCAAATCTTTCCACACTTCTAAATCTTTCCATTCCTCTAGTAATAGCAATAGCAATGGAGGTGGAAACTCAGGATCTGGCGGCTCTGATAATGGTGGTGGCTCTGATAATGAAGAAGAGACTGAGACTCCACCAATTAATCCAGGCGCTGACAGCTTCAATGCCTGCGACCCAAACAACAGACCAGAGGTCTGCACCTTAGAATACGCCCCTGTCTGCGGCTACATTCACGAATGTGAAGGCGGATCCTGTACCTCCACCTTCGGCAATGATTGCACAGCCTGCGCTAATTCTAATGTCGATGGGTATGTGAATGGCGCCTGCGAAGATGTCCAGACAACTTGCGACCCAGATAACCGCCCAGAAGTTTGCACGGCTATTTACACAGCGACCTGCGCCGTTGCGGCGAATTGTGAAGGCTCTCATTGCTTCCAAGATACTAGCAGCAGCTGTGTGGCTTGTAGTATGGAAGGTGTTGCTTATTCGCTTCCTGGAGTTTGCCCGGGAGACAATGATAATAGTGACAGAGAGTACTGTGATCCCAACAATAGACCTGAAGTTTGTACTTTAGAGTACAATCCTGTGTGTGCACATACAAGTAATTGTGTGGGAGAGGATTGTTGGAGTACCGCGGGCAATTCTTGTTCAGCTTGTGCAAATGAAAATGTTGACTATTGGTATCCTGGTGAATGCTCTGACGATGATGATAATGGAGGAGATGGGGATGGAGATGACAATGGAAGGACAGAATGTGATGTTAATAATAGGCCAGAGGTTTGTACGCTTGAGTACGCGCCAGTGTGTGCGCATATTATTGGCTGTGAAGGCGATGGAGATGAGTGCTTCAGAACAGAAGGAAATGGCTGTGGCGCTTGTAGTCTTGACGATGTGGACTATTACACCCAAGGCGAATGTTGAAATAGATAAAGAAAAGTATTCAGCTTCCTCTGGTTGTAAGTTGATATTGAATATTTCATACATTAAGATATGTATATAAGAGGTCTTGATTGTGAATCTTCGATACAATATTGAGAACACTTGGAAAAAATTTATTTTCTTCAGCAAGAACGTGGTTTTGGGTCTTATTTTTAGAAAGGAAAGAAATTCTATGTAATTGGGATGAAGAAGCAAATCTCGTTATATTTCTTTTGGAAAACTTTTTTTTTCATTTCTTGAGAATTGCTTATTGGGTGAATTTTGAAGAGGTTGTTGTCAGAAGGAAGGGAAAGAAACTCAAGAGGAAGAGCTCAAGATCATTCTTTCCTGACCAAATGAGACTCCTTGGTTTATCTCTTCAAATTTTCCATTCTGATTTCTTGAGGAAAAGGACTGTTATTTGAGCCTGTCTTACGAAAGCCCTGGCCCTTCTCTTATTTTGTTTAGTCACTTTGTCTCACAAAAAAATGGTTCTGTACGTTGGATTGTCGATTTGTCAGAATGTCTATTAAAATAATTTTGGACTTCCTTTCGATTTCTTTTTTATTAAAAAGAAAGAATTTCACATCAAAATCGAATCTTTGTTCACATTTTATACCAACTTCTCCCTCATTGAAATATGTCCACATCTTCCAGAAATAGCAAAATCTCTCCAAAAACCCTCGAGGTCAGGCTCCAAAATCAATTTTTGAAAAGAAAATTACAGATTTCATTGATGTATTCTTTTCCAATGCGTGATACCGAAGAGCAACAGGATATCCAATTAATTTAAGCCAAATAAACCTTGAATTTTCTATCAAGGCAAGAGGTTAATTTGTTAAAAGTAAGATTTATACTTGATTTATGGACGTTCTTTTTGTAAGGATGATTGATTCTCGGATTTATTTCAGCTTAAGTCTTCAGAACAAAGCCTTTTATATTCCAAGTTTTACAGGAGTGTCCTCCTTTTCAATCAAAAATTTATTGAAAAAGTCAAGAACCGCATAGAGGAGGCACGAACGAAGCTCTTATTTTTTTATTCTTAAAGCAGATTAGTTTTTTCAACGTTGGATGACTTGAATTAAAACTGAAAAATTTTCACCTCTATCGCTCATTCACCCCTTTTCAAATAATCAAATTATCATGTTTATCCTTCCATTACATAAACTTCTCCATCCTTCTTCATTCTATAAAACTAATTCAAAAAAAATCCTTTCATGAAGAAACACTCAACTAATTTCTTACTCCTTCTTTTCTCTTTTTCAGTCCTTTCTTTCTCTCAAGAAACAGGGCTTCCCGGCGCCGAGAACTATCACGCCTGTGACCCCAACAACAGACCTCAAACATGCAATTCTGCCCGCGCTCCCGTTTGTGGTTACATCCACGACTGTGCAGGCTCCGCCTGCACCAACACTTTTGCGAACAATTGCTCAGCCTGTGCTAAGGATGATGTAGACGGCTATGTGGAAGGATCTTGTGAAGAAATACGAACAGATTGTCCAGAAACTCGACCAGAAATGTGTCCGTTGCTTTATACAGCAACATGTGCTGTGGCTGAAAATTGCGAAGGGTCACATTGTTTTGAAGATGTGCTCAACAGTTGCTTGGCTTGTAGCCAAGAAAATGTTGCGTATTCGCTGCCAGGAGCCTGTCCGCATAACGACCGGGATAATAGAATTTACTGTGAATGGAATAATAGACCAGAGGATTGTACTGAGGAGTATGATCCCGTGTGTGCACATAGAGGAAATTGCATTGGAAAATCGTGCTATTTTACTGTGGGAAATGCTTGTGGAGCCTGTGCGGATTCTACTGTGGATTATCACATCGCAGGAGAATGTTCTGAGGGTGAAGAGTCCAGGACATATTGTGATGGAAATAACAGGCCGGAGACCTGCGCGGAGGAGTTTAATGCAGTGTGTGCGCATAAGACGGATTGTGAAGGTAATGGTTGTTATTACACAGCGGGAAATCCTTGTACTGCTTGTGTGGATTCTGCTGTGGATTGGCATAGCGAAGGGAAATGTCAAAATGAGGGCAATAGCGGTGGAGACGAGGAAGGTAAGGTGATTTGTAATCCGGATCATAGGCCAAGAAATTGTGAGCAGGAAGGGTATAGTCCGGTGTGTGCGCATAGACCGGGTTGTGAAGGAGGGGTTTGTGAGTACACAGCGGCAAACCATTGTAGTGCTTGTAATGATATCTATGTCAATAATCACGCTCCAGGTGAATGTTGAAGTCTGGAGAATGTTATTTGATCTTTAAAGGGAGTATTTACGACGATTGAATTTGTCTTGATGTTGATTTGTTCTTCTTACAAAAAAGGACGGCTTCAAAAACTTTAAAATTGTTCAGTTTTAACGAGAAAAGAATATATTATAAACGATTCCTTGTTGAACTCTGTCACTGACTCAGCTTTCTTTATTGATTTTCAAAAATTAATCAGAGTTCCTTTAAAATTCTTCGATCTTAAGAGGAGAGAAATTCTCCAAATGTTGTTATCTGAAAGAAGATTACAAGCCGTTCATTAAGAAAAAATATATAGTTCTTTCAAAACTCTCATCATATATAAATTATAAAATAACAATAATAATAATATTTAGAAAATTCATAATCTCACACTCACCAATATCCCACCACATTTCTCCTTTATTTACTTTACAAATATCAATAAAAACCCGAAGGTTCTATCCTCTTTTATCCAGTATTACAGAATTTCTTCAACACAGAGCCCATGAAAGACCCAACCGAGCATTCCTCTTTATTCTCATTCCTAATCTTTCCCTTCGTCCACGACACTCTTCCAAGCATAATAAACACCGCTCCAATCACCAACAACTTCTCTCTTGGACTAATCTTGGCTGAAAACTCAATCCCAGCGACCAATTTATTCAGCCCTTCAAAGCTAAAGTCCACACTTCCTATCTCTTTCTCCTGCACATCAATAATATTCACCTTCTGTTGCGCTCTACTCAATGTCAGCACATCCGCAACTCCGTACAGCGGAAGCCCAGAAGCGTTAAATATCTGATATCTATTCTTCGAATATCGAATATTTCCCAGATTTAAAGTCTTCTCTGGGGTCTTTAAAGAAATCACTAAGAATTTATCCTTTAGCTCTGTAAAAGGCTCTTCAAGCAATTCCGCGCAAGCCTTTGGTTCTCCAGGCTGGTCCTGTATGTTTTTATTGATTTGGGTATCGGGATTATAGCAGAATGTGAGACCTCCGGACATGAGGATTTCGGTACTGAAGGCAGAAGATTGAAAAGGATCTTCAGAATCAGAGTCATTGTCGTCAGGAGACTTTATTGAGAAGCGTGTACAGTGTTGAGAATTGGAGAGATATTTAGGAATGACAGTCTTTATTACTTGGATTTGGTCGGTAAGAGACAAAGAGGTGAGCAAGAAGTTGGCTCTGAAAGACGTTGTCTGGTTATATTTATCCTGAATTGTGGAGTTATCGTCAATAAGAGAGTATAAATTCTTTGAATAATGCTTATAAGAAGATCCGAGGCTTTGATTGTAATCGCGAAGAGTATGTGACATTGGCTTTTCGGGTGAGAGGGATTGAGAATAGTAGAGGGGATTTTCGGACTGAGGAGGGTGAAGGAAAGGGTTGTGAAGGGTCTTTTTGATGTGGAAATCGGCTGTTTCTGGAGGGTTTGTCGATTGCATGTTTGGGGAAATAAAGATTTAAAAGAAAATTTTTTGACTCAGAGTGAATGATTGAGAGATGTGAAGATTAATTGTTTTGCTTCTGTGGAAATTAATAAGGTTCTGAAAAGCGATTTTATTGATATGAGAAAATAAGGTGACAATAAACCTCTATGAAATTATAATGAAACCCTTTCCCAAAAAAAAATTCTCTTTGGACAAACAGTTTTTCCCTGGGGGACAACTCTAACAAACTCTGCCCCAAAATTTGGGCAATTCAATTTCTTTTTGAAATTTTGGACAATTAAAAAAAAGTTTTGCCAACAAGGTCGAGAACATTCTGAGAGCATGAGACTTCTGCGAAAATGACAAGACAAGAAGAAATTAAAAAAAAAATTCGAATTTCAGATCCCTCATGGTTCTTTGTTGCATCAAAAGGTAAAATAGAGAATCAGGGGTTAAGATTTGAGAGAATATTAAATAATTAATTTAGAGGAGGTCTTGGAGCTCACTAGTAAATACCAAAAAAAGAAAATTAGTAGGAAAAAGGCTATTCAGGAAATTAGAAGAATGATTGAGCCTTTCTTGGAAAAACTAAAGTCCCATGTGAATAACCAACATGGTATTGTGTACATATGAGTTGCCAGAAGTGACTGATAAGTCCGGTTAGATCTTACTATTCTGTATCGTTTGTTACACTGATATGTCAAATGTCAGCATTACGAGTATTATGAGATATATATTGTGGTGGCTCACCCTACATATAATTTTTCTGGGGTGATAGTTATATAAAGGCGTAAATCGTATCGGCCTCCACCGAAGGGCCATTATCGGGCTGTCCCGTCAAAATAGAAATTTTCATGAAAAATGACGCTATGGACAAAATTGAATTTTTTTGTTTCTGTTTCTATTATTTTTTTAAAGATTCTGTAATTACAAATTTTTTAAGATGAAAAGAGGTTTCTTGAAAGTTTGGATAAACTGGTTCTTCTGGTGATTTTTTGAGATTCCTTAAAATGAATACAGGAAAAACAAGAATTTTCTTTTTGAGTGAGACTCCTTCTGAAAATAACGAAAATTTTTTCAGCAAATAAGTATTTCAAGGGTTGGTGGAGAAGGTCTTGATTGTCGTCAAAATTCTAACAAAATCAACCAATGAATCCGTGAAAAATGTTATTCGTTTTTCTTTAAATATGAATTTGAAAGCAATGCAAAAAAAAAACTCATAAAAGGATGATTGATAATCACAACAAACAAATATTAAAATCTCAATTCACTCCAACAATATATAAACAAAAATCACTCACATATTCATAGACAGACACAAATCTTCCGAGACATTCTCTCTCTTTTCTCATTATTAATACAATAATATTCTCTTCACACATAAATTCTGAAATATATTCAAAGTTCTTTTCCTTTATTGACCATTCTTCGTCTTTTTCAATGACTTTTTTTCCAAAGCTTTCAGCGCAGTTTTCTCCGACACGTCCCCTTTCTTCACATGATAACTTCCTTGTGTCGAATAATTCGTCGACATACTGTTATACCTTCCGCTATTTCCTCTGCTCTCCATGTCAAATGAATAGTAATCCGCCAATTTCCCTTTCTAGTCAAAGAAACATTATTCCCTTTGAGGATTTTTATAAAGAAATACCCTTGCGCTGTATGTCTGGTAATGCTTGAAATTCGTCGTGTTTAGCGTCAGCACGCTTCTTTCCTTGTTATTACGAGCTATTCAAGTTGTTACTTCTGGCCAATAAAAGAATAAAGAAAAAAAAGTCTTTCACGAAACTCTTCAACAAAAGCCAAATTTCCTTTCAAGACAAAAAAGAAATTCCTTCACAGAGCCTTAACAAAATCCCCCAAAAGAGCACTTTTCAGGGGGTTTCAGTGGCAATTTTCGTGCAAAATAAAAATATTAATAATGCCTCATCGTTTACCTCTGTAGACTAATTTTTTGCCTTCTTCGATTCTTTCATCAGTGAACTCCTCATCAAACTTGAAGCTATTGAGTCCGAGCCAGCCCAGGATTCTTCCATAAATATCAAAAGCGTTGCAGAAGATCAAGAAAATCAAAAACAATGGGAAATATGTCGTAAAGGAAAAGGCAAAGTCCACTTCTCCCATCACCTGGAAACACAAATTATTCTCTTTTCCTTT
>Ga0182738_1004106_pt1 | contig 16273 bp, 13 predicted proteins | sample eDN5th30CBELigMG_FD_128876 | JGI IMG/M metagenome (GOLD analysis project Ga0182738, IMG submission 128876) | Enriched Miracle-Growth compost microbial communities from Emeryville, California, USA - eDNA 5th pass 30_C BE-Lig MG (version 2)... ... | reverse complement strand
CCTGGAAGTCTACTACCGCTACCTCCGCCTCTACGACGAACCCAGCCTCGCCGATGACGAACCCGAGACCGAGCCGGCCGACGCCGCCCAATCTCCGCCCGCGCTCCAAGGACCAAGCTCCGATGGCTCGAAGCCCCGCTGAACCCTTAGTCGAACAGTCGGCCGACGGCAACCTGGAAGCCGGGCAGGATGTCCGGGAACGTCAATGGGTCGTCCGCGCCCAGCGTAACCGGACGCGCTTCGCTCCGATAAACATGGGCCTCTCGCGTTTCGGGATCGAGCAGGGCGACGGCGAGAACACCGGCGTTGAGATATTCTCCCACCTTCACCAGGAGATTGGACCAGCGATCGCTTGGCGAGAGGACTTCGAAAACCAACTCGGGGATCTCGGGCCCATACCCGCGGAGAGAGCGCTCCTTGGGGAGCCTGCCGTAGCTGTAATAGGCCACGTCGGCACCGCGCACGGTGTCGGGATCGCGTTCGGTGATGACTCCCGAATCATTGTTGAGAACGCGGCCCAAGCCGTGCTCGGCGACGAAGTTCCCGAATAGCCGACCAACCGCGTTGCAAACCATCCCATGTTCTCGACTCGGCGGTGGCGACATGACGATCCTACCTCGCACCAGTTCTTCGATACGCTCCGAGTCGGGGCGGAGGCCGAATTCGTCGGCGGTCATTAGATGCTGGGTGGCGGTCGCCATCGGGCTGGTCTCCCTCAAAACGCCAGGTCTGGGGCGGGTTCGTGCGGTCGGCTCACTCGAACAATTGGCCGACGACGACTTGGAAGCCGGGAAGGATGTCCGGAAAGGTCAGCGTGTCGTCCGCGCCCAGCACAACCGGGGAGGTCTCGTTTCGATAAACATGGACTTTGAGCGATTCGGGATCGATGAGCGCGACGGCCAAGACTCCGGCGTTGAGATATTCGAGGACTTTCTCTAGAACCTTGGGCCAGCGGTCGCTTGGCGAGAGGACCTCGAAAACAATTTCGGGAGCCTGGGCGGGGTATCCCGCCGGAAGCGGCCCGCGGGGGAGTCGGCCGTAACTGTAGTAGGCCACGTCGGCGCCGCGCACGGTGTCGGGATCGCGCTGGGTGATAACGCCCCCATCATTGCCGAGCACGCGGCCCAGGTCGTGTTCCCTCACAAATTGCCGAAGGTGATGGGCTGTCTCAACGCATACATAGCTATGTTCGGCTCCGGGTGGCGGAGTCACAACGACTTTTCCTCGCACCAATTCTTCGCAATGATCGACGTCGGGACGGCGGCCGAACTCCTCGGCGGTTAGCAATTTCTGGGTGGCGGTCGCCATGATGGATTGGGCCTCCGAGTTCGAAACGACGAAACGGCGCGCGGGACGATTGGATTGTACCGCGCGGCGCGTGCTCCGTGGTTCGGCTTGTCGGGGCTTGACCGGCTTACTTCTCGGCCAGGGCTTTTTCGACGGCGGCCTGGACTTCGGGGGACTCGGGCTTGACCTTCGGGTCGAATCGCGCGACGACCTCGCCCTTGCGGTTGACGAGGAACTTGGCGAAATTCCAACCGATCTCGCCGGCGTGGCCGGGGTTGGTCGACTCGCTGGTGAGGAACTGGTAAAGCGGGTGGATCCCCTCGCCCTTGACCACGATCTTGGAGAACAGGGGGAAGCTCACGTTGTACTTGGTGCTGCAGAAGGTCTTGATCTGCTCGTTGGTGCCGGGCTCCTGCATGCCGAACTCGTTGGCCGGGAAGGCGAGAACTTCCAGGCCCTGGGCCTTATACTTCTCATACAGCGACTCCAGCCCCTCGTACTGGGGGGTCAGGCCGCACTGGCTGGCCGTGTTGACCAGGAGCAGGACCTTGCCTCGGTACTTCGCCAATTCCACGTCGTTGCCGTCGATGTCCTTGACGTGGAAGTCGAGGACCGAGGCGGGCGCCTTCTCTTCGGCGCGGGTTGAGGCGAAGAATCCGAGGCCCGCCAGAAGGGCGCCGGCGGCCAGGGGCAGGGAGCAGGCGGTGAGGATGCGGACGAACACGGTGGGGGTCCTCCGTGGCGGGTCGGGGGTTTGGGGGGATCAACGCGCGGAAGTCGGGGCGGGTCGAAGCGCCGCGCTGGGCTCGGCCCGGATCGGGGAATCGACTTGACTTCATCTTGATTCGGATCCAAGCCTTTTTCAAGAGACCTCGATCCCGAGTTGAACCAATTGGGGAGCCTTCGCGGGCGTCGCGGGCCTCCCGCAAGCTCGGCGAAACGCGCCGAGGATGGAATTTGCAATGAACGAGTTGTTCACTCCGGGCTCGCAAAGGGCCATGAACCGGGCCCGGGCCAGGGCTCGCCGGCGGGGCGCCGAGGCCGTCGAGCCCCTCGATTTGCTGGCCGCCTTGATGGACGAGCCGGAATGCCGCGCCGCGGAGCTTGTGACCGAGTTCGGCCTGGATCCTCTTCGCGTCCACGAGGCGCTGGGAACGTCGGGGCTGGACGACGAGGCGGCCGACGAGACCCGCCAGAGCGATCCGGCCGGCGTCGAGTCCCTCTCGCCCCCCCATTCCCGAGCCCTCCGCGAGGCGCTTGGCGAGGCGTCGAGCCACGCCCGCGCCGAGGACCGCTCGGGGACGGTCGGCACCGAGCACCTGCTGGCCGGCCTGATCGCCGAGGCGTCGGTCTCGCTCGACGCCCTTCGCGACGCCGGGCTGAAGCTGGAGCGGCTTCGCGAGCATCTGACGCAGTCGTCGCGGCTGGCCGCCGCTCCGCTGCCGCCTCTGGAGGACGCCCCACCCTTGGATTTGACCGACTCGGCCCGGGCCGTGGATCTCGGCCGGGTTTTGGACGCTTCGGCGAACCGGGCCCGCGAGGGGCTGAGAGTGATCGAGGACTACGTCCGGTTCGCGCTCGACGACCCGAGGCTGACCCGTCGGCTGAAGGAGACCCGGCACAAGCTCGCCGAAACCCTGCGAGGCTTCGACGCCGATCTGCTCATCGATTCCCGAGACACCCGCGAGGACGTGGGGGCGCACATCATGACCCGGGCCGAGCAGGTGCGCGAGAACCCCCGCGCCGTGCTCGCGGCCAACTTCAAACGAACCGGCGAGGCGCTTCGCTCGCTTGAGGAATACGGGAAGCTCGTCGACGTTTGGCTGGCCGGCCGGTTCGAGGGGCTCCGCTACGATGTTTACACGCTGGAAAAGCTGGTGATGACGGCGATCCGGTCGTACCAGACGCTCCGGGACGCCCGCTTGATGGTCCTGGTCGGCGGGCTGCCGACAATGGGCGATCTGACCTGGATCGTCGGCGAAGCCCTGGCCGGCGGCGCCGACGTGATCCAGCTTCGTGAGAAGGGCCTTTCCGACCGCGAACTTCTCTCCCGAGCCCGCGAGGTCCGCATCCTCACCGCTCGCGCCAAGGCCCGGTTCATCCTCAATGACCGGCCCGACCTGGCCCGGCTTTCCGGGGCCGACGGAGTCCACCTGGGCCAAGACGACGTTTCGGTGCGCGACGCGAGGCGGATCACCGGGCCGAACCTCTTGATCGGCGTCTCGACCCACGAGCGAGCCCAGCTCGACGCGGCGCTTTTGGCGGGCGCCGGGTATCTTGGGGTTGGCCCCATCTTCCCCAGCGTCACCAAGGACTTCGCCGAGCCCGAGATCGCCGGCCTCTCCTACGCGAGGGCCGTCGCCGAGACAACCAAGCTTCCCTGGTTCGCCATTGGCGGGATCACCGAGGAGAACCTGGAGCGCGTCGTCGAAGCCGGCGCCTCGCGAGTCGCCGTCAGCGCCGCCGTCGTCCAGGCCGAGCGCCCCCGCGCCGCCGCCGCCCGGCTTAAGGCGATCCTCTCGGCCGCCGAAACCCCGGCCGGAGAGCATTGATTTTTGGTTTACGTGCTGGATTGAGAAGATGATCATCCCCTCTCCCCTCGGGGGAGGGTGGTCCGAAGGACCGGGTGGGGGGCGTCGGATTTCGAGGCGGGTTTGGCGAGCGCGTCTCCCGGGAGGGCGAGGCTCCCGCCGAGCCCCACGCTTTGCCCCGGCTCGGCGGGAGCCTCGCCCTGCCGACCCCGTTCCGGCGCCTTGCGCGCGAGCCCTTCGGCCCTCGATCCTCCGGCCCCCCCGATCAGCCACCTCGCCAACCGACCCGGCTTCAGGCCGGGGCGGACGAGCTGGGCGGGGCTGTCGAGGTCTTCGAGGATTCCCTGGGCGGCAAGGTATCCGCTTCGGACCGCGCCCTCCATCGTTCCGGGCCAGCCGGTTCGGGTCCAGTCGCCCGCGAGGAAGAGGCCGTCGATCGGGGTTCGCTGGGGGGGGCGAAGCGCGTCGACCCCCGGCCGCGCGGCGAAGGTCGCGCCGTGCTCGGTGACGACCCACCAGCGAAGCAGCTTCGCCTCGCGCGCGGCGGGCCAGATCTCGGCCAGTTCGGCCAGCGCGGCGTCTCGAATCTCGGTTTTGTTCATTGATACGAGATCATATGCGGCGCTGATGACGATCTGAAGATATTGCCCGTTCTCGGCGTCGGCCGGCTTCCGGCCCTGGACCGCCGAGTGGTTGAAGACCCACTGAATCAGTCTTCCCGGCGTGACGACGTGGTCGAACGGGCAGACCGGCCGATCAAACCAGAGGTGAATCCCGGTGATCGGCGCCGCCTTCAGCCGCTTCAGGCCCTCCAGCCCCGGGATCCGAGCCGCCAGCGATTCGCCTAAAAGTCCGGCGACGCGGTCGAACGGGACGGTCGAGACCACGAAGTCGGCGTCGATGGACTCGCCCGTCCTGAGCGTAACGCCACGGAGCGTCGCCTGCTCGTCGCAATTGATGGAGCGGACGCCGGTGGTTAGGCGCAACTCCACGCCATGCTCGCGGAGCCAGGATTCGAGGCGGGTTCCGTAAAGCTCTCCCAGGGGGACGGTGGGCACTTCGATCCGGTGGCCGGTCTTGTTCAGCAGGAAGCCGTCGAGGAAGACCTTTCGGACGTGGCCGAAGTCCATCTGGTCGATCCGCTCGTTGAGCGCCGAGACGAGGACGGTCGACCAGAACAGGTTGATGGCGCGGGTGTTTTGGCGATGCCGCAAAAGCCAGTCGGCGAACGGCTCGCCGGGGTGGTTGTCGCGGTCGATCGCCAGCCGGGCCAGTCCGTAGGCCACGCGGAGCTTGTCTCCCCAGCTCAGGTAATTGGCCTTCAGGAAGCTGGAGGCCAGGTGGAGCGGGGCGGGGGCCGCGCCGGCCCGAAGCTCCGAGAGGCGGCCGTCGGGACCGAGGAACGTCACCGAATCCTCGCGCCGGAAGAGGTCGGCGATCCCGACTCGCCGGCTGAAATCATCCAGATTTGTGCAACAGGTCATGCCAACGTGTTGGCAGTTGTCGACGAGTTCTCCGGTCACGGGGTCGGTGAACGAGCCGGCCCGGCCGCCGAGTCGGGGGCGGCTCTCCAGGATCGTGAGGCGCAGCCCTCGGCCGACGAGCGCCGAGCCCGTCGCCAGGCCGGCGAGACCGCCGCCGACGATCAGAACGTGGGGGGGAGGAGGCGTGTGGTCCAAGATGCAAAGGCTCTCCGGTCGCGGCGACGGCTCAGGTCAGGAAACCAGGTCGGGCTTTCCGGGGGCCTTGCGCCCCCCCAGGTATCGCGCGGGGAGCGACCGCGCGGCGATGGCGACCTTGCGCCAGCGGGGGACGGAGACCCGCGCCGCCAGCACGTCGTAGTCGCGCCGGATGATCTCGTCCAAAAGCGCCCGGTAGATGCCGAGGATGGTCAGAAGGACGGGCCGGCCGATGGGCGAGACCAGCGGAACGAGTTCGGCGCCTTCGTTGTAGTAGGCGAGGGCCCGTTGAGCGTAGTGCTCCAGAAGCCGGCGGAGGGGCTCGCTCGGGCGCGAGGCGGAAAGGTGGTCCGGCCCGACGCCGAACCGCTCCAGGTCGTCCTGAGGCAGATAAACGCGCCCCCTGTCCGCGTCTTCGCGGACGTCGCGGAGAATGTTGGTCAGTTGGAGCGCTAGGCCGCAGCGCTCGGCGAGGCGTTCGGCCCGGCCCCCCTGAGATTCAAAGCCCCAGATGTGGATGCAGCAGAGGCCGACGGCCGAGGCGACCCGTCGGCAATAGACGGTCAGCTCGTCGAAGTTGGCGAATCGTCGGGGCTCAATGTCCATCTCGACGCCGTCGATCACCTCGTGAAGCAGCTCGGTGGGCATCGACGATCGGCGGACCACGTCGGCGAGCGCGGGGAGGCCCGGCCAGGTGGACGGGCGGCCGTCGATCGCGTCGTCAAGCTCCCGGCGCCAGGCGGTCAGGGCCTCGGCCTTCTCGGCCGCGGGACCGTCCTCGTCGGCCAGGTCGTCGGTGTGCCGCATGAAGGCGTAGAGCGCGCACATCGACCGGCGCTCCTCGACGGGCAGGAGCCGAAAGGCGAGATGAAAGTTGCGGGCCTCGCGCTGGGCGATCTCATCGCAGAAGCGCCGGCTGGCCTCCAGTTGGTCGGCTGGGGAGATTGTCACCGGGAGCCCTCCCGGCGCGCCGCCGCGGAAGGAGTCGGCTGGATCATCGCCCCGCGCGACGCGGAATTTCCTCGAATCCGGGCCCATCCCAGCCCCAGAAGCGCCCGGGCCAGCAAGCCGACCTTGGCGCCCTTGCTCAGCGAGGGGCGCGAGGAGAGCGTGTCGTATCCGCATTGCTCGATACGGTTCAGGATGGCGAGCCCCCCGCGCGAGAACAGATCGACGTCGACCGCGAAATCGGCGGGGATTCGGGCGACCAGCGGCCGGCCGATCTCGAACAGTTCCCGCGTTCGATCGACCTCGAATTTCAGGAGTTCGGCAAACGCGGGGGTGAAGCGGCGGGCCGTCAGGTCGTCGTCCAGGCAGCCGAACCGGGCGCGGTCTTCGCGGGGCAGGTAGATTCGGCCGATGTCGAGGTCTCGGGACACGTCTTGCCAGAAGTTCGCCAGTTGAAGCGCCGTGCAGGTGGCGTTGGAGAGCCGGGCGTTCTCTTCGTTGTAGGCGCCGGCGACGTAGAGCACCAGATGGCCGACGGGATCGGCGGAGCGCGTACAGTAGTCGCGAAGCTGGCCGAAGGTGTCGTACTCCGTGACCGTTTGGTCCTGAACGAAGGCGTCGATCAGGGCGTGGAACGGGGCGGGGGGGATCCCGTACCGTTCGACCGTCTCCATCAGGGCGATCATGACCGGGTGTCGGGCCCGGCCTTCGTACATCTCACGGAGTTCGCCGCGCCACCAGTCGAGGAGTTCGAGCGAACGGGCGGGGTCGCCGACCTCGTCGCCCAAGTCGTCGGACCATCGGCAGAAAGCGTAGATGCTTTGGAACGCCGGGCGATGCTCGCGGGGGGTCAGCCAGGTGACGACGCTGAAGTTCTCGTAATGGGTGGAGGTCAACCGGGCGCAATACTCCAGCGCCTCCCGCCGCGAGACGGCCTCAAGCCCCGGGGGACCGTACCGCCTGAGATCCGCCTCGAACGCCATTCGCCCACACTCCCCATGATGATTTCCGCCGCCGCGTTGGCCCCCGATTCTAACGCCGAGCGCCCGCGCTCGCCAGCCGCGAAGGCCGCTGGCGCATTGACCGGCCGCCGCTGGGCCATGACAATCATCGCGATTTCCAGGGGCGCTTTGGGCGCCGCGTTGAAACCCTTCGAGAGTCAGGAAAGCCAACATGCGAAACACCTTGCGACGCCTTTCGGTTTCGGCCCTCGCGCTTTGCCTCTGCGCCGGGACGGCCGCCTTTGGAGAGGAAGGCGGCTTCAAAGCCCTGTTCAACGGCAAGGACCTAAGCGGTTGGGTCACGCCCGACAACAAGGGGCTCTTCACGGTCGAGGACGGCCAGATCGTCGGCCGGACCAAGGCGGGAGAGCTGAAGAAGAACGAGTTCCTGGTCACGGATCGGCCCTACAAGGACTTCACGCTCAAGGCCAAGGTCAAGCTCATCGGCGGCAATTCCGGCATCCAGGTCCGCAGCAAGCGGGCCGACGACGGCGCCGTTTCCGGACCACAGGCCGATGTCGCGGAGGGATATTGGGGCCTCCTCTATGAGGAACGCGGGCGCGGAATCCTCGAACGATACCCGGAAGCGGAGGCCGCGAAGCTCGTCAAGAAGGGCGATTGGAACGACCTGGTCGTCACTTGCAAGGGGAAGCATCTCACGATCGACCTGAACGGCACCCGCGTCATCGACCGCGAAGACCCGGAGTTCGCCGACGAGGGCGTCATTGCGCTCCAGGTCCACGCCGGCCCGCCGATGGAGGTCCGGTACAAGGACATCGTGATCCAGGAACTCAAGTGAATTCGCCATGAAAGGCGGGCGGGCGGCCGAGCCGTCCCCCGCCGGAAATTGGGTTTGTTCGGCCAATTTTTCACCTCTCCGCGCGACTTCCTCGCTTGCTTCCGGCTCTCGGCGGTCCCGCCCAGCCCCGGGCGGCCGGCGGACGAACCCAATCAGCTTTAGGGTCGTAATCCTCGCATTGGCTTGGGTTTGCGATTTTTGGCGCTTCCGGAAATCGGGTTCGTTCGGTCATTTTTGCTCGCGGGTTTTGGCGTTTCGCCGCCTCTTGATTCGGCTGAGCCGGGGCGATCTCGGATTGGGTTCGTTCGGCTCGGCTCATGGGGGCGGACCAGGGCTCCGTTGTGTCGAGGAAGGCTCGTCGCGCGCAACCAGCCAACTTAACCCTACGACGCGGGCTCGGAGACGCGAACAAAAATTTCTCGGTTCGGGGTCGGTCTCGCCCTCGCGCGATCCAGGTTCGAATTCCCTCTCCCGGAGGGAGAAGGATGATTGCCGCGGCCCCCTCCTTTCCCTTCCCTTCCAGGCCGTCGGGCGCCTTCCGAAAAAAACTTCAAGGCGCGCCCGACAAATCGCCGACAACTGATCTGGTACTCCTGATTCACCTCTAGTAAAAGGGGCTCACCGCGGTGAACGCGATCCCCTCCGATCTTCGTGTGCCTCGAACAGGACGTTCGGGGAATTCGATATTCAGGGAGGACGCGGACGCTTCGGGACCGCCATTGCGTCGCTTCGGCGTCGCGGATTCGGCTTCCGATTTTGGGGAAGGCGAAACCGTGATGGTCCGACGGGGCGCGACTGGTGGGACGCGACCGGCCATGACGGCTGGCCGCGGGGCCTGTTTCGCGAGGCCCGCCGCCCAAGGAAGGACTGGGGGAAATCCCCGGCCCGCCGCTCCTCACCTCGATGTTCATCCCCTTCCTTCGGTTCCGACGCTCCAGGCATCGAGCGTCGATCGTCCGCGCCTCGCCCTCGCCGCACCGGCCGAGGGACGCTCAGGCCGGACGCGGCGGAACGTATCCTCGCGGTTTCCGGCCCAAACGCTCTGGTCGTCCTCGATCTCGGTCGAGGCGCGGGGCGTCACGCTGGTCCCGGGCTCGGAACGCCTTTCGGCGATCCAGGCTCGGGGACGAACCCGAGGGAAAGGAGTCCTTGCGGCATGAGATTCGCCCCCCTGCTGCTCCTGATCATCAGCGCGTCGCAAGCCGCCGCCGGCACGGCCCAGCCCGTCCTGCTCGACTTTCACGCCGACTGGTGCGGCCCCTGCCGCCAGATGCGCCCAGCCCTCGCGCAACTGGCCGAAAAGGGCTACCCGATTAAATCCATCAACATCGACCAGGCGTCCGACCTGGCTGAGAAATACGAGGTCGGCGCCGTGCCGACCTTCATCGTCGTCGACGCCGACGGCCGCGAAATCGACCGAACCTCGGGCGCTCAACCCGCCGCCCAACTCGCGCGCTTCTACATCCAGGCGCGCGACAAGGCCAAAGCCTCGCCAAGCCCCGACGACCAAGACGCCGACGAGGAACCCAACGCCGAGGCGAAGGTCGAGGCCGAAGACGAAGACTCGCTCACCGAGCGGGAGCTTCAGGCTCGCGCCAACAAGCGACCGGTCAATCCCAAGCCCTGGGAGACGGTCGTTCGGATCAAGGTCCACGGGTCGGGGTCGATCGGCTTCGGCTCGGGGACAATCATCCACAGCACGCCCGAAGAGTCGCTGATCCTGACCTGCGCTCACATCTTCAAGATGGAGGGCCAGCGCCAGGTTCCGCCGAGCAAGTTCCCCCGGAAGATCACCATCGACATCTTCGACGGCAAGCTGAAGGGCCAGCAGGTCCACCCGGTCGAGCAGGGGATCCCCGGCGAGGCCGTTGACTACGACTTCGCCCTCGACGTCGGCCTGATCCGCTTCCGTCCCGGCCGTCGGCTTCCCTCCGCCCGGGTCGTCCCGGCCCACTGGGAGCCCAAGGCGTCGATGGGCATGACGACCGTCGGCTGCTCGGAAGGGCAGGACGCGACCGCCTGGAGCACCCGGATTCTGAATCCGAAGATGCGGGGGCTCTCTGGCAACCCGAACTACCAGGCGATCGAGTGCAGCAACGCGCCCTTGCAGGGGCGATCGGGCGGAGGGCTTTACACCAGCGACGGTTACGTCGCGGGGGTTTGCAACTTCGCCGAGCCCCGGGGAAACCGAGGACTTTACGCCACCCCCGAATCGATCTACAGCATCCTCGACCGCAACCGACTCGCGGCGCTCTACGCGCCGGTCTCGTTCGGCTCGGAGGGAACGCTCATGGCCGATCGGGGAGCCGGGCGAGGCGCGGGGCCCGTCACCGTCGCCCGGGGCCAGTCTCCCGACCACGAGGAGGAGCCCGTCCGCGCGGCGACTCGCAAGGGAGACGTGACGATCCCCGAACCCGAAATCCTGGGCATCGCCTCGCCACTTGACTCGCCCCGCCAAAACCGGGTTCAGGCCGCGACCGCTTCGGGCCAGCGGCGCATGGCCTGGCGGTCGACCCCGTCGACCGACCCCGCGCCGAAGCTCGCCTCCATCGGCGAGGTTGTCCCCCTGGACCAGACCGATCTGGACCTCGATCGCGATGTCGCCGGCGACCACTTCCCACCCCCCGACGCCGATTTCGACGACGGCGACGATAACGAACCGGTCGTCAGGCTGAACGTCGAAGATGTCGCCGCGCGGGCCGAAGCGCGCAAGCCCACCCCGAACAAGCCCTCGGCTTGGCGTCCCTCAAAGGTCGCCGCCGAAAGCCTGGGGGGATCGGGGAGTTAGGAGGCAAGACTGTTCGGCGCGGGATTTGTGTTCTCCGATAAGACGGGGCGAATATTCCTTCTCCCCTCGCGGGAGAAGGGAGAACCGGGCTTCGTCCGCCGCATGGGCGGGCCGCGCCGAACACTATTTGGTCGGTCGTTGAGGCGGGCGGTCGGGCGGATTAGAATTTTGGACCAGTCGGAGGCCGTCGACCGCGAGTGATCGAGCGGGCGGGCTTCCGCGTCCGAGTTCGTCCGCCCTCCTGGACCCAAGGCCCGCTCATGAGACGCCTCTTCGCGCCGCTTGTTTTGACGTGCTCCGTCGCGTTCTCGACCTCGACGCCCGCTCAGACGCCCACCGCCGACCCTTCGCTTGAGCCGCCGGCCGAGGCGGTTGGGTCGATCACCGATCGGGAGATCGGCGGGCATCTTCGGTTTTTGGCCTCCGACTTGATGAAGGGGCGCGACGCGGGCTCGCCCGAGGGGAGGCTCGCCGCCGAATACCTGGCCTCCCACCTCTTCGCCGCGGGGGCCGAGCCGTTGGGCGACCCCAGCCGCGGCGGTCGGACGCACCTTCAGCGCTTTCCGCTCGAAGTCGCCACGCCCCGCGCGGCGGGCGCGGAGTTGACCTTGGTAATTGATGTCCGAGGCTCGAAGCGCGTCATCTCCTGTAAGCTGGGTCAAGACTACGTTTATAATCCCGGCGGAGTGCTCGGCGGTGAAATCGAGGCCGGCGTGAGCTTCGTCGGCTACGGCACGGACGAGGAATACGAGAGAAGTCTCGTCAAGGATCGATTCGTCCTGGTGTACGAGGGCCTTCCCGAAAGAGACAAAGGCGCGGCCGAAGCGGATGGCCCGAGACGCTTCGCGGGCTCGTTCGCCAAGATTGAGGCCGCGCGCAAGCGGGGGGCGCTCGGCGTCCTGCTGATCCAGCCTCCAGGGCACCTGTCGCCCGCGCCCGTCCAGCCGTTTTCGGCGTCAAGTCTCGGATTCGACCGTCCCAGGACGACTCTTGGCGCCGCGCCCGCCGCCGCGCCGGGGATCACGCTGGCCGACTCGGTTCGCGACGTGTTGGCCTCGACGTTCGGCTTGCAAGCGGCCGGCGTCAATCAGTTCTCGACCGTGAATTTGGAGGGGCTTCGGATCCGCTTCCGCCACGCCGTCGATCGCCAGACCGTCATCGATCACAACGTCGTCGGCTATTTCCCCGGCTCGGACCCGGAGAAGAAGAACGAGGTCGTCGTCTTCAGCGCCCACTACGATCACGTGGGGGTGAACGAGAAGGGCGAGATTCACAACGGCTCCGACGACAACGCCTCGGGCACCAGCGCCTTGCTTGAGATCGCCGAGGCGTTCGGCCGGTCGCCGCGTCCGGCGCGAAGCGTGTTGTTCCTTTGGGTCTCGGGCGAGGAGAAGGGGCTTTTGGGCAGCGAGTGGTACGCCGACCATCAGTTTCTGCCCAAGGGGGGACGGATCGTCGCCGACATCAACCTCGATATGGTCAGCCGCAACGATCCGTTGAAGATCGGCGTGACGCCCTCGCCGAAGCACAAGGATTACAACTCGCTGGTTCCCGCGGCCGAGGAGCTCGCCAAGGCCGAGGGGCTCGAAATCGTCTTCGACGCCGACCAGTTCTACGCCCGAACCGACAGCTACAACTTCGCCGCCAAGGGGATTCCCTCGATCTTCTTCTTCTCGGGGCTCCACGAGGATTATCACAAGCCGACCGACGACGTTGAGAAGGCCGATTTGGGCAAGGCCGCCCGAGTCGCCCGCGCCGCGTTTCGGCTCGGCTGGAGGACCGCCCAACAGGCTGAGCCTCCCGCGAAAATCCAGGGCCCGGCAAAGGACGAGGGGCCCCCGGCTCCAGCTCCGGATCCAGCTCCGGTCGGCGGCGGCGCGAATTTTGAATAAGGAGTTCCCCCAAGCGGCGAGGCGTATAATAGTCCCGGCGTCCCGGTTCGGCCGCCGCGATGATCGCGGTCGGTCGAGGGTCCGTTCACCGTCGGCCGCGCTCTCAATCCAAAGGAGGCCTTCCATGTCCCACAAGTATCGCCTGATCGACTACTCCGGGCGGGAACTCGCTCAAGCGGACACCATCCCCTACTTCAAGGGGTTCGTGGTCGACCTGAAGCCCGGCCGTTACACGATCCAGGAGGTGGACTCCGACCCCGGAGGGCACCCCCACAACATCAGGCGGTGGGGAGCCATTCTCCGCATGGACGACGGATCGGTCGTCGTGAACCCCGACAACCCCAACGACGCCGCCGAAGGCGAGGCGGGGGCCTGACCGCGACGGTCGAGACCTTCGGCCCTCTGATATCAGGGGTTTTGCGCGTGTGGTAAAGACCGTGGGAGGGCGACGCCCCCGGAGGACAGGCATTCCCGCCTGTCCGTCGCCGAGTCCGGACGGGCAAAGATGCTCGTTCTGAAAACGCACGCATGCATGTGTTCAAAAGTGCCTTAGTGCCTTCCTCGGGGGGCAGGCATTCCTGCCTGCCCTACACTTGATGTTGGTCTCTGGGCAGACAGGAATGTCCGCCCCCCGAAGACGGTTGCCCCGTCAATTTCAATTCCCCTATTTTCAGGGGTCTTTCGGCGGCATCTCCGAACTACTCGCGACGGCCCCCGGCACTACGGGCGCTCCTCGGCCGGCTCGATGCGGTAGACTTCGCCGCGGAGTTTTACGGTGACGGGTTCGTCGAACGTCAGGTACTGGTTCCAGTCGGCAGACTGCGAACGCGCGAGGTCGAAGAACTCGTCGCTGAACTGGCGGACGACCTTGGCCTTGGCCTCCTCGTCCGGTTCAACCGCGGCGTCGATCCAGCGTCCCTCCTTGAAATAGAAGGTCTTGGAGCCGATCACGCGGAGCGTCGGCTTCTCGGCCGGCGCCGCCTTGGCTTGGCCCTGGGCTTGGGCCGGCCGTTGGAACGCGAAGCCGCTTTGCGCTTGATCCCCGCTTCGGGCCAACGCGGGAGCCTGTCCCATCATGCCGACGCCGGCCATTCCCCCCAGACCCCGGGATTGCGCGGCTTCGGCCAGGGCCGGCGCCGAGGCTCGGGGCGCCTGCTGGTACATTTGCTTCAGCTCGCGCTGGGCCACCCCGGCCTGTCCGCTGACGGCGTCGAGATCCCGGAGCGATTCCCCAGCGCGATCGAAGTTTTGGCGGGTGAACCGCAAAGGAACCCCCTCGTCGGCCAGGAACGACGTGTAGGGCGTCATCAGGCCGTACTTGGCGCTCAGTTTCACCAACTCTTCGATAAGCTCCTTGTTCTGGCCCTCCAGGTCGATCTGGTCGATCAGGTGCCCGACCCGCCTCGCGGCCCAGAGCCGATCGACGAAGGCGTAGGTTGAGCCCTGGTCGTCGTCGGCCAGTTCGACGGGGAACTCGAACGATCGGCGCTCGCCGGCCACCTTGCCCGTAATCTTCAGCTTGGCTCGGCCCGACCGAACATAGCGGCCCACCCAGACGATCTGGCCCCCTTCGAACAGGTCGGGCAGGTCGCGGGGATAGGTTCGGTTGACGTCGGTTCCCGAGAACTCGACGCGGAGATTCGTCAGAACGGGCTTGCTCATTTTCTCATAGAAGCGGGCCACCTGGGTTTCGATGTCCTCGTCGGGTTTGACGTAGACGCTGGTTCCGCCGTTGCCGGCGCTCAGGCGATCGAGGAGCCGGGCGTTGACGTCGAAGCCGACTCCGAAGCTGAAGATCCGGGCGCCTCGCTTGTTGCGCTCTCGGCCGTTGTCGGCGATCTTTGATTCCTTGGTCTCGCCGACCGTCGGCAGGCCGTCGGTCAGGAAGAGGACGTAGTTGGGCCGCGAGTCGTCTCGGATCATGTCGAGGGCCGAGGCGAGCGCCGCGTCGATGTTGGTGCTTCCCCCCTCTCGGATGTTGTCGACGAACCGAGAGGCCGCCTCCCTCGTCTCCGAATCGTAGCGCTGAAGCTCGGGCTTGAAGGTCTCGACCCGATCGTCGTAAACCACGATGTTGAACAGATCATCGTCGCGGAGGTTGTTGAGCACCGACTTGAGCGCCCCTCGCGCCTGTTCGATCTTCTTGCCGGCCATCGACCCGGATCGGTCCAGGACGAAGACGACCGTTTTGGGCATCGGCTTCGAGTCGGGCGCCTTGACCTCGGGGCTGGCCAGCATCAGGAAATAGCCGTCGTCCCCCCCGTCGGGCCGATGGCTCAAAACCGAGGCGCCCACCGCGCCGTTGGCCAGCGTGTAAAGCACCCGGAAGTCGTTCGTCGGCGTGATGTTCGACCGCTCCAGGCTGATCTTCGCCTCGTGGTCTCCCTCGCGGTCGATTCGGGCGTCGTCGCTCGGGCAGTAGACCGACTTGATGGCGTCCTTGCTCTCGATCGTCGCGCGGATCGTCAGCCGCTTGACCGGCTTGGAGGCGAACTTCTGGGTTGAAAGCGGGTGCGAGAACTCGATCACGTCGCGGTCGCGCTTGCAGATTTGAGTGTAGCGGAGCGTCACTTTGCGATCGGCGGTCGGCGGGATGGGAAAAACGCTCGTTTGGTAGAGCCCCCGGCCCATGTACTCCAGGAGCGCGGGGTCTCGCTTGGTTCGGACGATTTCCTCGTAGATCTTGCGAGCCTCGTCCTTGTCCATGAGCTTGCCGGGCAGTTCGCGGCCGTCGACCATGAGGACGAAATCCCCGACCGCCCCGTCCTCGGGGATCGGGAAGCAGAACTTCGCCTCGATCTGGGTCGAGCCGGGGTTGTGGAACGTCTGCGAGACCCGGACCTCGGCGGTCTGGTCGCGGACTCTGGCGTCGATGTCCACCTCCTTGACCTCGAACGAGTCTCGAATGTGGATCGTCCGCCGTTGATCGATGAGCACTCCCTGGGCGCTGGCGATCGTCGACGACGCCAAAATCGCCGCGATCGTCGTCAACGCGATTTTCGGATCCAAGCGCATGTTTGATCCCTCCCGAACGAGTGGAAGCTCCGCGTCTCAACGTCCTCCTTCCCTTTTAGACGCGGGAGCGGCCGATTTGTTGGGGCCGGCGGCGCTTTTCGAGGAAAGTCGGGATGGGAGACCTTGCCCGCCGGTGGATGGTCCCGGGCGTGGAATCGCCAATTTAGGGATGTCATGCCAGTTTGGGGGTTATATTTATATGGCGGCGCGAGCCGGGGGTTCCGAGGCGGCGCGGTGGCCGGGGCGCCGGCGGCCGCGGTTGACGGGGGGCCATTGGGGGGCGCGGAGATCCCGTGGTGACGATTCGCGCGGGAACATTCGACGGCGGGTAGT
>Ga0182738_1004104_pt1 | contig 16277 bp, 12 predicted proteins | sample eDN5th30CBELigMG_FD_128876 | JGI IMG/M metagenome (GOLD analysis project Ga0182738, IMG submission 128876) | Enriched Miracle-Growth compost microbial communities from Emeryville, California, USA - eDNA 5th pass 30_C BE-Lig MG (version 2)... ... | reverse complement strand
CGGGAAATCCACCGGGAGATACCGCCACTGACAGCCAGTCCGGAGGATGTAGAAGACCGCGTTGAAGACGTCGCGGACGTCGGTCTTACGAGGCCGCCCGCCGAGGGGCGCGGGGGGGAGATGCGGTTCGATCAAGGCCCATTGCTCGTCGGTGACGTCGCTGGGGTAATGGTGAGTTCTCATCCCATTTCTACGTCGCTCAGTGCCCGTATGTTCCCCTTATGGGACAGTCTCTGAGAGAAAAGAGGATGACCGGAAGAAAGAGACAGATAGGAGAGTAATCAAAAATATGCGTTTTTACACTATTAACTTGAAATTCCTGTTCAAGTGATTGGAGCAAGCGAGTGCGTTTTCGCCGAGGGATCTGGCTGGTCATAAGGGCGGACCTGCACACGGTCATTTTGAGTTTAATCGAGGGCGGAACCTCCATATTCCGCTGACAGACAGATGAAGCTACGATATAAGATTCCCCCTCACAAAGTGCGAAACGGGATTCGTTGGCTCGAGGTGGAGGAAGGCGATGGCGGCGCCTACCTCTTTCAGTACGAAGACATCGAGTCGCCGTGCAAATGGGACAGTTTCTTTGCCAACATCGAGGAGGTGTTGGCCGACTGTGAAGAAACGTGGGGCGTGAGAAGGTCGGACTGGCACGAAGTCGCGTAACGAGACGTAGATTCATATAGTAACTCAAAAGAAATAATTCAAACAGACATGCGTTTTACATTGTCAAAGAGACAGGTACGCAGTTTGCAAAGTGCACGTCCTTTTTGAGATTCCGTCCATGTCAGGCGATCCGTGGAACTCAGGGGCACCATGAATACAGAGCCGTTGATTGAATTCGAGCTTTCAAGAGTCGACTGGTCGCAGGTTCGTGATATTACTGGTCCTGCAACGCATGTCCCCAGTTCATTGCGCGAACTTTTCACTGCTCGATCGCCCGAGGATTGCGAAATCGCCTACTGGAAACTTGAGAATGTTGTTGTTGTTCAGGGCCAATTATATGAAGCCGCTGTATATGTTGTTCCCGTGCTCCTAGCTGCGATCGCGGTTCTGGCGTGTCCTACATTCGTCCGGACTACAATTTTCGAGTTACTATTTCAAATTGTTCAGAATCAAGAAAGGCCACGCACTTTTACACTCTCGACGAGATAGATGCGCACTTCAGAGTGCATATCCTTTTTGAGATTCCACATCGCGCGTGCCTAAAATTCGAGTTGGTGGTACGCTAGAGGGAACGTTAGGAGGGTTCAAGCAAACGAAGGAAGGCGTTATGGATATCGTTCTTACGGTCGAACTGCCGCCGGACGCGGAGAAGCAACTCCGCACCGAATATCCCAACCTCCCCGCAGCCGTCCGTGAAGGGTTCCTCGTGAATCTCTTCCGCCGCGGCATCCTGACGCACTACGAACTTGGCGAAGCACTCGGGCTCGACCGCTTCGAAACCGATGGCGTCCTCAAGCGGCACCAAGTCACCGAGCAGTCGCTGACCCACGCGGAAATCGATGCCGAAGTGGCGAGCCTCAAGGAATTGCTCGGCCAGTACCGCCCATGATTGTGGTCGCGGACAGCTCGACACTCGTGGTCTTGGTTCGGACCGGATTCGAGCACGTCCTCCCCGCCCTCTTCGGCCACATCGTCATCCCGCCCGAAGTCGCCGCCGAGGTGGCCGCCTCCCACCGCCCCGAGGTCGTTCGTGAGTTCATGGCCACGGATCCGGCCTGGCTCGAAATCAAACCGGCCGTGAGCGTCGAGGACATCGCCGGGCTCCACGCGGGGGAGAAGGCTGCCATCTCGCTCGCCCTGGAAATCTCAGCTGACCGGCTCATCATCGACGAACGTTCTGGCAGGAAGGCCGCGATGGCACGACGCATCCCCATTGTCGGGACGATAGGTGTGCTGGAAATTGCCGCCCAGAAGCAGTTCATCGACCTGGGCCGGGCGTTCGAGGCGGTCAAGCAGACGGATTTTTGGGTCAGTCTCAAGTTCCTCGACGAACGGCTCGCTCTTTTCCAGAAACACGAACTGGAACGGAAGGCCGAGCACTCCCAAGAGCCTCCGTACTCGCATCAGGAGGTGCCCCCGAAGCCGGGCGACGAGTAGCAGCCCAAACGCGGACACGGGCCGAAGCTGTGACAGCGGCCTCTTTCGTGGAGCCGTCTCAACCCCTTCTGCTTCCCCCGCAACCGTCCGAGAGTAGAGATGTCCGTGCCTGGCCGAGAGCAAGGTGGTGATGGGAGCACGAGCCTACCGCGTGAGCAGGCTGGCACCAAGGTCTTGCTGAGGCTGATTTGCATCCACCGGTGCGTGGAGATCGGGCTTCGCGGCGCGTGGGATGGGACGGTTCGGGTGGGTGCCAGCCGGATCCGAAAAGGCGTAGCGTCGGAACGGAAACGTTGGTGATCTTGAGAAACCTCATCGTGTAGTGATTCAAACGGCTGGGATACAAGAGCGCGGCGGCTGCGATATGGCACGACGCATGTCATTCGGAAAAATCGCTCGAAATGCTGTCAAACCCGATTTGAGAATGAAACGGTCCGCGGGCGATGTGGAGACGGGGTGGCGGCAACTTCAGAACATGGCGTAGACTAGTTTGTCCACGTTCAGGGTTGGCGTTGGCGAATCGAGGGTATGCTGCCCACCGCCGGATTGGTGAGCCGGCCCACTTCGAAGGTGCAACCGCGATGACGGCCGATAGCGAAACGGGGGCGACTCTGACACGACAATATCGTTCGGAGCGTCTATTGGGGACGCTTGCCCCTTACTCTCGAATCGTCGTGGTGTCGCACGTGAACCCCGACCCCGACGCGCTGGCGAGCATGCTGGGGCTTCGTGCCCTGGTGGAGCACGCTCAGCCGGGCAAGCCATTCATCATGACCGTGGATGGAATGATCGCACGCGCTGAGAACCGGATGATGGCCGAGAGTGTTCCTATTCCCCTCGTGCCCGTTGGGGATGCTGTGATCGACCATGAGACGGCCGTTATCATGGTCGATACGCAGCCGTTCACCGGTCGGCGGGCGAGCGAGTCCACGATGCCGCAGGTGGTTATCGATCACCACGAGACCGGGGGCATTCTGACCGGAACCCTCTTCCGTGACCTGCGACCGAACCTGGGCGCGACGAGCACCATGGTCACGGGATACTTGCTCGAGCAAAACGTGCCCATCTCGCCTCGGGTGGCCACCGCCCTGCTCTACGGGATCGAGTCTGAAGTGGCGGGGTATCCGCGCGAGGCGGGACCGCTTGACGATGGCGCTTTGGTTTGGCTCTATCCTCGAGCCGATAAAGACTTTCTGGCGAAGATCCGAAACCCCAAGTTACCTCAGAGCCACTTCGCCACCTACCAGCACGCCCTCTCCAACGCGTTCATCTATCGCGACGTGGTGGTAAGCTGGTGTGGTAACGTGACACAGCCCGACATTATTGCCGAGCTTGCCGATTTCTTCGTGCGATTCGACGAGGTGAACTGGTCGCTCGCCGTGGGGTTGTTCGATTCGGTCCTGAAGCTCTCACTACGAGTCAGCTTGCTGGGCTGGCACTCGGGCGAGGTCTTGCGCGAGGTGGTGGACGGTATGGGGATGGCGGGGGGACACGACAAACGCGCGGGGGGAGCCATTCCTCTGCGCGACACCCGGGCCGAGAACATCGACACGATTCTTACCATGATTCGCCATCGGCTTCTGAACCGGCTGGGAATCGACGAGCACCAGGGGCGACGTTTGTTCGAGGCAAGCCCCGTGATCGAAGCTCCTTGAGTCCATCCTTCCTGGCCTGGCGGAAAAAGGACTTGCCTGATTGCAATAATTCAGGGCATGTGACCCGGGCCCATCGCGCCTTCGATCGACCTTGCCCGCCGAATCCGCCGCGGGTTAGATTGAGTCCAACTGAGTCCAAGGGTGAAATCGAGCTCGAGTCGAGTTCGTTTGGCCGAACCCTTTCCCGACTCCGCATTGGGGGATTTCGCCGAAATGATCGAGTCCCCCCTGAAGCCGACTCTAGAAATCTATCTGCTCGGTCTGGTTGAGTTCGAGGAGGTTCAGCGCCTCCAGCGTCGCCTGGTCTACGAGCAAGGGGAGCGAGGAGGCGCCTCGCTCATCTTGTGCGAGCACCCGCCCACGGTGAGCATCGGCCGGTCAGGTAGTCGCTCCCACCTGGTTCCCGACGACGACACTTTGCGATCCCTGGGAATCAGGACCTACTGGGTGAATCGAGGGGGGGGCTGCATCCTTCACCTACCAGGTCAGCTCGCAGCCTATTTCGTGGCTCCGTTACAACGCCTCGGCCTCGATGTCCTCACTTACCTTCACCAGTTGAACGTGGTGATCATCGACCTGTTGCAAGAGTTCGAGCTGAGAGGGCAGGTTTATCCGGGGCACAGCGGTGTTTTCATCGACCGGGCGCGCGTGGCGACGGTGGGGGTCGCCGTGAACCGCTGGATTGCCTATCATGGACTCACGTTGAACGTCGGGGCGTTTCTGGAACCGTTGCAGCTCATCGACGAGCCAGGCTTCGGTACTTGCCGTCTCAAGCAAACGTCTCTTCAGGCCCGCAGGCAGCGTCCGACGCCGATGTCGAAGGTTCGCGAGTCGTTGATTTGCCTTATCGAGTCGCGATTCGAGCTCGATCGTCATCACATCTACACGCACCATCCACTCGTCAGTCAGAAGGTTCGAGCCCATGTCCACGCTGAAAGCTCCTGAGGGGCGTCCAGCCTTGCCCATCTTGCCCGTTCTGGAAGGAGGGCCCGAAGCCACTCCGGCGAGCTCCACGCGTCGACGGCTCCCGAGCTGGCTCAAGCGTCCGATTCCCGAGGCGGGGGGAACCTACTTCACCAAGGACCTGGTGAGTGAACTGGGGCTCGAGACGATTTGCGAGAGCGCGCGCTGCCCGAATCGCTCGGAGTGCTGGACCCGGCGAACGGCGACGTTCATGGTGCTCGGCGAGGTCTGCACCCGCCCTTGCGGCTTCTGCGCGGTGCCTCGAGGACGCCCCGAGCCCGTCGCGCTCGATGAGCCCGAACGGCTGGCCGAAGCCTGCGCTCGCCTGGGGCTCAGACACGTTGTGATCACCTCGGTCACGCGAGACGACCTGCCCGACGGCGGCGCCGATCACTTCCGACGCTGTATTCTCGCGGTCCGCGAACGGACCGGGGCCACCATTGAGGTGCTCACCCCCGACTTCGATGGCCGGCTCGAGTCGATCGATGTGGTTCTCTCCGCCAGTCCCGAGGTCTTCAATCACAACCTGGAGACCGTGGCTCGCCTTCAGCAATTCGTTCGGCGCAAGAGCCAGTACGCCGTCAGCCTGAAGGTGCTCGAGCACGCCAAACGCGCCCGCCCCGACATCCGCACGAAGAGCGGCCTGATGCTGGGTCTCGGAGAAACGACCGAGGAAATCTTTGAAACACTCGCGGACCTCCGCGCCGTGGATTGCGACTTCTTGACCCTGGGCCAGTACCTCCAACCCTCACCCCGTCACCTCCCCGTGCTGCGCTACCTTCCCCCCGAAGAGTTCGACGAGCTGGGTCGATTGGCCCGTACCCTGGGCTTCGCCGAGGTGGCGAGCGGTCCGTTCGTTCGTTCGAGCTACCACGCCGATGCGATGGCCCGGATGGATACGACGCATTGAGATCGTACATCGCCTGGCGAATCGATTCTGTCCATCCATGCATAAGGCCGAACTTGCGATCGTGACCGGCCCGAATGCTCCCTCCGCGCACGAAACCGGGGCGTGTCATTTGACACGCCCCGGTTCGGTTCAGCGAAGACTGGTTTGATCCAGGTCTCGGCCTGATCAGAAGAAGCGACGGAGACGCCGAGGAGCCCGGGCGAATAGCGGGGTCATTGGCGACTGGCTCGGAGCGAAGGCGTTGGTTCCGCTGTAAGCGGCGATTACGCTCCCCTTGGGTCGAGCTCCCCTGACGGGTAGGTTGATCTCGGCGGTGCCGTTGACCAAAGGCACTTGCTGGGCCGAGCCCGCGGGGACGAAGAACGTAATCATTCCACCCGCCGGAATCGAACCTGGGAGGTTACTCCCCACCTTGGCCGTGATCCTGGCGAATCGTTTGCGACGCTGACGCAGCAACTCGACCGTGATGGTGGTGTTCGTCCCGATCTGGTTGATGTTGGAGTGGATATCTCCACCGCCTCCTGGAGTCGGTGTAGGCGTTGGTGTGGGTGTTGGAGTCGGTGTTGGAGTCGGAGTCGGCGTCGGGGTAGGCGTGGGTGTTGGAGTCGGTGTGGGCGTTGGCGTCGGGGTAGGCGTGGGAGTCGGAGTTGGTGTCGGCGTGACGGGCGGATCGCCGGGGTTGGTTGGCGTTGGGTTCTGGAGACTGATCGTGATGGGGGAGGATCGGCTGAGCCCCTTGGTCGGCGTCCCGTTGAAGATGGCCGAGACGCTATGGGTGCCGGCCGTAAGGACCGGGGCCGTCAAGGTCGCCTTGCCGTTAACCAGGCCTTCGGTGCCGAGGATGGTATCACCGTCCACGAAGGTCACGGTTCCACCGTCTGGGGTGGGAGAGACCGTGGCCGTGAGGGAAACGGGGGTTCCCACGGTGGTGGATTGCGTCGAGGCCGTCAGCACCGTGCTGGTGGCGACCGCGGCGGGGGTTTTGCTGCTGACTGTCTGGATCAAGGGGGAGGAAACCCCCATCGCTTGCCCTTCGGTTCCCACGTAGGTTGCGGTGATCGAGTGGGTTCCGACGGTCAGGTTCGACACGTTCATCGCAGCGATGCCGTTGGCGAGCTTAACCGTGCCGAGCGGGGTCGCCCCATCCATGAAGGTAATGGATCCGCCCACGACGGGGTTGACCGCGGCGGTGAGCGTGACGGCCTGCCCTTCGAGCGAGCTGGGGTTGCTGCTATTGAGCGACGTGGTCACACTCACCCGGTTGACCGAGATCGAGCCGGTACCGATCGGGCCGGCTAGGCCGCTGTCATTATTGCTTCGCGAGGCCTGTGCGTAGAAGGTCCCCACGCCCACGAAGCCGTCGTTTGGAGTGAACTTCAGGCCGGCCGCCGCCTGGGGAACGGTGATGAAGTCGCCATCATGGATCTCGGTGACTCCATCGGATTGAAAGAGCTTTCCGTTGCGGATGCTGGAGATCTTGAAGTTGGTGACTTCGCGGGCGCCATACGGGTTGGGCGTGATGACCAGGCCGGAGCGGGTCTGCTGGTTCAGCATCGTATAGGACGAGCTGATGACGGGCGGATTGTTGATCGAGCGGACGTTGATCGTCGTCGTATCGGTCTTCGCTAGCGCTCCGCCAAGCCCAGGGCCATCCAGGCTCGTCGACTTCAGCGTGATGGTCGAGGGGCCCGGGAAGGGATTCGTTGGCTTGAAGCTCAGGCCATCGAGTGCCTTGTTGAGATTAAACAGAGACCCGGTATACGTGAGCGAACCGGTCCCGTTGCCCGCCCCGTTCAGGCCATCCAGGCGCGAGAGGCTTAGGGTCCCGTTGCTTGCGCTCAGCTCAACCGTGAATTGGTTGTCCGGGCGGAACGGGTTGGCGACCGCGATCAGGTTGCCGTGGCCGGGTGAAAAGACCAGGGATTGATCCTGGTCGAGGGTTTGGACGCCTGGGACGGTGTTGATGGGGGCCGCGTTCGGTCCGGAGAAGGCCGAGGTGTTCCCGGAGGGATCGGTGACTGTCGCCGTGACGACCGGCTTACCATCCACCGGGGCGAAGCTGAACGAGATTGGGGCGTTGCCTGCCCCGTCGGTGGCCACGTTCACCACGCCGACGAGCGCATCGCCCTGGGCGCCGGCACCGGTCGCGGCGCTCGCGAAGATCTCGACACGATACCCATCGGTGTTGGGCGTGCCGTGTACTGTGCCGGTCACCGTTACTTGCCCTTCCGCCGTGGCGGTGGAGATGACGGGAGCGGCTTGAAGCGCATTGGGGGAGACGCTGCCCACGCGGGGGTCGAGCAGAATCCCTGGCCCACCATTGCTGGCGATGGTGTTCGAAGTGATCCTCGTTTGGTCCGCGTTCGCGATGCCAATCGCTGGTCCGCTGTTCGCGATCAGGGCATTCGAATTGATCGAATTACCATGTGACTGGTCGGTCACATAAATGCCATTTCCGTTGTGGGCGATCAGGTTCCCTTGCCCCGCCTCGGAGCCGCCGATCGTCTGGTTTGAGCCGGAGACGCGGATCGCGGTTCCATTGGGAGCAGGAGAAGTTCCGTCGGCTCCGGTCCCGAACTCATTATTCTGAACGACCGCGCCATCCGCTTTGAGGTTGAGCGCGGTGCCCGAGAAATTCGTGAAATCGAGCCCCTTGATCGTCGAGCCAGGGGCCGCGATCGTAAGGCCGTCGGCCGCGCCAGCGGATCCCGAAAGCGCCACGTCGGGCGTGCCGGCCTCGACGTTGCTGGCGTCGATCGCCACGGTCGTGGTCACCTCGGGGAGGGGCGAGGCGAGGTTAATGGTTCGTTGGGAGGGATCGAGGTTGAATTGGATCTGGTTAGGCTGGCCGGAATCGGCGTTCGACTGAGTAATCGCCTCGCGCAACGTGCCCGTTCCCGCGTCTCCAGGGTTGGTGACGGTGAACGTCGAGAGCAAGAGTCTCTGATCGAGTGACTCGATGCGTGGCCGATAGGCCTTCTTGGGCAATCGCTTCAACGGGAGCGAATTTAAGCCCTGTTGCGCGAGCCGACCGAGGAAGGTCCGTCGTGCCATGGCTGGCCTCCTTGCCTGAAAATGGCCGCCACATCCGTGCCGACGGCCATGAAGAGATGCCCAAGAATGGGCTAACTCTCGACCTCGTTTCACCCAGCCGGTTCTGGCGTTCGTTGGGGGGATGATGATTCGAGAGGTGCGCTGCAAGGGTCGATGACGCACGGAACCTGGGCAATCAAGCGTCGAGACGAAGATTCAAAGACGTGTCGAGAGATGAATGCTTCGAAGTTGGCGAGACCATTGAACGGCCCCGCGATCCATGAGATCGGGGCAGACCCTACAATATCCTGATAATTGCGCCTAGGCCGAAATCAACAAATTTGTAAAAGCTGACAGGCCGCTTTCTCTGAAGTGGCTCAAGAGAATCGATCACCCGGCCCCGTGCTGGAAGATACAATCCAGGAGTGACGGATGAATCGATTTTGAAGCACCCCAAAGAAGGGAGGTTGCCACAATCAAGCACCGAGGCAAAACTTGAGATGGCCAAATGCATGTTTGCGGGCTTGCGGCCCGCGCAAGGCTCATTCTTTTCCCGAGACGCTGGGGTTGCTAAATCGCTGGTGATCAGGATCGGGGAGTGATAAGTTTTATGAGACATGTAAAATTGACTAGACTCGCTTGTGTGTTGGCGAGCGTCGTGGCGATCCCGCTGTTACTTGGCTTTCTGATCCTTAACTCTCAGAGCAGTGGGTGGGGTAAGGGAAGCAATTTTGATCGGTTCCAGGCTTCGTTGGAACCCACGATCAAGATTGGTGATCGGATCGTGGTTCAACTTCAGCGCTACAAATCAGAACAGGGGAATTTTCCCGCCCGACTTGAGGAGCTGGTGCCCGATTACTTGCCAGCAATCCCGCGTCCACTCGATGGTGAAGGTTTTTTCTATTCCCGTGACGAGGGCGGTTTCAAACTAAGCTTCGGCTTTTGGTTGCTTCCAGGCGACTTGTATCCAAGATGTACCTGGGATTCGCAGTATGCTGAATTGCAGATAAGTAAGTAAATCGATTTGTGTGAAGTTTTATGGAAGTGGGGCAGTTACATCATCGAAGATGACCTTGGTGCAAGCACATGGGATGTGTCGATAAGACAACAGCCGGCCCCAATCGCCTCCTCGGACGAAGTTCCGATCGTCAACGCCTTCGCATCTGAAGAACGCGACCGGCTTGAACGATAAGGCCTCGAACGAATTCCCTGGCTTGATCATCGCCATGGTCCAGGGTCATTCGAGTCCCCCTGGCGTCGACCGCTCCATGACTGGACTGGTCGCGGGTGGATGGCCTCAATAACCATTTCTCGTACTCCTCTACCTGCTTGACGAGCCCAAGGTGATTTTGTAGCTTCTTTCTAAATGGGACTGAATCTCAGTTTCATTGCAGAATCTAATTTCGTTCCGATCACGGTTCAATCGGCGCGAATTCCCTTGGATCGGGGTCCATACACCTCGAACACTTCATGAGCTCCTCGCCCGGATAACGGCCGGCGATTTCTACCTGTCCCGTATTCTTTGTTCACCTTTTTTTCGCCCTGGTCGGTGATTCCGGCGACGAAGGCGGTCGTCCTACCATGGGTGGGTGAAACGAATTAACTGACCTCTTAATGAGGCCGTGTCGCGATGAGTCGACCGCGCTGTGGGCTCCATTCTGAGTGAAGTCGGGACGAGTGCGCACACCAAACCACGTCCTACCGTCGGTCCTCGACGTGATCACGAATTTTGATGTCAGTCAAGTGTGGGAATCCTTGAAGCAAAGGGAATCGGAGATGAATTTTAAATCGTTCGGACTAACAGCTACGGTAGTTTTCGGCTTCGCGGGGGTGACATGGGCGGACGAGGCTGCCAATGACACGAGGACCGCCAACCCTGTTCGCCTCGAAGAGCGTCTCAGGACGTTTGACGCGAACAAGGACACGAAGCTTGACACCAGCGAGCTCGAGGCCTTCGTTCTGTCGGTGGGGAAGGACGATGCGTTGCAGACGTTCATCGGCTTCATGGTCGCCCTCGGAGGGGCCACGGATGCGATGATCGACCGGGTGACCACGTTCGACAAAGACGGTGATGGCAAGGTCTCGAAGAGCGAACTGCCCGAGCGGTTCCATATCCTTATCGAGAAGATCGACACGGACAAGGATGAGGCTCTGACCGCGGCGGAGCTCAAGGTTTTGGCGACGAACTCGCAAGACGTAGATCTTCCCAGGGAGTTATTTGTCGAACTGAATGGGCGAGGTAATACCACCACGGCGAAGCGCGTGCTTGAGATGTATAGGGCCAAAAACAAGCGGGTCAGTCGGGATGCGCTCATGCGGCCGTTCCGGGAATTGTTTGACCGTGCCGATGTGAACGAAGACGGCAGTCTCTCCAAGGTGGAGATCCAGCAGATCGACGCCACCTTCGACCGAACGGGCTTGCCTCGCGAGTTTAATGACCTCGATGGTCGGAATCTCGACCGAGGGGGAAGCTCGAACCTCGAGCGGCTTCAAGCGTTCGACAAGAATAGGGATGGCTCGATTTCCAAGGAAGAACTGCTTGACGCGAAGCATGACTTGCTTGAGCGGCTCGATGCGAACAAGGATGGCGAGCTCGACGAGGCCGAGCTCGAGCGTTGGGAGCGGAGAGAAGCCCTCGCTCAGAGTTTGCAAGTGAGGCGAGGTAGCGAGGCCTCCAGCGAGAGCGCACTGGAGAAGGCCCTGAACAAGCAAGAGCTTTCCGAGTCGCGGAAGGAAGAGGCGCTCTCAGTCATCAAGGTCTATCGCGACGCGGTTCGTCAGCAACCCGCCAAGGTCAGGGCCGAGCTCTTGCAACAGATCAAGGATCAACTCGGCGAGTCTGCCTATCGGACGTTTCAGGACGATGTCGTCAAGAGCCTCCGGCAGCGCGGCGGCGGATTCAACGGTCGGTATATCCCCACCGCAAAGGTCGTCGCACGGCTCTTGACATTCGACACCGATAGTAATGGGGAACTCTCGGAGGCCGAGATCCTGGCCATGCCCCCACGACTCGTGCAGGTTCAGCGGGTTGTGGATGCTCATCATCTGCAGCGCCGGGATGTGACGGTGGAGTCATCTATCAAGCGGATCCTCGCATTCGACGTGAACAAGGACGGTGAGGTGAGCCAAAGCGAGCTTCCCGAACGCCTCCACGCTCTCCTTGAGCAGAACGATGCCAACAAGGACGGACGGCTCGATGGTGCCGAACTCCGGGCCATCGAAAACGAAGAGGCATTCTCTCGGTTCGTCCAGGGGACAGTCGGCGGCGTGAACTTGCCCCTCATCCTGGATAGCCTGCGAAAATTGGAAGCCCCAGCGGAGCTCAAACAAAAGCTATTGGTGGGCATCGAGAGCCACCCGATCGCGCTTCACGATGCCACGGATCAGGCCCGAATCGAGCTCCAGGCGAGGCTCGAGGCGGTGCTTGGCGCCTCAGAGGTGAAATCGATTCAGGATTCACTCGCAGATCGCGACGGGGCGAATCAGGTACCCGAACGCCGACGTTAATCGGCGTCTCACACGCTGAAAGTCGCCTGGCTGATCGACAAACGCGAAGGGAGGAGAATCGATCCTCCTCCCTTCGCCTGACGTCGCGGTGAGTCACGCTGTTCGGTGTTGGCAAGCGTGGATTAGCCTCTTCTGAAGCTGGATTACGATAAACGACAATCGCCTTCACCGCGCACCAATGCCGTCCGAAGGTCCACGGCGCATTCGTAACGGGCGCCTTGTTCCTCATCAATACCTTGAAGCATCAGCGATGAGCCGGAGCACCATCCTTCAGTGGATCAGGGCGGATCGCTCGCCTTTGCCGCGGTTTCGAAATCCAATGCGCGTTCGAGACAGCGGTATTACGTGAGAGGCGTTAGACCTTCCGATCGCTCAAGAAACCGTCGAGGATCGATTATGCCGAGACTTACGTGGCTTTACCTCCACTTCCTGATACTCCTGGCCCATGGAGTGGGTCAGGGAATGGCCTTGGCTTCAGAGGTGTTTGTATTCCATCATGAGAATGTGATGGGGACGTCACTTGAGCTACGTATCAAGGCCGGGACCCAACGTGAAGCCCGCCAGGCCGAAACCGTGGTGCTTGAAGAAATCGACCGCCTCTCCGCAATCTTCAGCGGCTATGATCGATCCAGCGAGTTCAGCCGTTGGCAGCGGACCTTGAACGCCGAGACGTCCGTGAGTCCCGAGCTTTTCGAGGTCCTCGAACGAAGCACCTACTGGATGGCCCAGGGGAATGGGAGCTTCGACCCTCGCGTTCAGGCTATTACGGAACTCTGGACTCGTTGCGCTGCTGAAAAACGAAAGCCGACTCAGGTCGAACTGTGGGAGGTTCGAGAGTTGATGGGGAAGACGCCCTGGCGATTGGACGCGAAGGCCCGGACCGCGACTCGGCTCTCGCGCTGTCCGCTTAGCCTCAACGGGATTGCCAAGGGCTACTGCGTAGATCGCGCGAGTCGAGCCGCCTTCGACAAATCCCCCGGCATCGTGGGTCTCTTGCTTAATGTCGGCGGAGACTTATGCGTTGTCGGCGAGATGGAAGGGGAGATTGGTGTTGCGTCCCCCTTTGGTGATTCCGAAACGACCCGTCCCATCGCGAAGATCACCGTTAGCAACGCGGGGGTTGCCACCAGCGGAAATTATCAGCGAGCATTCAAGATTGGGGAGGAATCGTTTTCTCATGTCTTCGACCCTCGAAGCGGGCAGCCGGTCGACCTTGTGGTGAGCGCCACGGTCGTCGCGGCTCGACTCGCCGACGCGGATGCACTCGCCAAGATTGTGAGCGTTTTACCCGCTGAGGAAGCCTTGAAGCTGGTGAAGACGATACCTGGAGTCGAGTGCATGCTGGTTTCGAACGATGGATCCAGTGCGAAGAGCCCGGGATTTGGTCGTTATGAACGGTCACGGATCATGCCCATCGCCTTCCGCGACGAGAAAGCTCAGGAACAGCCAGCCGAGAAGGCTCCGGCCGCGTCGAAACCAGGGGCCTTCTGGGGAGATGATTTCGAGTTGGTTGTTGATTTTGAAATCAGTCCGCCGAAGGGAAGCACCGCACGCTATCGTCGTCCTTATGTTGCAATCTGGGCCGAGGACAAGAATCATCTGGCGGTTCGCACCCTGACGCTCTGGGTTCAGTCTGATGCGCCCGGGCCGCGCTGGATCCCCGACCTGAAGCGTTGGTATCAGTCGGACCAGGTCCGTCGGCTTGTCGATAAGGCGGACCTCGTCGAGACGACCTCCAGGGCGACTCGGCCTTCCGGGAAATACAAGGTGGTCTGGAATGGCAAGGATGATCATGGCAAACCACTCCCCCCCGGCCAGTATACGATTTTGATCGAGGCCGCGCGCGAGCACGGGACATATCAAATCATTCGCAAAGAATTGAATTTGGCCGATCGGCCGATCGTGGAGGAGCTCAAGGGGAATGTCGAGGTCAAGTCCGCTTCCATCGAGTATCGGCGAAAAGAGCCTGCCAGATGATTCACAGGTCGCGCGGAGCAGCGTTAACGCCAGCTTGCCCGGACGGAAGCTCCGGATCAAGATCGCCGCGTTTGCGCGTTGGGTTCATATTTACTTCTCAATGTTTGGCCTGATCATTGTGCTGTTCTTCAGCGTCACGGGATTGACCCTCAACCATCCCGACTGGTTCTTCGGGGACCTTGCGCGAAGCACTCAGGACGAAGGGGATCTCGACGTTCGTTGGTTGCACCTGGACGTACCCGCCTCGGCTTCTGACGACACCGATGGGGAAACTCGCCAGATCGCGAAACTCGAGGTGATTGAGCACCTGCGCAAGACGCACGGAATTCGCGCCGCGTTATCGGATTTGCAGGCCGACGAGGCTGAGTGCACGATCTCCTTCAAAGGGCCGGGGACCTCTGCTGATGTGTTCATCGACCGCGAATCCGGCCATTATACCCTGACTCAGTCGTATCAGGGCTTCATCGCCGTGATCAACGACCTGCATAAGGGACGTGACACCGGGGCGGTCTGGTCGGTCGTCATCGACTTCTCGGCGGTCTTGCTGATCGTGATTTCCTTGAGCGGCCTGATCCTTCTCCTCTACATCAAACGCCGCCGTATTCCCGGGCTCATCACCGGACTCGTGGGGGGAGCCCTGGTCTTGGCGCTCTACTGGATCTGGACTTCTTGACCGGCTACTCGTGAGGACTGTCGCCCGATTCGATCCGTGGGGATCACGCACGATTGAACACCTTGCATGGCATGCGAAATGCTTGATCAAAGGAGTATGGATGGATCAACCCCTCGCCGCTTCGCGCCGCGGCCCAGGCAAGAGGGAGGGTCTTTTCCAACTCGATCACCAAAGGCACCCCGTCTCAGAACTGCCTCGCACGCGGAATCCATCGTGGGGGCCTGAGATTTCGAACCAAGGCGAGGAGGAGCACATGGACCGCTTGTTAAGAGGCGTTCTCGTGGCGGGTGGCTTGGGTCTTGGCGGGGTCCTTGCTGGAAGAGCGTTGTTGCGGAACTCCCGATGGTTTTCCTTCCAGAACAAGACGACCCTGGTGACCGGTGGGTCTCGTGGGTTGGGCTTGGTCCTCGCGCGTCAACTCGTGGATGCCGGGGCACGAGTGGCAATCTGTGCCCGAACGGAAGGCCAGCTTCGCGTCGCTGAACAGGAGTTGCGAGACCGAGGTGGCGCGGTCTTGGCCATTCCTTGTGATGTCCGCGACCGCACCCAGGTCCAATCCATGGTGGACCAGGTGTCTTCCCACTGGGGCGACATCGACGTCTTGATCAATAATGCGGGTATCATCGAGGTTGGTCCGCTCGACGCGATGACGGTGGAGGACTTTCACCGGTCGATGGACACTCACTGCTGGGGTGCCTTGCATACCATGCTGGCGGTGCTGCCGGGCATGCGCCGTCGTGGTTGGGGCCGGATCGTCAACGTTGCCTCACTCGGGGGTAAGCGTGCCGTGCCGCATATGCTCCCTTACGCGGCGAGTAAGTTCGCGCTCGTCGGTCTCTCGAACGGGATGCGGACGGAGTTATCACGTGAGAACATCCTGGTCACCACGATCTGCCCCGCCTTGATGCGCACCGGCAGCCCGCGCAACGCCAGTTTCAAAGGGCAGCACCGCAAGGAATACGCCTGGTTCAGCATTGGTGATTCCCTCCCCTTGGTTTCGATGGATGCGACGGCCGCGGCTGAAAAGATCCTCCTGGCCTGTCAGCGCGGTGACGGTGAAGTCGTTCTACCCAGCTCGAACAATCCCGCGATCTGGCTCCAAACCCTGGCGCCGAACGTGGTGACAGAATTTCTGGCGCTGGCGAACTTGCTGCTTCCTCAGATGGGAGGCATCGGTCAACGCGCCGCGAAAGGGTATGAGAGTGAATCTCCTCTTTCGCCTTCCTGGCTCACAACGTTGGGTGATCGGGCCGCGTTGCGGAACAATGAAATTCTCCCAGCAGAATAAATTAAGGTCAGCGCCCAACTTCGCCGTGGGCATGAATCCGTTTGGGCGTAACTCGCCGTTCGCTTGTTCAAGTTTGTTCGTCAGCTAACGGCTTCCAGTGTTGAGAGATATAAATGATAGCCTCTCCTCAAGCATCGACCACGGTTCGGGAGGACGAGGCTCCCGCCGAGT
>Ga0182738_1004103_pt1 | contig 16278 bp, 21 predicted proteins | sample eDN5th30CBELigMG_FD_128876 | JGI IMG/M metagenome (GOLD analysis project Ga0182738, IMG submission 128876) | Enriched Miracle-Growth compost microbial communities from Emeryville, California, USA - eDNA 5th pass 30_C BE-Lig MG (version 2)... ... | reverse complement strand
CTCCGTACAAAGAGTTCTTTAAACAAAACTTTAAAAGCTCTTTACTTTTAACTTCTCTGAACCTAAACCCCCAATATATTGCTGCTTTGAACCAAAAGGATTTAAGAAGAATAAACAATGAGGTGGATGTCGTGGGTATCATTCTCAAGCCAACAGCCCACAAGATTGATGGCTGCCTATCTAATGGTGATTTCTTCCAAATAATGGTAAGATTATTCGCAAAAACCGGCTTTTATTAATTAAAAACTTAGATTCACTCAAACACGTTCTTTTCGAACCAAAAGAGTTTGGAGAAAAACAATGCAGTTATTTACTTCAGAAATCTCCAACTCCTTGAGACCGAATATGTGGCTTCAGAGAATGTTCATTGTCACTTGTTGAAGACAAATGACTATTCATTTTTAGCTCCTCTTCAGAACTCAATACAAAGTAAATTTTTTTAAAAGAAGTTGTGTTAAGAAAAATTAGGTGAGACAGAGATTTTGAATGGCATCGTTAAAGACAAAGGACAGTTGGAGATGAGTAGAGAGAAACTCAATAGGGCTATAAAGAAACCTTGAAAACATTTATATAAGGATCCCTTTGCGGGAAAAACTAAATTTTATTAAATTTTCTCTTGTAGAAATATTTTGTGGACCTTGCTAATTAGTGTAATATTATAAATAAGTCGATATCGTTTTTGTATAGTATTTATCGTGCATCATTAGTTTTGTAAATGATGTCATCATGTATCTGAGTAGGTGTTGCTGTCTGTTTGTTCAGATTAAAAAACAGTCTGCTTCTCTCAAATTATTTTATAAAAAATGGCGAAAGCAGTCACCATCAAATTGTATTTTAATTTGTTTGGCCAATAGAATCAACTTTTTTGCCTTTTAAATTTGGTTTTACGCCTCAATTATTGACTTCACTTTGCAACCTCTTTTTGTCAAACAAACTCGAATTTTAGAGAGAAAGCTAATAGGAAAATATCTTGGTTCCGTGCTGCCCGGCTGCTCAAAAGCCCAATTATCGAGGGGAGAAAAAATTCGTGGCCTCATGGAAAAATTTCTCCCTTCACTTGGGCTTTAAAAATTATTTGATGATTTCAGAACTACAAGTTTTATATTTTGGGTTTCATTCAATTCGAAGAGTTCTTAATTTAGAAATGAGAGGTTTTCAAAGGTTTATTTTTTGAGATGGTTTGGGAATTTTTTCCTTCCTTTATGAGGTTTTAATGGAAGCTCTTCATCATGGTGGGAGCTTGATGTTGCCGACTTGAAATATTTGTTTGAATAATAAAAGAAAAATTCAATAAAAATATTCTCAAAGGACTCAAAAATTTTTTCTAGGGAAGGGAGATCAAAATGGTTCTTTGAGGGGAGAGCATGTCATTGATGACGATAATGCAGGAGGCTCGAGTGAAAGGTTGGAGAATATTGACTTGAAGACTTTTTTACAACAAAAATATTTTACTTGTCAGAAAAAACCTTTGAGGTTTTTTTACAGTTGTGATCTCGCTAAAGAAAAGATTTTCTGAATAGATAATAGACAACATAACATAGTCAATTGGAGTCCGCTTTTATTGAGAGAAAAAAAAAATCGATTTTGTAAAACTGAAACGCAAGTTAGGATGAGACCTAGAAAGGCTAAATTTTATTGAAAGCAAATTTTTGAGGCAAAAAGAGTGAGTGACATAAAAAGTATTCTCCCAGATTTTCTAGGAGTCTTTTGAGGCCAGAGAGTTAAAAACTCAATTTGATAAAATGCCGCTCAATTGTGGATAAAATAAAAAAAGAAGTTTTAGTGATAAAAGAATAAAAGTAACATTGGTTTCGACCTTACCTTTAGCAGTTTAACACACAAACTCCTTTAATAAGCAAGTTGCCGGCAGCCTTTTTGCTTTTTTATTCGAGAAGATTCGAATCCATTTTTTGCCCACCTCTTTGTAATCGAAATTCATTTTAAAAAGGAAAATTTGAGCAAAAAATCTCTCATAGAAGGAGAGACTGATGGTCATTTTTCGAAGCTATAAATGGCAGAAGAAAAGCCAGTAGGCCTGTTTTTGAAGATACTGAGTGGGTCATTAAAAATATTTGTGCTGTAAACAAAAGAAGTTTCCAGAAATGATCAGGAGGAGGGAATGAAAATAGTAAAGGACTTTTTAGGGGTTTTCACTGTTAGAAAAGTTGTGTCTTATTTAGAAAAGTAGTCGGAGTACTTGAAAAAATTTTATGGCAAAACTGAAGTTTTTTAGTTTAAGGTTTTTGAGCAATAAATTTAAATTTTGTTTCATTAAAACGTTCAAACGAAAAAATTTGTCTTGAAGTTTTGGATCAATTGAGAAGCAATTTATTAAGGTACAAAATTAGTAGAGAGGTGAAAATCTATTTTTCTCCCTTTCTCTCGAAAATCCAAATTCATATAGATTTTGTTCCCGTCTGCCCAAGACATTATTCCTTTCTTTCTCCTTTTCAAATGTTTGAAATTTGATCAATTTTCAAACTTCAAATGAATTAAAACGCTCTGGTTGGTTAACAGAAGAAAAAGGCTCGTTTGTACGAAAAATAAGTCTAACTAGAGATCCTGATAGGAACAAAGTCCTTGTATTGATCAGGACTTATCCTTTAATCGGCGAAAAGTCCATTTCTGAAATTTAGACTTTTCTGATACATTCCTTTGAGAATGTCTAACTGTCATTCAATTAACGTTCTAGAAGATTATCAAAGCTCACATGTTTTGTTTTGGAGGAAGGAGGAGACAATTTGGCTTGGAAAATGGATCTTAAAGGTTGCCAGATATTCAGGTAAGTTTGAATAGACAAAGGATGCTTAATTTGGTGCTTGAATATTTGAAAAAAATCTGGAAAAATTAGACGCGGTCTAAATTCAAAAATTCGAGATTCCTTTGAAAGAAAGAGAGAGAGAGAGATTTCTTTTTTCTGGGCATGAATGTTAAGGTTCATGCGAAAAAGTAATACGGAGGATGAATAGCAAGGCGTATAAATTATACACATAAAGTTATTATTATTATTATATATTATTATTATAGATAATTATTATTATAAAGATTATTATTATAAAGGTTATTATTATTATAGAAATTATTATTATTATTAATATAAAGATTATTATTATAGTTTACTGTTATTATTATTAACTGTTATTATTATTAGCAATGTTCAATATTATTATTGAGCTATTATCCGCTGTATTTGACAAAAGGTTGATTTAGCCAACCGAAATGGGTTTTGGAATTTTAAAGTAGCTAGCTGTTGAATCGAATTGATAATGTAATCTCTCTTAACTCTTGAGGCTCGTTGGACCATGGGGATCCGGGGGGACCAAAGGGACGGTTAAAGACTTTAGAAGTTGATGCCACTAAAATTGTTGAATCTGTTTTCAAACTAGAAATGGGTAAGTAAAAGAAAGAGGAAAGGGTGTTTACATTAAGGCAGTCAAAATCTAATTCAGCGCTGTATCCAAAGTCTAAGGCGTTGATCAAAGTATCATTGATAAACTGTCTGGAGGGCTTGGCGGAGAAATTCAAAGCACCATTTGTAGAGAAAGTGGAAGCTTGTTTAATGCAGGTAGTGTTGTCTTGAATGTTGTGGAAGTTGAGGATGTCCATCAAGAAGTCGTTGGACTTTTTAGTTTTCATTTCAGCAAGGTCGGGGAGTCTCTCAACTTTTTCGTGAGTGCTTTCTCTGATAGTTTGGAAGATGGGTTCAATTGAAGGTATTTTGTTCAAGTTCAAGTTGAAAGCGCAGATGCTGTCGAACAACATATCATCAGTGGGGAAGGGGGTGAAAGTGTTGGCGACTTCGCTTTCGCAGGATTCACTGAGTTGAGCAAAGACAGCTTCTTCGAAGGGGCTGGAATCAGAAGTGTCGAGTTCTTCCATCTTGAGGTTATCGGGGGAAGAAACATTGTTGAACTTGACGGTTTCACGAAGAAGAGCCTTCTTGACTCTCTTTTGGCTCTGGAGTCTCTTTTGAGGTAAAGAGGCAGCATAGAGCTTTTCTTCGTCGGAAGCGTGTTCGTTGATCTTAGCCTTCACGACTTCCTTCTCTACCTTGGCTTGCTCTTGGTAGATTCTTCTCTTGTTGTCATCGAGGGCTTTCCATCTTTGGGCGACGATCTTGAGGACGTCAGCCATCTTGAGGTCGGGTTGTTCAGCCTTGACGACTTTCTTGGTTTCCTTCAAGAATAAACCGTAAGCAGAGCATGGTTTCTTGACATGGTTGTTCTTGGTCTTGTTTTGGATAACATCGAAAGGATGGGTCTGATAGAATTGGTTTAATTCGAGCAAGTACTTGACCTTTTCCTTTTCAGCCATGTCGTTGTATTTCTTTCGCTCCTCCTCCTTTAAGCCTTTCCATAGATCAGCGAGCTTTACCATCATCTCATTAGAATTGAGTTTTTGGCCATTTTCGGACTTGATAAGTGGGCGCATCTCACTGCTGAAGATAATGAAAGCAGATCTGTTTCTTTTGGGTTTGTCTTTCTTGGTCATGGGGACCATGGTCTTGGTATCTTCAACGGGAGAGTTTTGAGAGAGATTATCGAATTCGTAAGAGTAAAGCTGGCGATTCATGTTTAGCGAAGGCTCTGAGGGGAATTGAATGAGGGGAAGTTGTTGTTTATAAAAATTTAATAATTCGTGCGACTTAAATAGTAGTTTGTGAAACTAAATTTAGGTTATTTAGTGGTTCTAAATTCAACGTGTTAAATCTGATCATAAGTACGCACCAGAATTATGAGTGGATAATATTTACATTTTGGACAAGCAAATAATTTTTTTTAAAACAATCAAATTAAACCCTTTTTTCTTTTAATTTTAAATACTCTTTATATGGCAGCTCGTATTTTGAGCTTTGATATCGCTCCAATTCGATTTTATTAATCACACTTTCCAAGGCAAGTTTACAACCTGTAAAATTAATATAAAATCAATTTTTATGTTCATTACCCGCTTTGTGAAGTAGATATTTGAGCGTTGTCTCTTTATCCCATCCTTGCTCCTTCGCCACCTCGGGCAGGAAGGTACCTCTATAGCGTCTTCCGCCTACAAGTTTATTAAAAATCCAAGAATTTCTCTCACCTTCTTTTAACTCGATGGAAATTCCGTGTTTTCCAACTTCCCAGTCCATGGCGTCTTTCCCTTTTTCGAAATTGGTCAAGAGGGAGACCGCGCAGGATAATTTTGGGACTTCTTTTTCAGAGATGGGGTCGAACCTGGTATCTTGAAAGGCACTAACTATAGTATATTCAGGGAGGTTTTGTTCAATCGATTCTTTTGAAAAAGTCCCTTGAAATTTTTGATAAAATGAAAAAGTCATATAACTATACCAATACATCCTCTCAAGTCTCCATCCTTATGCCAAGTAACAAACAAAGGCGCATCAATTTTAGGAATCGAAGCAGGAAGAGGAGGGAAGTTGGACTTGGTGATTTCTTTTTTTAAGACCCCAATGAGAACATCAAAACAGTAAGCACAATGTTCAGCTGTGGTCTCAGCTTTGCCATGCGAATCATTGGTGTTCATATGTAATATTATTCTACAAGTGTTTGCTTCGAATTTTAAAATTTTAATAATTAATATATGTCAAGAGTGGAATTCTTTCAGATTTGAGAAAGGGTGAAAAGTGTTTATTTACCCTTCGGGGAAATCGAGAAATCACTTTTTATTTCAACTAGAATTTGAAATACATTCTTACATGAAAAATATGAAAAAGAAAGAGGATTTTGGGAATAAAAATAATGAGAAAAAAATTTGAAATAGGATGAGATGTTGTCTTACAGAGTGAGGAGGTAAATTCGATGTTGGCTGATCAAAGATTTGGATCCGAAGCTAAGTTTGCATTAGGAATAAATTTTATTTAAATTTCAAACATACTAAGCGCATATGGATCATTTACGTAGTCCAAATATAGAAAATGAAATTCCCCGGAAGCGCTCTCCCTCGACCCATTCTCGCAATGGCGATAACGGATTGCATGATGTTATCCCAAAATCTCCTCAGAAGCGACCAAGAGAAGGAGGTAGAGACTATGATTCAGTGACCAGAAATGGTCATCTGAAAGTCGGGATAAAAAAGAATGACTGTAAAAATGTGAAATTTTGACCTATATCTTTTCTAGTCGATACAAATCAGAAAAATTCGAAATCTCCATTACCATCACCACGTCTCCAAGCGAGATCAGCACCAGAAGATACGAATATAGAACTACAAGCCGAAATAGAAGAGATAGAATTTGAAGAGAGTTTGAAATATTTTGAATATTCAAGAGATCATGTGAAGGCATATTGGTTCTTACCAGTCAAAAAAATGCAGAACCCAGAAGACACCACTCTTCGCGTAAATAGAGCATAGATTGAGAAATAATTGATGAAAATGATAGTTTTACAGTCCAGAATTTCCTGTTCGACATCCCAAGAAATGGAAAATCATCGCAGAAATCTATTTAGACAAGGAAAAAACAAAAATCAACAAAACTTATTTCGGTGTCGAATGTGTTCTCAGTGAAGATGAACAAAAGAATCTTGGTATATTATGGGATTAGGGCCAAAATAACCTTGTCAATAGAATGGAAAAGAGAGCCATATCTTTGCATTCATGCAACCACGAAAAAATTCGATTTTAATGTCGAAAAAGGCTTTAACCGCACGTTTAGTAATAAATGCAAAGACTATGGTATCCAACAACAAGAGAAAAGTCTCTCTGAAATCAACCTAAATGCCAATGACTGCTTTATCATTGAATGCACCGTAAGAGAGTATAAAACGTGTCTAATATGTGAATAGATCCGTGAGAATAAAGTTCCAAAGGTTCCAAATTCTGAATATGTCGGTCTTGTGAATGCAGGAAATACTTGTTACATGAACAGTTTTCTCCAAACCTTGTATCATTTGCCAATTTTCACAAGAATCGTGTTTAAAGTACTGATCTGAGCTTGAATTAGAGAGAGAATAACTTTTTGGTAGGTCCCCTTCGTTTCGGAAAAGCAAGATTCTATCCCCTCAGCTTTACAGAGATTATTTTATAATTTGAAATATTCCAGAAAACCCGTTCAAACAACTGAATTAGTCGTATATAATAGATTTTTAATGAATTGTTGATTTGACTGATTTTAGAAATCATTTGGTTGGGATAAGAAGCAACTTTGGGTTCAACAGGATGTTCAAGAATTCTGTATTTTACTACTCGCTGCCCTTGAAAATAAAACTAACGGTATTGATGAAGTTCAAGGCCAAATCAACGATTTATTCGAGGTATTGATGTGAAAATTCATTGAAAATTAACATCTCATCAAAGGGAGAGGTAATGAGTATAATACAGTGTAAAAATGTGGATGTGAAGTCAGTGAAACAAGAAAAGTTTTTGGAGATCCAATTGATGGTGAAAGGAATGGGAAATATTTACGATTCATTGGATTATTTCATTCAAGTTGAAGAACTGACCGGAGATAATAAATATGAGGCTGATTCCTTTGGGAAGCAAGATGCTGATAAATATTGTCTTTTCTCTAAGCTGCCTCCTATTTTGTTGATCCACTTGAAACGTTTCGAATATGACTACAATACTGATACAAATGTCAAGATCAATGATTATTGTCAATATTATGATGAGATTGATTTGGAGAAATATATGACTGAAAACCATGGTCAAGAAACAAAGTATAAATTATTCAGTGTGCTTGTCCATAGTGGAACTGGAACTGGATCTGGTCATTATTATGCTTTCATTAAAACTGCAAATGGTAAAGAATTTGAAAAAGGCAATTAGACATCTAAATGTAAAATTTAAAGGTCGAAGGTGGTTTAAGATGAATGATGAATTGGTGAGCACTGCTGAGCCAGAAGAAGTTTTTGAAGCTAATTTTGGTGGAACACACACTGAAGCTAAATTAAATGATAGTACTGGGATTATTTTTGAAAAGGCTGTTGTTAACAAATTACCCTTAGAGAAGGAGATATTGACCTGGGAAGCAACAAACGATAGCAATGCATACATGTTGGTTTATGTGAGACAAGATCAAGCTGATAAACTGTTGAAACCAATCACTGAAGATGATGTTCCTCACGGATTAATCGAAGAGATTGAAAAGAATAAAAAGATGGATGAAGAAAGAGTAAGCAAGAAATTTCTTTGAATTTATTTTTGAAAAAAATTAGAGAAAAAAAGGAGAAGACTTTTTCAAGATATACATGACATCATTTGAATTACTTGAGGATTTGGAAACTCCAGGATTGACCTTTTACAAAAGAGGAAACAGAGATGAAGAATATGCCACCAAGTTCCTTAAGAATAAATCTAGAAGACTCAAGATGTATCTCCGCAAAAATTACAAAGTTTATGATCTCCTCAAATACATTTCTGAAAGCACTGGTGTTCCTCAAGTAAGCTTTTTGGCTAAAAAATTCCTTCCCTCTAATCCATCCCTCCACAGGACCAATTGATGATATGGAAGATAAGTATAGCAAAGGAGCAGATAAATCAAGTGTTGAAAAGAAGTTATTTTGTGACGACATCGCCAAATGTGTTGGTGTTGGCAAATGGTGTGAATTCAAATCAGACAAAATCGATTTTCTTTGTTCATACATTGGACCGAAAGAAATACCCAGTTTTGTTTAAGAAGATTGGAGAATATAATTCTATATTCTTTGATATAACCTGCAAGAATGTTCTTGATTTTGTCACATACAATGAAAGTCCAAATGGATTGTATCAAATTGAAGACAAGAGTGATGCAATGGAAATTGAAGTTGCCAAAGAAACTAATGGAAATGTGAATGGTAATGGTGCAGAAAAGGACTCTTCAAAAGTTGAAGAAGTCTTACGGACTGCTGACCAACTTTTCCTTGATGTGGTCGATGAAAAATATATCATCATATTCTTAAAAGTAATGGGACTGATTGATTGGCTTGAAACTATAATCCTCATTTGTTAGGTTTATTCATATAAAGATGGAGAATCAAAAGTTGAAATGAGAGACTATTTCTTGATAAATAAGACATTGAAAGTGCATGATCTATTGGAAGAGATTCAATCACGGGATCCCAATATCGGCAAGGAAGATATCATTATTTACAAAGAAGACAAGAAGAAATATCTGTTGGAGCCTCTAACATTAACTGATGCTCTGGATGATGAATCTGCAGATAATGGCTTTATCTGCGTCATAGAATTTAAAGGACCAGAATTTATCGAACCAGATTATGTGACAGCTCAAGAATACTACCAAACGTTATCACAAAGAGTTTGGGTGAACTTTATCAATAGCGAGTCCAAAGCCAACTCCTTTAGAATTTTGGATGATGGAAACAAAAAATATTCTGATATTATTGATATTGTGTCAAAAGAATTGTTCCAGGGGGAAGTTGAGCCTGAAAGAATCCTTCTCAAAGCTAAATGGAAGACTCCTCTTACATACGCTCAAGTCCAATTCCCTGAAGCTGATACGATCAAATTAGCTGATCTTGTGAAGAATGATGACAAAGTGTACTGTGAAGTTTCAAAAATTGAAGTTAATCTTCTTCACACTAAAACGAAATGCATGGTGTTCTATTATTCAATTGTGAACAATATCGATTACAGAGAAGAAGAGTTGTATTTGGAAAAGAACTGTACAGTGCAAAAATTATTTGATTTGGTCCGAGACTTTGCCTTCTTTTCTGATGAAATCAGCCGTGATATTGAAGCTTTAAAAGAGTAAAGAACGCATAGGCTTTTTCATTTATTAATTTTTGAAACAAGGCCAGCAGAATTGAAATTGACATTGTTGGATAAAAAGAAGAACAAACTTGTGGGTCAAGCTCAGAGTGATCAGCCTTTAGCTCAATACATTCAAAAATACAAACTCAGATTAGAGTTAGGTCTCTCAAAATACGATACTCAACCTATTGCCAGTAAAAGTACAGCTGATAAGTATTATCCAGTTTATTGTTTCCATGCAACAAGAGATGCTGGAACTTTCTCAAATCCGTTCATTTATTACTCCAAGGTAATGAATTAAAGAATTTCGTTTCTTAATGTTTTGGAAAGAGGGGAGTAACAGCAAATCAGCTGAGAGAAGGATTATATGAGCAAATTAAAGATTGGGAGGTTTATTGTGATAAAAAGATTCCAATTACCCAAGAATACTTCAACAAGTTAAAGTTCCAATTAAAGAGTGAAATGAGTGAAAGCAAATTTGTCAGAGTAGAAAGTGGTAATTCTTCTTGAAATGATCGGAGTTATTAATTTCCATAATAGATGAGACACATCCATTTGATGGATTAGACCAAGAGGCCAAGAAATATTCGTTAGAGATAATCCATCCATTTGCCATGCCAACATCTCATCTTCAAATGAGAATTCACACATAAATGCCTTATGATTCATAAGTTAAATAAAATTCAGCTTTCTCTTTGAAATTGTTTCAAGCTATCTTTATATAGTAATTTGTATAACTTTGTGTACTTTGTGATATGATGAGTAATGGTTGCTTCTGTTTAAGAACACCCAATAATATGAGAAAAAAATTACTTCTTTAGGGTGCAGACAAATTTTGTTCAAAGACAAATTGGATGAAAATTTGCGCGACTTGCTTGAGAGTTAAAATTTATTTACCGATAGATCACCTCAAGGATAATATTTAATTCTCTAATCACCCACAATCTTTCAAAAAGAGGTTCAGAAAAATGTTTGGCAACGATTCTGATGATGATTGGGAATATACTCCCAAGCCCATGTCTGATAAGGACTTTGAGGAGAATATGGACTACTTAAAAAGCCATCCCTTGTTCATGAAACAACTTCCAGAAAATCTTGGAGAACATGAAGGCATTACAGCTATTCAAAATTTGATCTACGATGATGAGCCTATCCAAATTGCCAAGGCCTTGAATGTATCTTGAGTATAGAGACTGATTTAAAGCTTTTTAGGAAAAAGGAAAAGAATATATCCAAAAGGGAGATCATAAATATTATCACAGAGAAGCTTTGAAAGCCTGGGATGATGCTCTTCTCCAAGATTTTGATGATAACGATCTCAAGGCAAAAATCCACAGTAACAGATCTTTGGTCAACTACAAACTCAGTAAGTATTGCGACAAAACTAGTCTAATCGTGACAGGAAACTACGGAAGAGCTGCTGAAGATGCCAAAGCTGCTATTAGATATGATCCTAAATTTATTAAGCCTTATTTCAGAGGTGCTCAAGCTTATTTGATTTTGGAAAAATACGAAGAATGTGTCAAGATCTGCGAAGAAGGTCTTGCTGTTGATCCTAAATGCAAAGAAATTGAGAAAGTGAAGGCTGAAGCTGAAGAAAAATTAGCAAAACTTAGAGCCAAAGTCTCTAAACTTGGTGCTGATGCTGACCAAAAGGTATGAATTTTTATAAATGTTGTTGGTTGACAAAGTTCTCTCGCATAGTTTAAAAAATTGATTCAAGAATTTGTGGCTAGAGATTATGTCCTGGGAAAAAATAGAGTTCACGATGTTCCCGATGCCTATAAAGTAATGATTTTGTGTTGGAAAAATGACCTAACTTCTAACCTCATAAGATTGATCCTTGGATTGATATTGATAATCAATTAAAGTTTTCAGTAATTCTGACATATATTGAATTCAATCAGATTGATTTTATTCAAGTAATGTATTTTTTAAAGGATTGTCTGTCTAACAAAAAATAGGAAGTTCCAGAAAACGATATTTTGTCATATCACCTCAAAGAAGTTTTCGCCGAAAAGTTGCCATGGGATGAGAAAGGATATTATGACTATAAAAATTTGGCCATTTTTGTTGAGGTAATTCGTTGAATGATTTATTCACTCACTCAAACTTTTCTCGTAGTTAAATTGCGTGGAGCCAATGTTCAAGAGCCCTCATCACACCAATTATGAAAGAGGATTCCTCAGAATTGGTAGAAAGAAGTCATTTGCCGATATCTTTAGAATCAACGGTTATGTGATGCCATTTGTTTTGGAATTGTATGTATTGAGTAAGGCATCTCCATTTTTCGATAAATTCATGAAAGAATTCGACATTATCCAGACTGTCTAAGAGTTAATTTGAAAATTTTATATGATCCTTTGCTGATCACCACAATTCATCCAATCATAAAATCTCTTATAAAAGATATCGAGAAAACGATTCCAAGATGTGTATATATTCAACAAGCCATTCTCGTTATTTATGATAGGGAAAGGTAGATATTTCTTAGATGCCAGTCAAATGTTTAAACATTCTGGGTTGGACCTATTATTCATGTTATTCTATGCAATTAACGGAAACCTACGCAAGCTTCAACACAGGTGACGTAATCTCTCATAGGGTACATGCAGGTCTTTTCGGGGTCAGAGGAAGAAAGATTTTTAAGAGTAGTTTCGCATCTTTGTAACTTTTCTTTCCAGAATTTACAGTCGGGTTGGCAAGCTTCAATGAGCATTTCCTTGGGGTCTTGACCTCTTTGGATCATTTGCTTAACGGTATCTAGAGGGTTGAGAGGAAGACAAAGAGCAGAATTTACCGTCAGAAGCGGAAGCCATGTTTATTAATAAAATATCAAATTAATTTCAAATGGATTTCTGCTTTTGTTTATCGTAAATATTAAAAATTAATTAATCCCTTATCCTTACGCTAAAATCTTGCTGTTCAACATATGAAAAATTATGAAAAATTTATTACCGTAAAGGAACCATCTCTTCTTAACTTCACATTCCGAGAAGAAAAATCAATTGAACTTTTTTTCACTGATTTTATTTAATACTACAAGTAAATGCAATAATATCAGTTGTAAACTATAAAAATTTACAAACGAGCTATTTGAAAATAGGAAATATGATTAAAAGGGAAAAAATATGTTAGCAATAGTTTAGATATTTGTACAAACATTTTATGCTTTCTTTGATACGTTTTGATTATTACACCTAGAAATCAGTGAATATAATTTCCTCAATATCAGAGTCGCTACCAATCATTAACTATTTAGATGTGTTGCAACTTTTGGTATTTATTTTGAGTGGATTGATATCCAGCTCTTTGAGCAAATTGTTTAGTTTGATTATCTTTGATTCTATTTTGGTTTCCTATTGCTTTATCTTTGAGTTTTGTTGGCATGTCAAAGTCCTCTTCGATTTCTGCATTATGAAAAGAAGCATTATCGTCAGATCCAATATTCATTGAAAGCTCATGAGTATCAAGCAGCTCCGACATCTCCTTAATGAAAGTACTCACATTACCCTCTGCAGAAGATAATTTGTCCTTATATTCCTCATTCTCTTGCTGAAGTTCCCTAATCTAAAAATTAAAAAGATTATTTTCTTTTCCCAAAGTCAATATCTAGTACTCTTTCTTCAAGGATCCTGATGCTAGTGTTGGTGCTATCTCCAGAAATGCTTTTCTTTGCTTTAAGAATATCTCCCTTTTCCATTTCAAGAGCTGCGACCTGTTTCTCTTTGTGTTTAAGTTTGGACATGAGGTCATTTTCTTTGGATTTAGAGTTAAGGAGTATAGTGTTCAACTCATCAACTTTCTTGGCATATTGCGCAAGTTCCTTATCTTTAGCAATAACTGTATCATTGAGAGTTTTCAGGTATTTTTCTTTTTCTTCCTTATATAATTTTTCAGTTTTCCATGATTTTGACTTGAGCCATATCGCTTTAAATCCTCTCAGCATGCATCCTTTATACAAATTGCCAATCGCACCTGTGAGTTTTTCCGTGTTATCCTTCAAGTTGTAATAAATTAATTGTGTTCTGTATTTTTTGAAAGTCTGGGAAGCTCTACTATGCTCATAAATCTTTTGGAATGCATGGGTCGCATTTGAGGCTTCCCTTTATAAGAGATTAATTTTTTGTCAAGAGAAAATATGCTCACTTATTCTTTATGATATGTGCGACTTTTAAAAGAGCAGATTCCATTTTGATAAAGACAAGTTGATACTTGGTCATCATGCTGATAGTTTCTATATGGAGGATTTGCGCTCTATGATAATTGGTAACTGACCATAAATATGATAATCATTACTTATTCTCATCTTGTTGTTCTCTCAAGCTTGCAGTTGCTGATTTGATTTTCTCTTTAAGTTCAGCAATCACTTCTTCAGGATTTTGAATGCCTCTTTTACCAAAGTCACCTTTAACTGCAATATCTCCGGAGGCAACAGGTGAAATGTCATGAATTTTATCATCAATAAGCATAGGTTCGCTTTTTTGGGAAGTGTCAGGATACCCAAATTCAGGACTATCACTTCTATTTTTCATATTTCTCAAATCATGTGGTCTTTGAATATGCTCTTGACTAAATGTGGGTGTGAAAATGAATTCAGTTGTGAAAAATACCTGAAATCAGGTCCATCATCATGTAAGGAAAAGCTTTCAGAATTTAACGCCCTTTGATCCTTTGAGAGAGTTAGCAGGGAAGAATTATGAGAAAAGAAACCTGAATCATTATATAAGTAGTTTGTTAGTTTCGAATAATTTAAAATAATTTTGAATTGAAGGAATTTCAATAAAACGAGTTTTATTTTTTTACAACAAAAGCAGACTGGGGAATGGGAATGCGAATGGGAAAAAAAAAATGTTCTTATGTCTGCTCTGATAAAACACAAAAAAATTACAAAAAAAAGTTTTATTTAAATAACAGATTAGGCAAAGTTATTGACTAATTCTTCGACTTTTTCAGGGGTTTTATATTCTGCTAACATACCTCCTGTTGATGCAAAATGAGATCGAATTGATCCTGCAGTAATGGATTTAGCAAGTAAATTATGTTTAGCCAAGAAATTCTTTTGCTGTTTCTCCTTTTCTTTTTCCCTATTTTCTTTCTCAAACAAATCTTCTTTTTCTTTATCTAATTGGGAGAGTTGGGTTGGTGTGAAAAAATATTAAAAAAAAATTACCAGAATAGAAATCAAGTTTATTAACAGCGACTTCAAATGAATTTCTCATTGGGCTTCCACTTCTTGAAGTATCCTTAGGGAAAGTTAATTTTGCTGTTGAGTGCAAATTTACTTGTTGAATTTGCTGAAGTTTCTTGTTATGTAAAGAAGGTTTAGAAACTTCGTTTATTGGTTCAAGAATTAACCTGGGATGAATAAAATTATTTGTTGGATCTCTTGAAGGTACAGCACTTGATCTTTTATCCATTATATGGTTAAATCTATTCAATTTCTATTCGAAGTTAGGGAGATAAATCCACATCAATTTTTACGTCTTGAAGCTTATTGAGATTGATTGACGACTTTGATAAAGCATATCCAGCACCTGATTCAGGAAGGTATGATGTATGTCCAAGATAATGTTTATATCCAATAACTTCAGCTTTGGATCGATCAGCAATTCTGATTTTTTCAATTTTGAAAACATTATTTGGATCTTTTATGATTTCTTTGGCAACTTTAGGGAACTTGACAGAAGTGGCATTCATAAGAGAACTATTCATAAGTTCACTCCCTCGACTGGATTGTGGTGGCATAATTTTTTTCATAGTCGGGGAAGTCAAGTCAAAGAAATCTTCAAAGGTTTCAACTTGTTTTTCAAGCCCAAGAATCTCCAAAAGGTTTTTATCAAACAATGCAATCTTTTCATAAAACGCGTCGGTAAATACTTTCTTTCTTTGTGAGCCCACTTTTAAATAAGAAAAACCTTTGATGAAAAGAGTTTACTATTCACTAAGCCAGGATTCTTTTCAAAAAATTTGTCAAGCGTCACTTTTGCTTCTTCAATGTTAAATCTTCTGTTTTCTGGCTTTAGGACTTTCTAAAAGAAAGGAAATGAGTGGGTGAAACAATCTAAAGGTTGGTTGGTTACCTCGACTCTATATCCATCGATTTTTTCATAGATGAACTGACAGTTTTGACATACTCTGGTACTTCTGAGAAGATTACTGACTCTATACCCTTTGAACATAGAACTCTGCAAGACTTCACTAATGCTATAATCTAAAAGAATGTTCAGAGGAATGAATCCAAAGATTATTACATTTTCTAAAATCGAAAGGGTGGCTTTCGATATAACTGAGGATTTGTTTGTCACTATAAGGAAGGTCGTGGCCTTTAAATCTTTCGATTTGTTTGCATCTCTCAATAATATCCAACAAAATCGATTTGAATGGAATTTCATAAATATTATTCTTCTTGGTCTTTTTCTCCTTCAGAAAATTTAGAAAAACTTTCTCTCTCAAAATTCTTTTTTACGTAGAGATTGATAGCTTCATCGCCTTCTTGATGGAAAGTTGTTTCACCAGCAAATTTGCAATAAGTACCAGGACAAGTAAAGAATTGTTTCAAAGGAACTTTTGGGAATTCGATGG
>Ga0182738_1004102_pt1 | contig 16289 bp, 13 predicted proteins | sample eDN5th30CBELigMG_FD_128876 | JGI IMG/M metagenome (GOLD analysis project Ga0182738, IMG submission 128876) | Enriched Miracle-Growth compost microbial communities from Emeryville, California, USA - eDNA 5th pass 30_C BE-Lig MG (version 2)... ... | reverse complement strand
TTTATTTCTTTTCGTACGATTGCTCTTAACAATAGCACCAATGGCAGTGCAGCGGATAAGGCTTTAGAGAGCCTTGCTTATCGATCTGATACGCCATTCTTTCCTCCATTGGAGCCAGATCACTGGAGAATTCAGCTAGATCTGAATAAGAAGAGAGAAGGTTTATTTCAACAAACTATTCATGGAATGTTTATGGAGTCGAATCAGAAGTTCTACAAGCTTTTGAAACAAAAGGAGAAGCAAACAAAGAAAATGCCTCATGTAAGAATTTACACAAGTGCTGCAAATGGCTTCAGACCTGACTTGAATAAAACTCCAGTGAATGAGACCCCAGTTCCTCCTGATGCCAATAATCAACAAGCTGAACAAAATAAAGCTAGACCTTCACAAGATAATATCCCAGATTATGCCAGTAGAGTAAGAATGGCTAAAGATGAGCCATATAAATTTTATCAACAACCTCCAACAGATGCCAGTCTGACCTTAAGAAAGCCCCATGCTAGAGAAGGCGCAACCTTGACAACTGTTGGAAAGAATATTTATCTGTATGGTGGCGTTTCTCGTGAAGTTTATAATGAATGGGAGGTTCTAGATACAAGTAATGATTTTTGGGGGAAAGTTTTTATTTAATTTTTTATAAGCTTCTTTTACATGGACCAAGATGGAAGTGACAGGAGATATTCCCCCAGATGGAAGATTTGGGCATGTTGCAGAACGATATCAAAACTCAATTGTGGTCTTTGGTGGAGAGAAACATTACAATTCAACATTAAAAATTAGAGAATGCTTGAGTGATGTCCGTATTTTTATCCCAGAGAAGAGTGAATGGAGATATATCAAGGCACACGGGGATTTTGTTGAACCAAGAAGAAATCACACTGGAGTTATAGTTGGAAAACACTTATTAATCCATGGTGGAATTGACACAACTGGGCTTTATTTAAATGATCTTATGGCTTTTAATCTTGGTAAGATAGATAATTTTGGTCCAATTTTCTCAAGCTTTTAGTGACATGTAGATGGGCAAAGGTCCAAGAATCAGGCGGAGATAATGCTAGAGTCGCTTTTCATAGAGCTTGTGCTGTGCTATCTCCTCGTAGACCAGATGTGAACTTGTTTAAAATGCCTGATATGAAGTTTGCTGATGATAATATTCAATCCATTAAAGAAGAGGGTATTTACTTTTTCGGTGGAAGGACCCAAGACGAAGAACCTCTGAACACTCTAAAAATCTTGAAAATTGGTATTCAAACAAATAGGTTTATCAGTCACATTAATCGATTAATCAGGTAATCATGTGTTGAAATGGAAGACAGCGATAACACAAGGAAGAACTCCAGATCCCCGATTTTTACATTCAATGACTCATTGCAGAAAATTAAATCTGTTGGTAGTTTATGGCGGAAGATGCGACGGTGACCTTGCAAATCCAGTTTGCCAAAATAATCCTTTCCTCTATGATATTAATGTTTTGCAACTTGACAATTTAACTTGGGTCAGGGTCACAACAAATGGACAGCCTGGGCAAAATGCTCGTTGCTCTCATTCAGTTGCTGTAGTTGGAAGCAAAATGATCGTCCTGGGAGGAATACATCATAACACTTATTGCCCGCCTGACCATGATATTTATGAGATGGATCAAGCTGTGGCCAGAAATCTGGAAAAGAAGCTGGACCATAAGACTCTTGTAACAAGGGATCATACTACCGAAGAATGGAACGAAACGAAGAAGCATCATCATCATAAAAGGGCAACTATGGTGAGTTTCTTACCAGTACCATTACTGGAGTCTTCTCCAAGGAAAGTTCGTCAAGTATCTCGAAAAGAAGTAGCAAAAGATGTTGATAATTCTTTCGAAGATTATTGATGAAGTTGGGTATTAAGAAAAATCTTTATTTTTATTAAAAATTATTTGTTCATAAGAAATTAATCGAAGTATAAAAGTTTGGCAAGCTTATTCAGAAATTTGCTCGTTTTTTATTATTTTATAAAGAAAATTATGAACTCTATCGATTTATGAAAAATTTTATGGCGTTGATTAAAAATATGAAAAGCTGGAAAACAAGTTTTTAGGAAAGGACCTCCTATTTTTGATCAGTTTGTTTGGGGCATTTACAGACTCATTTGTCAATAATTCAACTCTTTTCATTATGTGAGAGATTTCTTTACAAAGTGAAAGCTCAATCTCTGAGAAGTATTGGGTTTCAGGAAATTTTTATTCTTCGATTCGATTAATTAAACTTTTCCGAGTGTGATTTTTTCCTTTAATTCTTCCAACAAAATATTGTGACGTGAAATGCAACTTGCAATTAAAAATTTAGCCTGAATATCACGTGAGGATTTTACAATTGAATAATTCTAGTTTCATATGGAACTTCGAGTCCCGTCACGTAGTATCAGCAAAAGAGTCAGCAGCACGAGTGACCCAAATGACAAATCCCAAACTCAAGAAGCCAATTTCAATCTGGAAACTCTTTTAATGGCCAGAAAGCCTGCAAAGCCGAAATCTAAGCTAAATCGCCCTCTAGTTCTGGGGCGTGAATGCCCAAAAAGAGAGAATATCAGTCCATATATACAACTCAGTTCCGTTCAAGGCCCTTACTGCTTGCTTGCTCCTCCGAAAACCAAACAAATTATTCCATTGACAGAAGAAGCGCTGGATGATTGGTTTGCTCAATCACAAAACAGAAAGATTGAGAATTTGATGCTTGCAAAGAAAGATTACTCGGTGCCTGCTGTCTTTATGGAAGGACTTCGTTCAAGATGGAGTCAGAAGCCAAGACCATTTCTGATCAACACTTCTGAGCTTCACAATGAGCAAATGCAAGAAAAGAAGTATTACACTCTGTATCATAGTCAAGGAAAGGTCTCGCCAAGAATGCTAATCAATGAACCTTCAAGGTTGTTATTTGATTATTCGTTGCTCCAGCCGAAAAATGTGGAGGGTGGTACAAGCATCAAAAAGTCCTTGAAGCCCAGGAGATTAGGACTGCTCTATGACGCAGCAAGTGCTGCAGCGAAAAGCAGGAACAGTTGTTCAAATTCTCCATCCAAGGTCCGAGTGTCGACCCCGAGCAAGCACTCTCGAAATCGGAACTTTACTCAAGCGGCGGATGATGAAGATAATGGGACTATTCAGATTATCAATGATCAGGAGGACTCACTTTCAATTGAGCCGTCTTTTTCAAGGGTTCAAACCTCTCTAGACAAGAAAAGCTTTAATTTTTCGAATCTCGCTACTAATGCTTTTTATACCTCAAAATTAAAGAAAGTATTTGGAAAGAGAAATTCATCGAAGGAGAAGGTCGTTGTAAATGAAGAGTCGAATACAACATTGGGCACAAAAGCAGCCGAGTTTCTCAGACAAGAAGAGATTATGAAAGAAAATGATGAGTTTCTTGCCAAACTTATTGTCAGACTAAATTCGATGAAAGATGAGGCGGAATCTCAATCAATCCCTGAAAAGTCTTTGAGCAACATAGAAACCAGTTTTGTGACTCCCAATGTTACAAACAAAAAAGGATTTCCAAAGGGTTATGGAGATATTGGTATGAGCACTGCAAAACAACCGCCACAATCACAGCAGCAGTCATCTCGTCGTTCTCCAGACAAGAGGTCTGAGATAAACACTTCACTATTGGCTTCAATGACAGAGAATAAAGAGACAGTGGAGGCATTTTCAAGACTAAAAAGACAGATCAAAGCAGATCAAGAAAAGCATATCAATGAAAAAAGAGTGAAGAAGCTGTTACCCCTCGAATACGCAAACGAAGTAAGCAATAGAGAGCCAAGGAGTTCCAGTACACGTCCAACAACTACAACTCGAAGGACTATCTTTACAAGAAGATTGACTACGGGATATGAACGAGATTCAACTCGTGCAAGTCCAGGTGGTGTCCAGATTCCCAAAGTCGAAAGCACAAGAGGGGCTAAAGAGATTTATGCTCCAAAGAGAAAAAATGCAAATCTCTCTTTTGATTTGAATGAGAGTCAATATCAGCTGAACACTGAGATGAAGGAGAACATCACAAATCGATTCTTTACTCAGATGAATTCCTCTCCTGTGAGCAGCAGGAAATTTGATTTGACTTCACGCCAAGATGAAAATCTCGGCAAGTCTTCAGCTTTCCGCAATTATCCAAATACAAACAGGTTTATTAAAACAAGCACAAGGGAATCCTATCTCGAGAATGAGAGCTTTACATGTCCTACATATCCAGATGAGGGCTTGAGAGAACAAAGTAGATACACTGCATATGATAAAAGCTCGAAAAGACAGGTGACTGTTGACTTGCAAGAGGAGCTGGCACAAAACCTTGGGAAAGATACTCAGTTTTGGTTTGTGAGAGGATCAATGCAGATGGAAAAAGGAAATTTCTTGAATGCTATCGACTGTTTTAAACAAATTTTGACGGTCGATCCACAGTATTACCTCTCAATTTTTAATATTGGATGCATGTATGAGAGACTTGGAAAACTAGATACCGCGAAAAAATGGTTAGCGCTGAGCAATAATATGGAGTTTTGCAAGGCAGAATCTACATACGGACTAGCCTTGTGTGCATTTAAAGAGAATGCATATCAAGAATGCTATGATTATTTGGTGCAGGTTCCTGAAATAAACTCTGAAGTTGATGTGCATGTGAATTATCTGAGAGCTTTGTGTTGTAAGGAGCTGAAAAAGTATGAATTGGCTTCAGAGAATTACCACAAAGTCATTAAGATTATTAAACAACAAGCTAGCAGTTTTCTTGCTCAACATATTTTGACAAAGCTTTTTGTGAAGGCTCGAACAGGTTCAGATCAAGAAGTGGGTCAATCGAGAGAAGAGAAGGATCTAATGGCAGATTGTATGCAATTTTTGCATGAAAAGAAAGCTAAAGGAGGAGGTCAATTTGACGAATATTTAACCCCTGAAAAAGAGTGGAAACCAGATCAAGAATGGAAGCCTGATTACGTTGAGAAAACAGTGCAAAAACTATGGGGAATGAAGTTCTGGAGTCGTTACCCTCTTGAGTATATCAAGACCTTTGTCGGATACATCCAGCTTGAGAAGTTTAAGGCTAATGATGTTGTTTATTTGAAGAAAAATACTGTGTATTGCATTATTTCTGGAGCAATCTCGTTACGAGATCATTCGCAAAATTTCTTGCAGCCAAAGGTTATTGGCTATCTTGAAGAGGGAGATATCATTGGCTCAGAAATAGTTGATGGGGATGTGTATTATCAGGTAGAAAATTGGTTGGTCTGTCATTCTGATGTTGAAGTGTGGGCAATCAACAGGCCAGAATTCGAGATTATCTGGAATATGCAGAAGACATTGTCAAAGAATATTTACACTGATGTGTTGAATGAAGCGGCGATGTTTAAAAGGGTCTCTACGCAAACTATTTACAAGATTGCTTATGATATTTCAAAGAGAGAAATCCATCAAGCTGGTGTGATAATTTATAATGATAACACCTATATAACTGCTTCAGAATTCAACTCAAGAGTTAAAAGCAAAGTCCTTGATAATCAAATGTTCAACTTCAATGATTATAATCCAATGTTATCAACTTCAAAAGCAAGTTCTATGTTTACTTCTAAAGTTAAAGATGCTATGACTCGACATAGATTATCTGTTACCAAAGGCTCACAAAAGAAAAGGCTCTCGAAGATTCAGATTGTTCCAAATCAAGCAAAAGTGCAGCCAACATCGACTGTGAGAGGATTCTTTATCATATTAAGTGGCGAATGTCAGGTTGAAAACGTGTATGGATATGCTTGTGCAACACTAACAAGAGGCGATTTCTTTGGAGAGAATTTATTATTAGAGACAAAAGCTTATAATAACTTTGGGTTGATTCGATGTAAAACAGCCGTGGAGACGTTGTTTGTGCCAGAAAGTGAGTTTAGTAGGATTCCAAGATATGAAGTTTCACTCATGTATGAAGATTGTTTAAATAGAAAAGGTATTCGAGAACTCATCGAGTCTAATGTAATCATGAAAAAAAATCCCACCCTTCATTATTTAGGGTAGGGTAGGGGATTTTATGAGAGAATTTGTAGGTATTCTGTTGATATTTCTTTTGAAAAAATGTTTTAACTTGCAAAAGATATATTTAGTTGAATGGGTGAATGAATAATTCTTTATTTTTGTTTGGTATTATCTTTGTTTTTGTGACTTTTGTTATATGTAATGCATCATAATTAGGTTATGAAGACCTCTTCCTACTTCTTGAATTCATAAAGACTGATTTTTAAAAATAGACAATCAAAATATTTCTCTTTTCAAAGAATCATATGTACAGACATAATTTGTTACATTTTCACAATAACGATAAGGAGAATATGAAACTACCAGCCTTTAAGGGGAGTAAGATCACCATGAGTTGTCATCATCAAGTCATCCTCGAAAATGGTTTCTTCAGAATGAATATACTCGCCATCAAATTCTGGAACAGAGTCCGTAGGTTCAGCAGATTCATCATGGGGCAAACAATCAGCTGTTCTGCAGAAGTTCAGTTGATTTAAAGGAAGTCTTTCCCCTTCATCAAAATCAATAGTATCTTGAGATACATCAATGTTTTCATCTCGGGTCAATTCAAAGTCTTCTTGGGTAATAAGGATTGGGCTGTCAAACTGAGGGGTCCTGTCAAATTTACTGAGAGGTTTTTGTTGGACTAAAGTAGTTTGCCAGTTTAGATCTGGAGAAGAGTAACTCTTGAGAGTATCAATTATATCTAGAGGAGAAGGTTAGGAAATGATTTAAAGGAAGGGTTGATACTTGGAGAAAGGACATATTTTTCTTGAAATGACTTGAATTCATTTGTTGCATATGAGAGCTTCGAAAAATAAGGGATTAAAGAAAGAGGGAGAGATTTACATTGATGAAGAATAGGAAAGTGATGATGGTTAGGAAGAGCTTCATTCGTCAAGAGGTTATTGGGATTATTTAATGGATGTTTTGAAATTTTTTTTTTTTAAATCAAAAAGCTAGGCGTTACCAAGATTTATGTTAAGGTTAATCCATGAAACTCTATTATCTTTTTTGAAATTCAATCGACCGGAACAATTTTTGGAAGTAGGACTGGAGGACAAGTTTTTTTTAATGTTTTTCAAGGTGTTTCTGTCCTCAAGAGAGAAATTCCTGTTTTCTCTCATTTTCGTTTAAAAATTGGAGGTCTAGAAAAATATGTCGAACGTGCACTCTTGAAGATGTTTTACTGTAAAATCAAATTTCAAAAAAAGTCAATCGATTTTTTCAAGAAAAATTTTTTCTCAGAGTATGATGACGATGAAAATCTTTTTTTCTTTGGGTTCTTGGATTTTGCTTTCAATATCAGATTTCAACGTTAATTAGATTATTCGAGAAGAATTTACTGTACATTTTGTTTTACCGCAAAAATGACTATCGCACTCAATATCATTCGTTAAACTTTACAGTATCGCTCTCGAACCTTAAACATCGAACCAAACAACAAGTTTGATCCGGAAATAGTTTATTCTGGAAAATCCAGATATCTCATTGAATAAAATATAAAATTTTAGCGTTGAAAAAAATCAAAGGAAAATTTTCAAAAAGCTTTCAAAAAGCCATTATTAGAAATCTCTAGCTTTTTCAAGCAAATAGCAAATAAACAAACTAACAAACAAAAAAATCAATGACAGTATCATAGTTTCGGATTAAAAAATTTTCTAGAATATTCATTAAAAAAAAATATAACTTCCTCATACGGTATAATATTATACAATAGAAGCACATTTTGATGAATGATCTCATCAATATTGTAACTGTTAGCAACAAAAACTCATTTTCAATTTGAAATGATTCCAACAGAAACTTTGATTTGTTTATTCGATCAAACTCTTTCAATAGATTCGCCTTGAAGTCCTCAGATTGGCTTGCGAATTAAGCCTGGATTAAACCCAAGATGAAAAATAAGTATTTGGCACCTTTTTTGAGATGAAAGTTAACTCAAAGTTGATAACAAGTTTTATTTTCAAAAGGCGGGCTTCATGAAAAAAATCATGCGTCATATCTTTAACGACTTATTAATTATAGAGTTAATCCAACCAAGATACTCAATTAAATCCTGAATCCTTGACAATCCTTATTTTCCCCAACTCGAGAAGGGCAGAGCTCCTTTGATTTTGATATTGTATTTCACAGTCCTAGATCTATGTTGATATTTTCAACTTGAAGTCCACTCTCTTTAGAGTTAAGGTGAGATCTACTAAAAATAGCACGATCAACATGGAAAAGTGGGGAGTTTAAAGCTTTAACGAATCAAAAGTGTCCAAGATCTCTCTGAGTAGTTGAGAAAAGTTAAGAATTTTGAAGGAATATTCTAGAAGAGGCGAGTGTGAACCTATTTTGCTCAGATCTAGAAGATGATGATGATGATGTTCAAAGGTCTTTTAACCTTTAAGAAGAAGAAGAACGAGTTTATTTATCTCAATTTCTGAGAGGAAGGGATTTTTGTATTAATTCTCAGCAATGAGAGGGAAAATGAATAAAAATTGGTGTGATGTGAAACTTTTTTGATCGTTGAACAGACATAGTAAGAAAAATAGGAAGCTAAAATTAATTTTGATTTGAAGAAGATTCAAGTATTAATAATTAGGTTTCAATGTTAAAAAAGAAACTATTTATTAGCTAACGATTTTTAAATTTCATAAATCATAAATCTTTTATTATTTATTATTAAGAAACAAACAAACTAAACACAATGGGTCAACAACAAAGTTTCCAACAACACCTTGACTTCAAGGACATTGCCACCAACTACGACTACCAAAGAAAGTTCAACGACAAGCGTTTCGGTGAAATCAAGCTCTACAAGGAAAAGGGTACTGACAAAAAGATCTTCCAAAAAGATCTCAGCTTAAACTCTCCTCAAGAATTTGAAGAGCAAGTCACTAGAGTCAGAGACTCCTCCGCTCTCGCTCACCCTAACCTTCTTCAAATCTACGGTTACAACAGCAAGAAGGACGAGATCTTCTGCGCTGACTTCTACAAGCTCTCCGTCTTCTTTGAAAGTTTCGAAACTGATCTCGAACAAGAAATCGCCAGAAGAGCCCGTAACAAAGAATACTTCCCTGAGACTGAGCTCTGGTACTTGTTGGACTCCGTCGCCTCTGCCTGCTCTTACCTTCAAACTAACCAAGTACTTTTTGAAAATTTTATAAAATATTCATGATGATTTCGATAGATCCCCCACAGAGACATCAGACCCTTCAACATTTTCCTCACTGCTGGAGGCGACTACAAGATCTCTGCTGGCAACCCCTTCAGACACGGCACTGAACCCACCTTCTATGAAAGCTTCTCAAGACCTGAATCAAGAGCTCACAACTACAGCCCTGAATTGTTGAGACAAATCACCCTTCCCCTTGACAAGAGAACCAAATACGATGCTTACAGAAGCGACATTTTCAGTCTCGGCTTGACTATCGTCGAAGCTGGTAACTTGGAAAGACCTGACGTCTATGACTACGAAAGAAAGGAAGTCAGAGAAGCTGCTATCCACGAAAGCTTGAACAAGCTCAGAGCCCGCTACTCTGAAAATCTCGTCAGAACCGTCGAAGCTGCCCTCAGAGTTGACCCTGGACACAGACTTGACTTCGCCGTTTTGGAAAGAGAAAGGGGTGTATATAGAAGATCTATTAGAGAAAAGGCTAGAGGAGTAATTTCGATCATAATTTCCTTTTATCTTATTTTTTAAAGCCTGAAGCTATCAACTACAGCCCTGTCAAGACCACTGGTCAATACGATGAACACAGAACTCCTGGTGAAAGAGTCTTGAGAACTGGAGCTCCTGGCCACCAAGAACACGTTGTTCCCACTTATCCTGGCTACCAATCTGATGATCTCGACGCTAGAGTCCGTGATGCTGTTATTAGAAGTGAGGCTGTCATTAAGAGAAGCTCTCCTACTAAATACGCCAACAGCAAATTGGACCCCTACATCCAAAGATACCTCAGAAACGACTTGGCCAAGGATCAATCCCTCCTCGTTGCCATTTCTCCTCATTTGACCTCTGAAAGCAAATACACCACCACCCTTACCATCGAACAACCCAACTACGGCCGTGAAAGTCAACCTCTCAACTTCGGCCAAGACGTCCCTGAAAGCGTCAAGAAGAGCTCTTATGTTGAAGCTGTTCCCGCTACCCACCACAGTCAAACTCACGGTCAGACTGCCTACGGACAACCCGGAGTTAGCTCAAGTCAATACTATGGAACTACTACTGGCGGCGTTGCTGCTGACTACGGTCAAGTTGCCACCAAGCTCAGCCAAGCTTATGGAACTGGCCATTTGGCTTCTAGCGGTTTGGGTCACCAAACTTATGGAGTTCCCGCTGGAAACTTGGCTCACAGTGGTTTGGGCCACCAAACTTACGGAGTTCCCACTGGAAACTTGGCTCACAGTGGTTTGGGTCAAAACTACCCTGCTACCAATTTGACTGGCTTGGGCCAACAAACTTATAACGTCACCAGCATTCACCACTCCTCATCCCACACTCCCACTCACGGAGGTGTCGTCGCACAAAAAGGTATTTTGGTTATTGGTAAATAGAACTAACAAGTTTTTGTAGATTATTCCCATGAAGCTGATGAACTTACCAGAAGAATTGCTGAAAGATTGAACCAAAGCAAGCAACAATTTTAGAATAATCTGAATTAAAGGAATTATATGAAGATTATGTAGATATGTTTTTCGCTTAGAAGCTTTCTTTATGAAAATATATATGAATACACCGTCGCCATTAAAGTATTATTATATACATCCAATAATGATTGATAAACTCTGCTTACAATTAAAAATTTTTGAAAGAATCGGTCGAATGACATAATCTAATTTAATTCTCTCGTGGAAATATGATGAAACTTGGGTAAGATGAGAAATCCTGAAGGAGTCGTTATTGACGTTATGTCTAACTGCCACCTTGAAGCCTGAAGGGAGGGGATAAAATCCTTTTTACCATAGTCAAGTATGATCAAGTAAAGTGAAGTATTTACCTCTATGAATATTCCCCTTTTATAAAGAGATCATAAAATTAATAAAACTCTAACGGATCCCCTTCTCCCTGAAATGAGAGCTTCACACCTCAAGTCATCTGTTGTTCGACACAGAGAATTTTCCTATGCAGGAACAATTGTAGCACATCCCTCTCTTGGGCATCTGCAAGTCTTGGAGGATAACAAAAAGAATCGTATTCTTGGATACAGAGTGAATATTGACAGATTTGGTCTGAAAGACAGTGGATTATTGAAGATTAATGAACGATTATCTCATGAGAACCTTCTCTGTATTGATGGTATAAATTCAATAAATAACAACAAAGAGCATTTTATCTTTTTGGAACATTTCAATACAACATTGGAGGAAGAAATAAAAAACCGGTCACTTACCCATTCGACATTTTCTGAAGCAGAAATTATCAGTTTACTTCATGACATTGGGGGCGTCTTGGCCTATCTCCAAGCAAACAAAATTTCTCACATTAAAGTGAAAGGAGACTCTATTGTGAAAGTTGGATCTAGATATAAACTGTTGGACACCAGTCCCTTTTTAAAATATAAGCCTGTAAGTCCTGAAAGTGAACAAGATCTCGGCTCTGTCAAGAGTCCTCCTATGATGGGAAAATTTGGAAGCTCAGCTAATGCAAGAATATCAAGTCAAGCGCAAGAAAGTCATAAAAACAATATCAGTAGACTTGGATTTCTAGTTTTGGACGCAATGAACCTCTCGAGTACCAATGTAATTTCAACAGAGAGCAAAGTGACGACTGCTGCTTGCTTCTACTCTCATACTGTCATGCAATTGGTAAGAAAAATGATGGAGGTGAATTCTCCTTCCAGATTGGACTGCTCGACTTGTTTTGTTTATATCAAGGAAATGTACAAGCAAATGTCTCTAAATAACAGTCTGTTGAAGTCCAAAAATGAGTCTGAGTCGAGAGTTTTGACTGAAACGCCGGTCAACTTGCCTAGAGAAAGAGGATATATCCCTGAAAAACCGTTATTTTTAAGGAGTGATAATTTTCGATATGTTGAAAGTGCAACTATTCCAGAAGTCCAAGAGGATGTAACTCCAAAAGATAAGATTTTCGATATCCCTGTTTCAAAAGCTTTTAAAAGTCCAACTCAAAAGATGAAAATTGATATCCCTGATCTTGCTCACCTCCAAAAAGTAATGTTGATAATTTTTTTGCTGAGTAATTTTCTAGGACAAAGATATTGAACCTGTGAAGCAGGATGAGTTTAATAAAGTGAGACCTGTGCCTACGGGATCCGTTCAACGAGATTCAGCTCGTCTGAGATCACCTGATTCTGCGAGAAATGTAAAATGATTTGTGAATGTTTTCTGATATAATTTTTAAGCCTTTTAATGAGATAAATGATTTGATCAGAGATCATAATTCTCCTCCAGACACGATCATGAGAGATTATAGTACAGATTATTTAACAAGTAGTGCTTCTCCACAAAAAACTAATTTTACACCCAGCGTACCAACTTCAACAAGGTATTCTTATCTGATGGATTTTTCTCATGATTATTAGTAGAGCCCAAAATAAACCTATCGTTGTATCAGAATTGAAGGCAATTCAAGAAGTTCGACCCGAAGAAACCCAAATATTCTCAGAAGTGTTAAATAGTGAAACCGAAAAGGAAGTCAAGGAGCATAAACCAAGTCCAGTACCGCCAATTCAACATATGAAAAAAGTAAATATTTTATTTCCCTAACTTTAAAAATAATGTATTTTATCTAGGTCCAAGAACAACAACAACAACAGGAGATTCCTGTTGAAGATGCTAAAAAAGATAAAGGACTTCCAACTTTCGGTGAAAATGAAATCAAAATGAAACCTCCTCAAGCTCAGCAACAACTGTCAAATCGAAGTCTTGGGTCACCTAGAAATATGAATAAACCTCCATTGCCAAGCTCTAGAACTGAGAAGGAAGAAGTGGCAGTCTCAGCACCATTAAATCTCAGTATAAAAGCAGGAGAAAGATCTCCAGCGATGAAACAGCCAAGTCACATAACTGATGTTTACCCAGATGGTTCTGTTTATAAAGGAGAGGTTTATGGAAAAATGAAGCATGGCATTGGAACATTGATATATCCTGATGGCAGTTATTATGGAGGAGAATGGAAGAATGATATGATGGAAGGGTATGGCGTGCTATTTTATGCGAATGGAAAAATAGCTTATGAAGGAGAATGGCAAAATAACAAGTGTAATGGAAGAGGAGTCATGTACAATGAAAAAGCGTTGAGTTTTACTGGATTTGCGAATCAAAGATCATCAAAGGAAGTGGGGACGATCTGGCATCGATATGAAGGAGGATTTTGCAATGATAAATGGGAAGGAGAAGGAAAGCTTATTTTTACGAATGGTGATGAGTTTTGTGGAGATTTTGTGAATGACTTGATCCATGGAAATGGAAAATATATTTACAAGTCAGGAGATTTTTATGAAGGCGAATGGGTAAATAACGTTTTGGTTAAGACTTTTGATTAAGAAATTTTTGAATATTGAATTGTAGAAATTTTATAAAAGAATTTTTTGAATGAAGAAAAACCAGTTTTTATGTTTACGCTAGTTAGAAACTAAGTGAAATGCGAAGATCTATGACTGTATAACAGAAGTTTAATTTTGAGGTTGAATCTTTAGAATCTTAATTTTCGTAATCAGATGTGATTATCAAGGCGGCTTAGGGTTTTTTACGAGAGTTTCTTTAGAATCCTTTCCCTCTAAAATTCATAAGAAAAATTAAAACTAATTAAAAAATTAAAAAAATATCTTGTTTAACGAATTTCGACTCTGCCTTATAAGCTAAATTTTTTCGTCATTAATAATATAAACATCTTCAAAAATTATTTTAACCCTTCATCATCAACATCGTCTTTGAAATGAGTGACAGACCCCTTGCCACCTCTTACAGTAAGCCTTCCTTCCTTCCTTGGCTGGTCTCTTGACTGACGCTCTCTTGATTGTCAGGTCTAAATAGATCCTCCTTATTCTCTTTTTTGAAACACAGTTTTCTAATGTCTTTTTAGCTTCAAGCCAACAAGCTTCTTCAGTCATTGGCACTTCTCATCATCATGCTGGTAAAAACTTGATTTCCTTCATCTCTTCCCTTAGATAGCAAATTTTTACATCTCCATTTGTCATCTCTTATCTAAACATCTTCGATAGGTACCACTGCTCCTTTGACTGCTTTCGCCACTGATACCTTCATGAGAAGCTCCGGACACTTTTCTCCTACCAAAACTAGTGGCGTTGGTGCCACCGCAGTCCCCACTACTACTTATTCTACTGTCGGCTACACTTCAACCATCCCCGCTACCACCACTTACACCACCTATGGTACTGCTGGAACCGCCACTTCTGGAACCTATGGAACCTACGGAACCACCACTGATGAAGCTCTCAAGAGATCTGGTGCTGGAGCCTATACTACTACATCTCATGCTCATGGCGGCCTTGCTACTTCAGGATACACTTCTGCTACCCACGGCCACGGCTATGTCCCCCAAGGCTCTTACACCAGCTATGCTCAAGGAGGTATCCCTGCTTCTCTCACCACCAGTGTGACTGGATATGGTGTCACACCTTCCTACAGCCATAGTGCTTCTCATGTATTTATTATATTTTGACCTAATAACTGAGAGTTCATGTAGGATATTCATCATGGTGCTACAGGCCAGTCAGGTTATAGAACTGGTGGTACCTTTGATATTCATGCCATTCAACCTTCTGTTTCAGTCAGAACCTCTGAAGTCGCCAAGAGAACTACAAGACAAAGTGATATCAGACAAAGTAAGCTTCTTGCCCCTTACAGAAGCACCAGTAAGTCTTTACAATCAAAATTAGCTTATTTCAATAGTGTATCCTGAATTCGAAATGGTTGAAGATCTTCCTGATAGAAAAAATTTGGTCGATTCCATCAACTTCTTACTCGTTAGATCTTCCGGAAAAGAAGCTTTGTTGGCTTCACCTACCAAGGTTTCTATTAAAAGACAATCCGCCTTGAGTCCTGCTGGTATTTTAAAACTCTTTTAGCTTAGGCCTAATTTTAATAATAGAAATTGAATTTGAAAGTCTCCATAGAGAAAAGTATGAAGATGGCTCAGTTTATGAAGGACAAGCTATCCACGGAACTAGACACGGAAAAGGCAAGATTACCTACAAGGATGGAAGAGTTTTCGAAGGTCAATTCGAGAATGGCAGAGCTACTGGTACTGGTATCTTGAGATACAAGACCGGCAAAGTTTGCTATGAAGGTGGCTGGTACGACACTGCTTATGAAGGCCAAGGTGTCTTGCAATCCGAAACTCCTATCCCCTTGCAGGGAGGTTTCAACTACAGAAACCTTGATCAGATTGAAAACCACTGGATTAAGTATGAAGGAGAGTTCAGAAATGGCAAGAGACACGGCACAGGCACTTTGTACCTCACCAATGGAGAAAAGTTTGTCGGTGAATGGAGAGATGACCAAATTTCAGGAAGAGGACAATTCCACTTGTTGGACGGACATGCCGTTGAAGGAACTTGGGAAAACGGCGTCTGGAGAGACTAAGTAGCTAACTAAGAAGGAAATACTTCATCAATGAATAAAACCTTGAAATTTTTAAAAAGGTTGAATCTTTATGAATAAATCAATATTAATCACAGATTATCCATCTATCTATTATCATTCATTAATATTATGTTTTTAACTTTTTACTTTGAAAATTTTGAGATTTAATAAGAACAATCAATCAATTTGCCATCATTCAAGAAATTCTCATGAGAAAAGAAAAAGATATGAAAAGTATTTCAATTTTTAGATTGATCGCTTGAAAATTTTAAGAAAAATTGGAGGATCTCTTGTAGAGACCAGGAAAGTCAAGGAAATGACATCTAGCTTGAGAAAAGACTTTGAGCGGATTAAGGGTGCGAATAGGATCCTTGAATGCTTCTATAAATTGGAAAGGTTGAATTTCGGGTTTAATAAAGAATATTCTTGATTCAAATTATTTTTAGAATGGGTTAATTTTTTGCATCCAAATGTTAAAGAGCTGAAGAAAAAATAATTTGGCCAAAGGAGTTTTGCAGGATTTTGTCAGAAAGCGGCGAAATGAGCAGACTATCTCGGGTAATCTTGAGAAAGCTTCAGATTAAACTCTTTTCGTGAGGTTTTATCTTCAATAAACTTGATTTCCGTGGAAAAGATTTTTTTTGAAAAAAATACGTGGGAGAGGAAATTTCAAAATTAAATCTTATGAAAAAAATTCAAGTGAATAAAGATT
>Ga0182738_1004100_pt1 | contig 16291 bp, 10 predicted proteins | sample eDN5th30CBELigMG_FD_128876 | JGI IMG/M metagenome (GOLD analysis project Ga0182738, IMG submission 128876) | Enriched Miracle-Growth compost microbial communities from Emeryville, California, USA - eDNA 5th pass 30_C BE-Lig MG (version 2)... ... | reverse complement strand
GCCCTGAAAGTTTACGTCGACGTCGCTTCGCCCGAGTGACGAGGCACCCGCTCAACTCATGTTATTCGTTCTGAAAGACCGATCCGAACCGCGCCTCCCTACTCAAATACGCTCGGATCGGTTTTTTATGACATGCTTGTTCTTTCAAATAATAAATGGGATCTGGATCAGTCTGGGAGACTACCCGACGAAACAAATGATTTTGAAATTCTCTCGATCTTAAAATGATCGTCACTAAACTCTATAAATTCTGAGAAAACAATCAATGATTGACTCAACGGTCTTCATTGCAAGGGGAGCGCTGGTGATGGGGGACGTGAAAATCGCGTCCCAGGCAAGCGTCTGGTACAACACGGTGGTCCGTGCCGATTGCGAGCGGATTGAAATTGGCGAAGCCTCGAATCTTCAAGATTTGACAATGGTTCACGCCGACCCAGGTTATCCGTGCCTCGTCGGACGGCGAGTCACGGTGGGGCACCGGTGCGTGCTCCACGGGTGTATCATCGAAGACGAATGCCTGATCGGCATGGGGGCGATCCTGCTCAACGGCGTGCGAATTGGGCGAGGATCGATGGTCGGCGCGGGGGCTGTTCTGACCGAGGGGACCGTGATCCCCCCTCGTTCCCTAGTGATCGGTGTGCCGGGGCGCGTTGTGCGTGAACTCGATCAGGCCCTCATCGATCGAATCGAGCATGCGTGGCAACACTACGTGGAACAGGCGACACGACATCGCACGGGTGCCTTCCCCATCCAACTTCAAGATCAAGCCGATGGGTCCCCAGGTTAAGATCAACGGGGCCGCCGGAACGATTCGAGGGTACTCACCAGCTCAAGCCCGAAAGGCAGGTCCTCCTTGATCCGTGTCGATACGCAAGCGCGAATCCTCGCTTTGGTCGGACTCTCGTTCCTTGTAGGCCTCTCTTCCGTCTGCCTGGCCAAGGAAGTTGATTCCAAGCCGGGGGAAGCGAAGACGATTCTGTTTCTGGGGGATAGCATTACCTATTCGGGCCAATTCATTGAGTATGTCGAGACCGTACTCCGCTTGCAGGATCGTGACTTCCAGGGGCAAGTGCTGAACCTTGGGCTTCCGAGCGAAACGGTTTCGCAACTCAGCGAGCCAGGCCACGCGGATGGACGATTTCCCCGGCCGGCGGTTCAGGAACGTCTTGGCCGGGTGCTTGAGAAGGTTAAGCCCGACCTGGTGGTCGCCTGCTACGGCATGAATGACGGGATCTACTACCCGTTCAGCCAGGAGCGGTTCTCGAAGTTCCAGAAGGGGATCGAAGAACTCCGAACGGCCGTGGATCAATCCGGAGCCAGGCTCGTACTCCTCACCCCACCCGTCTTTGACTCGAAGCCCATCCAACAAAAGACACTCCCCGCGGGCCTCGAAGAGTATCGGCAACCCTTCGAAGGTTACGATGACGTTCTCGATCGTTACGCACACTGGTTAATCGACCAGCGCGAAAAGGGCTGGGAAGTCGTCGACCTGCATGAGCCGCTCCGCCAGGCCTTGGATTCCGCGCGTAAGCAAAGCCCAGACTTTCACTTCGCACGCGATGGCGTCCATCTCGATGCGGATGGGCATTGGATCATCGCGTGCGAAGTGCTCAAGCATTGGCGGGTCAAACTCGATCCCGCGAGGTCAAGCTCAGCCAAAGATTTGATTGGTTCGTATCCTCGGGGTCTCGACCTGCTCCAACTCGTGCAAAAGCGTCAGCGTCTACAGAAAGATGCCTGGCTCTCGGCGACAGGACACCAGCGCCCGGGGATGAAACCAGGCCTTCCACTCGGCGAGGCCGAAAAGAAAGCCGCCGAAGTTGATTCCGAGATCAAAAACCTCTTAAGCCATTAGCAAATCAATGAATACAAGCAAAAATACATTCATAGTCTGATACTCAATTCGCGATGATCAGTATTTCAGGCGGTTCCATGGAAGTGTGATCTCGCCTGGTATCGTCACCAGTCAGAGATCCGACCTCCCTGCTTTTTGATTTCTTGAAATCCAAAATCACCCCTCGAGTTCGATGCTTGGTGATCGCCTTGCCCTGAAAAAGGAGACCAGGATGCGTTTCGCCCGTTCCTTGCTCAGCGTGTTCTTGCCCGGATTCTTACTCGCCACCGGTATGACGGATGCGGGATGGGGAGCTGAAGGGGCTGAGCCAGCCACGGCCGCCCGCCCGAATATTGTCGTGTTCCTCGCGGACGACCTGGGATGGGCCGACGTGGGATGGCATGGCAAGGAGGCCAAGACGCCTCATCTGGATGCGCTGGCGAACTCAGGAGTTCGACTCGAGCACTTCTATGTTCAGCCTCTTTGCTCACCGACCCGGGCCGCCTTGATGACCGGCCGATACCCCATGCGGCATGGTCTGCAAGTTGGGGTCGTACGACCCTGGGCCCAGTACGGACTCCCACTGCAAGAGCGCACTCTCGCCCAGGCCTTAAAAGAAGCGGGTTACGAGACGGCGATCTGTGGCAAGTGGCATCTGGGACATTTTGAGCCCGCTTACCTGCCGACTCACCGTGGCTTCGACCACCAGTATGGGCATTATAACGGAGCCCTCGACTACTTCACGCATGAACGCGATGGCGGGCATGACTGGCACCGCGACGACAAGGCCAACCACGACGAAGGCTACAGCACCCACCTGATCGCTCGCGAGGCGGAACGTCGGATCCAGGAACACAACACAACGAAGCCTTTGTTTCTATATGTTCCCTTCAACGCGGTCCACGGCCCGCACCAGGTCCCGGAGAAGTACAAGGCCCCCTTCCATTCGGCCCAGGAGCCAAGACGGACCTACCTGGGAATGCTCGCCGCGATGGATGAGGCCATTGGCGAGGTCGTCAAAGCCGTGGATCAGAAGGGCCTGCGCGATAACACCCTCTTCTTCTTCTCGAGCGACAATGGCGGCCCGAGTCCGGGTCGGGTGACAAGCAACGGCCCGCTCAAGGGGCAAAAGGGTGGTTTGCACGAGGGAGGTGTGCGGGTGCCGGCCTTGATGAGTTGGAAGGGGAAACTCAAGCCGGGCTCGACCTCCGACGCGGCTTTGCACATGGTTGATCTCTTTCCCACTCTCGTGACGCTCGCTGGTGGCAAGCTCGACCAATCCCAGTCTCTGGATGGTCGCGATGCCTGGAATGCCATCGCCAACGGCGGCCCAACACCCCACGAAGCGATCCTGCTCAACACGACCCCGACCGAAGGGGCCATTCTGGCCGGTGGGTGGAAGCTCCTCGTTCGACAGGGGAACGAGACTCCCGGGGCTCAGGCCAAGACGGCGGCCAAGAAAAAAGGGGTGCGTCGAGAACCTGTAGAGCTCTACCACATCGTTGAAGATCCCTACGAAAAAACGAACCTGGCCAGCACCAAGCCCGAAAAGCTGCGCGAGATGAAGGCGATCTACGAGTCGTTCGCCAAGCAAGCGGTTTCTCCCAAGGCGGCTCCCAAGCCCGCCGAGTTCCGTTCTCCGAAGGTCTGGGGCGAAAAGGGTTAGTCCCTGTTTTCATCACCTTCACTTTCCTCAATCCTTTGATGAGTGAGAGGACCACTCTCGCGATCTTGCTTACTCATCAAAGGACAACCCAGCAGTGATCGATTGAAAAAGCGTTCACACCCTTCTGGACAATCACGTTTCCCGTGTCAAATCTCAACCGGCCCACTGTTGTGCTTGGGAGCACGATCCACATGTCGGACGCCAACGTAACCGGCCGACAGACATTCCGTTCTCGTGACTTGAGCAGCGTCACGATGTTGGTTGCGATCTTTGTCCTTCGCCTATTCGTTGCGTCCGCTCTCGCGGATCAAAAGCCGAATATCGTGCTGATTCTGGCGGACGACCAGGGGTGGGGCGATCTCTCGATTAACGGAAACACAAATCTTCAGACTCCGAATATTGATCGGCTGGCAACCTCGGGCGCAAGCTTCGACCGGTTCTTCGTCTGCCCGGTCTGCTCCCCCACGCGAGCGGAATTACTCACGGGCCGATACCACCCGAGAGGTGGGATACGGGGGGTGACCTCTGGAGGGGAACGACTCAACCTGAGTGAGACAACATTAGCTCAGGTGTTCAAGAAAGCAGGTTACACAACGGGAGCTTTCGGGAAATGGCACAACGGAACGCAATATCCCTATCATCCCAATGCCCGTGGATTCGATGAGTATTACGGCTTTACCTCGGGGCACTGGGGTGACTACTTCGACCCGCCGCTGGACCACAATGGAAAACCCGTTCAGGGCCAGGGTTACATCACGGATGATCTCACGAACCACGCGATCTCGTTTATCAAGGAGAACCGAGATCGACCTTTTTTCTGCTATGTTCCTTACAACACCCCTCACTCTCCCTTCCAGGTTCCCGATCGCTATTTCGAAAAATTCAAGAATGCAGAATTAACGTTGCGAGCCAATCAGCCCGCGCGAGAGAAGCTGGACGCAACGCGCGCGGTACTCGCCATGTGTGAGAATCTGGATTGGAACGTGGGGCGGCTGCTACAATCGCTCGATGAGTTGGAACTGGCCCGCAATACGATCGTCCTGTATCTCACCGACAATGGCCCCAACGGCCAGCGCTGGAACGGTGGAATGCGCGGATCCAAGGGCTCGACGGATGAGGGGGGAGTGCGTTCTCCCCTTTTCGTGCGTTGGCCGGGACAGATCAAGCCAGGAACCCAAATCGACTCGATCAGCGGCGCGATCGACCTGCTTCCCACGCTAGCTGACCTGGCTCGGATTCCGCTCCAGTCCCCCAAACCACTGGATGGAGTCAGCCTCGCCCCGCTCCTGCGCGGACAAGTTGCCGAGCATGATCGAGAACGCTTGATCTTCTCGCACTGGAACGACCGCGTTTCGGTCCGATCCCAATCACACCGGCTCGACGCGGACGGACGGCTTTACAACCTGGTCCAGGACCCCGGCCAATCTCGAGACCTGAGCCGGAACGATCCTAAAACCGCGGCACGTCTCGCCCGAGCCGTGGAGGCCTGGAAAGCTGATGTCCTCGCGGGGATCAAGGCACCCGACGATCGCCCATTCCCCGCCGGATACTCCGAGTGGCCGATCGCGGTTTTGCCGGCTCGTGATGGCACTCCTCATGGAGAGGTGCATCGGAGCGCCCGAGCTCCCAATTGCTCCTTCTTCACCAACTGGACCAGCCCCGCCGACTCCATGACCTGGGACATCGAAATCCATGAGTCCGGCCAATATGAAGCTGCTATCTACTATACATGTCCTAAAATGGATATCGGTTCAGAAATTGAGTTGAACTTCGGCAAAACACGTCTTCAAACGAAAGTCGCGGACCCTCACGATCCACCACTCCGGGGGAATGAGCACGACCGGGCGTCTCGGGGGGCTGAATCGCTTGTCAAGGACTTCAAGCGGATGAGCCTGGGGCGAGCGGTCATTGAGGCAGGTCGAGGCCCTCTGACCCTCCGCGCGCTAAGCGTCGCCGGTCGCCAGGTGGCCGACGTTAGGGCTGTCGAGCTCGTCCGGGTAGGTCCTTCGACGGCTGAGTGAGCGGAAACTCGCGACTCGACAAACGACAGGGTCCCCTGTGGTGAAGAAGTGTGGGCGGCCCTCTTTCGATACGCAACCGGGTCCACGCAAGTCCCCCACGCTCCGGGCTGATGCCACGGCCAAGGACGGAGGGCATAAGTCAAAGCCAGTTCCAGGATCCGTGGAAGCGCCCCCCAACTCATTCCGGGTTCTCAGAGGGATCACTTTCGCAGGATAGTCGTCGCACGGCTTGGGAATCACTGAAGGTTCCTGAAAGAAAAGTGCCGAACCACCGGAAGCTCGACTTTGGTCGGAGCTACAGCCAGCGGTTCGGCACGATTTCTTTCGATCAGCATCCTTCCACGCATTCAGGATGCAATCAAATCGATTGGCTCTTGGTTCTTTATTTTTTCTGGGGTTTCACATCACCATAACCCCAAGGCTTTCCCTTGAACTCGGGGCGTTTGACATGCTCGGGCGGAGCGCCTGGCTTGAGCTGCTTCGCGAGGGCGATCCCCTCGTCTCGCATCTGACTGCCAGCGGTTACCTCGAGATTGCTATAGCTGGTCAGTCGGGTTTCGTAACCACCGCCGTGCTCCTCGAACGCATCTTCGGTGGGCACATAGCCAACGCAACCATTGGCCAGGGAGACCGGGAAGGTAAAGGGGAAGCCCGTCCCCTTTTTGATATCCAGACCATACTGGCAGAAGTATTCGGCTGGGTCCGTCACGAATACAACCGGTCCCACCTGCACGGCCTGGACCTCGACCTCAACCTTTGGCTCTTTCTTCAAGAGCGCATCGAGCATCAAGGTTTCCTTGGCGAACGTCCAATCGGTTGGGTCAGCCTTCGACTTGTCTCCGTCGACCATCGCCTGGCTCGCCTTCACACGTTCGGGATCCGGAACGCGTCGAGCGATGGACCAGACCTTGGTGCGCGCGGCCAACGGAGTGAGCTTTCCACGAGGCATGGTGAGCAGGACTTTCAAAGCCTCCGCGCCGACCTTACCACCAACGAGCTGAGCCCATTGTTCCGCTTTAGGATTCACGTACGGGCTCTCGTTATTAACCTGGGTCACATCGCCCGAGGCGCCCCCCAGGAAAACAACGACCGCTTCTTTTCCGTAGTAGCCCTGGATCACCTTTTCAAGATAATAGATGTAATTCGCTGAAATCCCACCGGGGCTGGTGGTGGCGTGGCAGGAGAAATTGACAACGCATCCGAGCAGTTTGTTCGGGTTCTTCGCGTCCCAGACTCCAACCACACCCACTTCGGGATCAACCGGGCCGGCCGGCTTGACGATGTCTGGGTTGCCGAGCCCTGGATGGGTGACCGACCGGCCATTCTTCATCAAGAAACGGCGGTTGTAAGCAACCTTATCCTCGATTCCGCGTCCCACGCCCGCCTCGGCCTCGACCCTGCGGTCGTATGCTTCGCAGATCGCGTCGATCAAGGCCTTCTCGACGGTGGCGAGATACTTGACATCAGCGATCGTCGATTGTTCATACGCCAGGTCCTGGACCTGAGGAGACGCATGATCGAAGTCTCCGCGCACAATCCAGTTGCAAGGCCCCGATGAGTGGGAGTGAGACGCGCCGATGAGGATGGAATCGCCCGGAATCCCAACCCTCTTCTGAACCGCCTGGCGAACCTTCTGAACGGTTTCTCGCCGGACCCCAAGGGCGTCGATCCCCACGACCGCCACCTGCGTTCGGCCATCATCGTAGACTGATGCTCGAACCTTGCAGGCGTCGTGGAACGTTCGATGGTAAGACTTACCGTAACCACCGGGGGCTTCCATCCCGATGTCGGGGGTAATGTCCTTCTCGGAAAAACCCACCTTGAAAACAGGCGGTTTGTCCGGTGAGACCGCCTCGGGCGCGGCGGCGAGTGCCGACGACCCGAGGAATGCCAAGCTGATCGAGGCGATACGAGTCATGAGCCGGTTCATTGGGCGGGGGTCTCCTTCGGATGATCGACTTCACCTTCACCCTTGAGATATGCCAGTAAGTCGGCGAACTCCTGCTTCGAGATATTCTTCTCGAGTCCCTGCGGCATCAGGGACTGTTGGCTCGCGGAAAGCTCCTCCACCTCGGTACGAAGAATCGTGTCTTCCTTCCCCAGCGGTTGGCGAAGCGTCAAGCTGGTCGGGGTCTCCGAAGCGATCAGGCCGGTGAGGACGCGCCCGTCGTTCGTCGCCACGGTATAGGCGGCGTACCCCTGAGTGATCTCATGGTCGGGGACGAGAATGTGAAGTAAGACCGCCTCTTTCGGTTGGTTTCGGATCCCAAAGAGGTCGGGGCCGACCGCCGAGCCCTCCTGGTCCAACCGGTGGCACTGTGCGCATTCACGCTTGAACACGGCCTGACCATTTTTCGGGGAGGGCTTAAGGTTGACAACACTCTTGAATTCGTCGTAAACCTTCGCCCGATCTCCCGCGACCGCTCCAAAGATCTGCGTGGCTCGCTTCCGGACCTCTTGATTCCGGCTTTGCATAAGCTGGCGCCGGCGTAGAGCGTCGATCACGCTCGGGGAGATTCGCTTTTGTTCAATTGCCGTCAAGACCCCGGGAACATGGTTCGCCTGCGACGTGAGCGCGGAGAGCACCTCGTCTCGGATTCTCGGCGTGAAAGAGGCGAATCGATCCTTGTCGAGCAGCAGATCCACCACGCGTTCGTCGCGATGGAGCCCAAGTGAGCGCGCCGCCGCGGCCTGCACCTGATTTGCATCCTGACCGTTTAAGAGCGAGACCAGGGCCTCGCCCACCTGGTCGAAATCGGCGAATGTCAGCAACCCAAGCGCGGCCAGCCGGTCATTCGCTTCTCGAGCGTGGTCAAGTGCGACGGCTTTCATCGTCTCGACGAGCTTACCGACTTTTTGCTTGAGTTCCTTGGATTGGTCAGAGTTCGAAACGAGGAAGTCCAGCAGATTCTGGCCTGGCTTGACTCCCTTCTTCCCACGTCCCGCTTCACACAAGCCGGTGATCAAGGCCGCTTGCTCTTCCGGCGAGAAACGGGCATCGGGGCTCAGGATCGAAGCAACGAACGACGGCCATTTGTCCTGAGGCTCACTGGTCCCCAGCAATCGGCCAAAGTCCTTGAGAAAGACCGGATCGGGGCTGTTAGCCCCTTGTGGATGCTCGCTCAGGGCCTGCAAGAACAGGGCTTCCCGTCCCAGGAGAGAGCTGAAGACGACGGCATTGAGCCAACGGTCCGCCCCGGCCTGCGTCGCGATTCGGGCAAGCGCCTGCGCGATCCGGTTCGCCTGAGCCTCGGTTGTCTCTTGCTTGGGCAAAGCGCCAAGCGCCGCCGCGGTGACGAACCTTACGCGCGAATCCGGATCGTTGGCCAGAGCTAATAGATCGGTGAGCCATTCGTGGTGGCTGGCGAGTCGGGTCTCGACAAGCTGAACCGCGTTTTCGCGTACCGGCGCCGAGGAATGCTTCAGGAGGGGCTTCAACGTGGCGTCGTCCAACTTCCCGAGCGACTCGAGCAGGTAAGCGGCGATCAAGAGTGTGGCGGGTTCTGTTCCGGCGTTCTTGACGATCGCCTTCAGTGGTTCAACCGAGGCGTCATCGCGGCGTTGGAGCAAGAGACGATGAACCGTGTCGCGAACCCAAGGCTCGGGATTCTTGAGGGCTTCGCAAAGCTCCGCCGTGGATTTTCCATCGAGTTTGACCTGACGCAGCGGCTTGAGGTCGGAAGGCTTGAGGTCCGAGCGAACCACGCGCCAGATCCGCCCCATGCCTTTTCCGCCTTCGAAATTGGTTCGCTTGCGGATCTCGACGGGGAGATAGTCGGGATGCTCGATGGTCTTGCGATACATGTCGCAAACATAAAGAGCCCCGTCCGGCCCGTTCGAGAGGAACACCGGCCGACACCAATTGTCGCGGCTCGCCAGAAAGTCCGCCTGGGGGATTACGGGATACGCGGCGAACGTGGCACCTTGCTGTTGCAGCCGATCGACGTGAACGAGGTTTCCGGTCGGGTCGCACGAGAAGACTCGGCCCCGGTACTCGGCGGGGAGGCCCAAGCCCTTGAAGACCGTGACGGCGCAGGCCGCGGTGAACGTGCCCGCGTGAGAATCGGCCGTCGTGACGTTGCGACTAAGCGGGAACAGCTTCGCCGCTGCCCCATGACCTTTTAGCGGCTCGGCGACCGTCTCGGCCGGACAGTTCTGGACCGTTTCGGAAAAGGGGAGGTTGGGGTTGCGGCGCAAGGTTTTCGAAGACAAGACGACGTGCTGAACCTGTACTCGGTTATAACAAATGAATCGCCTGTTGAAATCATCAAAGGTAATTCCAAACTGAGCGCCTCCGTCGGCCGCTTCTCCCTGGGTTCCGTCTGGTCGGAACCGGAAGTCGGTACGGGCGAGAACAACGGGCGTTTGATCCTTGGCGGCGGGAGAAACGACCTTTCCTCCCTTGAGTCCACTGGTGACATAGACCCAGTTGTCGAGCGAGAGAGTGGGATGGCTCACCCGAAGCTGCGTGGATCCGGTCGTGTCAAAACCGTTGAAAAGTACTTTTCGTTCGTCCGCCTTACCATCGCCGTCGGTATCGCGCAAGAAGAGGATCTCAGGCGCGCAGGTCACGATGAGCCCCCCCTCCCACGGCAGCAACCCGTTCGGGTAGGTCAGGTTCTCGGCGAAGGTGGAACGGCGATCCATCGCGCCGTCGCCATCGTCGTCGTGTAACAGGGCAATCCGACCAATGGGAGGTCGCCCTTCGCCTGGCCCGGTTGGATATCCCCGGTTCTCCGCGACAAACAGCCGCCCGCGTTCATCGAACGCGAGGGCGACCGGGCTCTCGATCAATGGTTCGGACGCCACCAGTTCCACCTTGAGCCCAGGCTGAGTCACGAACGCGGCAAGTGCCTTGTCGGGAGAGAGTGGCCCCTCGACCCACTCCGGCTTCTTCTCCGCCCCCGCTTCCCTGGGGGTTTGCCCTGGCGTCGCGGGTTGGGCAAGGACCACCGCCGACAGCATGACCCCGAACAAGGAGGTCAGCACGGCGCTGATTTTCAGGAGGCGAAACGAGCCGATGCCCGCATTCCCCGAGCGCCCGATTCTCTTCGGATTGAAACCGAGACTCATCCAGTACTCTCCCGAACAAGTATCCAAACTGATGATGAAACCAGGATGCCCGTCTTCTACGACAGGATCCCAATAGGATATCAATCGATTTCCGCGAGTAGCGAGCGAATGGCCTGAATCCAGCGAGTGCATTCGCACACTTTTGGAGATCGCGCGAGACGAGGCCGAAACAAGCAGCACTCGATCCCATCATGGGTTTGACAAGGTGCTTGCACCAGCCCGTTTCGCAATCAAAAGGGTCTGTACGCACGAAAACCGCGGGTCGGTCAGAATCCGTCACGCTCTATCAAGGGAGTTCTCGGATCCGAATTTCCTTGAAGTCGATGGGAGCCCCTTCCGACTCAAGGCAAAGATGTCCCTCCGCGGGCACGCAATTCATCCCTCCCGAGACCTCTTCGCCATTGACCCAAAGGCGAATTTCACCGTTGATCGCGCGAACGTAGTAGTGATTCCACTCACCGACCCCTTTGCTGAGTTTCTTCCGGGGGAAGCTCCGCGAACCGTCGGGAGAGAGGGGAGGAAAGGGAGTCATCTTGGAACTTTTAACAGGGAATACATCTCCATTCGTGGAAAAAAAGTCTCCCTGCTTTCCCGTCCGTTTGAAGTAGAGGTCCGCATAGCCATGGTCGAGAACCTGAACCTCGATTCCACCACGAGGAAGCGATCCGGGTTTGATCCCCTCGAGCGCTTCGGGAGAGGCCCAGACGAAGAAACCGGAGTTTCCTCCAGACTTAAGATGCTTCCAGCGAGCGGACAACTCAAAATTCTTGTAGATCTTCTTGCTGCGAGTCACCCCCACGGGCGTTCCCTTGCAGTGGACGTCGGTGCCTTTCCAGGTCCAGGTATCGGGGTCGCCATTGACCATGACGAAATCGTCGCCCGTGAGCGACTTCCAGCCAGGCCCGGTTCCGTCTATAAAGGCCCGGGGTGATCCTTCCCCTTCCTCGCCCGACTCCGAACCAGAAAGATCCTGAATTCGCACCTTGCGCCAACGAACTTCCATCGGCTCCGTCTTCGCCCCTACCCCGTGAACCTGAAGGGCGATGAAGCCGGAGGGGGTGAGCGAATCTTTCAGATCCGCCGCCGGAACGCCGTTGATCCAGGTCTTGATCGAGTCGCCTTTGCACTCAATCTTGAAGGTGTTCCATTCGCCATGCTTGAACGCCTTGCGTGCCGCTTCATTTTTGGAGAGGTCGTTCAGCCAACCTCGGCGCCCTTCCTCGTAGATCCCGCCCGACCACGAACGATCGGCCCGGGTGTCAATTTCCACCTGGTAGCCATGAACACGGCCCGCGGGAATCTTGATCGTCTTCCCATCAATCGACAATTGCTGAGCCTTGTCGAAGCAGTGGCTGCGAATTTGAACGCCTGAGTTCAAGCCATCCTGCACCTTGAACTCGAGTTCGAGAACGAAATCGCCGTAATGCTCATTCGTGCAAAGAAAAGAGTTCGAGGTGTTCGGAACAGTGGTACCGACAATCTCACCGTTTTCGACCCGATAGTTCGCCTTGCCACCGAGTTGATACCAACCCGATAGGTTCTTCCCGTTGAACAGGTCCTTCCACTTCGCTTCCGTCTTCTCTTCCGCGTGGACCTTCGATCCAGAAAGTATGAGCAGGCAGAGCGCTGCCGCCAACGTCAGAGAGGGTTGAACGAAGGTTCGCATTGAATTCCGCACTCGCTGTTCCTTTCAAGATTTGAACAGACTCTTTGGCCGCACAAGGTGCCGCATTCGTCCGAATACGCTCAAGGGGTGCCCGAGAGGAGGCCGTTCGACTTCAACCAATCCTCGGCGCGGGATGGCCACGAGGAGACGGTATTTTCAGAGGGACGGAGGCCGTAACCGTGCCCCCCTCGGGGGTAAAGGTGCATCTCGACCGGGATCTTGGCCCGTTTCAGCGCGAGATAGTAGGCCACGCTCGACTCGACGCGTACCCCGTCATCCTGGGTCTGGACGAGGAATGCACGAGGCGTCGTCTTTGGGTCCACCGTGACGGGAGGCGCAAGCTCGTCGTTCTTGGTCGCCAGATAGGCTGGATAAATCAAGAGTGAGAAATTGGGTTGAGAGCTCAACTGGTCGACTTGATCGCTCGGTTCGTAACTTGCTGGGATCGAGTTGGTGCTCAGGAGGGCGGCGAGATGACCTCCCGCTGAGAAGCCAAGGACGCCGATGCGATTGGCGTCGAGTTTCCACTCCCCCGCGCGTTGCCTGATCAAACGCAAGGCCCTCTGTGCATCCTGGATGGGAGCCTGGTGTCGCTCCATCCCCTCGCGAGCAGGGACACGGTACTTCAAGACGAACGCGGTGACTCCTAGCTTGTTGAGCCACTCTGCGACCTCCGTCCCTTCTTTGTTGAACGCCAGGATCCGATATCCGCCACCAGGGCAGATTAAAACCCCCGTCCCATTGGCCTTCGCGGGATCGGCTGGGTAGACCGTGATCGAAGGGCGTGAGACCTCGGTAACGCGGATCGTTGAGTCCCCTTTTCGAGGGGGTTCTTGCCGCTCCTGGTCGGCTCGGCCGTCTTCGCCGGGGGCGCCGCTCGGCCAGAGAAAGAGCACCTTTGGAGTTCCATCCGCCTTGCAAGGTGATGCGAAGAGGAGAGTCGTAAGCGCGAATGCGGCCAGGAGCGAAGCGCGAAATCGAAGGGCTCCACAACCGACTAGGTGGCTCATCACGTTAGCTCCGCAAGGTAGGTTGGGCTTGCCGCCGAACTCCGATTCGAGGCTGGCGATTCGGAACAGGTTGGTCGAAGTCGAAGGCGATACCGGATCAAGGAGGAGTCTCGAGGTCGTGCGGGATAAGGGAGTTCCAGCGCGAATTCCGCAACCTCCAGCGAGCGGCGAAATCTCGATCGCCTTGTTTTGCCATCGCCCATTCGAAAACGCAAGGGCCGAGCCATAATCCTGCCCCGTGTGGGCAGATTATGTGGAAGGAGTAACGAGCACGGAACAGTTCCGCCCTGAAGCCAGCGAGGGCGAAATCCAAGGTTCAAACTCAAGCGATCGAGGAAAGGATCGGTAGGGTTCGAGGTGGGAATGTTGTGTGGGTCGGTAAAAAGACCGAGATCGGAATGGCCCGACCTCGGTCCCAGGTTCCGCGGCGAATCGAGAGAAGCTTCAGGACAGGATTTCTTCGACCACGCGACCATGGACGTCGGTCAGCCGGAAGTTTCGACCGCTATAACGATAAGTCAGCCGTTCATGGTCGAGCCCGAGGAGGTGGAGAATCGTGGCATGCAGATCATGCATGTGCACCCGATTTTCAACAGCCATGTGGCCAAGTTCGTCGGTAGCGCCGAAAGCGAAGCCCGGCTTGACTCCCGCACCCGCGAGCCAGACGGTGAAACCATCCGGATTGTGGTCACGCCCCGTTCCCTTCCCTTGAGCATAGGGCGTGCGACCGAATTCACTTCCCCACCAGACCAGTGTGTCTTCGAGAAGCCCGCGCCGCTTCAGGTCGGAGAGTAACCCCGCAACCGGCCGGTCGACATTCTTGGCGTGGATCGCGTGCTGGGGCATGTTGGAATGCTGATCCCAGGCCGGGTTCGCGGTTCCGTCCCCATAGGTCACCTGGATGAACCGAACACCTTGCTCGCAGAGCCGGCGGGCCATCAGGCACTGTCGTCCGAAATTATCCGTCGATCCCTGCCCGATTCCGTAGAGCTCCAATGTTTCTTTCGACTCGCCCGAAAGATCAAGCGCACCAGGCGCATTCTGCTGCATCCGCCAACCGAGCTCGTAGGAGGAGATGACGGCCTCGATTTCCGAGTCTCCTGGCGCATGCTCGAGTTGTTCGGCGTTCAATTTCCGAAGCAAGTCGAATTGCCGTCGCTGCTCCTCCTTGGAAAGAACCTTGTTCCCCAGGTTCCGGATCGTGGCGAGGTCTGCGCTTGCCCCCGCCTTACCGAGAGGGGTCCCTTGGTACATCGCGGGGAGGAACGCGGATCCATAGTTACGTGCGCCTCCGTTCCCCGTGGAGGGCCCAATCGAGATAAAGCCGGGCAGGTTTTCGTTCTCGGACCCGAGCCCGTAAACCACCCAAGAACCCATTGAGGGACGAACGAGGTTGGTGGCTCCACAGTGCAAGAACAAGGTGGCGGGTCCGTGCGCGACCCCCTCGGTATGCATTGAGTGAATGAAACAGAGGTCATCCACGTGCGCATTGGTCTCCGGGAAGAGATCCGAGGCCCAACGCCCACTCTCACCATGTTGAGCGAAATTCCAGAGCGGTTTCATCACGACCTGAGGCGTGGCTCGTTGGCCCGTGTTCGCCAGCACCCGCGCATCGTCGAAAGCCAGGGTCTTACCCGCGTCGCGTTCGAGACGCGGCTTGTAGTCATAGGAATCAACCTGGCTTACGCCCCCCTGCATGAACAGAAAAATGACCCGTTTGGCCCGAGGAGCAAAGTGGGGAACCTTGGAGGCGAGTGGATTGAGCGAAGCCCCGAGCGACTCTCGAGCGGTGAGGCCAGCAAAAGCTAGAGCGCCAAACCCACAGGCGGAACGGCTCAACATCTCGCGTCGGCTGATCGGCGTATACACGAACTGGCCTCCCTCTGTCAGTCTGTCTGGTTTGGTCTGGGGTCAAACCGTACCGTTCAAGGTCAATTGACGTAACGGAAATCCACGGAGGCGAAAACCGCCTGGTACAGGAGCGCCCAGGCTTGCTCATCGGGCGTCCCCGCCTCTCCCTTCGCGTCTTTTTGATGTAGAAACTCAAGAGCGATCCGCTTCTCATCGTCCGTCGGCTTTCGACCCAGGCTGACGAAGTAGAGCCGCTCAACCCTCGCCTCGTCGTCCAGCGCGGGAACGCTCAAGAGCCGGCTTGCGGCCGCCCTCGCATGCTCAAAGACCCGAGGGTGGTTGAGCAAGAAAAGGGCCTGAGGGGCAATCGTACTGACGTTGCGATGCCCCACGACCATGCTCGGGTCGGCGAAGTCGAAGACCTCGAAAAGCTCGGGCAGGGAGTTCCGGAACACGGGGGAGTAAAGACTTCGACGACTCGCCTTGTGTTCAAAGTCGTAATCCGACGCGATGCTAGCCGGGAAGCCCGGCCCCTTCATTTGCGGGTCAAGCTCTCCGCTGATGAACCACATGGTGTCGAGCAGGCACTCGGCATCCATGCGTTGCCGATTCCCCTTCCAAAGCAATCGATTCTCCGGGTCGGCGGAGACCACCTTGGAGGTCTCCGAAGCGAGCTGATAGGTACGAGACAGCACGACTTCACGGATGAGACGTTTGGTCGACCAACCCTCGTTCATGAACCGGACGGACAACGTGTCAAGCAGTTCAGGATGGGAGGGGGTTTCGCCTGTCGCGCCGAAGTTATCGGTCGTTCGTACGAGGCCAGCCCCAAACAGCCAGTGCCAAACCCGATTCACATAGACCCGAGCGGTAAGCGGATTCCGCTCCGCCGCGATCCAATCAGCCAGTTCTCGTCGCCCGCTCGACTGGCTCGGCATCTCCAACTCGGGACCATAATTGGCAACCTTCAACACCCCGCGCGGAGCGGGTTCGCCAAGGCTATGAACGCTTCCTCGAACGTGAACGCGGATCTCCTCAACCTTCGGAACCTCCTCGACCCCGATGAATATCTCGCGAACCGGACCATCCGCTTTCATGGTCTTGAGCTCTTTTTCGAGCTTGGAGACCTGCTCCGCGATCCGGCGCGTCTCGGGGTCGGCGTCTTTGGTC
>Ga0182738_1004099_pt1 | contig 16292 bp, 13 predicted proteins | sample eDN5th30CBELigMG_FD_128876 | JGI IMG/M metagenome (GOLD analysis project Ga0182738, IMG submission 128876) | Enriched Miracle-Growth compost microbial communities from Emeryville, California, USA - eDNA 5th pass 30_C BE-Lig MG (version 2)... ... | reverse complement strand
TCCATCTATTAAAGAAGTTTAGATTTTATTCTATGAAATCTTTCATACGTTCATGAGAGCAGCAAGTTCGTTTTGAGCAGCAATTCTAACAACATTGTAGTAAGGAGTCATCTTGCAGCTCTATGTAATCCATAAGAAAATTTTTCTGTATGAAATTCATACCTTGAATTTTTCGATTTCAACATATGCCAAAACCAAAACGATCATATCAGCCAATTTAGTAAGATCATCGAAATCTTTGGAGTACTATAAAATGAGAATTTGATTCAAGAGAAAATTATACTTTGGCAATTTTGCCTTCGATATCAGTTTTTTCTTCATCTTTGCTCTTTCTTAAGAAAAGACCTTTCATGGTACTCTTTCCTTCCATGACTTTTTGCAAATCTTCAGCTTCAGATTTTTGCTTGCTTTGAGCCTTAACTTTCAAAGCATCATAAGTATCCTTTTGTTCAATAGCTTCCAAAAAGGCCTTAATTGGGAATGATTATTCAAGTTTTCGTTGAAAAAATTACTTCAACTTCTCTGGATTCAGCCTTGATCCATTCTTCAATATATTCTAAAGAGGGTCTCTTGGAGCCTTCTTCGACTTTTTCAGCATGTTGATAAAGAGCAGGTCCTTTAGGTCCATAGAAAATATTTAAAGTTTCATCTCCTCCATGAAGCTCTGACAAAACAACTTTGTCATATTGCATTGTCACAAGGTTGTTAAATTGGGCTTTTTATAAATGAGAGATTGGGAAAGATTTTTTATTTACCAAATTCTTGATAGAAGGCATTTTTAGCTTTAGTCATAGCTCTAGCGTATTTTTTATAATTTTCAACTTGACCTTGGATTTTTTTCAAGAAAGTTTTGAAGTCAACAATGCTTCTCACAATACTGATATTATACTCTTTCTATTGTTATTTGATTAACAAGGACGTCAGAATAAAATTTTTACTTCAGCAAGTTGACTGAAAGTATTGCAGTATCTAGTGATGATTTCTTCATAATCAACCTTTGCGAATGGTGCGAGAGCCTAACCTTTGAGAAAATGATGAGAAAGAAAGGGATTACTTTTTCAATATTGGAGCTTTTGGATCTGATGAATTCTTGATAAGCATCTTGAATGAGGAGATTAATATCATAAAAGAGAGGGAGAAATTCTATACCAAAATAATGAAGGTGAGGGAGTTCAGCGATCTTTTGGCAGAATCTGTTGAGGTACTTTCTTCTTTCTCTGACTACCTTAGCTTCCAAACTATTCTTTAGAATAAATTAGGATTAATTCAGGGAGATTTTCGAACTAAAGCTTTAGGAGGAAGAGGAGGGATGTAGCAACCAGGCCATCTGGACATGAGCAAAGCTCTAATTTTGTCGAAATCGCTGTATCTTCTGACAACTTCAAAAGAACCATTTTTATCAGTTCCCTTGAAGATATTGAATTATTTCTCTTGTTTTCAAGATAAAAGGTTACTTTCACAGTATAGGCGACATATTTGTTGAATGTATCGTCCTTAACTTGAGGGTTGCATACTTCAATAGTAACACCCTAGAGAAACAGTCAATTATCTGATGAGGACGAAGGAAAAATGATACAGGAGAGCTGGTAGGTAAAACAACGCTTTCGTTAGTGAGTTCACCTTGATCGTCGTCTAATGGGAAGGAGATTGTGAGGATAGAAGGAGAAAGGGAAGAGTACTTTTGGTGGTCATTGATTGTAATATATAGAATAATTGTATATATTAAATTTTTATTATAGTTGAACAAGTACAATCACTATGGATAATCAATTTAAGCCACAATTATTTGCCAGATGATTTATTTATTATACAGGGACTATTGAGAGTTTTGGGATTTTTATAATGAAAAGGGGAATTTTGGTTATGGATTTTTTTTAATGGAGAAATAATAGATTGAAATATGATCAAAACAATAGCTATTATGATTTTTTTCAATGAATAAATTATATATACAAATATCTTAGGTTAATAAATCTTTTCGTAAATAATTTAATTAGAGTCAGGAGTAAAGAAATTTGGATCTTTTCTGTATTGACAATAAAATGTTGCTGCTGCTGGAAATCAAAGGACGATGGAAAGAAATGAATAAGAAGAAGAATAAGAGATGGTCCTAATTTACTGTATGAAGAAGTTCAAAGTGTTTTTCTTGTGAAGATTTTAATGAGAGAGACAAGACAAGTGATCTTTGTTTGTTAAGAAAATAAAAGAAGATTTTGTTTGAGTTTCATAGGAAAAATTTTGGTTGTCAATTTTTTTTCCAATTGAACATTTTTTGAGTCGCAGAAAATTTCTGTTTTATTTATGAAGACATGGGCAAGGTACGATGAGGATGAAAAGAGAGAAATAACTTTACGTGATAAATCCCTTCATCTTTCTTCGACGCAAATGCAACTCTATTTTTATAGGTCTAAGCTCATGTACGACAGATTTTTAACTCTAAAACGTTGCTTTGCTTTCTTGTTAACAAAATGAATGGAAGTAAATTTTTGTTGGCATGAAGAGGCTCTCCAGTTCTATGTTCGATTTTTAGATTTTTCGAGAATATGAGATCCAAACATTCTTCAACCAGAAAGTACACTTGACAAAAGGATTTTCATTGGAATAAGATTTTATCGGAAACCCCTCTTTCTGTCATACCAGAATTGATTCGAGTTAGACAAGACAATGTTAATATCAATTTTTATCAGAAAAGAGGCCTTCTATTATCATCTACTACTCCAAATTTTATATCCTTGTGAAGTTGGCCAGAACAACAAATTCATGATGTAATTGGGAACTTGAAATTCGACAATAAAGGATTTTAAATATTGAATAATTCCTTTTATGGACTGAAATCAAATTAAAAATAAACCTTTTCTGGGTAACAATTATTTCTTTCATTTGATCAATTCTGATTAAACCCAGGCTTTTAACCTCGAAACCTTTCCAGAATTATAATTACAAAATTTTTTGAACATCCTATCACCCCTATGTTTTGTCAACCAAGCCGATCTACTTTCTTCGAACCTTTACAACCATTTCGACCTGCATATCAGCCTCAATTCCCTTATTTCCCTTCAACTTCAAGGGAAAACCCCAGGATTGGGCCTGATGAGCGATTTTATGCTCCTGTTCATAAATCTCTTAAGACTGAAGGGACTGTAGCTAGATCATATCATCAGAAAGGTAAATCAAGAGATAATAGTTATGATGATTGGAAGACAGATGCTCAGTTTAGTGATGATGAGGATTCTGGGAAGAATTCTTATAGAAATCCTAAGTATACTGGTAGTAATAGTAAGAGAGCTCCTTATGACCCTCTTTCTCCTCCTTTTCCTAATCAAAATGGTCAAAGTAATCAGCACACAAGGCCTAATTTTTCTCATGAGCATCAAAGATCTTCTCATAGTCATCATAGTCATCGTCATTCTGAACGTCGTGTAGATGTTAGAAGAAGTCAAAATGACCGTAAACCACATTTTTCAAGACAAAATCAAAGACAGCAACCTGAGTTTTCTCCCTCTCCCTCTCCTTCTTCTTCTGCTTTTTTACTTCAAAATCATAAGATAGGAAATTTAAAGGAGATTAAAGAAGTTTTTGAAAAGTCACTTGGGCAAAAAGAAAGTTCTTCAAGATTAGAAAGAGGAGATTCGTTTCCTTTACCCACAATAACAAGGGATGATTCTGTTTCCCTCCAAAAAAAGGAGGGTTCTGTATTTAAAGCCTTGTTGTCACAGGTTAGGTTAGAATACCCAAATTCTATAAAAGAGAAGTATATGAGAAAGTTAAATAACGAGAAGTTACTTGATTTGTCTACTATTGTTTATAATAAGGATATTGGATTGAGTCAAATTTTGTATGAACCTCTGCCATATAATTGCTCTTCTTGTAGCATGAAATTTGACAATCAAATTAGTCTCGATAAGCATCTGAATTGGCATTTTGAAACTAACATGAATATGCTAAATAAGTCGAAACAAGCCACTCTTAGGCCTCAAGGAACAAGTCCAAAGGAATGGATAAAAGGAAAATCAAAGAAATTCGAAGAAGATTTTGTTTTTAGAAATTATGTTTCTGCAAAAAACAGCCAACAAAGTTGTAAGGCTTGCAGAGAAGCTTTTAAAGAAGTCTGGGATGCAGACAAAGAGAAATGGTTATTAGATCAAGCTGCTAAAATTAAATACGAAGGAAATGAGTGTTTAATTGATGATCGTGAAGAAAATCATGGTCAAGAGTATGAACTTATGCATTTTAACTGCTTCAAGTTACTCTTGAAAACTCAAGAAAATTAAATAAATCAAGAAATTTTATATGTAAAACATATTGTTTATATATGAGTCTTTATCTATGCCCTATATATATCAGCGTAAATCAAAAATTGTATAAACTGTTTTTAATTATAAATAGAATATTTCCAAAAAAAAACTTACTTCAAAATTTATTCTCTCTTATATATTTGTGTAAATCAAGAATTGTATAAATTGTCCTTAATTATATACTTTATTCATGAAATATTAAAAAAAAAATATATTACTTCAAATTTATTCTCTCTCTCTCTATATCAATTTAGGAAAAGCTCTTTTTTTAAATAAAAAAGAATAAAACAAACCTCGTTTAAGAACTTTTATTAGAAAACATACTCAAAACAATTAAAAAAATATTTTGGATCTTGGATGAAAATGATCCAAAGTCCGATTCTTTGAAGGTTTTTTTCAGAGGCAAGTCAAGATTTTCGAAGGCCCCAAAAACAAAAAATTTCTCGTTGAAATTTTTTTGGGAACAAAATCCCTCCGAAATTTTATGCTTCCTCTCAGAAAAAATTTTTCTTTTGAGAAGAAGAAAAACGTTTACAAGAAGATATTTAAAAAAGGGACTCGGCTAAATCAGGAACCAGAATTGGTTTTTCTCGATCGAGTTGAGATTCTAAAAACCTGAGAGAGAGATACTTTGTGTCTTAAAATGATTGATTAGAATGCGATTATGGGCAAACAAATGGAGTATTTTTTATTAAATACGTTTTAATGTTTAATCAAATTTCAAAATTTTCTTCTCGAATTAATTTAAGGAAAGGTTTTTCAATCCTATTCTTACCCTATTGATTAAATCCTCTTGAGATAGACTTTCCAACACTTGTTGAGATAATTTTGATGGCGATCTAATAAGAGAAGACTCAAATAATTTACGTAAAAGTTGCCCAAAAGTTTCTAGAATATTCTATTTCTGGATGAAATATTTTCTATCTTTTATTATAATTCCATCAGAATTCTGGAAATTACGATAAAAAGGATACTTACTCAGATCATGCTGGCCACCCTTGGTCCCAATCTCTTGAGTGAAATATTTCCTTCGAAAAAATTCCTCGGTTAAGGATGGTTATAATATGAAATTTGGCCAGGTTGAAGGAGCAAGTTTTTACATTTAACAAATTCTCTTTACCCGAATTTTTTAACTTTAATTAAAACCCCTAACATATTAAATTGCATAAGCCTCCTTTTTCTTTTAGAAGTAATCTCTTGAGCTTTCCTTACAATTAAACTGTCTCCTCTAGTTCAATGCAAGTAGTAAAGACGAAAGCGTCCTCGCATAAAACTGCTACAAAACCTCGTATTTCTTTATCTCTCACTTCCTTTATGAATTCATTCTATAGCCAAACCGAAAGATTGTCCGTATTGTAAATCTGAATTAAGCACCTCTGAGAAAGATTTCTTTCCTTGTTCCTGCACCTTCCAGGTTCCTCTCTCACCTTGTATTCGTTTAGTTAAGTTTGACGATTGTAGTCTTGCGGCAACTGTTATGAAGATATTTTAGGAAATAAAGGTTTATGTCCAAGTTGTCATAAGCCATTACGAGCAAGTCGGCCAAAAACAGTTCATGCTTCAAAGAAAGAAGAGTATGAGAAAGAGAGGATTTGCGTAATATTTCTAGGTTACATAAAGCTGATATTGATAAAATAAACAAGGAAAAAACTCAGAAAAAACACACTGTTACAACTGTTGTGACGACCGTTTCTTCTAAGCATGGTGCAGCGAGCAGTCACACACATGTTTGTCTTTTATTGTGAGGAGGTACCTAAGTTTTCTAGACACACAAACCTGACCCGCGGGCAAACCTTCCAAAAATGAGTTTCTCAGAGCTCTCTAAGCTCCGAATCATTCAACGAAATCTTATTTATATCATTGGCTTAGCTCCTCAGATCGCAAAACCTGAAGTATGATGAGAGTGAAGAGGGATAAATAATCCTGTACGATAGGTATTGGAGAAATATGAATATTTTGGGCAGTATGGCAAGATAAATAAGATTGTCGTCAATAAAGGAAATGCTTATAATTCAGCAAGTGCAAGCGGCCCTTCATTTAGTGCATACATTACTTTTGCTAAAGAGATTGAAGCATCTATTGCGATAATGGTAGTCTTTTCTGACCGGGGAATATTGACATTGACTTTGTATTTTAGGCTGCTGATCAATATGTCATTAATGATCGTACTTTAAGAACTTCTTATGGTACTACCAAGTAAGGGAGTTTATTGGTAATGAGAGTGATAACTTTTTTATGATAGATATTGCACATTCTTTTTGAAAGGCCAAAGCTGTCCAAATTCCGATTGTTTATATTTACACACTTGTGAAAATAAAGAAGAGCTTTTAATAAAGGACGAGACATTGAGTAATAAGGAGATCTTTATGGATCAGCAGAAATTAACATTGGACTTTATTGAAAAGAATTATGATGAAGTGATGAAGAAATGTTCTCAAGATACTCCCAAGGCTACTGCTAAAACAGTCCTTCCATCAGTGGCAAGCGTTCAACAAAAAGCCAAGAAACTGATTGAGCAAAGAATTAAAGACCGTCAATTAGCAAAAGAAGCAAAAGCTCGAGAAAGTGAAAAGTCAAGATCTCGAGAAAATGTCGACGATTTCAATAAAGAAAATCGGAATAGTAGCAATTTTGACCTCTCACAAAGTGGCTCCAAACGTTCCATCACCGACGACCGCATAAGTCATCAAGGTAGTTTGTTATGAGAGGGGATTTTTAATGATTTTTCCAAGATACGGAGTCAGCAAGAGGATCATTATCACCTCAAAAGAATGTAAATAGACAAGAATCAAAGGCAGAAGGGACAAGTGAAGCTGCATTACATTCTCACAGATCACATAGATCAACTTCTTCAAATTGGTCAACGACAGATAATAGTTTGAAGAAGGATGTTGGAGGGGATAATAAAGAAGATCTCGAGGCCAAAATCAGTCCAAAAATGCAACCCGATCGTAAACATACTGAAGATGCTGAGAATTTGAGAAAAGGATCAAGTGGAAGTATTAAACCTAAATCGAGTAAAAAAGACGATGAAGATGGTTTTAAAGACTTGTTCGACAAAACTGTCTATGAACGAATTACAAGAAACATCTGTAAATAAACTTTATTGAGATAATTATGTATTAATTTCTGAAACCAGATGGATGTAAAGCGTCGAGATTCGCTCTTACGCAAGAGGAGGAAGGAGAGCAGGAGAATCAGAGAGGATTTGATGAGGAGAATAAGAATGGAGAATATGAAGAATTTGCTGATCTCTCAAGGTCAATAACAGATTTTGTAATATGCGAAAGCGAAACAAATTCTGAAAGCGCTCCTTCATCTATTGAAAATAAAGAAGCTCCAAGTCCTCTTTCTGCCTCTACTAATAAAGACTCCATTTCTTCTGCTGGTATTGAAATTATTATTATTGAGAAGTCTAATTTTTTCTATAGAGAAGATAATTGAGAAGAGATTAGTGCATCCAGCATTGGAAATAGTGAATAGTCATAATAAGAATATGATGAAGGCGAAATCAGATAAGATAAAGGGCACAGAGGGTCCCAGTGATAGCAGGAAGAATATTCAAAAGGGTGGGAACGGAAGCACATTTAAGAATAGTTATGGAGAGAGCGACCATCATAAGCATCATGCGACAAATAAATCGGTCGAGCTGGGAAAAAGCCATACACATTCAGAACATATACATCATCAAAGAAGCACTTTTAGTAAAGGAGTTACTCAAAAATTGTCCAATTTTTATTAAGATTTTTGTATTTTGATTTTTATCTACAATATATTGTATAAGGATTATCTAATAGTATATACCGTATAATTCTAATATATTCATTTTACTTTTACTTCATTACCTATTAAAATAAGAACTTGAAACTGTCTTCTTGAACTTTGCTTTGGATGCCCATTGAAAAGATTTAATTTCAGTCTGCATGATTTTGTCAGTCAATCAGTCAGAATTGTTAGATATGGATATAAAGGGTGTATTGGGATAAAATTTATTGAGTAATAATGATAGCGCATGGAAATAAATAATATATAAAATTTAAGCTATACTCAAGTCCACATTAAACATTATTTTAAATTAAGACTTTTTCATATTAATAAAAGTCGCTGCTGTACAAAGTAATTATTGAATTAGCAATAAGCTTTGTGGTCATTGACTTGACTCAATACACATATTAGTTTTGTCATTAGAAATTTAAAAAAATGCAATCATGATTTTCAATCCTTCTGAATATCAATCAATTTCTCAATAAATGCTGTCACATGTTTTCCTAGTGGAATTAGGTTTTGTTAAAAGATTGGTTATTTACCATAATTGGTTTTCTTGATTTCTTCAAGATTTTCCTCCTTCATAACACCCTCATAAATCTTTCTTCTTGTGTTTTTGTCGCTGCATTCGAATAATCTTTGTACAACATAATTTCCAAATGGATGATTCATCAATGCCACTAATCCTGGTTGTCTAGAGGAGGGGTTTAGTTGAGTTGTGTTATCAAAGATCTTTACCCATTGTCAGCATTAGTATTGACTAAAACGTCAGCAACAGCAGCTCTAAATTCTGCATTTGCATGAATTGCACTCTTTTCAGTAACATTACTATATTTATCTTTAATGACCTCGATCGAAAAATAAACAATTACCTGGCAAATTTGTTGAGGGAGAGTCTGATAAAGTTATTTTTAAGGACTTCCAATAATGTTTCTTTTTCAGTATGAGGACCCTTTTCAAGGATATGTTGCATAATGTAATTTCCATATTGTGACTCACAACACTCCATACACTTTGCCATGATTTTCTTCAATAATGGTGCAGTCTAGGGCGATTATTAGTTAATTGCTGTGAAGTTAAGTACTTGTTCGAAAGTGGAAAATTCGAGAATTCTTTGGATAACACGACATCCGAATGCATGGAAAGGTAGTCTTTCGATCTAAAGGATTAGGAATCAATTTAGACATCAAGATATTTCACTTTTTCGGTGACTTGATCAATGATAAATTTGAGTTTTTCAGAAGGGATAGTTTCGATGCATTTTTGAATGACATGGTTACCATTCTGATCTTCAACCAAACAAATAATATCGGTACTTAATTCTTTCAACATTTCATCTTGTACTGGTCCGTTATTCTTGAATTCCTATTGGGAAGAGGTGAGGCACAATTCTTTCTTAAACAAATTCCTACTTCAAGAGCTTTTTGGATGACTCTGCAACTGTAGGTGTGTTGACTGAGCATAAAGATTTTTCCTTTCATGATTTCATAGATTTTGAGTTTTTGTTGGATAGTTCCAAGTTCGAGGATTTTTTGAATGACATAGTTGCCAAACATATCAGCCATAAGACTGTAGCCATGAGCAATGATTTGTTGGAAGATTCTTTCTTTTTCTTCACGATCTGCTTTTTCGAAGTATTGTTGAATGATTCTTGAGCCATTTTGATCTTTACAAGCCTCTAATAAATTTGCCAAAACATCTATAAAAAGACTAATTAATAAAACCTTAAAGGTTTTTTTTACGCTTAATATTAAGAGGCTGTTGTTGTTGCTGTTGAGAAATTTTGGTTGGGCTTCCAGGATAGCCTCCATTATTTCCGTAGTTTTCTTGAGGATAGCCTTGCATTTCTTGTTGTTGGAAGTTCATAGGGTAGAAACTTTGAGAGTCAGGGGACATGTATGATGGAGAACTGTTGGAATAAGAGTTCATTCTCTTGGGAGGAGCGATAGATTTTAGGGATTTCTTTTTGGTGTGGGTCATATTGTTATTATTATTGTTATTGTTATTATTCGCGAAGTTTTGGTTCATGTTTTTATTAAAAGGTGGATTCCTTTAGGGAAAAGGTCAGGATATTATGAGACAAATAATAGGGGTTTACATTCCAAAGTACATGGGATTATTATTTTGCATTCTTTGTTGCTGAGGGAGATGAGACTGAGGGTGAGGTTGTGTGTGACTACGATCTCTTTGAGGAATGAAGAAAAGAGAGTCAGTGGGTTGATGATCAAGGCTAAAGTGGTCAAGGCTGTTTACACCAGAGGTGGTAGGGCTGGAATTTTGATAGATGTTTTGTTGTTGGAGTTTATCTTGAGGAATTCGAAGTGGAGAATGAGGATTCGAATGGATTTGGTGATTGACAAACATGGGATTTTCTATGCCTTGCTGAAACACACTTACGAAATTTTGTGGGACTTGCTGTTGACTTGTTCCGACATGAGAAGGCTGAATAACCTTTTTGCGGTTGTCAGAGTAGTTTCTAAGGAATTAAGGGAGAATGAAAGGAAAAAATGATATACGGATGGGTAGGGCTGTTGTTATGGTAAGAATTGTGGTCATGATAATGTAAGCTTTGACTATGGCCTCTTTGGGGGATAGGGAAAAACTGGGTGTCTTGATAATTATTGTAAGGGCTGAGATTATGATCTTGGGGTTCGATTCTTTCGCTTTGCATGACAGGATAAGGTTGGAAGTTTGGTTGTTCTTGGTGATTTTGAACCTGCAATTGTGGTGGCAAATTACCATAGAACCCTGGCTTCCATTTTTGTTGAGGAACGTTGGGATTTGGAATAGATTGTTTGTTATTAGGATGTACGAAATTCACATTTTGAGTGGGCGAAAAGCCTTCATTTTGGGCCATCTGTAAAGCTTCAGGTGAGACTGGAAACATCTATTTTGTGTGAGAGACGATAGGAAAAGGCGTACATGAGCGTTCAGTTCGGTGGGTGGAGCACTGATGGATCTTCCCATTGCCATTCGCATATTGAAAAAGTCCTCAAGGCCCTCTGAAGAAAATGGTAAAAAGGTGAGAAAGAAGAGTGGAATACCTTCAGTAAGGATTGTTCCAATAAGTTGATTCTCCATTTTATCTTGTGACACAGGGTATGTTGCCATGTCAAGGGTAAAGTTTAATATTATAATGAATTTTTTTAATATAGTTCAATAAATTAGACTTTTGTTTTTATTAGAAAATCCTGCGACATTGGGACATTTTTTATGCATTCCTTGGGAGGAAATATGGGGTGGAAAAATACTAATCCTGGGGGATTTGGGGAGGGTGAGTAGAGGAGGATGTTGATTGAAATTTTTTTGGAAGAGAAAATTTTTTGAGGTGTGAACGTTTTATTGATTCAAACATCTATTAAATTTAATCCGAAAATTTATAAAAAATTGCTTTGGCAACAAAATTGAACTTCATGAAAGAAATTTTTCCACAAGACTCAGAGCTAATCAGAATATATGAATGATGAGACTGATGGAATATGAATGATGATATGTGGCATTCAATTTTTTTGTTGGATTGGGTTGAATTGAATTGGATATAAAGTAGAATTTTCGAGACAAGACAAAGGATTTCATATGAAAAAAGAGAAGACCAACTTCCACATTTCTTTCCAATTAAACTTCGATAACAACAATCATTGATTCATTCATTCATTCCTTCTTGAAAGTGAAACTCGAGAAAGAGCTATGGAAGCTCAAAAGAAAAGTGAATGAAAGAATGGGTTCCCAGGATAATTTCCTAGGGAAGAAGATTTTAAAGGAGGATATGGGCCTTAGAAGCAAGCCAGACATTGATTGGGGTTGGGAGAAAAAGGTTTTAATTTTTGACATCTTTTAATTGAACAATCACAATCACAATGATAAAGATTGATAGTTTAAATACCTCTTTTGTTTTGTAAAAGTAAATATTTAGTTTAATTATCTCTCTTCTGGTTTGTGGCTTTTTCTTTTTCTTTTTTATATATTTTTTGAAAGAAGAAAAGTTTTGAAAGTTGTTTCGGAGGAGAAAGTTTTCCGAGTTAAAAGCCCTGAGAAGCAATACAAAAATTTGAAATTATAAAAATTAAAGAAAATTGAGTGATATAATACTAAAGATGGAAAGGAAAAAACTTTGCATATAAATGGAAGTAAAAAAACGAGGGAAAGTTGTTTAAATTATAAAATTTTATTAATATTATTATTCAAATTTTAAGAAAGATGAAAAAACGAGAAGATTACATATTTCTATGGAAAGTAAAGAGTTGATCATGGCTTCTTAAAATTTTTGAATCGTCATGGTGAGAGTCAGGAGAGGTCTTTTTGGAGGGATTTAATTAAATGAAATGGGTGAGGCTTTAAAATTAATTAAACCTAGAGAAATAATAAAATGCTCTGGGTTTTTTTATTTAGAAAGATTTCTCGTAGCTATTTTCATACATACCAAATTTCCCTTTGAGTTATTTATTTTTGTTGAATATGGAGCGTGAGAAATAAATGAAGTTTATAATTAGATGAAGTGATTGAGGGAGATTATAGTGAGGAAGTGGATTATGATATTTTGCTTGTTTGTATAATATATAGAATCTATTAAAGTTCAACAAAAGCGGACTTATAATTTTTATTACAAGAATTTTATTTTTACAATTAAAATTCTCTCTCTTTTTATTATGATTCTTCTTATCCTGAATTTAGACTAAGAAATAAGCTTTTTATTATTCACCTTTTTGGTTCGAAAATGTTAAAATTGGGGAAAAAGTTATTTGGAACTTTTGTGAGAAAAAGAGGATGATGAGAAAGTGGTATATTTTTATCGAGAGAAGGTGGTTGTGGAAGGAAAATAGTACTTCGTTGTCAATAAAAATTTGTTTGAAGCTCATCTCATTCTTTGCTGAGATTTATGTGATTTGTTTTAAATTTGAATTTATCTTCAGAATATCATGTGACGTTACCAGAAAAAATTATTTTCACAAATTTGATGGGAATTCTGAAGAATATCATTGTTCGATAAACATCGAACATTTCAACTCAAGTTCTCTTCGAATCAGAATTTAGCAATAATGAAAAATTTTTGAGAATCAAAAAGGATTGAATCAAGATTGTCATCCTGATAAAAAATGCTTTATAATTAGAATTTTTTTTCAAAGAAATGCAATCTCCACTTTTATCAATAATCTTGACTTTCCAAATCTTTCATGACAAAACAGCTGAATTAATTAAACTCTTTTTCAGATGAAATGGCATCATTACCCCAACTATTGAATATTTTCTGATATTTCCCAGCTCCAAAAGTATTACAAGGAGCATCAATGTCTAATTAAAGCTAACTGTGTCTTGAATTGGATTTCCCATAAAAGCAACCGAAATCTCAGTGAATTTGAATCGTGAGTCAAAATGGCTTATTTTTTAGAACTACACTTTGTTTTATTTTTTATGACTTGTAAAAATGTAGAGAATTTCTTATTCAGACAAGATGCCACAAATAAAAACAATTCAAGGTTGAGCATATTTTTTAATGAATAAAGTATTTCCACCAAGACTCTAATAGTTCAGGAAAAAAACCTACTCTTTTTATTCCTGAAGTAGAAAAAGACAGCATGATAAGATCTAAATATGATCCATTTATTTCAATTCATTTCTTGAGAGTGAAAATTTCATTGTTCCGTTCAAAAAAAGGAGAAAGAACTTGCTTAGAACAAGTTCTAAGTTCAACTTACTATCTAAAACGCCAACAAAAAAACTCCTTGTGAATAAATCTTGGAGTTTTGGCAACAAATCTTTTTGAACAATTTTTTGACTTTTTTCGCGAACAAAAATTTCAGAAAATTTTTTTGTCGTTTATAAAAAAAGAATAGACCAAATAAAGAATTTGTAGATCTCGATGAGATTTCTCAGGAAACATGAGAAAGAGAGAGAATTTTATATTTTTTTTGAAAATCCGCTCGAATTTCAAGATCTGAAATTTCAATTAAAGATACAAAAAGGAATTTTAGAATCAAAGCAAATAAAACTTTATTTTGGGATGTTTATTGAAGACGACTATATTGAAGAAATGATGCAAAAGAGAGAAGGCCAAGAGCCTTCTGGTCTTAACAAATACTCTAAAAGACCCAAACTCAAAATAAACAAACTCAGCGATGAAAGAAGATCCGTTGCTCTTCAAGTAAAAAGATAATAAATGAACTGTGACTTTAATTTTCCAAGCTTGAAATCGAAATCAACGATAAATTGGTCATTCGTGAGAGATTCGATTGGCCCTTAGATTACATAAACATAAGCCCTGCACTTTTTGCTGATAGATTGTGCACTCAACTCGGACTTCCAGAAGGCAATATTGAGAATATTAGAAAACAGATTTTAGCTCAAGTACGGATCTGACGGATTTAGTGTTAAAAAAATGGTATAGGTGATTGATCATATTGAAAAGAGCACAAATCCTTTACAAAAGAGCAAGACAATGAAATCAGAGCCTGCTATTGAAGCGGAAACTGAAGCTCAGAATTTTGATTTTATGGGTGAAAGAAGAGATGAAGAAGAAATAGGAACTAAACAAACTGAAAGACAAAGAACTCTTGAAGAAATGAGAAAGAAAGGAAGTGTTGTCGGAAAGTTTACTGCTGATGGAAAAAAGGTGAGCATTATTTGATGAGATGGGAATATTAATTTTGAAAAAGGAGTGTCGGTATTGCCAAACAGCCCAAATTGTGGTCTCTGAATACTGCAAGAATTGCAAACTTCCCTTTAAACTTACGTAAGAGATGAATGAAATTGAAAATGGAGTTATAATTTTAAAAGAGATGGAGTGAATATGGAGGTGGAAAGAGAGGCACTTACCTTGAAATTTTTGGCAGAATTAATCAAGAATATCGATGTCGTTGCTGATGCAGAATTGGAGAAAATTGTAAGAGTCTTGAGAATATGAAAATTCACAATTCATAGTTAACCCCTGAAGACTTCAAGTCGATATACTATTTGAGAAATGTTTTGACCTACAAATTTTTGGAGCTTCCAGAAGTGAAAGAGGATAATATTGGAAAAGAGCTTGTGAATGCAATTAACGCTGTCTATAAAGAAGTTTTGAGCAATGTTGAAGGCATTGATAATAAAGAAATTGTACTTCTTGTTGGAAATTATGTGAATAAAATAATGAATAGGCATCTGAAACTAAATCAGAAGCTGAAGAAGAAAAAGAAAATGGTTCTGGTGCTGAAGATGCTGATAGTCCCAGGTAAATATTAACTCGGAGAATATCATTGAATAATGCTTGTCATAGTAAATTGGTTCAAAAGGTAATTAGAAAGAGAGGTAGACCACCAAAAAAGAATCCTGCACCTAAGAAGTTTATGTTAAAGAAACCTGTGGTGAAATCATAAAGTTTTTGAGTTGATTAAGAAAAATTTCTGTTTTGCTTATTTGGTTGTATGTCTTGATAACATCACATAAAACAGTGTATTTTTCAAATGAGTTATATATGAAATGAAAGGAAAATTGATGGGTTCCTTCTCTTTTTTATTTTTGGGTTGAAAAAAGTACAATGAATATGTTGATTTTTATGAAGATAAAAAATGAATAAATAAAAAGGTGACTTTAACCGTAAAGCACCTCAAATTATATAGATAGAATTAATTATGCTTGAGCGACACTAGCCGCATGAGATTTCTTTTTCAATTCTGTTTCGTAGTCTTTGAGTTGCCTTAAGAATCCTCCATTTGGATTTGCGAGTTGTCTTTTATCTTTAACGATTTTATACGCTTCATCAAATCCCATTTTATTCAAGCTCATGATATAACTAATAACAATCGTGGCACTTCTTGAGACTCCAGCCATACAATGCACAAGAACATTTTTACCAGCAGATCTATTTTGATGAATAAAATTGAAACACTCTTCAAAGCTCTTTTTGAGATTGACGATTGGAGAATCATCAACAGGTATTGTCATAGTTTGTATTTCTAGGTGTTTTGGAAGCAAGAGGCGCGTTTTGGCGATGGTTAGGATGCAGGAGATGTTATTCTGCTTTAGATAAAGAGCACTCTCAGCTGCAATGATATCTCCTAGATATAAGGCTCCAAGGTTATCTGTTTGTTCGAGGATGATATGGCTGTTTTTGAATCTTTCCACGACCTCTTGATCGTCTTGCTGATAAAACTGAGCTATACTGTTCATAATGGAATTTGAGTACGATTGTTCTGTTAATTTTAATTTATTCAAAAAAATTGTTTATAATTGGTGATTGTGATAGTGATACAGAGGGAG
>Ga0182738_1004098_pt1 | contig 16293 bp, 17 predicted proteins | sample eDN5th30CBELigMG_FD_128876 | JGI IMG/M metagenome (GOLD analysis project Ga0182738, IMG submission 128876) | Enriched Miracle-Growth compost microbial communities from Emeryville, California, USA - eDNA 5th pass 30_C BE-Lig MG (version 2)... ... | reverse complement strand
AGGCCTCGGGCCAACAATACCAGCAACAACAACAAAGAGGAGGTTTCGGTGGTGGTAGAATGATTGAAGAGACCCCAAGTCCTCAATATGATCCTAGAAACTATAATCAACCTGAGGAGAGCAAGTCTGCCTATCAACAACAACAGCAGCAAAGCGTCGTCAACACTGCTGAAATCACTCTTGAAATCAAAGCACTTGACTCTTCAATCGCCCAGCTCGAAAATGAGCTTCAAGAAAACTTTACTTTATCCACAGGACAAATTATGAAGAAAAAGAAAGAAATCAACTCTTTACGCTCTCGTAAAAATATTCTCTTACAACAATTAAGTACGAGATGAGGTCAATGAAGAGTAAATGTTTCTGATTTAATTGTTGGGATTGTAAGAAAGTTTGTTGAATAAATAAAACAAATAAATCTCAATCTGAATCTGCTGTTGTTTGTTTATATTTCATTTCACCCATTTGATCTTTCAAAAAAAAAAACACTTTGATCTGAATTAGGTTCCTGAATCAATAAATAAAAGCTTTCCAATCAATAGAAAAGAGTCAACAGATTGAAAAAAAATTCACTTCATCCTCATAAAAATTCCATTAAGTAAAATGGAAAACAACTGAAAACAGTTCTCCCATCACTGAATAAAGAAGAGTTTATTAGAATTCAATTTCTCCTCTTATACAATAAAGTCTTTTAATTTAAAAATGAAAGTAAATTGAATATTTGGTTTTGAAAGAAAAAAAAGAATTAGTTTTATGAAAAGCTTACCAAGAATTTTATTATTTCATCTTCAAAAAAAGTTTGGTTGATTTGAAATAAGAAAGGGGTGGAGTCTAAGCTGTGATAAATTGCAAAATAAGGAAATGAAATTATCAGATATTGAGTTTTTTAAATTGACCGAAAAATTGAAAAATGCGAAAATCTCAAATAAATCAAGAAATCAACGAAATAAACTTGAGCAAAATTTATCGATTTTTCAACTTTGCTTAAGTGAATTTACTTCAAAAATATAAGAATTATTCTTATATTGAAAAGGAAAATTATGTGAAATGGTCTCACGAGAATTGAAGTCAAAAAAATCTTTTGGAGTTTGTTTGAAATTTTTTTCTCTAAAAAGTCGAATTTTTTTTTTTGCAGATTGACAGGAGTTTGTTTCAATCACGAGACCTGAAATCAATCATCATATTCACAATCTTCTCTGGCGATTTTGAAATTTGAAAGTTTCCTTTCATTCATTTTTCTTTTTGAGAAAATTTTTTGAAAAGCTTTTCAGCTTATTTTTTTTGTATTGGAGATATGTAAAAATTAGGTATTAAAGTGTCAAAATAGACAAGATTTCTATATTTATTTTATCAAGAAGGGATAAAATAATGGCTTGTCAAGTACTTCTCTTCAGCTTTATTTAATAGAACTGGCGTCTAATCTTTGTTTTTCAGTTTCTGGAGTTTCTTCAGTTTGGATCACTTTGTAACAAGTGGGGGTAGTTGAATTTTCAGTAATATACAAGACATTTGGCTTATATCTATTATTTTAAATGAGAATATTCATTTGATAAGGAATTAATCACCTTGAGAAGGTCAGACCAGTAATTTCAGGAGCATTTGGAACTTGAATTTCTCCGACTTGTTGACCATAAGAATTCAAAATGCTGATCAATCCATCTTTTGAGTTGGAGGAAAATTCATATCTGGCAACGTAGATATTCTCATCAACAGTGGAAACTGCGACTGCTGTAGGTCCAAATCGACCAGAGAATTGGTGGAAAACACTAAATTGTTGTTGAGGTGGGAGTTGATCAAATTACCTGAAATGATAGATTTCTTGAGAGTTGATGGAGAATCTCAAAATTCTATTTGAGCAAGTCTCGCAGACGTATCTATTCACAAATGAGTGATCAATTGGAAGAAGACCAGATTTACATATTCTTCTCATCCAACGATAAAGCCAAACCTGTTGGGTAAGCCAAGCAGTTCAAAGCAAGAGGCTTGATAATCATTGCTTCTAAATCAATGAGGAAAAGACTTCCCTAATTTCAGATGTCAATAAATGCTGAATTCCCTTGATTACCTTGGGATTTTCAAGAGAAGTTTCACCAAAAGGACCAGAATCTGTGAAAAACAAATGATCTAACCAATGTTTAATGAGTTGGTTTTGGTTGAAAATACTTGAGTTTCCAGCAACTGCCAATGAATTTGGGCCTAATAATGACACTCCTTCGAAATCCTTGACCAAAGAAGTGATTTCAACATTTTTATCTTCACTGAATTTATTCAATATTCCCTGGTTTGCAAGATCGGCCAAGAAAATAGTTTTTCCTGTTTGAAGAGTCAGATTGCAAGTATATCATTCTATTCTCACCTGCTTTATCAATAGTAATACCACTCAATTGTCCAGAGATTGTGAAATCAATCTAGTATGAATTAGTGATTTGGAAAACTGTTGGGAAGGGTACAGCAACATGGCCATCTTTGACTTTCATAACTTCACCATTTTGTGTGACAAGGTACAAATATCCATCGACGTCTTCAAATGGACTGCTGAGATTGCTTGGAGCATCACAGACTTTTTCAATTTTAATATTGGGATTCATGTTTTTTAAATTATAAGATTATTTCAGTTTCGAAACAGGAAAAATACTTTTTAAATCTCATCATTCACATTGAGAAGATTTAAGAATAACAAACATTTGAATAAAAAAAGACATTACAACGGAAAGATGTATCGGAATGACCTTCTTAAAACATAATTTTTCAAACTTGAATTAACCCTTGAAAATGATATATCGAGGGCAGTATCTTCAATCAATGTCAAAACTTGCTTTTTTCGAACCAATGGCGATATTTTTTTTTTTACAAGAGTGAAATAAAGGAGATCAGTAATTATGACTGTTAGTTAACCAAGCTCAAGTAAGAGTATCTATCTAGCTCATCAGAATAAGATCAATGTATATCCAAACTAAAATTTTTAATTATTGTACTTTTATTGATTCATTAAAAGGCAATAATGCTGAGATTTCTCTTTCCCAGCAGATTCTCAATCAGTCCAAAGCTAACATTAATGTAAATCATCGATATTTGGCTTTTTCTTACAAATCTAGGGGCCTTGTGAACAAAAACAAACATTTTTTTTCCAAGAACAAACCTGGAGCAGAGCTGAAATATTTGGATAAAAATCATAAATACTTTAAAGATTTTAGAACTGAGTACCTGATTGATGACACTCAGATCTTTCGCTTTTTCCGGAATCCTTCATTCTTCCATTACATGAATGACAACTTCCGCATCCTTCCTTTCCTCTTTGACCCAAAGAAAATCGTGAAGGTTTGAATATTTGTTCTAGAGAAAACTAATTTTTGCACAAGTTCCGCCAAAGCTTCAACGACAATTTGAGATTTCAGATGCACTTGAAAGAATGGTTCAGTTTTTCGCAAGATGATGTAATTTTCGATTTTGGTTGTAACAAAGCATTTAGAGAATAAGATTATCGCAAGAATTCCCCGCTAGTCAAACTGTTAGTCACAAAAGAATTTCAGTTTTAAAACCCTTTATTGAACTCTATCTGGATTTCTTACAAGAAACATATCCCAAAGAACTCGAAATATCAATTTCTCTTTCCACAAAAACCGTACATATCAAAGTATTGAGAAGCTCAGACATCATCATATTTAGGATTTGAGAATGCCCCATGAGTGGTATCCTCATGCCAGAAAGATGAAAAGAAAGATTATTTATCATCATGGCCCAACAAATGCTGGAAAAACATTCTCTGCATTAGAAGACTTGGAGAAATCAAATAAAGGCATATATTGTGCTCCTTTGAGGTTATTGGCATGGGAGATTCATGAAAGACTTGAAGCCAAGAATGTATTATGTGATTTGATAACAGGTCAAGAAAAGATCCTGCGAGAGAATTCTGATCATGTTTCTTGTACGATTGAAACTTCGAATTTAGGCGACGTGTATGATGTTGCTGTTATTGATGAGATTCAAATGATTGGAAATGAGGAAAGAGGTGCGGCCTGGACCAATTCTTTGCTTGGTCTCCAAGCGTCTACCATTCACTTGTGTGGAGAGGGACGAGCTCTTTCACTTGTTTCAAAACTTTGTGAAACGACGGGAGATTACCTCGAGGAAAGAAAGTATGAGAGATATAGCAGAGTGTTTATTGAAGACGAACCCTTTAAACTTCAAGATCTGCAAGAAGGAGATTGTATCATTACTTTCTCCACAAGGAATGTCCATAAAATGAAAAACGTACTCGCGAAAATATGCTTTTTTTCACTAACTTTCAAATTTTAGTTGATTAATGCTGAATATAACGAATTATCAAACTCATGTGCTGTCATTTATGGTAAATTACCACCAGAAATCAGAAGGGAGCAAGCTAGAAAATTCAATGACAAGGACTTGAATTTCAAGTATTTGATTGCTACCAACGCAATTGGAATGGGAGTGAATCTCAAGATTAGAAGAATAATTTTCCAAACATTGACAAGAATGGGTTCGGAGGGAGAACTCGTCAGAATTGATGACAATGAAATCCGACAAATCGCTGGAAGAGCAGGTCGATATACTGAAAATGGATATGTTGCCTGTATGAAACCAGCTGATCTCAAGGTTGTCAAGAAAGCCCTCAAAAATGTGAACTCCAAAGTCAGAAAAGACACAACCGTTCATGGAGTTGTTGAGATCAACACGATTACTCAGTTAAAGACTGAGGAGAATGGAGAAGAGTTGATTGAAATCGAGGAGAAAGAAGAGGAGTTTGTGTTTGTTGAAGAGGAGGAAGAAACCGAGGATGATTTGGATGAAGATGAGTTGATTGCTCGCAGTTTTTCTGTGGAAGAGAGAGACATTGAAAAAGCTGCTATTTTCCCGCAATTCCAGCAAATTGAAGCTTTTTCAAAGGAATTGGAGCTATTTGAGAACTCAAAATCGACACTCTCAGACATTTTTAGAAAGTTTGTTTCCATTGCCCAAATTGAAGGAAACTACTTTATTCAAAGATTCGACAATTTCTGTTATATTGCAGATATGATTGAAAAGGTCCAACTGACAAGAAAAGATCAATACATTTTCAGCAGTGCTCCTTTGAATCTCAACGAGAAATGGAAAAAAGCCAGAAAAACTCTCAAAGATTTTGCAGAACAATTTGGGTAAATATTGACTTAAGTCTTCTCACCATCTAATAACTTTTCAGAAAATACAATCAAGTGAGATTACCTGATAATTTCGATTCAGGCGCGCCGCTCTTTAGAAAAAAGGTCCATGATCTCCAAGATCTTGATACTCTTGAAGAAATGCATCACAGTAATTTTGAAGTCATGAAATATTTTAATTTTCTTCTAGTTTTGGATCTTTACATCTGGTTGGGTCAAAAATACCCTCAGGCTTTCACTGAAATCGAAAGAGCAAGACTTGTTAAAAAAGATGTTTGTGATTTAATTGATGTTCTCCTCGAAAAAGTTCAATTCAAATCATACCATTAAGTTTTGAAAAATAATTTCATTGTATAAATAAAAAGAATTCATTGTAAAAGTATCATCATCTCTCTTGAAATAAAAAATTTTGGATCTGATCTATATTTTTAAAATTATCTTTTTTGGGAAATAAAGATTTTATTTAACTTGAAATGAAGCAAAATTCTGCAGAAGGTCTTGCAAATAAAATCGACATTGGTTTCAAATCAATCCACCAGCAGGTTCAGGAGGAGAATGAAAAAAAGCAACAAGCCCTTTCTCAAGGTTCAAGAAAATCTCTTTTTCCCAACCTTGAAATTGACGAGAAATTGTTGAATTTGTTGAGTATAGATAGTTACTTTTTGCAAATGCCTAACCGATTCTTTCACAGTGCCAAATGAAAGCTTTAATGAAGGTGATTTTGATTATTTTCAGCATTTTGGAACAAGAAGATTTGAACCCAGCCAGGCCCCTCATGATCCAACAAAAGAAGATATTAAAAAATATCAAGTAATTGAGGGTTTTTCCATTTAAATTTCTCAATCATGAATGATAGGATTTGAGAACAAAAGTTGTTAAAACAGAAGATGACAAAGAACCTCAAGTTTTTGTTGCAAAAGAATCAACTAAAGCTCCCAAAAAAGTAATGAGTTCATCAAATCATCATTTCTCAACAATTTCTAGAATGTCCATATTTATGTCAAGCCAGTGAATAAAGAACAAAAAGAAGTGGCTCCAGCGAAAGCTGAAAAATCAGAAAAACCTGTTGCTGTAGAGCAGAAAAATAAAAATGTTTGTTTAGTGAGTTATTCAAGTGAAGATGAAGAAGCTGATGAAACCCCTATTAAAAAAATAAAGCAAACTTGATTGTATTTTGATTTTGCGCACGACTCTGTGTATCATAATTCGATTTGTAATGTATGTTTACTTTCCAAGTGTAAAAATTTTTATTGGAAATCATCAGTTTTTATTTCAATGATCAGAGACATATCCTTTGACATAAAATGAATTTATCAATAAAGTAATTTACAAACAAAGGATTAATCGTCATCATCTGATGAATCACTGGGAGTATAGCTTCGTTTTTTATGGTGCTTTTTCTTGCTCTTTCTGTCGGATTTATTCTTCTTCTTTTTACTATGCTTTCTGTCCTTTTTCTTTTTTCTGCTTCGTTCAGCACTTTCACTTCGGCTGGAAACTGAGCCTTGTCTTCCACGAGCAAGACTCTCTTTAGTTTCACCTTCTTCTCTTTCTTCCTTATCTTCTTTGGGAGCTTCTGGAGCTTGTTTCTCTTCTTGGATTTTGGTTTCCGCAGCGGCAGCAAGAGGTTGCTGAGGTTCAACAGTTTTTGGTGCAAGATCAGCCTCTGCAAAGACCTTTTTCTCAGGTCTCTTTTCTCCATCGCTATACTCTTCACTTCCTGCTGAGTGGTCTATTTTATGCGTTTTTCTAGTAGAGGGAAAATTCAACAAACTTGTCCTTAAAAATGAATCAAACCTGTCTTTTCTTGAAGTTCTTTTATGGTCTGCTGGGGTGGCAGATCTGGAGCGACTTCTGGACTCATCACTTTCTCCTTCGTTATCTGAACTGTCGTAGTTCTTCTTTTTATTCTTTCTTCTTTTTTTGCTTCTTTTCTTTTTATGTCTTTCTCCATCGTGATCATCACTAATTTGGCCTTCATCATCTTGAGTTTTTAAATCCTGGAGATAAGAAACAAAAGCAGAAGCTTTCTCTTCTTGTGTCAATCCAGCGAATTGCTCATTTTCATTAATGACTTTTTCAAAAGATTTGAAGTCTGAATCTGGCTTTATGTCTGGCAATGTTTTGAGGAATCTCACATACCTCTTTAATGCCTTCTTATGCTTCTTCAAACTTTCCTTTTCTTTTGCTTTTGCTTTGTCAATAAAATAGTTGTAGAAATATTCTTTAGTTTTATTATCAAGCTTGTCATAATCCTCTTGACCTCTCAATAAAGCGTCGAAACTTTCAAATGATGTTTCTGCTGTGGGTTTTATTGACTTATCCTTGATTAATTTTTTGAAATCGTCCTTTATTCTCTTGTGATTCTCCTTGAGAATTTCAACTTGATCTTCGAATAATTCTCTTGGTGTTGAACCATTTTGTCCGAGCATATTGAATAATCTTTTGTCATCTTTAATTTGTTCGACGAAATGTCTCCATTTTGTCTTATATGTCAGGGAACCTCTTTCGATATTCTCTTTCAATAATTCTCTAAAAGCTTCTCTATTTTTTCTCTCATTCATTCTTCTGTTTCTTCTTTTCGTCTCATGTTCATTTTTGTCAAGTTCAATTACCCATCTTGAAAATACCCTTTAAAGTGAAAATTTAGAATATTCTCTCTCAAAAACAGGAATTACTGGAGTTTATCGTAATCTGGGAGTTCTTGCCAGATTTTATTGTCTTTATATTTCTCAGATACTTCATGCCATTTAGAAAGAGATGTGATTTCAGGATCTTTCGCCAACATTTTTCTCAGCTCTTCTCTCTCATCTTTTATTTTTTGGTTGGTTTCTTCTTTTTCCTTTTCGAATAAATCATCAAGATAATCTTGGAAAATTTGCTCTCTTTCTCTGTCTTCGAGAGCTTTCCAACGGTAGTCATTCACAAACAAATGGAAAACTTTGTAAAATTTGGAATCTGAGTCAAGCACTTTCTTTTCTTCCAACATTGTTCTGAAATTCTCCCTTGCCTATCAAAAATTTCACAAAACTATTCCATTTATTCGAGACAGACCTTTTGCATTCTTTGTTTTTGTTCTTGTCTCTCTTGGACTTTAGTTTGATTGATCCATTCTTTGAATAATCTTCTTTGTTCTCCAATACCCTTAATGGCTTTCAATCTTTCATCATTTTTGATCAACTGCAATGCTTGCTCCCATTTCATTGTTGGCGCGCATCTATCTCTCAACAAATCCATAAAGACTTTGACAGACTCTTCGTGTGATAATTCGTCATAATTTTTGGGGTCTTCAACTTCTTTGGCATTCGGGATGCTTGAGGTCTGCGGAAGATGAGTTAGTAACAAATTCAGAAATAAAAACAAAACTTACAATAGAAACGCTGATTTTGGGGCCAGTGCCTTTTTGAGCATCAGCTAACTTTGCGAGTTCTGCCTATTTAATTTTTTATACCTTGTTTCAATTTCCAATAATTACCTGTTGTTCTTTGATTGCTTTGAGTTCAGGAGGCATTTTCCAAACAGACTGCTTAAATTTTGCATTGTAGTAAAATGTCTTTCCGTCTGAGGTTGTGTGTTCTTGCCAATCTGTCGAATTGAGTCTTTCTTCTGGAGTTTTCAAAACTTCAGGCTTTTCCCATTGAGACTTTTTCGTCTATAAAATTGATTCGTTTAGGTTTGTGAGTGTTGTTTTTCAAATACTTTTGTGTTAAAGTAAAAGAGCAGCCCATTCGCATGAGTCTTGATTTTCCAATCGTTTTTATCTCCTTCCGGGTTTGGATTAGATCCTATAGTTGTTGGAACCTTCGACATCTACAATATTCCCAAACTAATTTTATTTAAATATATCTTTTGTGAGAGCGAAATTTTGATTTCAATAAGATCAAGAAGAGAAAAAGGGGTTGATTGATTCTTGAAGTGAGAAGAGCATTTGTTTTTATCAGACCCTGGAACAATTGAAATCTCTCTCTCTCTCTGAGCGACCTTGAGAATCATGAGTTTTGACTCGAAATACTCTTGAACGGACAAAAAACACTAGATTTATTTGATTTACCAGAATTTTAGATTTTTTCTCAGGTATTTTTAAATGAATAAGAGAGGGGATTTTATACTTTGCTAAATCAAAATTTTATTTTGATGTGAAACCAAAAGTTTCTTTTGGCAAATTAGCTTGAGTTGATGTTCGAAGGCTGACTGACAAGGATGAGTTCTATCAATTTGATGATTTGTCCTTGAATGACAGGAAAGGCCGAGTCTGATCAGCTAACTTTGTGATTCTTCTTCATTTTCAACCGAATGAAAGAAAACTTTTTCTCATGATTTGAAATAGAAAGAACAAGAGGAGATTTTGAAGAAGCGATGATTGCTCATAATTTATTTGAAAATTTATTAGATGGAACAGCACAAAAAATACTCAAATGATCGATCTTATGAATTAATTATTTCTATTGAAGTATGATTATAGAACATTTTTTCCTAAAATAGATAGATAGAGAGAGATAAATAAAACATTTATAAACTGTGAATGTTTAAAAAAATAAACCGTGGTTCACGTTGGTTTAGAAAAGTTGTTTACTATAAGTTTCCTTATAAAACTGCCTGTTGTTGGAAGGAGCGGGTTCGTATTTGAGTTCGCCATTTTGATAGCTGTAAAAATTGCTTTCCACTTTGGGAGGTTCATAGAATCTTTTACTTTCAAGATTTTGGCTTGGTCTTGAAGTAGTGCTGGATTGTTCAAATTTTGGATTAAATTTTGAGCTTTGAAGATTGAGTGATTGATGAATGAGAGGATTTTGTCCAGAGAATTTGGGAGAATAGAATCTGAAAGGAGACTCTCCGAGCCCGTATTTGTCTGTCAGATTGCTGTTTCTGACAGAAAGTTGGTTGTATGGATCTTGATTAATGTTTTTAATTGAAGAGGTGTAACTCGGGGTAGTCGGGAATTCAAAGGTTTTGATTTCTGGTTTTGCACTCGCGCGAACACTTGTTGGCTGCTCTTGATAATTTGAATATCTTTGGTTTTCAACCTCCTTTTCATATTTCCTGGGAGCGAAAATTGAGGTTGCGTGTGAGTTTCGCTTGATCTCTGGGTTGTTGCTTTCCAAAGACACATTCTTAGTATTATTGGATTCTATTCTCAAAGCCCTGCTTTTTGAAATCAGGTCTCTCTTTTTGAGGTTCTCAGAAGCAAACTGTGCGCTCTTAGCATCCAAATAATTGTTATTTTGAAGAGCTGAGACTCTGGGAGTTTCATTTATATGGTGAGAACTTCTGACTGTTGTGGCTGTCTCGCGGTGTTCATTTATTTTTGCCAAAGGAGCACTGGTGATGGAAATTTGGGGTCTTTGATAGTTTTGTTGATAAGTACTCCTCACACTCGTTGTGGCTGTTGTTTGGGGTCTCTGGTAAGTACTCCTGACACTTGGGACTTGATGATCTGGTTGTGGCTCAGATAAAACTTGATGAGCTTGAAGGTCAATTTTAGAAGGAGTAGTGTATTTGCTTTCAAAGACAGGAGGAGGATAGTTTTTGGGAGAGGCTAAACTTGAAGTAATTACAACGTTCTTGACAGCTGATGAGGGAACTGAAGAGAAAATGCTTCTTGGACTTTTTGGAAGAATGCTCTTTGGAGAATAAAATTGTTCTTCTTGGATTTGTGGCGCTGTGGTACTTGGATTTGTTGAAGAAAGATTGGTAATGATTTGAGGTGGTGAATTTGCAGGTTTTTTTGCGCTCATTGAAATGGGAGTTGCCATTGTAACAGGAGACCTCTGAGACACAGTGAAAGGTCTATAGTTGAACTTTAAATGGGAGTCACCACCCACAACAACTTCTTGTTCTGGCTCTTCAGTCTGTTTCCAAGAAAAGAGAAAACTTGAAAACTCCGAGGGACTGATTCTTGTCGTTTGATTCGAGCCGAGTTTCCTAGCGAGATAATTATAGTCAGACTGCCCAAACTGGAAATTCAGACTCTCCATAAAATCTTTGATCCTGCAAAATTTTAATAAAAATTGGTGGGAGAGAATTTACTTTTTGTAACAGAAATATCCTGTTGTATTGTCGCACAATGAATAAATAATTTTAGTAAAATCTGCAGGCTGGCAGTTTTCAGGCAGAGTGTTTTTGATCTGTTTGATTTGTTCGTGTAAGAGTGTATAAACCCCAGCCGCAGCTTTCTCAACCTGTTTTCTGGTACAATCGTCGTGAGGGCGGGTTCCTCCTACTGAACGATCATTACTTCGACTCATGCAACTCTTTTTGAGCTCAAGATCTGAATTGGGCAGGAGTTGGTTAATAAAACTTTGAATAGTGATTAGACTCGAGATTCATATTCTCATTTACTTGTGATAAGAGATTTTTTGAACGTTATCTTTACTCTTGGTGAAGAAAGTTTCAACTATGGCTGTATCTTGGAGGTTAAAGCCATTTGCACTAAAGAGAGATTATTCAAAAAAGTTTATGCAAATTCTCAAACCTTAGAAACAGACCAAGGTCTTGTGGGACGATGAAACCGTGTCCAGATCGATCGATACTCCTGTAGAGAGAATAGAGATTGAAATTGGGATCTTGAGCGAGTCTGATCCTGGCGTTTTCAGTCTGAAAAAAGAAAAATAAGTTTCAACTTTCATCTTATTCAAGTTTACTTCAACATCGTATTTGACAATGATGTCAATAGTCTTGGCAAGGATATGCTCTAAGGACATTAAGCGAGAAAGTTTTGCTTTTAAATTTTAATATAAACTGATTTTAACACAACATTAATAGACATGATAAATCGCTTTATTAAAATATATAACGTCAATAAACTAAAAATACTGAGAGAAAAACGAAAAGATATATAATGAATCATGAGTATCCAAATAATTTATATGAATTAGTTGAGGGAGGTCACTTCGAGGTAATGATTGCATTTATCCTCCAAAAGAGCCACGATCCTGTCTTCAAACTCCGAATAGTTCACTGCTTTTTCTTGGAAAATAGGAATTTGATACAATTCATCATTAAAATGCTGTAATTCTTCTTTTACTCTAAGGAAATGGGTTATTCAAGGTTATTACATCAATCAGTCAGTACCTTTTGGCGGCAATTCTATTTTCGACATTGATATTTTCATATACAGGGAGCATTTGGATTTTTAGATCTTCAAGGATACCCTGAGCGATAGTGACAAGCTGTTCTTTGAGGAGGAAAGCTTGAATTTGCTTGTACATTTGCTTGGTGTTTGTGAGAATATTTGTAGTGGACTTGGTTGGAGTGGTAATTTTTTCCTGAACATTGCCCCAATTGAGTTTCTTCAATTCATTGGATTGTTCCGTCAATCTTTTATTGGAAAGTTGTGAAAAAAATAAATCTCAATATAATCATTTACTTGGACTTCAAGATGCTTCTGACTTTGGCTCCAATTTCGTTAATGTGGTTATTCAGATCGTGCTTGACTTTGGCCACTTCCAAATTGAGCCAGTCTTGATTCAGCTTCAAGTCGAGTTGCAAAAGAGTTTGATGAAGAGGATCAATCAAGTCTGCAAGCAAGCACAGGGAAATGGAAGAAAGACCTATTATTTTTAAAAGTGAGTGAGTGGCAAAAAAAAAAAAATTACCAAGAACCTTGGCAGTAATTCTGGGGATTTTGCCGAAACTAATAGCTCCAGCCTCCAAAACGAGCTGTAGGCTGTATGAGTTGTATGACTTGACCATTTCGAAAAGTTTTGAGATGGCATCAAGCCCGATGTATTTGAATTGAGAGGCAATTTCAACATAATCATTAATGTTTTGGAGCAATAAAATAAATGAAGATGTTATTTGATATTTATTTCCTTTCATATGAACTTCATTATTTTGAATTGCAACTTCTGAGGGTGCTGTAGCGTCTTTTGTTAAATTTTGTTCTTGAGGATTTCCTTCATCATCTGATTTGACTTGAGATGGCTCGTTTGCCCCATCTTGAAGCTTTTTACCAAAGAAGACTGAAAATGAAGAAATCAAGTCCGCAGAAATTTCAGCACGCTGCCAATTTTCTTGTTCTAAACTTGCTTTCAAAACATCCAATTGCCTCTTGTGATATTGGTTTATAAAATCTAGGAGAATCATTTAGTTTAATATCAGAAAAAACCCAGTACCTCGTTGTAATTGGATAAAGAGATTTTGAGTTGGACTAATTGTGATTTTATCACTCAACCCAGAAACCAGTCGAATTAGAGGCTTTCTGATGCTTTCTTTGTCAGAAACAACCCAAGAGTTCAATTTCTCGTTCAATTGGAGGTCATTCTGGAAGTAGTTGGTGATGTACTCGAAAACTTTGACCATTTGAGCAAACTGTTGCAGGGAGATATTCTCATTATTGCGGAGAGCGACGATCTCTGCGAGACGATCATGAAAATATTTGAATATCATGGCGAGTGTCAGGTAAAATTCTTGAACTGTCTCGTTCAAGTCCTTCATTGATTTGGTATCGAGAGTCTGCAAGTAAGAATATCCTCCTGCGTTCTGGCTGCCCTTTTCAACAAAATTGCGGTTATAAAAATCGACCAAAGCTGACAAAATTTTGGAATTCAGATTGAAATGCATTGTTAAAAATCTCTGGAATGTCTCAAAATAAAACACAATCATTTTGAGGTAGAGATCAAATGGCATATTCTTTTGGCTTGTTTTTGAACTCTCTATGCACTCATTGATGTCAGTAATGAACTTTTTGTGGAATTTCTTCATCAACTCCAATAATTTTCCTTTATACACTGTCAATGGGAAATCCTTGATTTTGATGTATTCCAAGATGATCTTGATGATATTCTTTTCAACGTCTGTGCTGGACGAGAATTTTTCAGGATTCCATGATAAATGAACATTATTTTCTTTAGAAGAAGAAGCTGGGGAATCACCTAAAATATTCAATAATTTCTGGTCAATCCAGGAAGATGTTTCTTGTTCTTTGTCTTTATGGTATGAAAGCAAAGGAGACAGATAGTTGACGCATCTGGTTTCAAATTCTGATGTGAGAAGTTTTTCAAGTGTATTTCTTGCTTCATTGAAATTTACATTAAAATTCCTTGAAAACATTGTAAAATATCAAGATTATTATTCAATTTATACTTTAAGGCTTTAATGGATTTGAGTTTGGTCTTGTAAGTCTCTTCTGAGGTTCTTACAAGCTTCACTGCAGAGTCAAAATTGTTTTTCTGGATCAAGTGGACCAAAGTTGGCAATGTCTTTTTCACAACGTTGATCAAATCAATCTAAACAAAATAAGAATCTGAACTACCATAATGTCTCACCAAGGCGAGGGTCTTTTCGATATTGATTTTTCTTCTTTTGAGAGTCAAGACACCTTGCACTTTTGAAGACAATTTTTTGCGGAGCTCGTTATTGAAATTCTTAAAGAATCTTATGCTATAGACAGAGTTGTGAATTTGGGATTCCAGTTTGTTGAGTTTCAACAGGATATCCAGGAATTCTTCGAATCTGTGAGTGATTTGGTGATAAAGGCTTTCATCGACCAAGTCCAAACTCTCAGAAAGCTATGATGTAAAGTTATTATTCGAGATTTTGCTTTTTAAAAGTACTTCTTCTTGCGCTTTGAAAATCACAGATTTGTCTTTGGCGAGATATTGAAAATTGAACATGAAATCTTCGTCAAAATACTGGCTAGGGACTGTTTCATAGCATCTGATTAAGTTTGCGGCATTATTCACTTGTTCTCTTTGCTTTTGTCTCGCTCTCATGGCGTTATTCTTTTTGTATACTTCATAGACCTGGAAGGTTATTTTTAGAAATGTAGAATTTGCCTACTTTTCTTAGCCGTGCAATGTACAAATCAAAATCCTGCTGCTGGACCGACTTTAAAAGCTTGGGGCTGACAACAGGTTTTTTATTGGGCTGGAGCATTTCACCGACTTGATCAATGACTTGTTCCTGAACAATCTCATAAAGATCATCGATGATTCCTCCCTATTCCAATTACATTTCAAACAAACGGGAAACAAAACTCTTTTGGGGTTGTTGAAAACTGAAGTAATATTTAGTCTGGATTTTCTAGGGAAATCAGGCTCAGTTTCACACTTGTCAGATTTATAGTGTCTCCTTTCGCTCAAGTTGCTCAAGCTGCTCAGACTTGAATTTGAATTGGGCTGCACGCTGCGAAAACTATCATTGGGGCTCGCGTCCTCTGTAATGAAATCAATCATGCTCTGCGTCATATCTAATGCTGAATTTGGAGTCCTTGGCTCCTGAGGTCTTGAAAAAAATTTCCGAAAAACAAAAGACATTCGTGTTAGATTTATTCCGGTAATAAGAATTTACTATTAATTGTTAAACATCAGACGAAATTTTAAATTTCCATTCTCTATCCGATTCATTCCTTCAGGATAGTCAAGATCTGAGGTTTCTCATCGAACTATTTTAGCAAAGAACTCTGATGAGATCATGAGGCACCTTGAAAGATGAAAAAAAAAGAATCTTTATGTAATTTTGATGCTTTTTGTCAACTTGAGTTTTTCAACGACTTTATTTAAATCAATATCGCAGACAGTCAGTAACTTTCATTCGATAAAAAAGAGATTCATTCAAGGAGAATTTGCTACTTTTTATGGAATTCGACAGAACAATTCAAAAAAAAGAAGATTTTCATCTGGTTTGGAAAAATTTTCAAGTTTTCCCTTTACAAAAAGGCAATTGAATTTAAAAGATTCAGAAATATCGTGTTTCCTGCCTCAGAAAATGAACTAAAACGAGATCAGATAAAGTATAATGAATGCTTGAATTTTAGACTCTTTGAATTTACATTCATTTGTTCCAATAAAAAGGAGTCTTTTTTTAGTAATATTGAAATACAGTTATTTAAGTTTTTCTCTTCAAAATTCATGTTAAAATAAATGTTCAGAGAGCGTTTTTGGAGTCCAAAATCTGGTTGTCAATCATAAATTCTTATTCGAGCAGGGCAGGCCAGCGTTGGTCTGAAAATGCGAAAAATAAATGATTTTTTTTAAGAATTTTTTTTTCTCAAAGAGAGAACTGAGGCCAAAATTTGAAAAATCACACTTTTGTCTGCTTGTTAATCATTTTTTTTTTTTTTTTTTTTTATTTAAAAATTTCTAAGTCAAACTGTCGTTTTTGTTTCTTCTCTTTTCTTTTTTTTTTGACTAATTTAATT
>Ga0182738_1004096_pt1 | contig 16295 bp, 14 predicted proteins | sample eDN5th30CBELigMG_FD_128876 | JGI IMG/M metagenome (GOLD analysis project Ga0182738, IMG submission 128876) | Enriched Miracle-Growth compost microbial communities from Emeryville, California, USA - eDNA 5th pass 30_C BE-Lig MG (version 2)... ... | reverse complement strand
TTTCCCTTTGTCTAAAATCAAAACAAAATTATAAACAATTATGAAAAATAAAATTTTTTATTTTCTCACAAGAAAATCTTCCTTATTTAGTCATTTCTATTTCTTGTATTTCTTCAGTTTCTTCATTTCCTTCATTTTCTCCATCTTCTTTAATTTCTTTATTTTTCTTCTCTTTCTTTTCTTTTTTCTTTGTTTCTTTGATTTTCACAAGATACTCTTCGGGTTTCTTTTGGAAAGCAGCAAAATACCCATCCATATCATTAGTATCAGCTCTGAAACATCTTCCTTTCTTGATGCAATAATCTCCCAAAAACTTCCATTTATCAGCTGCTCTAGCTTTTCTCAATCTCTCCAAGTCTCCAATAACAATCAATCCAATTCTCGCTCTTGACAAACCGACATTCATTCTTCTTTTATCCTTCAAGAAACCAATTGTTTGGACAGCTTCAGCCTCAATTCCATCATACTTTGATCTGACTGTAGAGAATATCACAATATCCTTTTCTCTACCTTGGAAACTATCAACTGAATTGACCTCTACTTCACAGAACAATGTTTGATCATTATCTCTGATCAAGTTTCTGATCAATGTTGCCTGTCCATTATATGGTGTAATAATACCCAACTTCTTTCTATCAAATCCTGGAAGCTTCTTCTTCAAGAAATCATAGCATTTCACCACAAATTCAGCTTCCACTTGATTTTGGTATGTACTATCGATAAATGCTTCTTGTCCCTAGGCAATTTTGTTTAGAGATTTTTCATCACAAAAGAAAATACATTGACGTGGAAGAAGCTGATGGGAGGCATAGCGAGTTCTGTGTAATATTCAGGTTGTCCGATAAGGTTCATAATTCCTTCGTAATCCAGCAATTTGGATTGATAGAATGCTTTAGAAATAAACCAGGAAATATCGGGATGCATTCTGTATTGGACTTCCAAAAGATGAACTGGATAGTTGGATTTTTGAAGACGATAGAAAAGACTTTGATCGTATTTCAAGTTTTGACTGACTCTTGAAAACACTGTAGCAGGCAATTGTTTTGGATCACCGATCAATATCAATCTCTTACAGTCTAGATGGAGTGAATTATTTGTTCAATAAATCAAGTACCATATTTCAGAGGAATAAGAGTGGAGATTTCAACAGCTTGAGCTGCCTCATCAACAACAACGGTATCAAAATTCTAATATTTCTTTTAGGAAAATTTTCTTGATTCATTACTTGATAGAAAGAAGTGAGGAGAGCAGAACCAGTAACTGACAAAGTACTGCAAACAATTTGAGTTCTTTTCAAAATCTATCAAATTTGATAAGTTTACCCCATCCCATGCCAACAATTCTTTTGTTACTTCGTTTTGGATATTTTCAGTTTGTTTGCCAGGATTGGCTTCTTTTTCCTTTTCAATAAGATATTCTAAAGCAAACATTCTCAAAGAAGGATGATAATTGGGACCAATTCTGACAAGAGTTGGAACATAAGAATTTCCTTGAGCATCAAATAAGCCTTTTTCTGAAATCTTTCTAATAATTTCATCGATAGCAGCATTAGAAGGAGCACAGATAAGAATCTTTTCTGGCTTTATTGAGGTCTCATCTTTTATTGGTGGTAGTAAAATAGTTCTTTCTTTATAAGGATCCGCAGTATTGAAAGGATTATTTTCTCTATCTTCTTGCCTTTAAAAAATTATTCTCCAACTCAAAATCTTCATTCCCATTACCAGTCAACATAATCATCTTGGTAGATCCAAGGTTGAGCTTTTCTATACAAAGCCTTTTTTTCTTTTTCTGAAAAAACAATTTCAGAAGAAAACTCTTCGGCCATTGTTGCAGAGTGTTGATATTTCTCAGTCTTATTTCTGGAGTTCAGCAAAACACTCAAGACTCCCAGGATTGTTGTGGTTTTACCGGTACCAGGGGGACCTTGAATCAAAGTGACACCTTCTTTTTTCAAACATTCTTTAATGGCATTGAATTGGGAGAAATTATATGCTTCAGTCATTTTCACATTAAGCTGCTCAGGAATATCAAAATATTGGTTTTGGGTGGCCAGGTTCTCAGTAGGATTGAGGAGAGTGTTTCTAAGATTTAATTCACTGATGCTTTGAAGAGCCTGAGGAAAAAGAGGTCAGATAAATACAAGCCAATGAATTAGAAAACCTGGTATTCTCTGTTCAAAGTGACAATATTGCAAAGCTTTTGAACATACCATTCAGAATCGGTCATCAATAATTGAATAATGTTGTTGGTTCTTTGATCGGGATTTTCAATATTAAGAACGACCTTCACTCGAATTTCTTGGCTTTGAGAAAATTCAACAAGACCAACCAAATGCTCATCATGCTTGTTTTCTGGCTATGAAATGATTATTATTATACTCATTTACTACAACCCAATTGTCCTTACTGATTCGTGACAGACAATAATGATGTCGTGGGTGAAATATGTGGCTTTTGAAACTTCTTTTCTCATTAATGTAAAAACAATAAATGGTTCCACTTTGTCCACTGCTTTCAACAAAAAGATGTCTGGTTTTTCAGCCTTTCAAAAGTTATATACTCACATCTTCTAGTCATTTACTTCAATCTTTTCAGCCTTTTTTATCTGAGCCTTGGTTTCAACATAAAATAATGACTTCCAAATTCGAATATATTCTTCAGCATTCTCAAATGAAAGAGGAATCTCTTGAAGATCGTTAGTCTTGGCTTTAGTCTCCTGCTGCTTATCAGACTCAGCGTTATAAAGCTCCTCGCTAAAGTCCTCGTAGTAATTTAAAGAACAAAGGTATTGATGAAAATTGTGTAGAGGAGCTAATCTTAAACTCATTTTGATAAAATTATATCTTATTTGGATATTAGATCAGAAATAATATTTTTATCACTCAATGGTTCTCTATCTTACTTTAACTACTTTTAAGAAATTTTTGTTTTCAAAAGGAAGGTAGGTAGGAAGGAGGTAATGTTTGATATTAAAATTCTAGATACTAAACTATAAAATCACTCATTTATTATAATCATAAATTCACTTCTTTCACAATTAAATACCAAATGATTATGAAATTTTACAAACTTATCAGCAGCATCATCATCAAAATCTTGAACGACTCTAACCCATTCTCAAAATACCAGCAGCGATCAATTTATCGATCTTCTTGGCGACAGTGGGGTCTCTGAGGGCAGCAATGTTGTTGGGGTCTCTGGGGTTTTCTTGCAAATCTCTCAAGAGTTGCATGATTTGAGGATCTTGCATAATAGCTCTGACTTCAGGGTCGTCCATGGCTCTTCTAAGTCTTTGGTCTTGCTCTTCTTTGGTTTCATTTCCGCTTCCTCCCATAATGGCAAACTTGGTCTTTTCAATACCAGATTTGCATTCTTCATTGTCGGGTTCGATCTTCAAACCCTTTTCGTAGGATTCCAAAGCCTTGTGGTATTCCTTCAAGAAGAAGTGAATAACACCCTTCTTGGCATAGGCCTTGACGTAGTTGGGGTCGAGTTCCAAGCATCTGTCGATATCCTTCATAGCAGTGGGGTATTCCATCAACTTCATCAAAGCGGTGCTTCTGTTGGCAAATAATTTAGCATCCTTTGGGCTTCTCTTGATGGCTTCGTCGTATTCCTTGATGGCATCAGGGTATTTACCTTGTCCATACAGTTCGTTACCCTTAAGTCTGTGTTGTTCAGCCAATTCGGGGTTGACGTAGGCAGCAGCTTCAGATTCCTTCTTGAGCTTTTCAACCTTCTTCATTTCTTCCTTGACCTTATCATCTCTGTTTTCCAACAGAGACTTTTGATAGAAGTCCAAAGCAGTAGCATATTCTCCCTTATGACTATGTGCGGAGGCTCTTCTGGCGAGGATCTTAGCAAGCTTGACGTAATCATAATATCCTCCCTTGCAAATTTCTTCGGCCTTGCTGCAGGCTTCAATAGCCTTGTCGTATAACTTTTGTTCAACATAAACAGCAGCCAAGTTATTGTAGTAAATAGGCTCATTGGCATCTAATTCGATGGCCTTTTGATAGTGGACAATAGCTTGTTCAAAGTTTTTCTTTTTATATTCTTCATTTCCTCTATTCTTGGCTTCTTCAGCAGGGGTGGAAGCAGCCTTGGGCTTGGGGGCTTCAGTCTTGGGCTCAGCCTTGGGCTTAGGGGCTTCAGTCTTAGGTTCAGCCTTGGGTTCAGGGACTTCTTGCTTCTTGCTTTCTTCAGCTTGAGCTTCACCACCAGCACCACCAGCGAATCCAGCAGCAGCTTCAGCGCCAGCACCTCCAAAATCGGAAAGGATGACATTGAAAGCCTTTTGGATCTTGGGGTCATTCATATACATACCGATCATTTGAGGGTTCTTTTGGATAGCAGTGAGCTTCTTGACGAATTCAGGATCAGAGAAATATGCGGCAGTTTCGGGGTTCATTAAAAGTTTGCCCATGGCTTGTTGCATAAATTGACCTCCAAAGCCACCAGCTTCTCCACCTTCTTGCTTAGAAGCTCTGACTCTTTCGAGCTCGTCCTTGAATTGTTGGGAATTGGGGTCCAATTCCAAACCCTTAGTATAGGTTTGCTCAGCTTCATCATACTTGCCCAAATAGTATTCGGCCAATCCCTTACGAGCATAACCTCTTGCCCAGTCAGGCTTCATATTCACACACTTAGTAGCGTCTTCAAGAGCCTTTTCGTATTCTTCGAGGTTGGCGTAGCAGGCAGATCTGTTGGAATAGAAAACATGATCATTGGGATTTAATTCAATGGCCTTGGTGAAATGTTCAATAGCTTCAGGGTACTTCTTGGCAGAAAAGCATTCGTTACCCAAAGTTTTAAACTTAGTAGCTTCTTCGATGTTGCTCATTTCGAAAAGCAAAGAGGATTTGAAGATGGTCTTTTGAAATTTTGTGATTCAAATTATATATATTTTTGATCAGCGCGTCACATTTAAAAAGAGTCATTATAGAAAGTTCTAGATAAACTATTATTAATAATGTTTAGTCATCTAATTTTGTACCATGAGAGAGGTAAAACGATGATGATGAACTTGATGATATTTCGGTCTAACCCCTTTTTTAACCAGTTAAATCAGTCTCCTAGGCAAAACTTTCGAACTCTAAAAAATTATATTTGACCTTCAAGATATAAAATTAATAAATTTCAATTCCTATTATGATTAACATTTGTCTAGATTTATCTAGATTAGATTAATACTCCCTATTTATTTATAAGCTTTACTAAATACATGATCGAGCAAAACTTGAGATGATAATTGAAAAAATTTTTCCAAAATTTTTAGAAAAGAATTTTTGTACGGATTTTTTTTTCAAGAAAAAATTTCATCATCTTGTTATTCTGAAAAATGTGAACACTCTCTCAATTTCAGACACATTTTTCTGAGAAAATACTTCAGTTCTCTCTTCCTTCATAATTCTCACATTTCCTATAGAAATCAAACAATAAGATAACGGAATTTATTTCAAATCATTATTAGTAAAAATCCTCAAACAATTAACTTAAAAAATTCAACAAAAGATCAAATGTCAAGAAGTAACAATCTTTTCACTACAGTTTTCACATACCTTAGGCTCCCCATCAAAAAATAGATTGGCAAACTTGGCCTACAAACTTGATAGCTTTGAAGTACTCTTTTTTGATTCTTGTTCTCACTATATCCTAGACTGGTTTAAGACACCAAAATAGAGCTGCAACCAATAAAGTTGATAATCTTGAACAGGATTGTCATCGTATCCAGGATAAAATGACTGCATACTTGGAGTATAATAATAAAAACATCAAAGACATAAAAGAACAGGTTTGAGACAAAACCGAAAAATTCCTCTTAAATGATGATTAGATTGTTAATGTCCAAAATATGCTCAGAGAAGAAAAACAAAGCAGAGAAAATCTCGCTGAGGAAACCCGCAGAGATGTTAATGACATTGAACAAAGAATCAGTCGTCTTATCGAAACCGAAATGGACGTAATTTCCTTGACTCAATACAATTTGCTTATATCCCTTCCCATAACAGGCAAAAAGAGAAAGTGATCAAAAGATCAACAATTTGATCAGCCAAAGACATGCTGAATTAATCGACCTTTTAAGAAGAGAAAAATCCATCAGAGAAGAAAATCTCAATTTATTGAGCGGAACTCTCGAAGTAAACTTTCTCAAAATATAACCGTTTTCTCAACTCATTTCCTATAGTCTGACCTTCCCAAGCTCAGCGAATCTCTTAAAAACTTGAATGATGATAGACAGGAAGTTGATGAAGCTATTACAAAGAAATTCCAAGCTGAGTTGGTCAATTTGAGAGAAATTGTTGACCAAGAAAGAAATGAAAGAGAGGAATCCGAGAGGACTATTCAAGATATGCTCAGAAGTGTTTTCACCAAAGTCAAAGAAGATATCGAACTTGAAAGACAGAATAGAGAGGAAACGGAGGAAACATTGATGGCATTATTAAATGAAACTTGCCAAAAAGTTAATGATGCTGGAAACATCTAAATACCAAATTTTTCATACTCATTATTTTTTGCTCAACTTTAAATCATCTCATCATTTATTTATTCTTCTTTATTTGCATATTTTCATATGTTAATAAAAAACTTCACATTTAGAATTGGATGTTATTCTTGAAGGAAGATTAAATTTTTTTGCGGGGATGCAAGCAGACATATAAAAATATATAATTTTGAATATTGATTTAGACAATCTAATATTTAAATCAAAGGAAGTAAATCATCAATAGTTATTTATGCATCAGTATCACCACGTCTGAGATTTTGGGCATTTGCTGCGGCACCAGTGTTAGCAGCAGTTTGGTTTTGTTCGGCATCTTTATCGAACTCAATGTATTTCCTGTTTGTATGGTAAATTTGTTCCTGTTCACCCTTCTTGATCTTTCTTTGGGCCAAGCAGTAGAGGAGCATAATGACCAACAAAATCAAAACCATAACCACAAGAATGAAGAAAATAACCAACAAAATCTTCTTGAAAACATATGTCACCATTCCGAATCCAGAGTCACAATATTGGCCATCATAACCGGTAGGGCAAACACATTGTCCTCTTTGGCAAATTCCGCCATTTTGGCATTTGCCCAAGCAAGCAAGACTCTCTTCGCTCACAACGGCAATATCAGCACATTGTCTGATAGTGATATCTCCGCTCTTCCAGATCCATTCCAAAACACAGCCATCTCCATCAACGCTAGCAGGAATGTTAAAAGTGGCAGTTTCAGTTCCTGTGGCTCTACCGCAAGGGAATGAGCCGTCAGCATTCACATCTTGTCTGTTTTTAGGAACCAAGTTCACATAGGCAGAATCCTTGTTTTGGTCCAAGTTATCAGTTATTCTAAATTGGCAGGTGGCATCAGGGCTAGCAGTTTCAATATACCACTTGAACTGACTACCGAAATTTTGGCTAGTCACAAACCCAGCTTTTCCTCTACTGGTGCCTCCACAAATTTTGTCAGTGCTGGTATCCAAAACACTATCAGGTCTCACGTTGGGAATAACCAAACCACCATATCTAGAACTTCCATCCTCGCTCTTAGGTTGTCTATTCCAAACACGAACTCTTTGCTTAGGCTCTTCTGTGGGTTCTTGTGCAGGTTCAGCATCACTAATTGGGGTCACTTGAGATGGTTGTGCAGGTTCAGCTTCTTCGGGGGTAGCTTCAACGGGTTCAGCCTCGACTGGTTCTTCAGCAACAACTGGCTCTTCTTCAACAACTGGTTCGGCTGGAGCCTCTTCAACAACGGGAGTCACGGTAGCTTCTTCAACAACAGGAGTCACAGCAGCTTCTTCAGCAACAACAGCTTCTTCGGTAACAACTGGGGCAGTAGCTTGGGTTTCTTCAGTGACAACGGTGGCCTCTTCTTGAGGGATTATGGCTTCTTCAGCTGGGATTTGAGGGGATTGATCAGTTTCGGGGGTAGTAGTAGGACCCTGGGCTTCTTCCATTGGAGGTGTAGTGGTGGCTTCTTCTTCAGCCACAACAACCTGGCTTTCTTCGGTTGTGACTGGAGCAGCAGCATCATCAGTTTGATTTTGTTGAGCTCCTGCATCTGTTGCATTTGTGGAAGTCGATCCGTAGTATTCAGTAGGGACGTCAGTTGGGATTACCAATGAGGTTGCGTCGCCTGCGTCTTGTGTAAATATGAGAGGGAGAAAAATAAGAAGAACAAGAATGATTCTCATCTTGATTTGACAATTGAAAAAGATTTCTTTTTTAACAGATTAGGTTTCAAATTTAAATTTCACACTCTCACTCAATCCAATTTTATTATTAGCTCTTTCACCTATTATTAAGCAAATACCAAAGGAATACGGTTTTTCATTAATTTTAGAAAAAAAACTACTCGCCTCAAAAAACGATCAACTTTTCTTTCAAAAAATTTTTTCACTATGAATTTCAAAAAAAAGTTATTTTTTCCCGACATCAATAATATCCATCCTTGTGGATTATTATTATGAAAATTAGAAACTTGACCTCGAAATTTTTGTTGTTGTTCAGTTAATTTTTAAAAATCTCACGAGACTTATCATAAGGTAGAATTAATGTTTCAAAACTACAATATGCGTCGAGCTGCCCAATACACTTTGCCTGATTCCAACAAATCAGCTCATCCGACTCATATGACCTTTGATAATACCGACAGACAAAAAGAACAATATAATTCTGAAGATTATGTTTCTAATCGTACTATCTTGAACTTTTCCGAAAAGAATATCAAAGTAATTTCCCTCGCGTTTTGTTATCTTATACTCTCATCAAGGAAATTGATACGTTGGAAATTAAAGAAGGCGTTATTGTCTTGAATCTTTCCAAAAATCATATTGTTGATGTTTCTGAATTACCAAAATCTCTCGAAAGACTCAATCTAAATGAAAACAAGTACTCTTTTATCTGAAATATTCCTTATTCATGCACCCTCAACCAGGATAGCATCATTTCCAAAGAATATTGGGTCTGTGAGAAATCTCAGAGTGCTTGATCTTTCCAAAAATAGACTTGTCAATCTTGATGGAATCCAAAACTGTGTTCATTTATCAGAACTGTATTTGGGGAATAATTCGCTCAATGATAGTCAGCTCAGACACCTTGTCTCATTAACTGAGCTAGAAGTCCTTGATCTTAGTCACAACAATCTCAGGGACTCAAAAAGCTGGACCCTTATTGAAAGTCTTTTGAAACTGAGAATACTCTTTAACAATATGAATGAATACTCTACCATCACTTTCAAAAAGCCCTCATTAATGCTTGAGCATATCCAACTCAATGACAACAATCTCACAAATATCGAATTCAGTAGCCCCAAAATCTCTGTCATCTCCGTTTCTCTCAAAAATAACCAACTTTCTCAAATTAAAGGCCTTGCCAATCTTCAAAGTCTTCAAAATCTTCATTGTGACAACAATCAATTGACTTCAATTGAATCTCTCCAACAGCTCATCAATGTAAAGCAAATCACAGCAAATACCAACCGTCTCACCTCTTTCAATCCTCCGCAATCCAACACGATTGAAGTTATAGATCTCTCTTCCAATCAACTCTCCAATTTCGATTTCCTTGCTATTTGCCCTTATATCAAAGAACTCAAAATCTCCAATAATAAAATCCGTCATTTCCCTGATTGCCCTTCCTATTTCATCAATCTCATCGCTCTTGATCTCTCCCAAAATGGTATAAAGGTTCTTTCAGGATTGGAACGTTTCCCAAATCTTACAGAACTGAACTTGTCTTATAATTCTTTATCCAACCTTCCTTCTGCTCTGAAGGAAATATCAAAGCTCAAAGCTCTCAAAAATCTCGACCTTCGACAAAACAACTTTAATGCTGATTTCAATTTCGATTCTCTTCTTCCTCCTGATCAACCATTAAAATCCGTTGAAATCCTTGAAAAGTATGTAATTATTTTGAGCATAAATTCTTACATAAACTTATTAGAGCTCTTCAATCTGCTCAAGAGTCTCTTTTTGTTGACTTTATCAAATATAGAGGCACAATCCTCTCGAGCTCCTCCAGAACTCTCTCAGTTCTTGATCATATTGAAATTAGTGATTATGAAATGTCTCTTGCTCAAGTAATTTTCCTATCCCCGATTTATCATTCTCATTCATTAGAGATATATCACAGTAGCACTAAATACAGTTGAAAACTTTAGCCCAGAACGTTCAGGTCAATTTGATCCCAACAGATCCAATTCTTTTGAAGCTCATCCCTCTCGCTACGGAGTCAATCCTCATCGTTCTTCAATCTCGCATAATCGATTTTCTGCTAGTGAAGAAGACAGTCTTTTCATCAATCAACAACAATCTGACTCAAAGCTGCAAAACCCTTTAAGAAGTCATGTTAAACGAGAAAGTCTTGACAGATTGAGAACTGGCAGTACCTTCATTCCAGATCAAAGTCCTCCAAGAAGCAATTTCTTGCAATCTATCGAGCACTCAAGCCAAGATCAAAACAGTTTCCGATCTCCCTATCAACCTCAAAAAGGCCCATATCTCCAAAATGAGGTCACAACGTCAGCATATGGGAAATACTCATACAATAGAGAACCCCAAAGATTAATCCAAAATATGTACAGACCTCAAAATATCCCAAGAGAGTCCCTAAAATCTCAACGTAATCCATCCAGAAGAAGTCAGAGTCAAGCCTTCAGCCCTCAAAGAGAGAATAATTGGATCCAGAAAGAGTTAAGTCATGTTCCTCTTGATGATTCAGAAGATAGACTTTCAGAATTTGATTCTGTCAAGTTTGAGCAAGAAAGACAAAGAGATTGGAGCAATTTGAATAGAAGTATCGAGATGTCACAAACAATGATTGAAAACCTTGGAAAACATAAAGATACTACTCTCAAAGAAATTAGAAACGTTGACAATAGCAAAACTCAATCTAAAAAATCCTTAATTGTTGAAGAAAAATTAGCTAGCAAAGGATTGAGTAGTCGACCTTCAGAAATGAATCCTACTTACCGAACAGATTCATCATTCGTTAACGAAATTACACAAGAGATCAAAAAGACTTATGACCAAAATCTCAAAGATCTCAAAAGCAAACTTCAGCAAAGTCTCAAAAAAAGAAAAGCAGGAGATCGAAGCTCTTCTGTCTCAAAAGCTGTCACAAAAGAATCCCCTGAGAAAAGATCCAACCAAGTTTATGATCTAATTGAAAAATTTGTTGACAAAGAAACTTCTTATGAGAGAGAAGATCCACATGAACGAAGCACGGTTTCTCGCCACCATCATAGAGATCATCATCGGGAGAAAGACCACCATCATCATAGACACAAAGAAAGGAGTAAATCAAAGCACAATATCAAAGAAAGTGAAGAGCCGAGTATCCATAAATCAAGCCACCACACAAAGCCTCATCATCATCATAAAACCAGAACTCAGAGTGTGGGACGAGTTCACCATGACGAAATTGCATCCAGCTCTCATCATAGATCACATAAAGAAGGCAGAAGAAGCAGTCAGAGCAGAACAAGTTATAATCCATCGAGGGACAGTGTGATGAGTGAGCTGGCTCATGGAAGAGATTCAATAATGAGACAAATTCAAGGCAGTAAAGAAATACATTCAGGATTTATGAAAAATCTTGATAATTTCTTGATGGAGAAACTTATACAAAGACTTGATAATGATAAAAAGTTGAGCTCAAACCCTTATTACCAACTCTATAAAGATATGCTTGTTGAAAAACATCAAATTAACCCTTCCATAACCATCACAAATAGAACTCCAGAACGACCTTCTGATAATCCAGTAATTCTATTATTATTCCCCTTACCTATTTTTTCTTCAGAGTTATGCTGGGACACCACCAGAAAGAATGCAGCAACAGTCAAGACATTCACCTTCCAAATTCTACCGCAAAGATGAGGATCAAAGAAAAAATTCGACCGCTGATGATATCATAAGTATCAAAAATCCACTTTCCCATTCAAAAAATCGAATCTTGTTAGATACAACTCAAGCATCAAATCCAAAAAATAAAAACACCCAACAAATGAGAGAATACAGCCCCAATAAAGAATTCGAAGAAGAACTAGATATTTCTCCTCGTGAAACTGTCAATTCCAAAAAGCCTACCATCACCCCTCAGAAAAACCCTTATTTGAATAGTACTCAAAGTGTCAAAATGGAAACAAAAGACAGCTTATTTAAAAGTCCTTTCGTCACTGAAGAAAAACCCAGAAATACAGAGTCAGATATTGCTATAAGGCTCAGATCCAGAGAAGATACTTTCCCGAATCAACTACTCAATCCTCAGCAATCCAATAAACAGCAGGACCTTGTTGATTCTTTGAGATTCTCAAATTATGACGGTGACCAAGATCCTTTCGAAATCGCCCTTGATCTTTTCCGAAAAAACTTGCCAGCAAACACAAACTTTATAGACTGTTCATGCATCGGAGCCATCCTGATCGAATTCTTTAAGGAGCTTCAAATTGAAGTTAGTGATAAAACTGCTTGGGGAATTATCAATGAAATTACCGATTTTATCCCAAGAAAAGTAACTGAAAAAAGTTTCATGGACTTGCTTATCCTTCCTCAAATAAAAACCCTTTTATCTCAATTCAATATCATTCTCAACTCAAATCCTCCAAGACTTGGAAGATTATCAACTCATAACTTAAGAGCTGGAGGAAATCAACTCATCTCTACTGATAAAAAGAATTCGTCTCTTCATTCTTTCTCTGTAATCTCCAGTAGTGGCATCTCCCCACGAGAAGAAAAATCTCGAAATTCCCACCATCATCTTCTTCAAAGCAGGGAGAGCACAGGAAATCTTAGCAATAAGCTCATGATCGATACAGGATTAGCTAATAAATTCGACAAGAATCCTACCCTCAAAGATCATAACGATTCCTTTGCAAGTATCTTGAATACTAGTTATCAAACATCTAGTCACGAGCCTGGCTCTCAAAAGGCTGGATATTTCCATTCACTCACTTCAAGCAATACCAGCTGCACAAATAAAACTACTTCAGAAGAAGTCGAATTCTTGCACAGCTATACTGTAATGAAATGGGAAGATGTCTATGGAAAAGAATTATCCGAGCTTTTTGGCCAATTATTGCCATATGCAGTCACTCCACCCAAGCCAATTGTCGATAAAGAAATCAATAGCTCTTTGAGAAAAGAAATTCCAACTTCTTCATCTGAATACATGCTCCTTTCTCGAATTCTTGATCAATTTGATTATCGTTTGAGAAAAGCAGTGAAAGGATATAATTACAGTCAACATAAAAGACTTGAAAAAGTTATTGAAGAAAAAAATCTTTTGAGACCTATTCAATATCAATATGGCCCAATGGAAATGAAAGGCAAAAAATTGAGACATCTGGAAGATCCAACTCTTCTTGCATTAAAGCAAGAAAACTCGCTCCAATTTTATAATTGGGTTCTTTTGTTCCATGCTGCAAAGATTGACAAACTCTCAGAACTCATTGAAAATCCCAATGGTTTCAAAGAAATATATAAGCATAGACCTGGAAATCTCATCTTCTCTCATAATACTGAGTTATGTGTAAGACGATACAAACGGTATTAGAACTTTTAGAAAGCACCTCAATCTCACTTCTCAATATAGATTTATAAAGAAATTGGAAAAGAAAAAGGCAAGTAAAAGTATAATGGACAATTCATTTGTGGATGCTGTTCAAAAACAACCAAAATGGAGATTATTAGTTTCTCAAGTATACCTCGGAAATTGTTATCTCGAAAAAGAAATGCACTTTAAAGACTTTGCTCAATCTGGAGAAATTCGAGTTCTTGAACTCCTCAAGTATGTTATTTATTTATTAAAAATTCCTCTAATAACCTGTCAGGGATGGATATACTTCAATCTATTTTGAGAAAAATGAAATGTATCTTGTGTTGCTTGCAGAAAATTGTGTTCCAGTCTATCTATGTGAATATGAGTTTGATGAAACCCAATAACCGCATATTTTATTTATTCATTCTCTCTTTTATATGATTTCAAGAAGACTCTTTTTATTCAAGCAATCAATCAATCAAATAGTTATTATTAATACAATAATAAATACAAAATAAGAGCTAAGGACTCTAAAATAGAATATAAAAGACTTTTATAAAATAGAGAAATTCTTTGTTAGTGCTCTTCCACAACATTCACAAAATTGTATGGGAAATATCCAATCTTATTATTACACAATCCTATCCACCATCCTGTCTCTGTCTTTCTCAAGATCCTTATCTTATCTCCCTTACTAAAACTCAAATCATTCTCCTAAAGAGAGTTGAGATTCATTCCAAAATAATAAATACCTTTTGAGCATTGTAATCAAATTTAGCAATAGCAAAACTTTCGGGAATTTTTCCAACAGGAGGATTATTCGATGGCTCATCTTGTTTTGTATTTTGACGCTCTGAATTACTTTCTTCTGTCAACATTTCCTTCTTATTTTTATCTCCGCTTGCTTTTTCTAAATTTATTCCGACTGTCACAGCTACAAAATCACATGAGAACATTTTTACAAACATCTTCAGATACCAGAAGTTGATCTTATGAGTCTCGACTGAGGTTCGCTGGTTCTTCCAACAATATGGTTGTTGTTTTCGACCTTTGGGGTTGGAGAAAGCGAAGCTCTTTTACCCATATCATTTTCGTTTTTCTCGCTATCTCTTCCTGCTAAAGTATCTTCTAACACTCCTTTTCCTTTTCTTGATCCTGGTTTTTGAAGACTATCATATTCCATAGTTTTTTGGAAACTACTGATACTTTCTTCACTATTCTCTGTTATTCCTGGTTGGCTCAAAAAATATCCTTGATCGTAAGCAGCTTGACGTTTAGCTTCAATATTTTGCTTTCTCTTCATAATTTTATTTCTTGCTGCATCCAGTTCACTGCTGCTCTTTGTTAACTGGCCTCCAATATTTGAAATCCTATTTCTCATTTTAGTTATATATTTCACCGATAATCCCTTACGAGACAGGAAGATCATAGCATTTACTATTATTTCCACTGAGATTGTCACCAATAAACTTTCTTTCTTCATTTTGGAATCTAGAGCTCACACCTTCTCCCAAGAAGTTCTCAAAGGTTTCATTGAAACCTGAACAATTATTGGTTCTTGGTACAATTGTTGATCCCAAACTTTCTGCCATGTTGTCTCTAAAGTTTGAATCAGCTTCTATAAATTTAGAAACTGATGAAACTCTCTTCTTCACAAAGCTCTCTTCATTCAATTCCTCTAAAATTTTGTTTTGGGTCTTCACTTCAGCTTCGGCTTGTTCAACATCTTCTTCCATATTGATTTCGACGAGATTTATCCTTGCTCCAATTGGCACATAGTCATTGTTATTTTTCTGAGAAGTTGAAGCAGATTGCTGGTGAGAAGGTTTCTGTTGAAGTCTATTCTCTTCATCATTTGTTGTATTTAATGTTGATTTATTGTTAGCAGTCACACTTCCATCAGTTGATTTTCTTGTATTCCAATTTCCTCTTGCAGGACCGCTCTTTCCTGAACTATTGTAATTTGCTGTTGCTGCCGTCATTATTGGCTTCTTCTCTGCATGATGGATCTCAAAATCTTTAGATTGGGATTGAGAATGTGATTGATTAGAAGAGATTTTCATTGTACTTGTATTTCTTCTTGGCTTCAACATTTCTCGGCTTGCTGCCATGATATCTTTATAATCATTGTTTCTCCACTCAAATTCGAGTTTAAAGTTTTCAGCTTCTTCAATTCTTGGAATCACGTTTCTTCTCATCTCCAAGAAAAGTTTATACATGCCTTCTGGTGAGAACTCATTGTTATAAACTTGGTTATCAAGAGCTGCATCTCCCTTTACCAAAAGAACTTCAAGCAAATGTACCATCGTTTTCAGGTTTTCACATAATAAATAAGAGACGTCATTTAATGCTTTATCCTTCACATTGAGTTGATTCTCAAGTTTCTCGCTATTCTTCTTTTCTGTCACATAAATATTTTGAATATTTCTCAATTTCTTTATTTGTTGAGAAATCTTGAAGAGTTCCTCTTTATATTTCTCTCTTTCTTTGATCAGATCATCTTTAAAATTCTCCACTTCAGCTTCCAATAATGCAGTCTTTTTCTTCTCATTCTGCAACTCTCCATTCAATTTATTCACATTATTTGTCAATTCATAATTTTCTTTCTTTAAACTTTGAATATTCACAAAATCATCCATCTCTTCATTCGTTTCTGGTCTATCAGCGATCCCATAATTCGTCTGATTGATAAAGGTCTTGCTTTCACTTGAATTTCGATTGTTTTTATTTTCACTAGAAGGCCTCAAATTCAAACTGGACTGTGA
>Ga0182738_1004094_pt1 | contig 16302 bp, 11 predicted proteins | sample eDN5th30CBELigMG_FD_128876 | JGI IMG/M metagenome (GOLD analysis project Ga0182738, IMG submission 128876) | Enriched Miracle-Growth compost microbial communities from Emeryville, California, USA - eDNA 5th pass 30_C BE-Lig MG (version 2)... ... | reverse complement strand
GATCATCGCCGTGCTGATCGCTCTCTTATTGCCTGCGGTGCAGCAGGCCCGCGAAGCTGCCCGCCGCTCACAATGTAAGAATAATCTGAAGCAATTAGGGCTGGCACTCCATAATTATCATGACACATTCAGCATTCTGCCCGTCGAGAACCCCCGTTGTCCGGCAGACGGCCCCCCTGTCGGAAGTAAGCGCTGGGGATGGATTCCCATGATCCTTCCATATGTGGATCAGGGAGCGCTTTACAACAGTCTGGATTTCAATATTGCAGCATGGCAAGGAACGAACTTTCAGTATCTGCAAAAAGTCTATCCCGGTTTCCTGTGTCCTTCCGATCCATTGGCAAATCAGATTCTTGAAGAAGAACTCTTTGCCGCACCAACCTGGATTATTTCGCAGGCAGATTACTCGGCCGTGATTGGCGATTATCAGAATTCGACCGGGGTGGGGGAGACTCCTACTTTTGGAAATGTCCCTTGTCTCAATCCGGTTCGCGGGCTGATTGGACGGTGGGGCTGGAGCGCCCGGTTCCGAGATGCTCCGGATGGACTCTCGAACACATTTTGCCTGGGTGAAAGCATTGGAGCTCTGTGCATCGTCCAGAATTGGGGAGTCCAGAATTTTGGCACCACCGCCCACCCCATCAACTACATGAACGCGTCCCTGACAGCATCCCCCCCCACCCAGGCAGCCCCCCGCTGGGATGAGTCGGTCGGTTTTCGCAGCCATCACGTGGGTGGTTGCCATTTCCTGTTAGGGGACGGCTCGATTCGTTTCATCAGTGAAAATATTTCAGGAATCACATATCGAGCATTAGGTTCCAGGAATGGAGGTGAGATCAGTGGGGAATTCTGATCGATTCTCAAGGTTCCGTCTTCTGAATTCCATCTGCCTGACTGGAGTCATTTGCTTCTGCGGGTGTGGGCGTTCCCACAGGTCATCTACGTCCAGCGTGACCGGAGTGGTGACAATCGACCGCAAACCGGTTGAGAAAGGAACGATCGTCTTCGAGTCTGCAAATCAACGTCCCGCCAGCGGCAAAATCGAAGATGGCAAAATCGTCGAGATGACGACTTATACCATCGGAGATGGAGCTCCCATCGGACATCATCAGGTGGCAATTTTTGTTTCGGAGAATGCTAAAAGTGCCGTCGTTTCGCATCCAGGCGATCACATGAACTTCGATCCCCATAGCATGTCGGGCGAATCATTGATCCCGGCGCGCTACAATCATCCACAGTCCTCCGGGCTGAGTGCCGAGGTCACTGCGCGGGGAAAGAACTACTTCGAGTTCGACATTCAGTCAAATGAGTGAACGTGGCTGCATTCAGCATGGCAGGAACGTGGCCAGCGTCAAGTTGATCATTAATAATCCACCGCGAGACAACTGTCTCACGGTGGATTATTATTTCTGCAGTGCGCTTCGCCATAAGAGGTGGCTTCGTTTGCAAGCATCCCAGACACATGGGGAAGTCATTCTCACGACCTCTCACCGGCTCCGCCGGTCCAAAGGTTGCAAGCAACCTGGGCCACCCACGCGAATTTTTAGAATGAACACAGCAATAGGTCTTTTTGCGACCATACTTTCATTGCGGGAAAGACATGAAAGGAAGAATACAATGGAATGGTGGGATCATCTTCTTGTTTTCAATCTGCCTGTTGACTGCTGTCTCAGCGAGTGACCTCGTTGTAAGTCGGACTTCCGGGAGAATTCCATCTCCTTCAACGGCTCCCAACGAAGTCTGGATTCGCCGGTGTATTGAAGCTGCGGAACGTGGTGATTTGGAATCTGCTATCACGAAAGAGCTGTGCCAGCGCATCCAGGCGATTCACCTCCCAGAACCCGAAACCCCGAAGAACCCGCCCCAACCACTCCCCTTTCCACCATAAACTCGACTGAGTGACCGGGGCAGGTCATGCAGGGTGCATCGCGATGCACCGGAATTTAGAGCAACTTGCTCTGGCCTGGGCCCGCGCAGCGCGCGTTTCGACTGATGAAAGATGACTCGCTGCGTGGTGGAACGCGGTCGATGCGGGAGTCATGCGCTCTAATGGGCTTTCAGCCCGCCGAAGCGTCGTTCGCGTGAGCCGTAGTCCCGCAGAGCGGTCAGGAGTTCTTGCTGGCGGAAATCGGGCCAGGAAGTTTCGGTCACCCAGAGTTCCGCATAACTGATTTGCCACAGCAGGAAATTACTGATACGCATTTCTCCAGCTGTCCTGATCACGAGATCCGGATCGACCATGCCGCCCGTATAAAGGTGTTGTGAAATGGTCTCTTCCGTGATCTGGTCGGGATTGAGTTCTCCCTGGCGGATCCGTTCGGAGATTTGTCGAACGGCGGAGACAATTTCATCCCGGGCACCATAATCCAGTGCCAGGCACAACTTCATGCCGGGGTTATGGCGACTCATGTCAATCGTCCGATTGACTTCGCCCAGAATTCGGGGACTGATGCGGTCTGTGCGTCCGATGGTGCAGAACTGAATATCCTGTCGCATGATTTCGTCCCGTTCTGCGACGACAAATCTTTGGAGCAGACTCATCAGCAGGTCCAGTTCCAACGGGGGGCGTTTCCAGTTTTCGCTGCTGAAGCAATACAATGTCAGTTGCTCCAATCCCAGTCGGGCACATTCTTCCACAACCACACGCACACTCTGGACACCGCGGCGGTGCCCTTCGATGCGGGGGAGTCCTCGGGCCTGTGCCCATCGGCCATTTCCATCCATGATAATGGCGATATGATGTGGCAGGCGTGCACTGCACAATCCCAGCGACTCTAGTTGAGCTGAGGTATAGGGAGATTCAACGGGCACGAGATGATTTCCACTAATTTTTACAGGCGACTGGATATTGCTGAGCTGGTATGCACTTGTCAGTTGAAGATGTCTGCCCGTGCTGGAGCAAGTTGCTCTGGCCTGGGTCCGCGCAGCGTGTTTCGTCTGATGAAAGGCAACTCGCCGCGTGGCGTATCGACCGATGAATCGTTGGATTCTCTCTGCGAGTGTCCACCCGTACGACGGACAATGCGGGATGATTGCGATCTAGTGCCCTGTCAGGGCTTGGATTTGGGGTGCGTCATCACGAGACGTCCTCCGTTGTCGGACTTTGCGTTTAGGCGAACCTCGATTTTTAGAGTAGACGAGGCACTAGACTGTCACTCACCGATCTATTGTGACGCACGGGAGAGAGATCAGCAAGAACTTGTCAAAAATCACCCGGATCGTGCTGCCAGAGAGTGCTGAGGGACAAGCGGGATGAGCGGAAAGAAAAAAGAAAATTGAAGAACGCAGCATTTCGCGCAAAAGACAATGGGCTTTCAAGGAGGAGTGATGACGATTTCCGATTCCGGAACGGTTTCTTCTGGTTCTTCCGGTCCCCGACCGCGCTGGCGGCGGATCTCAGGCCGAATTCTGCTCGGTGTCCCGGTGTTTTTCGCTCTGAGTCAGATTCTGATCTGGACTGTCTGGAAGCCGAAATGGGCGGATTCGGAAAAGAATGTGGTCACCATCGCACAGGTGATACTGGGGACTTTGTGTTTGTTGACCTGGTGGTTTTTCTGCTCTCCAGTGGCATGGCGGACACGACTGGCGGGGGGAGGCGTGATCCTGGGAGCGCTGCTGGCCTGGGGCCTGTCGATTCGGTCTGTGGAACTGAGCGGGGACATGGTTCCACTGATTGAATACCGGTGGCAACCCAGTGCGGAACAGAAATTCGCGGCGTATCACGCTCAGCAGCAAGTGATTGCAACGGGAAAGCCAGGCATCGTCGAGATCCCTGTGATTCAGCCCGAAGAGATGCCGGCTTATCGCGGGATTCATCGTGACGGCATCGTGATCGGCTCGCCTGTTCGAACTGATTGGAAGTCCGACCCGCCGGTCGAGATCTGGCGACATCCAGTTGGAGGCGGGTATGCGTCCATGGCGGTTGTCGGGAGTCTGCTGGTGACTCTGGAGCAACGGGGAAAAGATGAAGCAGTGGTCTGTTACGACGCCGTCAGCGGGCTGGAACATTGGAGTTTTCCGTATCCTGCTGATTTCTTCGAAGCCATGGGAGGAGCAGGGCCCCGGTCCACTCCCACGATTTCTGGTGATGCGGTCTTTGCTTTTGGAGCATTTGGAGATTTGCATTGTCTCGATTTGCGCACAGGAGAACCCCGCTGGCATGTCAATGCTTTACAGCAATTTCATGTTGCCAATACCGATTGGGGAATGAGCAGTTCTCCCTTGATTCATGAACACCGGGTGATTGTGAATATCGGAGGACCAAATGGAAACGGGCTGATTGCATATGAGATTGCGAACGGAAACGTAGCCTGGTCCACCGCTGGATTGTCTCCTCCAGATGCCACTCTGACCAGTTTTCAGACCGGTGCTGCCGCCCTGCCCAAAGAGGTCTCGGGGAAGTCCGTGCCTGGCTACAGTTCGCCCCAATTGTCAGAAATTGCAGGAAAAACAGTTGTTCTCAATCTGGATGGGACGGCCCTGCGTAGTCACGATCCAGAAACGGGTGACATGTTGTGGAGCGTTCCTTTCGAAAACCAACCCCATGTGAATGTGGCCCAGCCAATCGTTTTCCCGGATGGGCGGGTCCTGATCAGTGCCAGTTATGACGTGGGCTCGAAAATGCTCCAGGTGACTTTTGAAGAGGGTCGCTGGGAAGTCAAAGAACTCTGGGCCAATCGAAATTTACGCTGCAAATTCACCAGCCCGGTACTGGTCGATGGATACCTGTATGGCCTGGATGAAGGAATTCTGGTTTGCCTTGATCCGGAAGATGGGAAACGACTCTGGAAGGGGAGTCAGACCGGATTGAAAGGGCGATACGGACATGGGCAACTTCTGGCAACCGGCCCTTTGATCCTGGCACTCACCGAACCGGGAGAAGTGGTCCTGATTCAGGCAGATCCCTCTCAACTCCGGGAGCTGGACACGTTTCGAGTCTTACCAGTGGGGAAGAACTGGAATCCGCTGACCCTTTGCCGGGGGAGGCTCTATGTCAGGAATGTGAGCGAAATGGCCTGTTTCGATGTGAGTGACCGCACTTCCAGGTTGGACGAGCCATTGAAGTGAGGGATCAGGGATTCAAAGGGAAGACGATTCGAAGAAATTGAAACTCGGCAGCGTTCCCGATTGTGCGAGTTTTCATTCCAGCCATGATTTCCAGACTGGATCGTTTAAGCCAACGCGATACGATGGCATTATTATGGATCTCGGCGGATGTTGTTTCGGGTGGCGTCAATCTTTCCGATTGGGCTCATCTTCTGCACAACGGTTCAGATCCCGTTTCCCTTGCTGCGTGAGATCGCCTTTATGGAGAACGTTCTGACCCTGATCCTGGCTGGTGGCAAGGGCACTCGGCTGGAACCTCTCACCAATGATCGCGCCAAGCCGGGAGTTCCTTTTGGGGGAACATTTCGGATTATCGATTTTCCGCTCTCAAATTGCCTGAACAGCAACTTGCGGAGAATATTGGTTCTCACCCAGTACAAAGCGGCCAGCCTGGATCGGCATCTTCAACAGGCATGGAATTTTCTCTGCCGTGAACTCAACGAATTTATCGATGTGCTGCCGCCGCAGCAGCGCCTGGGTGAGTACTGGTATCGTGGCACGGCAGATGCTGTTTATCAAAATATTTATACGATCGAACAGTATGAGCCGGAACATCTGCTCATCCTTTCCGGTGACCATATTTACAAGATGGACTATTCCAAGCTGGTGGCGGATCATCTCTCCAGCAACGCGGATTGCACGATTGGCTGCATTCCAGTCAGTCTGGAAGAGGGACGGTCTTTTGGCATCATGGGGATTGATCGTCATTACTGGGTCCACCAGTTTCTGGAGAAGCCTGCCGATCCGTTTCCCATCCCGGATGACCCTCAGCGATGCCTGGCTTCGATGGGGGTCTATGTTTTCAAGACAAGTTTTTTACTGAACGAGCTCTGCCGGAATGCCACCGTACATCAGACTTCGCACGATTTTGGCAAAGACGTGATCCCGGCTATTATTAATCGGCATCGGGTTCGCGCGTATCCCTTCCGTGATCGGAATACGGGAGACGAATATTACTGGCGAGATGTGGGAACACTGGATGCCTATTATGAAGCGCAAATGGATCTGGTCTCAGTCAATCCACAATTGAACCTGTATGACTATACCTGGCCGATTCGCGGCTACCATCCTCCATTGCCGCCGCCAAAATTTGTCTTTGCGGATGAAGCCGCCAACCCGCCGCGCGTGGGACATGCACTGGACAGCATCGTCTGTCCCGGTTGCATTCTCTCGGGAGGAGTGGTCTCTCATTCGATTTTGTCACACAACGTCCGTGTCAACAGCTGGTCGCGCGTGACCGATTCCATCCTGTTTGAAAGCGTGAATATCGGCCGGTATGCACAGGTCCATCAGGCCATTATCGATAAGGGAGTGCACATTCCCGCTGGAACAGTCATCGGACTCGATCACAAGCTGGATGCCGCACGAGGACTGACCGTGACCGAGAGCGGTATCACTGTTGTGCCCAAATGGCACGTCTTCCCCGAAGACGCCGGCGGAGCCCGGTAAACGTCCTCAAAGGGAGTTCGTCATCGAATAGCAGCCATCTTCCCCGCAGGCGGTCCCGGGATAAATATGTGACAGCCGGTCTTGGCAGCCTGTGGAAAGACTCACAGACAGAAATATCTGTGCCACCAGAAGCTTCTGGATCATCGAAAAAAGTGGGCCGGACATTTCCGTCTGGCCGAGATTCCATATTTTTTCAACAGCCGATCTAATTAGAGTCGTGTTACAGCTTAGTTTCAGGGTGCGTCATCGCGAAACATCCTCCGTTGTCGGGCTTGGCGCTAAGGGCGATATAGAGTGCATTCACCCCGCATTGGCCGCGTTCCGCCACGCGGCGAGTTGCGTTTCATCAGGCGAAACGCGCGCTGCGCGGGCTCAGACCAGAGCAACTTGCTCAATCCAAATGTTGAGTTGACAAAGCACTAAAAACATCCCCTGCCAAATATGAGCGAATCCTTTCAACCAGCACAGAATGATCAATCGCATCGGCGGTGGCTGCGCCGCATTCTACTGGGTGTCAGCTTACTGTTGGTCCTCATCATCGTGGGGGGAGTGGCCTATTGGGGTCTGCATCAGTCTCGCGTGAATTCCGAGCTGCGCTATTTGCGTTCGCGAGGAATGCCCACCAGCATTGCTGAGCTGGAAGTGCTTTATCAGATTCCTCCTGGAGTCTTCGATTCCACTTCTCTCTGGACCGCAGCTGCGGAAGCCGTGGAGCAGGCTGACCTGCCGGTGCGAGGGAAGGACTTGCCGATCATCGGAGCAAAGAATCCGCCGATCCCTCCCCCTGGAGAACCCTGGGCGGAACTGGCTGCAGCCCGGATTTTGATGCAGGAACTCGATCCGGTCTTCCAGAAAATTCATACAGCTGCAAAGGCCGGAGGACAGGTTCGGTTTCCCGTCCGATTTTCCGTGACAGATCCGTCCCTCTTCCCGGAAGTTCAGGCACTGCGACCGGTGGTGCGCCTGCTGTGTCTGGACGCACATGTGGCCGTCCGGGATGGTGATTGCGAGCGAGCATTCGAAGATGTCCAGATCATCCTCAAACTCCCCTCAGTATTGCAGAACGAACCGCTGAGCATTCAGCAACTGATTCGGATCGCCATTCAGGCCATGGGTCTGGGGCGCCTGCCGGAGCTGCTTTCCAGTTGTGCCTGGGATGATGTGCACTTGCAATTGTTGCAGAAGGAGATTGCTGCTGCAGATTACCGAGCCGAGGTGATTCATGCGCTGCAGGGGGAACGGGCCTATGCTTTGTCTGCGATCGATCAGATCCCATTAGGGAGTCTCAATGCTTTTGCAAAACTGGGGCTGCTGCACCGCTTCGAATTGGGCCTCGAAGCCCTGGCTCAACCTTGGCCCCTGCCTCTGGACTGGGCCGAGAACATCCACCGGCAGGACACGCTTGACCAGGGCCGCGGGCTGGGGATGCTGGGACTCCTGCTCTCTCAGTCCACAATTGAACCCATGATCGAATCCAGTGCCCGGGCTGTTGCCCGTCAACGCTGTGCGATCATCCTGCTGGCTGTGCAACGGCATCATCTTCGGCATGGTCAATGGCCCGCATCCGTGGCAGCGATCGACTCCGATCTCTTTGGAAACTCACCCCTGCCGGCCGAATGGTTGCTGGACCCCTGTGATGGAAATCCACTTAAGTTCAAAGAGACTGCCGACCTGATTTTGATCTACAGCATCGGCGAAGACCGTCAGGACAATGGCGGAGACATTGACCTGGATGACACCAGCACAACACGCCCTGCCGATATCGGGTACGCGATCCGGAAATCGGCCATTCCATAGCTCCCAGTTTGAGGCCGGTTTCGAATTGACGAAAAGAGAATCGAAGACGAGAGACAGATTGCGTTTGATCCTATTTCCTGCCTTCTGTCCCCTCCCCTCCTTGTCGCCGCCACAGGCTTTCGCCTGTTTGATTTTGGTATGGAAGGGCGAGGCTGCTGCCGAGCCGCAAACCAGGGAAAGCGCAATCTTGCTCGCGGCTCAGCTCGCGGGGGCCGACCCCGTGTGTCAGAGGCGAAAGCCCTTGTCACCACCACATTGGACTGGAAAATACTGAACCACATCTGCCATGATCGGAGCACATCATGAGGGTCTTGTTGATCTCGATTTGCCTGTTGTCTTCACCTGTGATGGCACAGGATTCCCCAAAAATTTCCGGGATCGATCCTCTCGTGGAACAGGCCATTCAGACAGGAGACATGCCTGGAGCGGTGGTACTGATCGGCACTTCAAACCGGATCCTGCATCGTCAGGCATATGGTCAGCGGCAAGTTGAACCGGCTCCGGAAACGATGACTCTGGACACCCTTTTCGACCTGGCCTCTCTCACCAAACCGGTTGCCACCGCCACCAGTATCCTGTTGCTGAGAGAACAGGGAAAGCTGGACATCGACGCCCCGGTGGTGAACTACTTGCCGGAGTTCGGTCAGCATGGGAAAGAGAAAATCACCAGTGCTCAGCTGCTGACGCATACCTCCGGCCTGATCGCGGATAATCACATTCGAGACTATGCCTATGGACGGGAGGCAGCCTGGAAGAAGATTTGTGAATTGAAATTGACCGCCCCTCCCGGGGAGAAATTCATCTACAGCGATGTCGGGTTTATCACGCTGGGATTTCTCGTGGAAAAACTGTCTGGTGTGACGGAGAAAGCATTCACCGCCACACATCTCTTTGAACCGCTCCGGATGCAGGAGACCGGTTATCTTCCCGGGAAACCGCTGCAGACGCGGGCTGCACCGATGAATCGTGAACAAGTGAATCGCGAAGAGAGCCAATGGATTCGCGGCATTGTGCACGATCCCCGTGCCCGCGCGATGAACGGCATTGCCGGACATGCGGGAGTGTTTTCGACCGCCGATGATCTGAGTCGTTATGCCCGGATGATCCTGAACCGCGGAACGCTGGAGGGAGTTCAGATTCTCAAGCCGGAAAGTATCGATGCGTTACTGATCTCGCGGCCCGTTCCCGGTGGCATACGAACCTGGGGCTGGGACCGCCAGACCGGATTTTCCAGCAACAAGGGCCAAGGAATGACGGAACTCGCCATCGGGCATGGAGGCTTCACCGGAACGGGCCTGTGGATCGATCCGGGCCTGGATCTGTATGTGATCTTTCTCAGTAACCGACTGCACCCGGATGGAAAAGGGGCAGTAAATCGGTTGATTGGACAGATCGGCGCGCTTGCTGTGCAGTCTCTCCGGTCTGAAGCCCCGTAAATCCAGACCCCGTAAATCCAAACCCGGTAAATCTGGACCCGGTAACTCGTAGCAGCTTTTGTACACTTGTCCGCCAGGCTGAGATTGAGGAACGTTTCAGCGGAGCAAGTTGCTCCTGTCGGCCGATATTGTATTGCATTCATCAGATTCCAAGGAGGATTTCAGTGTTCGGGACGGCCCCTTCTGCCCAGCAGTTGCGTGACTGGGATGATCAACATGTCTGGCATCCATTTGCTCCCATGCAGGCTTATCGTGAAGAGGCTGCCCCGATCATTGAATCTGGGGAAGGCTTCGAGCTCATCGACGTGGAAGGCCGCCGCTATCTCGATGGCATCTCTTCATTGTGGTGCAACGTGCATGGACATCGAGTGCCGGAAATTGATGACGCGGTCCGTCAACAACTGGACCGGGTCAGCCATACCACCTTGCTGGGACTCTCTTCTCCCCCCTCCATTGAACTGGCAGCCCGTCTGGTGGAAGTTGTTCCAGAGGGACTGAATCACGTTTTCTATTCGGACAGCGGTTCCACAGCCGTGGAAGTGGCCCTCAAGATGGCCTTTCAATATCACAAGCAAACAAATCACAAGCAGACCACGCGGCCTGCGAAGGGGCCTCGCAATCTGTTCGCCACAGTGGGGGGAGCGTATCACGGCGACACCATTGGTTCGGTCAGCGTCGGCAGTATTGAACTCTTTCACCGCTTGTATGGGGAATTGCTTTTTCAGACCATTTCCGTCCCCTCTCCCGTCGCGTTACGTCGACCGGCCGGTGAAACTGCGGATGGATATCTGCAGAAATGTTTTGATGAAGTGGAACGTATTGTTCGAGAGCATGCGGATCGGCTGGCAGCGTTCATTCTCGAACCACTTGTTCAGGGAGCCGCCGGGATTCTGGTTCATCCGCCGGGCTATCTGAAGCATGTTCGGGACGTGACCCGTCAATACAATATTCCGCTCATTGCGGATGAAGTGGCGGTTGGTTTTGGCAGGACCGGGACGCTTTTCGCCTGTGAACAGGAACAGGTTCAGCCCGACTTTCTCTGCCTCGCCAAAGGTCTTTCGGGAGGCTATCTCCCCCTCGCAGCCACCCTGACAACCGATGAAATCTTTGAGGCATTTCTGGGAGATTCGGCAGCGGGCCGAACATTCTTTCATGGTCATACTTTTACGGGCAATCCGCTGGGGTGTGCTGCAGGGCTGGCTTCGTTGAAACTTTTTCAGGAACGGGACCTGTTGCGAAACATTTCTCGAAACAGCGAATGCCTTTCTCGAATGTTGAAACCACTGCAAGTCCATCCGCACGTGGCCGAAGTGCGCCAGCAAGGGATCATGGTGGGAATCGAACTGGTGCAGGATCGGGAAACGCTGACTCCATTTCCAGCCGCCCGACGAACCGGACATCAGGTGACGCTGGCCGCCCGCCGCCGCGGCTTGATCTTGCGCCCGCTGGGAGATGTGGTGGTATTGATGCCCGCCCCCGCCATGCCGGAGCACCAGATCCAGCAACTCTGTGAAACCGCCATCGACTGTATCGAAGAAGTGACAGAGCGGCGGGCAGGTTGATGCCTTCTCCCTTTCTCTCCCATTGAATTCTCTCTCATTGAAACGGGATCGCCAGAAAGTGGAGAGCGCCCTAAGATTCAAAAAGGTCAGGATGCATCAGGTTCATCTTCATGAGGGTTTCGACAATGAGCGCAAATGAAACGGCCGAACGGTATTTCACTCAGGCAGCTGAGGTCATGGGGCTTTCGCACAATATGCGGGCGCTCATGCTCACTCCGTTGCGGGAAGTGAAGGTTCAGATTGCCCTGGAGATGGACGACGGCCAGATTGCCACCTATATCGGCTTTCGCATTCAGCATGATTCTTCTCGCGGTCCAATGAAGGGAGGCCTGCGCTATCATCCGCAAGTGGATGAAGACGAAGTTCTCGCACTGGCTTCGTTAATGACCTGGAAAACGGCAGTCGTGAATATTCCGTATGGAGGTGCCAAAGGGGGCATTGCCATCGATCCCTCGAAAGTGAGCGCCCGGGAGATCGAACGGATCACTCGAAAATTTGTGGACCAGATTCATGAAGTCATCGGCCCGGATAAAGATATTCCCGCACCGGACATGGGGACCAATGCCCAGACCATGGCCTGGATCATGAATCAGTACGAGAAATATCATGGATTCAATCCCGCCTGTGTCACCGGAAAGCCAGTGGAACTGCATGGTGCAGATGGCCGCGAAGAAGCGACCGGCCGGGGAGTGGGCATCATTACGCAGGCCATTCTCAAAAGATTGGACCGGCCGGTGAAAGGAGACACCATTGCCATTCAGGGATTTGGCAACGTGGGAAGTCATGCCGCCTCCATTCTGCATGAAATGGGGGCAAAAATCGTGGCGGTCTCCGATCAATTCGGCGGAATTTACGATCCCGCAGGACTGAATATTCCCGCTTTGATTCAGCACGCAACGGCTTCGGGAGCGGTGAACGATTTTCCGGGAAGCAAAAATATCAGCAATGCCGAGCTACTGGCCATTGAAGCGGATGTGCTGATCCCCGCTGCTCTGGGTGGCGTGCTGACCGCCGAAAACGCGAATGATGTCCGGGCAAAAATCATTATCGAAGCGGCCAACAATCCAACCACATCAGAAGCGGATGCCATTTTTGAAAAGAAGGGAATTATCGTTGTTCCAGACATCCTGGCCAACGCCGGTGGGGTGACCGTCAGTTACTTCGAATGGGTACAGAATCGACAACACTTCAAGTGGGAACTGTCTGAAGTACGCAAACGACTGGAAAAAATTATGACCGAAAGCTTCGATCGGGTCTGGAAGATTGGAGTGGAAAAGAAAATCCCCCTGCGGACCGCTGCGTATGTCCTGGGGATTGGCCGCGTGGGTCGGGCCACTGTTCTGGCGGGAATTTAAGGCAAGTTGCTCTTGCGGAGCCAGCGATGAACATGTTTGAACCGATTGATGACGGTCTCTGTCCAGTTTACAACTGCACAACCAGCAGAAAACATGGTAAAAATAGAAGCACCTTGCATCGACACCCGAGAGAACTTCGCTTGCTCCTGTTTTGAAAGTGATATCCATGCCAGATCGTGATCCGGTGGAGACAATCACCAGGTTCCAGGCCGTCCTGGAACGCTGCGCTCTGCTCAATGGGCTTAATCATGAGGAAATGTATGCATTTCTGCAGCGGGTCCGATTTGAAGGTTTCACCCCGGGAGATGGCATCCTGACCGAGGGAAATCACTATCACAGCTTATGGATTGTCCTTTCCGGAACCTGTGAAGTGGTGAAACATGGCCATCGAAAAGACAGTCGCCTGGCAATTCTGGAACCCGGAAACATCTTTGGTGAAATGTCCTTTCTGCATGCCTGTCCACATTCGGCGTCGGTACTGGCAGTGGATCATGTGGAAACCATGCGGTTGATGCGGGAAGAATTTGATGATCTCTACAACGACTGCCCGCCTGCCGGTCAAAAGCTCGCAGTGAACATCGTCCGTGTTCTTTCAGATCGACTGAGACGCATGGACGAATGGACCTGCGAACTGGTGGAAAAAGATGCCGATACCGAGCGCCATAAAGAATGGCAGGACTTCCGCTCTAAACTCTATACCAACATGTTTGAATGACAGTCCCCTCCCAGGTCTGGAAGCTTGAACCAAAGTGACTTCAAGGGCAGGGAAAAGAGGAATAGGGGAAAGACTGTCTTTGATTTCCCCGTGAAGTTCCTCTTGACTGAAAACGCTGCTTCCGTGTATTTCGCTGCTTCCGGGCGCGGAAAACATCGTCGTTGACTGCCGCACTCCGGACTTTTTGTTTTCGGAGCAGATCATGCTGAAATCTCTTTCCCCTGCGGCGCAGCAACTAACGGCGGCCAAAGGCCTGCTGGCTCATCTGGCTGAAACGTGCGACATCCCGGCATCGGTGCATCTGTGGGACGGCTCTTGCATTCCACTCGGACAACGGGCGGCGGAAACCGGGGTGACGATCGCGATTCGCGGACCGGGCGTGATCGGAGCCCTGATGCGATGGCCCACGCTGGATCATTTCATTCGCCAATATGCCACCGGAGGCATTGACTTCTGCGGAGCCGACTTGATCACCGTGGGGAAAACCCTCCGGTCAGGCGGGCGACGACCGAAGTTCAGGGATCTCAGCAAAAGCAGACTGTTCCGGGCGCTCCTTCCATTTCTCTTCGCGCCGGCCGACAGGGGAGACGTGCAGCACGGGTATTCAGGAGATGCCGAAGGACGGGCGGGGCACCGTGAAGACAAGGACTACATTCAATTCCATTACGACCTGGGGAACGACTTTTACAAGCTCCTGCTCGACCGCGAGATGGTGTATTCTTGCGGTTATTTCACCGATCCGGACCAGTCACTCGATCAGGCGCAGCAGGACAAGCTGGAGATGATCTGCCGGAAACTGCGGTTGGCGCCGGGCGAAAGACTGCTCGACATCGGCTGCGGATGGGGCGGTCTCATCTGTTACGCAGCAGAACGTTACGGTGTTGAAGCACATGGTGTCACGTTATCGCAGGCGCAGTACGATTTCGCTCGTGCCAAAGTCGCCCGACTGGGTCTCTCAGACCGTGTGACCGTGGAGTTGAAGGACTATCGCGAGATTGAGGGCACATATGACAAGATCGCCAGCATCGGGATGTTCGAGCATGTGGGAATCGCCCATTTGCCCGCCTATTTCGCGAAACTGAACTCCCTGCTTCGGGATCGCGGCATCCTGTTGAATCATGGCATCTCCCGGCGAGCGAAACCCGTGAAGCGGAAATTCCATAAGCGCCGCGCAGAACATCGGCTGATTGCGCGGTACATCTTTCCCGGTGGGGAACTCGATCACGTCGGGCACACGCTGGAAACAATGGAAGCCAGCAAGTTCGAGGTGCATGACGTCGAAGGCTGGCGAGAACATTATATGCGGACAACGGCCCACTGGTGCCGCCGCCTGACTGCGAATCGAGAGGAAGCTATCCGCCAGGTCGGAGCAGAACGCTACCGGCTATGGGTCGCCTATCTGGCCGGTGTGTCATTCGCGTTTCGCGACGGTTCGTTACAGATCTTCCAGGTTGTGGCGAGCAAGCATGCGGCAAAGGGCGTATCAGAATTGCCGTCGACGCGAGCCGACCTTTTTGTTCCATCCGCGAAACCCGCCCTGCGCGCTGCCTGACCGGTGAGAGCAACTTACTCTATTTTCGCCACCCGTTGTTTCTCCCCGTCCGTCGTTGTCGGACTGACGTCATCATCGCCCCAACCTGTCAATTCAAGTCTGGTTCCACAAGTCTGGAAGTTCCAGTGAGGTAGGCTGGGTCGTGACCCAGCTTGAGGGGGTTCCGTTTCGTCTGACGTGATCTTTGACAATTCGGTACAATGAGATTCTGTTGACTCGACGGAGCATCGGCATGCGACGCGATCGACGGAATCGCGAGGGAAGCATCTTCTTCTTCACGCTGGTGACACATCAGCGGCGGGAGATTCTCACCACAGAACTGGGCCGCAGAGCCTTGCGGGAAGTGATCCAAACTGTCAGGGAGCAACACCCCTTGGAAATCCAGGCGATCGTTCTGCTGCCGGATCACCTGCACGCCGTCTGGGAACTCCCGAGGAATGACAATGACTATTCCACACGCTGGCGATTGATCAAGTCACGTTTCACGCGGAGATGGATTCAGCTTGGCGGAGAATGCGGCCTGATGACTTCATCCCGCCAGCGAAGTGGAGAGCAAACTGTCTGGCAGCGTCGTTTTTATGAGCACACTTGCCGCGATGGAGCGGATGTCACGCGTTGCATCGAGTAGATATCAATCCGGTGAAGCACGGGCTGGCACAGCGGGCAATCGTCTGGCCGTGGTCATCGTTTCATCGCTACGTTCGGGCTGGGAAATATCCAGCCGATTGGGGCCGGTCGCCAGCGTTGCACGGGGATGAGTTTATTGACGCTGAATAAAGCTGGGTCATGACCCAGCCTACGAACCTTCATCCCGCAAACGAAGTGGAGAGCAAGCTGTCTGGCAGCGTCGTTTTTACGAGCACACTTGCCGCGATGGAGCGGATGTCATGCGTTGCATCGAGTAGATTCACATCAATCCCGTGAAGCACGGCCTGGTGAAGCGGGCCTCGGATTGGCCGTGGTCATCGTTTCATTGCTACGTTCGGGCTGGGAAATATCCAGCCGATTGGGGCCGGTCACCGGAGTTGTACAGGGACGAGTTTATTGGTGCTGAATAAAGCTGGGTCATGACCTGTCGTTTATACACAAGTCGGTGGGTTCGATTCCCTGCATGTTCAGTCTCATCTGTCAACCGCCAGATATTGTGGTGGGAGTCAGGAAGGAAATCGCAAGCACTTGTGGCTCCGGACTTGTGTATAAACGACTGGGTCACGACCCAGCCTTGTATCTTACAGGTGACCGTGGTTTTCATTAGAAAACCAAAACAGGTGTCAGGAACCGGCCGGTTCCTGACACCTGTGAGTGAGCGGCAGATCGTCCCAGCCTTGGT
>Ga0182738_1004093_pt1 | contig 16302 bp, 19 predicted proteins | sample eDN5th30CBELigMG_FD_128876 | JGI IMG/M metagenome (GOLD analysis project Ga0182738, IMG submission 128876) | Enriched Miracle-Growth compost microbial communities from Emeryville, California, USA - eDNA 5th pass 30_C BE-Lig MG (version 2)... ... | reverse complement strand
GGCGCTTCCGGCCTCCGCCCCCCCCGGCGAATTCCGTCCGCCAAGTGTCCCTGCGACCCGTGAAGTTCCGCCATTTGAGGCTGCATGACCCTTCTGTGCACAGGTCACCCAAGGCCGAGCCATCTGACTTAGGAATGGACCGTGCCCTCGAATCAGCCCTCGCGCGGGGCGCTACCGGTTGGCGGCCTTGTGGGTGCCGACGTTCTCGTGCCACTCGATTGGCATCCCGTCCCAGGAGCTGATCTGCTTCCCCGGCCATTTCCGGCGGACGTAGACGTGGAATACGTTCCCCTCGGCCGCGACGTAGCCGGACTTCCCGTCGGTCAGCTTCAGATGGCGTGCCAGGAGCTCCGCCTGCTCCCGCATGTAGTCGTCTGAGCCGCCCATCGGGTCCCTCCCTGGGCACCGCGCTGGGACCGGGAAAGGGCACCCGGCCGCGCGGCGCGTACTCCGACAACACGGGGGCCGGTGGCGGGTTGCGAGGCGACGCCGCTTGCCAAAGCTGGCCGCATGCTGGCCCCGAAAAACTGTCGCAGCCGGCCAGCTGGAGCTCAAAGCCTGGCAGGGGTCCAGGTGCTTGCCTTTACCGGCTGCCAGGCTGGACTGCTGGGCGCGGCTGGAACCGCACCTGAGGTCCGAGGACGAGCAAGCCCCTTAACCGGCTCCGGAGATAAGCCGCTGCGTCCCTTGCTTCTGGCGGATGGCCGCTAACCGGTCGCTGAGATTGGTTGGTGCCGGCAGACGCCCCGCCGCCGCGTCCAGGGCGGCGGCAATGTTCGGATCATCCTTCTCCGGCTGCGTTGGGGTCAGCAGCTTGGCTTTGGCGTTGGCGGCTTCAGCTTGTGCCAAGTCCCGGTCGGCAGCATCCCGCATCGACCTCAGCGCCACACTCAGACCGCTGGTAGCACCACTCAGCCCCGCAGCTTGGCGAGCAGCTTCAGCACGGCGTTCCGCGGCTTCCCGCTGTGCGTCCGCACGCGTCATATCCCGCTGCGCGCGCGTCAGCTCCGAACGCGCGGATTTCAGCTTGTTGCCTGCCTGCTCGTAGGTTTGCTGCAGCGTATTCAGGAAATCCTGCGCATCGGCAGCGTCCTGCTTCTCCCGCTCCACCTCCGGCGCCATCTCTTCCAGCATGGTGAGAAGCGTGCCGAGCGAGCGTTCCAGCTCGCTCTTCTGAGTGGGATCGGTTGCTGCCTCCACCCGGCTCTGGAGTTGCTCGGCGGCGGCGAGGCGCTGCTGGGACAAGGCCTGGATGGCGTCGGCTTCGCGCTTCTCGCGCGCATAGGCTTGGCGTGCTTCGGCGACCTGCAGGCCGAGTTGATCGAGATGCTGCTCCATGGTCCGCAGCTCCGCCTCGGTGGCGGATTTTGGGTCCCAGCGGACAATGGCCTCGACGGCATTGTTGACGGCCTGGTCGGTCTTCACGCCGACAAGGTTCCGGATGAAGGCAAGCATGGCGATCTCCCTTTCAGGTTGTTCTGACTAGCCCGCCATGGCGCCGGCGTTGAGCAACGCCACCGCGAGCTGCACGCCCACCAGCAGCCAGGCGGCGGCAAGATTGCCGGCCTCGATCATGCCGCGCAGGCCACGGATCAGCAGCGTGGCGACAACAAAGGTCAGCAACTGCAGGATCAGCGCCACCAAGCCCCAGATGAGGATATCGAGCGAGAAGCGGCTGGTCGCCAGCGTGGCCGCCAGCGGGATGGCCAGCGCCACCATACTGCCCGCCAGCACGATGCCGGCCGCAGTGTTGCCCGCGCGGATCAGCTGCATCTCATGAAACGGGGTGATGGCCATGTACACCGCCATACCCACGATCAGCAGCGCCAATGTCAGCGCGAACTGCACGACGAGAACGGGCAGGCCTTCCTGCAGGGTGCCGAGGATCACGTCCATGGTTGTCGCTTCATCCTTCGCTGCAGCGGTTCAGGCCAGTGACAGGGAGGCTGGGTTGATGTCCAGCCCCGCGCGGATCTCGACCCAGGCCTGACCACCATCCTCGACGGCGGCGACCAGGATGTATTCTGTCTGGGGCGCGGGCATGGGCAAGCCCGTGGGTGCGGCATAGAGCATGGTCTGGCTGGTAACGGTTCGGCGGCCCGGAGCTGAATCGACCTCCTCGACCAGTTGCCGCGGCTGGACGCGCGACCGGCCGGGTGACCAGACACGGGCATAGAGCTTGCCATCCTTGGTCTGGAACTCCGGCCAGCCAATCATGCCTTCCTGCGGGTCCAGCCAAGCGCCCCACTCCGCTTCGTCTGCCGGCGTGACCTCGTCCAGCAGCGCGAAGTAGCGGCATTCGTCCGGCTCGTTGTTCTCGCCGAGGTGGAGTTGCAGCATCGCCCTGTCGCCCGGCAGATACAGGCGCACCAGTCCGCCCGGGGCGTCATCACCGATGCGGCCGACCTCCTCCACGCTGGTCGTCTCGCCGGCTCCTGGGGGGCTGGAAAGATGGGTAGACCCCGCTGCCAGCAGGAAAGGTGTCGGGTCCAGCGTCAGCGTCATGCCGACCCGAAACCGGGAAGGAGCATAGTCCTTGCCGGAGACCTTGTGGCGCAGCATGTTCGCCGCGCTGGCCAGAGTGCCACCTGTTCCCATCCCCCCTGCTCCATCCGCTCGGCCTGATGTGGCGCGCGCGCCGCTGCGGCGGCGCCAGGCCAGTACCCCCAGCAGGCCGCCGCCCAGCAACACCACGCCGGCCACCGAGGCCGGAAAGCCACTGCCGCCTTGTTCCGTCGGAGCGAGGCTGGGCGTGCGCCGGTCCGGCAGCCCGGCGCCCTCGCTCCCTGTGGCGACCTCGGCCGGCACGTCAGGGGGCAGGTAATTCGGGTCGCGGGGCTGGTCGCCGTTCTCGGCGATCCGACGGTCAAGGTCATCGAGACGGGCACGCACCTCGGCGTCGTTCTGGGCTCGGCGCTCGGCCTCCTGCCGCCATTCCCGGTAACCCGGGTCATCCTGGTGGTTCCGAAAGAAGTCGGAATGGCCAGGGCGGTTCAGCGTGCTGAACAGAAACCACAGGAAGGCGGCGTCCCAGATGCCGAAAGAACGAGGGCCACTCAGCACGGACCCGGGAATGGACCAGCCGCGGTCACGGTACCAGCCGCCGTAGTTCGCCCCTGGCGCCGTACGGTACCCTCCGGCGTAGCCACCACCTGGGAAACCAAAGTCACCACTGGTGCCTCTTGGTGGAGCTGGAGCCGGGGCTGGGCGTGCCGCCCGTTCGGCAGCGGCCTGGCTTTCCCGCATCCGCCGCAGCGCGTCCGCGGCCTGGGACCGGTTGTAGCTGCGGTCACCCGCTGAGGCTCCGCCGCCATAGGGGGTGGCCGCCCCGCCGGATCGCGGCAGCGCGTAGCCCCCGGAGGACGGCGTGCGGGGCCGGGAGTAACTGCCGGAGCCGCCGACGGACGGTGTGCGGACGGAGCCGCCAGGGCGCGAATAGCCGCCGCTGGAACGGGGTCGCGCCTCCGCCGGGGCGCTGAAGCCGGCAACGCCAGCTGACAAAACCGCGGCTGACAGAGCCATTGTTACGGGCAGTGACGGCGCTGTCTCCGGTGCCTGCAGCAACAGCAGGCCCAGCAGGCTGACCGGCAGGCGTGCCCTCATCGCGACGTGGTCCTATCAATCTGCAGGCTGCTGACAAGCAGGCCGGCTCATCGGCGGTCCAACCTTAATCTTCCGGCGGAATGGCCTTCTTCACATCCGCATCTATTCCTGAGATGGCATTGCGCATTGCTGTCATGAGGCGGGCCGCTTCCAATGCGCTGAGAACCAGGAAAGGGGCCTCTCTTTCGTCCTTCATTTCGATAACCACGAAGCCGTCGCGGTTCGCAAAAGCCCTAAGCTCCCCGTAAAATGGATCATCATGCGGATGCACAATCTCGGCCATGGCAACCTCCTCGAAGCCAAACGCCTGCGGCAAGTCGCAGTTTTCTTGGCTCTAATACCGGCGAGCTTATGTTCTGATCCACCTGCCACCGCTTAAAGGCGGCAGCGGGGGGGCCTTGGGTCGAGCCGCTGCCCACATAAAGGGTCAGTAATTCGGCTCGTAGGTATAAAACCATGCTTGCGCATTTAAGCAATTACAGGCGGCTGCGCACGCTAACGCCGGGGGTCTAGTGTGATGTGGGGGAGCAAATAGCGAAACGCCACAGTGCCACATGGGCGGCCTGCCGCCCTACCCCTGGCAGCGGCACTGTGGCTGCGGCAGGGCGTGCAGGTAGTTTCCCCAGCCGTCCAGTCTCAGCCCTGCCGCCAGCCGAGCACCGGTGCCTTCCTGACCCGGCCAGCGGCCCCCTCGAACGAGCGGGACTTGCCTTCCCAGACGAGGTCAATGAGGTCGCGGTTTGCCATCACCCAGGCCGAGACCGCGTCAAACTCCTTCTGCGGCAGGCCGCCGCTGGCCTGCATGATCAGCGGCTCCAGCATCAGCACGGTCAGGCGCTCCGCCTCAAACCGCGCGCCGGGCGTCACGCCGATGACCGGCGGCGCGTCGCCCTGCCCGCGCAGCAGCCAGATCACTCCCGGCAAGCCCGTCAGGTGCGGCCCCAGGCTGATGGGACCGGAGGAGCGTTGGGACGTCTCCGCAACCTCATGCGCGGGGTGCGGTCCGCGCGCCCGCTGCGATGGGTGCCGACCCCGCGTTGCGCTGGCTGGGCTTCGCTTTGCGCCTGGCCACGGCGGCAGCGGGTTCACCCGGCGGGTTGGACGCCGGATCCGGCAGCGCCGCCGCCGCCACCTTCCCGGGAGCAGCAAATCCGACGGTGACGCCGGTCTCATCAGCCACCAACGAAATCGAGTAGGCGGCAGCGGAAACCGGCAACGCCATCTGGCAGAAGGCTGGATGATACCAGACGGCACGCGGGGCGGATTGCAGGTGGCGGCTGTCGGCCGCCATGCGCGCAACAAGAGAATTCATGCCGGGAAAGTCCAAGCCTGTGCGGGCTGATGGTTCGCGGGCGCCTTAGCGGCACACGACGCCAGAGCCGTAAAGCAGGCCTCAAGATGACCGGAAAAGCCATATAGCTCAGACAACGCCGGCATCAGCCATGAGGAACAGGTGATGACTGCGCCGGGATTGTCATGGCCGAGGCCAAGATTGCCGGAACCAGAATCGAGGGCGGCCTCAGGGTCGCGCCACGCGCAGGCGCCAAAGCGAGGTCGTCTCGCGAAGTCGTGCGGCATGCAGCGGGTCGTTCGTGTCGAAGACTTTGCCATGTCGCGGCCGGGTATCGAGCCGCTCGATGACCGCCAGCCCAGCGTTCTCGATCATGCCCAACAGTTCGTCGCGGCTGCGCAGGCCAAGATGTTCCGCAAGGTCGGAAAGGATCAGCCAGCCTTCTCCGCCCGGCAACAGGTGCGCCGCCAAGCCGTCCAGGAAGCCGCGCAGCATGCGGCTGTCTGGATCATACACCGCCTGCTCCAGTGTCGAGGACGCCTTGCCCGGCAGCCAGGGCGGATTGCATACCGCCAGGGCGGCGCGCTCCGGCGGGAACAGGTCGGCCTCTTGTACCGTCACCTGTCCGGACAGGCCCAACCGCTCCACATTCGCGCGTGCACACGCCAGGGCGCGCGGTGATAGATCGGAGGCGAGGATGACCGGTACGCCGCGTCGGGCCAGCACGGCTGCCAACACGCCGGTGCCGGTGCCGATGTCGAAGGCAATACCGCCCCCTGGCAATGGCGCACGCATGACCAGGTCAAGGTACTCGCCGCGGATCGGCGAGAACACGCCAAAGTCTGGGTGGATCGTCGCCCCTCCCAGCGCTGCGATCGGCACGCCCTTGCGATGCCATTCATAGGCACCCACCATGCCCTGCAACTCGCGCAGCGCTACCACGGCGTCGCCCACGGGTTGGCCGAGCGCGTGGTGCAAGGCCGCGCGCACATCCGGGGCCCGCCGCAAGGAAATCGCCTGGGCAGCGTCGAGCGGGATCAGCACCATGCCCAGAATGCGCGCGCGATGCGCCTGGCCTTGCCGATAGCGGTAGAAGCGCTCGCGCATCGGCATGTCGTCGGGCAGGCGGCTGCGTGCCGCACGCTTGTCGAGGCGACGCGCCAGCGCCTGGAGCAGGTGCCGGGCATTCTGGAAGTCGCCGCGCCACAGCAGCCCGACGCCCTCGCAGGCCAGACGGAAGGCATCGTCGGCGCGCACCGTGTCATCGACGGCTTCGACGCGGCGGGGAGGGAGGGCGCCGGACCCAGACAGCCAGGCTGCGTCATGGGTGGTGGTGCCTTCGGTCCATTCCAGGTGGGGCACACTCATGGGCACTGCGGCGCGTTCACGGTGCACAACGAGACAAACGGGGACATGAGCGGCATCTCTCCCAGGGGAAGCCGTATCTAACGCGATCCGCCCGGCGTCACAGCAGCTCGCGGTCCTGAACCGGGGAAGTTTCACCCGCGACGGGACACCACGTATGGTTCGGTGCGCCCGCTTCCTACTCTGTCCACCCGGCGGGTGCTGGAACCAAGCCTATTTCAACCGCTTGGCTCGGCCCTAGGCACGCTAACGCCGGGTTAGTGTGCGCGCTGAAGGGCCTTCGACCAGATGTCATAAATCAGGAGGTGGCGCACCGGAATGAAAGCAGGCGGCCGCTTGCTTTTTCTGGCCGCGGTATCTGTCCGGCGCCGCTGTTGGCCGCGCGCAGACCGCTTGCAGAGCACTTGGCGATTCTGTCCGCTAATCCTGTTACGGCCAGAATGGCGAGAGCGGCTCGGCGGGAGTGGCGGCGAGGGGCTGGCTTTGGCCAAAGCAGCCAGGCCGCTCTCAGGTAGGAGATGCAGAAAAGCGGACTTTGGGTGGCCCACCTACGCCAGTAGTTGGCCACTGGTAGTACGGCTCAGGGTGAAACATCTCCGACACAAGATGGCCTCGGGATACCTTGATCTGACACACGCCTGCGCATGTAGGCCTGGGGGCTGCACCCCATTTCGGTGCGGAACGCATAGACGAACGCCGATGTCGAGCCATAGCCGAGTTCCATCGCTGCCTGCGTCACGCCCAGGCCGCCGCCCAGCAGTTCGATGGCCTTGAACAGCCGCAGGCGCCGCCGCCAGGAGCGCAGGCTCATGCCCAGTTCCGCCTCGAAGCGCCGGGCCAGGGTCCGCCCCGACATCCCGAGCTCCTGGCCCCACTCCTCCGGACCACGCGGGTCCGCCGGGTCGGCGTAGAGCGCCTCACACATCACGGCCAAGGAGCCACCACGCGGCCAGGGAAGCGCGCCCGGAAGCGATTTGGCGCGCCGGAGTTGATCCAAGATCAGGTCAGTCACGCGCCCGACATAACCATCAGCGTTGTCCTCGCCCTCGATCTCGGCAGCCTCGACGATCAGGGCCTGGAGCAATGGCGAGACACTGAAGACCGTGGGGCTCTGGGGCAGACCAGCACCGGCCTCCTCGGCGATCCACAGACTGCGGAACTCTGCGCCGAGCAGAGATCCGACCCGGTGCACCAAGCCGGTCGGCAGCCACACCGCCTGCTCCGGTGAGATGGCGAAGGAGCGCCCTTTGACGGCCACGGTCAGCACACCGGAGATGGCATAAGCCACCTGGTTCCAGCGGTGCGCGTGCTCGGGAAAGTAGTGGCGAGCTGGGATGGACTGCGCACGCACCGTCATCGGCTTCGGTGAGGCCAAGCCGGGTGGCGCCGCAATCGTCTCCCAGATCATGTCGAAGCCTCCAGATTGTCCGATGTTCTATATAGATTGGCATTTCATCGAAAGATGGCCAGCCGCCGCCGCGCTAGTCTGCGCTGAGGAGGGCGCCGATGAACCGCAGCCCCTGTCAAACCTGCCTTGACCTTCGTACGGGATCCCCGCCATGGCCCACCTCGACCGCCGCGGCCTGCCACTTTCGGCCACCTCCGACTGTGCTGCCGAGTGCTACCGCGCGGGCGTCGACCTCCTGCTCTCGGCCTGGCCGGGCGCTGCCGAGGCCCTGGAGGAGGCTATCGTGGCCGATCCGGACTTTGCCGTGGCCTATGCGGCGCGCGCGCGTCTGCACGCTATGCGCGTGGAACCCATAAAGGCCAAAGCACGGATCTCCGCCGCGGCGGAGATCGTGGCCCGGCGCGGCGACGAGCGTGAACGCAGCCATGTCGAGGTCCTCTCCCTGGCGATCCACGGCCAACCCGCCAAGGCGCTGGAGCGGGCGCTTGCGCATGCTGACAACTGGCCGCGTGACGTCCTGATCCTCTCGCTGCCACTGGGCGCCTTCGGGCTCTTCGCCTTCTCCGGCATGGCGAACCACGACCAGGCACGGGTGGACCTGTGCGAGTGCCACGCCCGGCACTACGCGGCCGATGACTGGTGGTTCCTCACCTACCGGGGCTGGTCGCACGCGGAGAACGGCAATGTGGCCTACGGCCGCGACCTCACCCAGCGCGGCTTCGACCTCCGCCCGCGGAATGCCAACGCGGCGCACGCCCTGTCGCACGCGATGTACGAGGGCGGCGCCAACGATGAGGCCGACCGGCTGATCCAGGCTTGGCTGCCAAGCTACGACCGCTCCGGCACCCTGCATGGCCACATCGCTTGGCACGCAGCCCTGGCGGCCCTGGAGCACGGGGACACGGAGCGGGCCCTCGCCATCTACGGCGAGCACGTCCAGCCTTCCGTGTCGAACGGCAACGCCGTGAACGTCGTCAGCGACACCGCCTCCTTCCTATGGCGTCTGCAAGCCTACGGCCATCAGGTGCCGGAGGGACTGTGGCAGGCGGCCGCGGCCTACTCGGCTCCCTACTTCCGCAACGCGGGCTTTGCCTTCGCGGACGTCCACATGGCGCTGCTGGCGGCGGCGACGGGGGACAAGGAAGGGCTGGAGCGGCGCGTGTCCGCGTTGATGGGGATGATCGCGGCCGGGACCCTTGCTGCCGGGCCGGTGGTCCCGGCCGTCTGCCGCGCAGCACTCGCCTTTTCCGAGGAAAACTACGCCGCTTGCGCGCGCATCCTGGAGCCCGTCGCGGCCGATGTCGTGCGCATCGGCGGCAGCGGTGCGCAGCGCGAGATCGTGGAGGACATGCTCATTCTCGCCCTGATGCGCAGCGGCGAAGCCACCAAGGCGCACACCATCCTGGACCGCCGTCTCCACCGCCGCCCGTCGCCGCGGGACAAGGCTTGGCACGGCCTGCTGGCGGCTTGAGGAACACCATGTCGCACGCCAGCATCACGATCGGGTCCGTGCCCGCCGATCTCTACCGCCACGAGAAGGGCAACGTCCTGCGACTAGCCGTCGTGCAGGCGCTGGCCGGGGCAAACTCCACCGTCGTCTACGCGACCGGCGCGATCGTCGGCAACATGCTGGCGCCCGACAAGGCGCTGGCCACCCTGCCCATCTCGATCTTCGTGGTGGGCATGGCGGCCTGCACCTTGCCTGCGGGCGCCATTGCCCAGCGCCACGGCCGCCGCGCTGCCTTCCTGACGGGAGCCGGCTGCGGGGTGCTGGTGGGTCTCCTCTCGGCACTCGCGATCGTACTGGGCTCCTTCTGGCTGTTCTGCCTGGCCACCTTCTTCGGCGGGGCCTATGCGGCCGTCGTCCTCTCCTTCCGCTTCGCGGCTGCCGACTGCGCCCCACCGGAGCGGCGCCCACGCGCGCTGTCCGCCGTCATGGCGGGCGGGGTCTTCGCCGGGGTCATCGGCCCGCAGCTTGTCACCCACACCATGGATCTGTGGCTGCCCCACGTCTTCGCCGCCACCTTCCTGGCGCAGGCCGCCGTGGCCGCGGTGTCCGCCCTCATCCTGCTCGGCGTCCGGCTGCCCAGGCCCGCGGCGGCGAAGGGCGCTGTCCGTGGCCGCCCGCTCAGGGTCATCGCGCGCCAGCCACGCTTCATCACCGCCGTGATCTGCGGTGTCGTCTCCTACCTGCTCATGAACTTCCTCATGACGGCCGCGCCGCTTGCCATGCACCTGTGTGGGCTGTCGCAGGAAGCGTCCAACCTCGGGCTGCAATGGCACGTCATCGCGATGTACGGCCCAAGCTTCTTCACTGGGCGGCTGATCACGCGCTTCGGGGCACCCAAGGTGGTGATGACCGGGCTGGCCCTGATTGCCGCCTCCGCCACGGTCGGGCTGACCGGCGTGGATGTGGCGCATTTCTGGCTGACCCTCATCCTGCTCGGCCTCGGCTGGAACTTCGGCTTCGGCGGCGCCTCGGCCCTGGTGCTGGAATGCCACCGGCCCGAGGAGAAGGCGCGGGTGCAGTCCTTCAACGACTTCGCCGTGTTCGGGACCATGGCCTTTGGGTCCTTCCTGTCCGGCAGCCTGCTGACGACCTATGGCTGGAACACCGTGCTCTGGCTGTCCTTCGCCCCACTCATGACCGCCGTCGCCGCCTTGACCTTCACTCCGGCATCCCGCCCCAGCCGGACCGCCGGGTAAAGCCAGTGCTCACTAGGTAGTGGACTCATTTAGATCCACTCGGTGACGGCGGCGATGAGAGCGAGTGCGGCGAGGAAGTTCTGAGTCAGCCGGTCGTAGCGGGTGGCCAAGCGGCGCCAGTTCTTCAGGCGGCAAAACAGCCTCCGATGGCTCCGGCCTGCTTGAACTGCTCGCGGTAGAGCCAGATTGTCTTGGCCGCCTGTTGCAGCCCGAGGCCCGCGAAGCACATGAACGACAACCGGTCCTGGAGCTGGAACTCCGCCTGCTCGTCCGAGAGGCTGTAGAGGGCCTGCAGCACCAGCACGCGGAAAATCAGCACCGCATCATAGGGCGGGCGAGCACCACGGCTGCGATCTGACCGTGCCAGGGCTGCATCCAGCACCGGACGGAAGACCTCGAAGTCGACCACGTCTGCAAGCCGCTCCAGTGGGTCGCCTGCGGCGGAAAGGGCGGCATACCGCTCATCGACGTCGAAGAAGCCAGTTTGCCCCGCCATTGCCAACGCCCCGTTGACCAAAGCCAGTGCATCAGCTCGGCGCGTCAGCCGCGAGGTATTTCGAAGTGTCCGAGTGTCGTGAGTTAGCCTGCGGCCGCCCGGCGCCGCGCACGGCGGCTGGCCAGCAGCCCGTGCTCCGGCGCCGCAATCAGCGCGCAGGCGAAGATCAGCGACAGCACCACGACGATGGCGCCCGCCGGTGAAATGTTGAGGTGATAGCTCAGCAGGATGCCCGCCAGATTGCTGAAGGCCGCCGAGGTCACGGCGATGGCCTGCATCGGCCCGAAGCGGTTGGACAGCAGGTAGCCGATGCAGCCCGGGGTGATCAGCAGCGCCACCACCAGGATCACGCCCACCGCTTGCACGCCGGCCACGATGGCGGCCGAGAGGAGCGTCAGGAAGAGGTAGCGCAGCACCGCGATGTTCAGGCCGATGCCGCGGGCATGGGTGGGGTCGAAGCAGAAGAGCTTCAGATCCCGCCCCTTCACCAGCAGCACGGCCAGCGTGGCGCCGCCGACAACGAGGGTCTGCCAGAAATCCTCCGGCTCGATGCCAAGGATGTTGCCGAACAGGATATGGGTGATGTGCGCTTCCGTGGTCAGAAAGGCGAGCATGACAATGCCGGCGGCGAACATGCCGGTGAAGACCACGCCCAGTGCCGCGTCCTCCTTCACCCGGCTATGGCTCTGCACGAAGCCGGCCCCAAGCGCGCAGGCCATGCCGGCGGCGAAGGCGCCCATGGCGATGGGCAGGCCCAGCGCCGAGGCGATGACCACGCCCGGCAGCACGGCATGGGAAATGGCGTCTCCCAGCAGCGACCAACCCTTTAGTATGATGTAGCATGAGAGCAGGGCGCAGGCGGTGGCCACCAGTGTGCCGACCCCCATGGCTTCCAGCATGAAGGGATGCTGGAAAGGGGCAAGAATGGCCTGCATCATGCTGCGGACTCCGCCGACCGCACGGCTTGCCGTCGCGCCCTTCTGCCGGCCAGCAATCCGTGCCGGGGCGCGAAGATCAGCACCAGGGTGAAGACCAAGGCCTGCAGGCAAACGATGACGCCACCCGTCGAGCCATCGATGAAGTAGCTGACATAGGCGCCCGTGAAGGCCGTGGCGGCGCCCAGCGCCGTGGCACCGGCCAGCATGCGCCCGAAGCGGTCGGTCAGCAGGTAAGCGGTGGCCCCGGGCGCCACCAGCATGGCAATGACCAGCACCGCCCCTACGGCGACCATGGCCGCCACGGCGACAGCGGCGACGCAGCCCAGCAGCAGCGTCTGCAGCAGGCGCGTATCAAGGCCGATGGCCCGTGCATGCGTTGCGTCGAAGGCCCAGAGCACCAAGTCGCGCCCGCGCAGGACCATGACCGCCAGCACGCCGGCGGAGACGATGAGCATCTGCGTCGTGTCCTCCGGCGCGATGCCCAGCACATTGCCGAAGATGATGGTCTGCAGCCGGATGTTGCTCGGGAAGAGGGTCAGCAGCACCAGTCCCGCGCCGAAGAAGGCGGTGAAGACGATGCCGATGGCGGCATCCTCTCGGATGCGGCTATTGCGCCGGATGAAGCCCATGAACCAGGCCGCCAGCATGCCGGAGGCGAAGGCACCCAGGGCGAAGGGCAGGCCCAGGATCCAGGCCAGTACCACACCCGGCACCACGGCATGGGCCAGGGCATCCCCCAGCAGCGACCAGCCCTTCAGCGCGACGAAGCAGGAGAGAAGCCCGCAGATGCCGCCGATGAGGGTGCTGACCAGCATGGCATTGCGCATGTACTGGTATTCGAAGGGAACCAGCAGCATCTCGGTCATGGCCGCACCGCCATCTCGCCGGGTGTGAGCCGGCCGAGGATGCGGCCATCGGCCGCGACCACCATGGTCTGGCCGTCCGAGCTGGTGACGAGGCTGACGGCCTGCGCTTCCGGCATCGCGCCGGCATGCTGCCGCGCCGAGGTGCCGAAGGCCCGTGCGAGCTGCACGGGCGTGAAGACCTCGGCCATCGGCCCCGCCGCCAGGACGGTTCCCTTCACCAGCACCACCTGATCGCAGAAGGCCGGGACGCTGGCGAGGTCGTGGGTGGAGACCAGGATGATGCGCCCTTCCGCCCGCAGTTCGCGCAGCAGTTCCGTGATCTGCTCCTGCGTCCTCACGTCCACGCCGCCGAAGGGCTCGTCGAGCAGGATGACGCGGCCATCCTGGGCCAGGGCGCGGGCCAGGAAGACCCGCTTCTTCTGACCGCCGGAAAGCTGACCGATCTGCCGGTCCCGGAACTCCCACATGCCGACACGCCGCAGCCCTTCCTCGACGGCGGCCCGGTCGGCCGCACCAGGAAGCCGCAGCATGTTCATGTAGCCGTAGCGGCCCATCATGACGACATCGCGGACGCTGACGGGAAAGGCCCAGTCCACATCCTCGTTCTGCGGCACATAGGCGACCCAGTTGAGGCGCTGTGCCTCGGCCACCGGACGGCCGCCGAGGCGCACCTCGCCGCTGGCCGGCTTCACCATGCCCATGATGGCCTTGAAGAGGGTGGACTTGCCCGCGCCATTGACGCCGAGCAGGCCGCAGATGGTCGGCCCATCCAGCACCAGGGAGGCGTTGCGAAGCGCCACATGGCCATTGGGATAGGCGACGGTGACGTCGCGGACGGCCAGGTCCAGCCGCACCGGCATGGCAGCGGCCTGCTCCGGGGCCACCCTGCCCGAGAGCTTGCCGCCCAGTTCCCGGATGGCGGACCGCCAAAGCCGTGGCGGGCTATGTTCCAGTGTCCCGGAGACAGGGCGGCTGCTCATGGCCTCAGCGCTCCGCCTTGCCCTGGAAGGCACGCATGATGGCGTTGGCATTGTATTCCAGCAGCTTCACGTGGGTTGGCGCATCGCCGCCCTCGTCGGTCAGGCTGTCCACATACAGCTCGCCGGCGAAGCGGGAGTTGCCCTCGCGCGCCACCTGCCGCATGGCCCGGTCGCTCACCGTGCTCTCGCAGAACAGGGCCGGGATGCGGTTCTTGCGGACAGTGTCCACCACCTTGCGGATCTGCTGCGGCGTGCCTTCCTCTTCCGCATTGATGGGCCAGAGGTACAGCTCCTTCATGCCGTAGTTCTCGGTCAGGTAGGAGAAGGCGCCCTCACAGCTCACCAGCCAGCGGCGCTCGGCCGGGAGGCGGGAAAGCTGCTCGCGGATTGGGGCATCCAGCGCCTTGATCCGCTCGGCATAACGCGCGGCATTGGCGTTGTAGATGGCCTCATTACGCGGATCGGCGGCGACCAGCGCCTTGCGGATATTCTCCACATAGATCACCGCATTGGCAGGTGACATCCAGCTATGCGGGTTGGGCCGGCCAGAATAAGGCCCCTCGGTGATGTTGATGGGGGTGATGCCCTCGGTGAGCACGGCGGAGGGTACGTTCTTCACCCGCTGGAAAAAGCGTTCGAACCAGCGCTCCAGCCCCATGCCGTTCCACAGCACCAGGTCGGCGGCCTGGGCCTTCACCACATCCAACGGGGTGGGCTCGTAGTCGTGGATCTCAGCCCCTGGGCGGGTGATGGATTCCACGATGGCCGCCTCGCCGGCCACGTTCTGCGCCATGTCCTGCAGGATGGTGAAGGTGGTGACGACGCGGATGGGCTTGCTGCCGGCATCCTGCGCCGAGGCCCCGGGCGAGACTCCCAACCATAGCGCCATGCCCAGCACTGCGGCCCCGGCCATGCGCCTCGTCAACCCATGATGCATCCAGCCCCCTCCTGTCGCTTATAGCCGAATTTGAAGCTTTATATTAAAGATATAGCTAATGCTATAATCAAGGAGGAAACTGCAGTGATGAAGCCTGGATCGACCCCTCCGACATGGCGGCGAAGCGCCAGGCATGCGGCTCTGGCAGGCAGGCGGGTCAGGCGAAGCTTCGCTCGAGCCCCTCCACATCCTGTTCACCGCACCAGGTGACGGGCCGTGTCTCAGCGGTGCTCTCGAACTATGTGATGGTGATCGGGCAACTGATGAGGGAGGAAGAAGAGGCTCGGCCCACCGCTTTTGCCCGCCGGCTGGGGGTTTCACATGTGACCGCCATCAAGGGCATCACGCGTCTCAGGGCTCGGGACCTCGCCCGCGCGCGGCCTTATCGCAGCGTCTTCCTCACGCCGGAGGGCATGGAACTGGCGCGAACGATAGGCCATCGGCGGGGTATCGTGGCCGCCACGCTCATGAAGCTCGGCGTGACACCGGAGGTCACCCATCAGGATGCCTGCTGCATGGAGCATTCCATTAGTCAACAGGCCCTGGAAGTCTTTGCCGCCATCCTGCGTCGGCGTGACGCGGCCATCCCCGACCGCCTGGGAGTGGGCGCCGAAGGGGCGGAGACAGGGATTTCTCAGACGCCGCATCGCGCTGCGTGTGGCGGGCAGTTGCGCCGTGCTACTTCTGACGCCTGCCAGCCAGCTTGCGAAAGATCTCCAGCGTCTCGGCGCTGACGTGATGCTCAATGCCTTCAGCATCGATGCGGGCAGTTTCGGCACTGACGCCGATGGAGCGCAAGAAGGCCTCGACGATCTCATGCCGTTCCCGGCTGGCCTGGGCGATCTTCTGCCCCTCCTCAGTCAGGAAGACACCGCGATAGGGGCGCCGCGCGATCAGTCCTTCTTCCGTCAGGCGCGAGAGCATTTTCGCGACTGTAGGCTGGGCCACACCAAGGCGAGCAGCGATATCCACCTGCCGTGCCTCATTGCCATCCTCGATCAGATCGGCGATCAATTCGAGGTAATCCTCAACCAACGCGGCACGCCGCGCTTCCCGGGTCTGCCGGAAGCCTTCCGAATGAGCTTCGGCGTCAGGCAGTACCTGGCCGCGGCGGTTGCGCGCCAAAGCTCCACGACCTTCCGTCAAACTGGCTCGGCTCCATGTCTGGCCTGCCGATATAGCGTTAGGCTGTGCTCCTAGCCATGGATGAGAATTGTTCGGTCACGACTGATGCGAGGTGCCGGTTGTCGATCGGCATTAAATTGGTGGTTGGCCACGCGTCGGGGTCAATGGCAGACGGCAACTGGACACTCGCGGCTTATATCGACGAGTGCGCCGGCGATCGGCAGGCGGCGGCCCTGGAGGTCATCTTCAGCGGCGCCGGGGGCGGCTTGGCGCGATGACGAGCGAGTGGTTCACCGTCTAGGCGCAGCAGGTTATGGCGCCCAACCTGCCCACATGGGTGCCGCCGTCCGGGAAACCCTCCAGGCCACAGGCGCGACACGACGTTTCCTGCCGCCCTACTCGCCGGACTTCAACCCGATCGAGAACGCCTTCTCCAAGCTCAAGGCGCTCCTGCGGAAGGCTGCCACCCGCACCACCGACGCGCTCGGGGACACAATCCGTGCTGCCCTCCCGCAGTTCTTGCCACAGGAGTGCGCCAGCGACTTCGCCGCCGCAGGATATGAACCAGATTGAGCAGATTATGCTCT
>Ga0182738_1004092_pt1 | contig 16304 bp, 22 predicted proteins | sample eDN5th30CBELigMG_FD_128876 | JGI IMG/M metagenome (GOLD analysis project Ga0182738, IMG submission 128876) | Enriched Miracle-Growth compost microbial communities from Emeryville, California, USA - eDNA 5th pass 30_C BE-Lig MG (version 2)... ... | reverse complement strand
TTTGGAGTGCTCTTTCTTCATTTAAGTAATCCCTAAGAACTTCACCAAATAGAATTATAAAGTGAGCTCGGATATTAATAAGTTCCACTTCGAAAGGAGCCAATTGTTTTTTTCTTCTTCTGTAATATCATCTATTCTATTTTCATGTACTTCATTAGCGATTTCAAATCTATATTCTAAGATTTTATCCCCTAAAAATCCTATTTCATCTTTCATGATCTCCTCCGAAAATCCTGTTGAGGCTATTAATTAATTTTTTATATTAATTATATCACCACATGTCAAAATACTTATTTTTTTGTTAATTTCTCAGTATAAAGTTCTCTACTCTAATCTTCATAATTTATTAAACAATTTGTTACAAAGGATTAAAAAAATCAAAGCCGAATTCGCCTTCTGTGATATGATTAATCCAATAAATAGAAATCTTGTATGCTATACACATCATAAAACAGAAAATTACTAATCCATTAGTTTTTCTGTATATTAAAGGACATTTAACGTCGGAATATGTAAAATTCACACAAATAAGAATACCTTATTACTCTGTAGATTTTTTAGAAATTTTACTAAAACCACTCTGAGGTGAACTATGAAAACAATTAACTCTATATCTAGTTCTAAAAAATTTGATAAAGGTCATGTCTTTTACCGTTTTGAAGATAAACAATTTTACATAAATAATTTAATGCGTTTTATTAAGAATGGATTAGAGAGTAAACAATGTATATTGATAATTGAGAATATGAGGGCCCTTCCCCTAATAAAAGCTACTATTGATAAAAAGTTTAGTCATAAACAAAAAGAATCTATTCGTTTAGTTAATAATTTTGATTATTACTTGGCAAATGGTGATTTTCACACAAAAACTATTCTTACTCATTTTCAAGAAGATTTGTCTATATTGAAAATGAAAAATACGATGATAAGAACATGGGCTCACGTAGAATGGGCTTCAGAGAAACCAGATATTCTTTTACTAGAAGAATTTGAATCAACTGCCGATAATTTTGTTGAGGAGGAGGGTATAGTTTCAGTTTGTGCATATGCTGCTGAGTCTTTATCTTCTACTTTGGATACTACTCTGCAGCAATTACATCAATATATTATGACAGATGATAACCTTTTTATTTCTCCCCTTTACAATGGATGAATTTATTAGAAGTGTGGCCATGAATTCACTTTTTCTACAAAAGGAATAATAGTTAAAATAATTTTAACGAAAATATTTTAACTATTACTTTTATTTTTAAAGTAGTTTTATTCTTTTATTTATATTATATTTTAATATTTTACCTTTTACAGTAAATGATTGTTCTATGTATATAAAGCTTCTATCTTTCCCTTTATAAGTTCCCTATCCATAATATAAACTCTAAAGACATTTCCTGTTTTTTAAATTCCTTCTTCTTTTTATTTCGTTGTCTATAAAAAATTCTAAAGATATTTTATACAATACAAAATTAAGTTTTTTAAAAATGTATAAGGGAATAAAGTAAAATAAGAAAATTAGTTAATAGGGGGTTTTGTGGTGAATATAACAGAAATAATGACCAAAGACGTTGAGACTTGTGATCTTAAAAGCTCTTGTGGCGAGGTAGCTAATCTGATGAAAAAATTAGATGTAGGAGCTATTCCAATTTGCGAAGGCAATAAGCTAGTTGGATTAGTAACAGATCGTGATTTAGTTGTGAAGGGGCTAGCAAATAACTGTAACGCTAATACACCGATAGCTGAAATAGTAAAACCGCACGTAATCAATGGTACTAAAGAAATGTCCCTAGAACAAGTTGCAGAGATAATGGCTCGTTATCAAATACGACGATTACCTATTATGGAAGGTGATAAACTGATTGGCATTGTTTCTCTTGGTGATATAGCAACAAGTATTGAAGAAAGTAAAAAAGCAGGTACAGCTCTTGAAGGTATTTCAACCTCAATTAAAACTGAAAATTTAAAATAGAGATTAAGAAATTTCAAATCAAGAAAGAGAACCACTGCTTCTGTAGTAGTTCTCTTTCTTTTTATAGATAACATTTATTACCCTATGGTTCATTTAGCTCTTTTATTATTTGATGTTACATGCTCGCCTTGTTCTTTAATATTCACTTCTTCTTTCCTTAGAGTCTCCGATACTTTTTCATTTTCTTCTTTACGTCGTTTGCCCACCACTACTTCTTCTGTTACCACAGGTTCTTTTGATACGGTCACTTTCTCTTCTTCAAGGGGGATACGAACAGATTCTTCATCTTCAATAATCTGTGTATTGGCTCGTTTATCCGATACAGGACGACGCTCCACATATACTTCATCATGCTCTACAGGAATATTGACCGTTTCCTCTTTATGAAGAACCTTCTTATCGACTTGAACTTCTCCGGTTTGGACTCTTTCCTTATCTACATGTAATTGTTCTTCTTTTAACTCAATATGTTCTTCTGTATTCTTTGGAACGCCATGTTCATGTTCACGATGTTCCCCATATAATGATTTATCATAAACAGAGTCACCTTTGGCAAAAGCAGAATCCCCTCTCTTTTCTAAGAAAGAATTTGTTTTTGTCTCTCGATTAGCATTTACTAACAATAATACCTTTCCTTTCTGTAAATCATCTGCATAAGGACCTGCTTCTGTGAGTGGAACACCCAGGTTAATTAAACGTTGTTCCACTTTAGCTTTGTCTTTATGAGGCTCTTGATAGTGATCTGGTGAAAATACATGTTTAATTTTCTCCATAATCGATTCGTCTTGATGACCTGTCTCCGTCGTTTCAATTCTCTTTACGTCAATTCCCTCTTTGTTTTCTACTTCTAGATAATCCTCATTATCTATATCGTTAGTGGTTACGAGAGAAAGATCTTTCTCTTGAAATCCTTGAGTCTTTAAGTTTTGAATCGCTGTGACCACAGCCTCCTCATTTTCGTAAGTACCTATCACATTTTTTGCCATTAGTAACTCCTCCTTCTATTATAAAAAGCTATTTAGAAAACTAATTTCATCTGTGTTACTTTTAATACCCGCATGTCCTTTTATAAAACTTTTTTTGGAATAGTAAAAAACATCCAAATTTGAATTAGAATACGATTAAGGGATAATCTATAAGTTAAATTGAACGAGGTGCTTTTTAAATTTAATGGATAATCCTTAAGCCAGTAACCGACATCTAAAAATACAGGTTTATTAAGCTATCACATAGGGAAAATGAGTTCAAAGTTTAAATAAAAATAGAGAGGAGCAAGTGGAATGCGACAAAAAGCACTTATTTCTGGTCTTGCTATTTCAACAGTAAGCGTAGGGATTACAACTTATTTATTGAAGGATAAATCAAACTTAGATAAGGTAAAAGGGTTTGTTCGAAGTGTAAAAAAAGCTATTCCATATAAGTCATCGACTCAAAAATTGACTTCGTTCCCTATACACAAAGCTGGTCATCCAGACCCTATGGACATTGAAGATAATAAAATGGTCTCAGAAGGATCTATGTTCCCTGTACAATATTATAATGAAAAGAAACAGTGAATTATCAACCTATATCACTAACTATATTAATATACTTGTAAAACAGTTTAGTTGCATCTCGAGCAGATTTTAACTATTTGAAAGAGGTATATTTCATCATAGTTATATCTGCTATTTCAATTCCAATAAATATATTTGTAGGTCTCATATCTTAACTTAGAATGTTTAAATCATAGTTGAAATGTCCAAGAAGATAGGTAGCTAGTTATTCATATCACAAACTTCAATTAAATAGCCTGTATGTGATTAAGGAGGTTTTTTAATGGAGAAAATAAGAGCTGTAAAGGATGGTTATGAAGTAAAAGAGGCTATTGAACAATTTTTAAGTCTGGGATTCAGAAAGGACAATATCTACTTATTAGCACATGAAAGAGATCGCACTGAGGAATTGACAAATGTGTTAAATACAAATGATATCAGTATATCAGAACCTGGAGACAACAAACCAATGGCAAATTCACTTCATTTTTATAAAGATGAACTACACACTAAGCTTTACTCCTTAGGATTATCAGCTGCAGAAGTTCAACAATATGAAAAGGAATTGAATTGGGGCCGTATACTAGTGATTGCAACAAAGGCAGATGATGTTCCTCCTATTGAGTAACATCAGAAAAAAAGCTGTACAAACTTTCTTCACCGGTTAATTAAAGAAAGTTTGCATAGCTTTTTTTAAAAAATATATATTTCCCCTGAAAATATTATGGCCTTCATCAAAATGCAAAGCATTATCATTAAGCAAAAATATAAAAATAAAAAGTTGAAATTTGTTGTGATAATAAAATTACCTTGTGAAATATAGGTAAAGAAGTACTCTAAAACCTTAAGTGTTTTATAAATAGTTTTTAACTTTAAATAAATATATTTTCACAAATAACGTCTTAGGACGTTTCCTTTTCGGCTTTCTCTATTTCTCCCCTAAACTTCTCTTCAATTAACTGTTTATCCCCATACACCAATAAACGATCCCCTGCTTGAATTTTACAATGAGTAAGTTTCTTTCTTATTCTTAACTCCCCTCGCATTAAGAAAAGTACTAATATGTCTTCATCTTCATTTATGCATTCATTCACTGACTTTCTAATATAGGATGACTCCTCATCAATTTTTATTTCTAAAAGGCAATCTGCTTCATTAGTTAATAAAATTTGATTTACTGGTAATTCGTCTATTTTAAATGATTCCTCTGATTCTTCCTCAAATTTATCTGCTAAAACTTTTTGAAAGAATGGAAGTTTTAGAAGAAAAAATATGAGAAGCAGTGCTCCTTCTATATATAATACTTTTGGGGTTAGCACATCATTTGATAATATACTACTTAAAGAAGAGATAATAACGGCAAACGAAAAAGCACCAAATAGTATTAAAAAAACACCTAATCTTCTTCTAAAAGGATGACCTAAAATCAATTCGGATTCTCCTGTGGTAAAACCAGTTCCTGTCATTAGTGATATTACTTGAAATCGAGAAACAGGCCTTTTTATTCCAGTTATTGTAAATAAAATAGTGTTAATTTCGATTATGGTAGCTATGATCACTAAATAAATAATTGTAAATGTAAATTCCATTTTTTCACCTTTATTTTTCAATAAATTTTCTATGGGAAATTGGACTTATTAATAATCTCTTTGTATGTTACTTTTATCTAAAATAATAAGAGATAAACTTCCCACATCCAGGATTGTTTGATAAATGTTCTTTTCATTTAACATATATAAAATAATGACTAATATAGAATAATTAAGAATGGAGTATTTATAGATAGTTTTTCTTATTCCGTTTCTTTTCTTTAATATAGGGCTTAACAGCTTGAATAGCTATTACGCTAGAAATTCCAATTCCTGATAATGCTACAAGTAAAGCGATATCTTCAAAAATCGTGTAGTGTAGAACCTTATCCCATTTAATTTTCCCTTCCCAATTTTGAATCACTAGATTCATTCCATAAATTCCAGATACAACAGTATATAGAGTTAAGATTTGCAATAAAGAATTATGCCTTTTTGAGGTCATTCTCTCCTGATTTTTATATAAGTCGTTAAGGGTTTTATTTACCTGGGTAAATAAGTTATCTATGCCTAGAGATTTTTTGAAATAATTAGAAATCTCTTTTCCAGCTAACCTGCTGTTTATTTCAGGATTGTATATTTTAGCAGAAAATTCAGTTATTTGAACAATAAGAGTATCCACTTCAACCTCATTTTGTCCCTTATGAATTCTTCTTTGGTCATATGTGAGTTTCATAAGAATGATTCGATAATAGTAAAAAAGAAGAAATGAGTAATAGTATTGCTCAAACATTTGGTTGGCGAGCATGTGGGCAAGTTCTCCTTGAGATTTGGTTATACATGCAAACATGTAATCTGTTACCACATAATACGTTTCATCTGCCCACCTATCGTACACATGATCATCATAAAATCGCTCCATGTAAGCAGGGTTTTTTGCTCCGATAAATGGATGACCTTTGTTGTCAAATCCACTTATGCTTCCTAATCGGTAAAGGTCTTGAACTTCGAGTTTGCTTTCTTCTTGCAATACTATACTGCCTACTACATATAGCCTTTCATCTATATAGAATGGTAGGCTTCCAAAATAAGAAGAGTTCGTATTTTTTTCATCAAGAAAATTTTTCATAAAAGGACATAATGATTCAAAAATGAAAGATTTTATCATTTTATAAGATTGATTTTTTGTCCCTATCTGGATATCTGAATCTTCCTCTATAAGAGGTTCCATCACACGAAATAAATCAGTGAATTCTATTACTTCTGAGTAAGACATGTTATCAGGTAATTCAACGCGTATATTCATCATGCCTATTTGAAAAGGACAAATAATAATATCTATGGACAATAGTTGAAAAATTGTTTGAAGGTACTTTCCTTTTAGGAAGAATTCCTGATTGAATGCCTTAGAGAATCTTCTAAAACCTTCTTTTTTGGTTGAGTCGGATGGAAAGATAATGGGTTCAATATTAGGTAGAAAAATTCTCTCCATACGATAATGTGAAACGGTATGGTGGTCACCATAGTATTTATCTTGTAAATGGGAATTATCAAGTGTAAAAAAATCATAGCCTTGTTGTTGGAGTAGTTGGGATAAGCTATCTGAACACTCTTCTTTTAAAGTAAATGGAAAGATAAATTGCAGATATGCCTTTTCGACCTCAAACTCCTTTATAGATTGGTCTTGTTCGTTGAAATTTGGCATTTTTTGCTCCTTTCTTCAAATTAAAGATTGATAAATTTTTCACTTTAATTTATTAACCCTTCTGCAAGAGAATTTCCACCTCATCAAGAGAAATAGAATAATTATATAGATGAACAATATGTCTTAGAAAATTCTTAGTGCATCGTTACTTTCATATTCATTTTTCTAATTCCCGTTTATCCTATCGTAACAAACTGGTAAAAAGAGGATAGATCAGTTAACCCTCTTAGATTTTATAGCTACATTGTTATTGAGTAAGCTCTTGGGTAATGCTATCTATGACAAAAATGTTAGAATCACTGAATTTTTATTTGCTACATCATTTTGGAGAATTATTGTTTTCTTAGTAGAATTTTTCTCTTATAAATATAAAAAAATCAGAAAAATAGCAGAGGGCATTCCTTCAATCTTAATTAACAAAGGAATGATAGACTGAAAAGAACTTAAAAAAATAAAATAGAAATGCAAGAATTAATGGAAATGTTATGTGTCAATAGTGTATTTTTCAATCAAGACGTACAATATGGAACTATGTAAAATAATGAAAAAATAAGTATCATGAAAAAATCTCGACATAGTAAAATGTCGAGATTTTTATTAAGTCGAGATTTCTATATAAGTCTTTTTTACAGCATCCCACTGAAATTTCCCTTCTTCTACAACAAGGTGATCTTCCGGATTCCAGGGTAAACTTTCTTTAGCGACGTCTAAACGTAAATGTTCAATACTTGCTGGAGGAAGTTCACTATCCCACTCATTTAGCCCGATAAAATAAATACTACCTTGTGCTAATACATCTGGATGTAAATGAACAAAGATTGTTTGAAATTCTATCTTATCCAACTGTTCCATTTTTTCCACCCCTTTAGAGCACTTTTTACCTTTTAGTCTAGTAGGTTGTTAAAGTTTTAGTATCTTATACTATTGGTTTAACATTAACTCTTCTTATATTTATTTTCAGTTGAGGATTCATTTTTAGTTTTCTTTTTATTTCTTTCGTCTTCCTTTTCTATCTTTATTTCTTCAATTGGTATGGAGTCGACTGTTTGTTCAATTTTAAAGCGATCAAATAAGGTTTTATTCTCTGTAGGATAGTGCTCAGCATGATCCCTGCTTTTTGTCTCTTGGGGATGAGGGGACCTTTTTCTTGATTCTGTCATTCTTTTCTCCCCCTGTGTTGACTGTATACGTTCATATTAATCTCCTCCCATAAATTAAGATATTTTACCTTTATCCTAACAGGGATAGCTTTAAACCTGAGCTTATACTTATTAAAATTTAAATTCAATTACAAAAATAGATAATGGGGGTGTTTTCAGAACTATTTTTCCTGATCTATATTGTAAGCTGTTTCTTTATAACATCATGCATCGTAAATAACATAACTTCTATCTCAATTTTGCTGTTGGTACATGGAATAATTTATATTTTACAAATGAGCAAGCTCTTCAGATAATTTTTTTGCTTTAGCTTTTAATTGTTCTTTTTGACCTTCCAAATCCGCCATTACAGCTAGAACCTCTTTATTATCAGGTTCTTCTCTAAATTGATTTAATACAGCAACAAGGGATTCTGAGACTTTGATTAAATTCTTGTTCACTTCATCCTGCTTTTTTAAATTAATAATTTCAAATTTCTTTTTTTCTATATTATTCATCTTCCTACTTCCTTTCTTTTAATATATAACTGAGGATTAATTACTTAGCTTTTAAAAATTTAAAGTCCGTATCAAAAATATTGTAAATATAGGTTCTAGAGAATACCCGAACTATTAAAAACTTGTAATAATATATAATATAATACGGTTTTCATCTTTTACATTGATGTATCTTGAGCTTGGTTTTGAACTGTAGAGATTTTGCTTCTATGATATGCTGCATTTATTTCTCCACCTATAACAAGAATTAAGCCTGTTAGGAAAAGCCATAGCATAAGCACAATCACTCCCCCTAAACTCCCATATGTTGTTGAATAGCTGCCAAAGTTATTTACATAGAAAGAGAAAATAAGAGATGTTAATTGCCATAAGATAGTTGCCACAACTGCTCCCGGCCATACATGTGCAAAAGGGAATGTCTTGTTAGGAGCAAGATGATATAAGATAGAAAGAATACATATCATAATCCCAATTGCAACTATCCACCTAAGTATGTCTAAAATAATAGCCGTCCCTGGTGGGAAGGAAAGCCATTCTCTTAACATTTTTAAAAGAATACCTCCAAAAACAGGAAGAACAAGGGCTACTAAAAGCGTTAAGATTAGCCCAATTGTTAATACAATTGATAGTAATCTTACTTTTATAAACGAACGAGTTTCTTCCACATCAAATGCTTGATTTATTGCTTTTATAAAAGCATTTATACCATTTGAGGCAGACCATATAGTTCCTAAGATTCCGAATGTTAGAATTCCACCACTGGGTTTACTAATAAATTGCACTACATTTTCTTTGAAAATAGTGGCAGTTTCCCCTGGCATTACACTTTGTAATATATGAATGGCTTCCTTCGTTTCAATAGATAAATAGGGAACAATGGATAAAAGTAAAATAAGCATGGGGAAAATTGATAACATATAATAATAGGCCTGTTCAGCTGCAAGTTCAGTTGCACGGTCTTCTTTCATTTCTAGTATGATTTTTTTACTAAAAGATATAACCTTATTCATTACACCCCTCAACTTTCTGAAGTATTATTTAAAATTCTTTTCCCATTATTTAAAATTTTCAATCTAAAAATTATATAATGCTTCAAAAAATCCACATTTAAATAAAGAAACCTTTTAAGAATAGGGTTTGATCGTTAAATATAACAGGAATGGTCTTATATATCTTAAAAATAGGTGATCTTTATGATTAATGACATATTAAAAAATTTATCAATACTCAATGTTTTTTGGTTCATTATTGATTTGAGTTTAATCCTTTTGGGAAATCGATTACTTCATTGGACAGTTAACTTTGTTTCTAAAAAGAAGACATATCCATCAAAGAACTTTTTCAATTCTATTGTTTCTTTGTTAAATTGGATTACTATCTATGCTGTAATTTTTTTATTCTTATTCTCTTTTCCTAATAGAAAATGGATGTTCCGCCCCTTATATTCTCAAGGAGAAATAGATGTATCATTCTTTCTTATTTTAATTGTAATTATGAGTATATTATTTGCTCATAAACTCATTAAATTATTGACTACGCATGTATTGAAGCCAGTTTATAAACACTACAATATTAATAACGGTTTAGGTTATACATTTAATAAAATTATTTATTATACATTGATGATTATAGCCTTAGGAATAAGTTTTAAGAGCGTCGGGATTGACCTAACCGGATTAGGGACAATCTTTAGTGTGCTCGGTATTGGAATTGGTTTTGGAATGAGAAACATAGCAGGAAATTTTGTGTGTGGAATTATTATTTTATTTGAAAGACCAATTGAAGTAGGAGAAGTTATTCAACTTAATGAGGGGATTGGGAGGGTGGAAAATATCAGACTTAGATCTACAATTATTCGAACTGCTAAGGAAGGGACTTTAATTATACCTAATCAATATTTTATTGAGCACATTATTAAAAATCGAACTGGATCTGAAATGATAGCAGAAGTTACTGTAAGTGTAGAATATGGAGTTAGTACAGAGAAAGTTGATAAGGTTCTCCACGAAGCCGTATCAAAAGTTAAAGGAAAATCTGAAGGGATATTAAATGAACCAAATCCTACTATTCGATTTGTGAACTTTCGAAATAGAACTATGGATTTCTTAGTTGAGATTCCAGTAATAAATTTTGAGATTAAAGAACAAATAGAAAGCAAGCTAAGACACTCTATAGTTCAAAGTTTTACAGAAGAAGGAATTCATCTTGCGCCTTATGAATTTAGCCAAGTCCTTTTAAATAAACTTGAAAAGTAATAGCCGAGAAATAAAAAGAAGACATTCTAAATTTGAATGTCTTCTTTTTATTATAGATGCACGAGCTACATCAAATCCATCAATCTTAATATCCAATAAAAGGAGAGTGAACTTTTAAATAAATTCATGGTTTTAAATTTGAGAGTTTATTCATTATTTACTTGTTCTTTGATTTACTATTGCTTTTTCAATAGTGTTATTCAATGCTTCTACAGTAGAAAAAATTCTTTTAATTCCACTTATACAATTTCTCTTTGCCTCTAAAGGGTTGTTTTGTAATATAAAAGATTTATTTGTAGTTACTTTTTTTATATCCTTTACAAGTTTATTTACTTTAGTCCTTGTTCCTTCATTGAACATAGATATAGCTGCTCCTCCAATTATAGTACCTATTGTTAAACCTTTTATAAAATCTCTATTTGCAAATTTTTCGGTCTTATATACCTGTTCTTTCATAAATCTGTTACCTCTCTTTATATAATAATTATTTGTATTTTTAAGCTGTTTGTTTCTTTCTCTTTTAATTGAAAGTATTTGCTTAAGTATCGCATAGAGGTTATTTATTAATATGTTGAGTTTTCATAAACGAATTTTACTATATTTTCTATATAAAAGCCTTCTTATTATAAGAATGCGAATAAAATGGCCTTGTTTTTTCTATCAATAAGGTTTTAATAATACGTTTAATTTATTTTTTCCAGTTTAATAATCCATCATCTTCATCAAACTCGATTAAAACATCAGTTATTCCTTTTTCTGTTAAAATCTTTTTTTCTAATCGATCTTTTATATCATCCGCAACGGCGACTGTCAAGGTAGGCTCAATTTCAATTTCTATTTCCACATGGAAATCTTCTCCTTCTTTAATAACATTTATCCCTTGTATATCTTTGACATCGGGATCCCTCATTACTAAAGAACCTATCTTGTCTTCCATTTTTTCATCAGCCTCTCCTATTGCTCCAGCAGCGTTATCTAGAAAAACCTTTCCAACCACAAAGAACATCATTAATCCAATTAAAATTGAGGCAATTCCTTCAGCTTGATGATAAGATGTGAAATTAGAAATTATTACTGCAATAATAGCTAATATCCCACCTCCTGTTGCTACTAAATCTTCCATAAAAACCAGCTTTGTTGCCGGTTTTGCATTTCTTAACCTTTTAAAGCTTTGGAATAATATGTTTATCCCTTTAACTTCAATGTCCTCATCATAAACAATCTCTTTCATTGCTTTATATAGAACCGTTGCTTCAAGCATAACGGCGATGCCTAACACGCTAACATTTAAAATAAAACCCGAAGATTCCGTGGGATGTAGTATATGACGAAAACCTTCTCTTATGGTTTCAAATGACATAATTCCTACAATTAATACCGCACCAAGTAAAACTAAATTTACCAGCCTTCCAAAACCATTTGGAAACCGAGCTGTTGGTGTTTTTTTGCTAAGTGCTGAACCTATAAAAACAAAAAATTGATTGGCAGCATCCCCCAGACTATGCATTGTTTCTGCAAACATAGCAACATTACCCGTTAGTATAAAAGTCGCCCCTTTAATGATTGCAATAATGGCATTAACTATCCCTGCTAACAGTGCAGACTTATTTCCTTTTTTTAATAATCGAAGCAATTCTCCCATTTTCTCACGCTCTCTTTGGTTTCTTTATATTTAAGTTTTTTATCCTGCAATGAATAACTACTAAGTAAAATTCTTCATCTTTCAATTTCCTTTTTTCTGAATAGAATTGTTATAGATTAATATGCTTTTACATGAGGTGGCCTTATACAGAAGTACAATTTAATTAGTATTCGCACTCATTTTTATATGTTACTTATTCTCTTATTTACACATGTTTAAACGATTAATTAACAATAACCATTTTCAAATCTAAATAAGCAAAAATGGTTATATAAATTTATCTTTTTAACCAAGAAATAAGAATTCTACATAAAAAATTTCATGGTTAATTTGTTTTAGATATGGGTAAAAGTTAATTAAATATTTTAATAAGGGGGTGAATTAACAATGGAAATTCTATGGATGCTAATTGTTGGCGGAATTATTGGTTGGCTTGCTAGTTTAATTACAGGACGAGATGTTCCTGGGGGGATTATTGGTAATATTATTGCTGGCTTTATTGGCGCGTGGTTAGGCGGCCTTATCTTTGGAGATTGGGGTCCAGTCGTTGGTGGCTTTGCAATTATCCCTGCAATTATTGGATCAATTATTTTGGTGTTAATTATAAGCTTTATTTTACGAAAACTAGGAAAAAGAGGTAATCAGACCCACCATGATCATGCATAAAAGATAGAAAAGTTTCAAATAGGAGTGGCTAAAACTGAGAAAGAAAAACCAATTTATAATATCGGACTTTACCGAAGAAAATTATTTTGAACTAGATTCTTATCTTACTTATTTGTTTAAACAAATTAATAATCATGCTGAAAATGTATCAGAAGCTTAATGATAGTTAAAGTGCTTTATAAAGAGAAAAATAAAAAGAGATTAAATGAGGGTATAAAATAAGCGACCTTATATTCTAAACTAAACGAATATATAAGGTCGCTTACTAACTATTATGGTTAATTTTTTAAAAAATTTCGATTGTTCTTCTCTACAGGCGACGATTCGAAAATTATTTGCACCTTTTCAAAATACATATGCACCATTAAATGAACCGTCCAAATCACATACCTCTAATGAATCACCTATTAAAATGATGATGTCGAATCCTTGTCCTAGAACCAATTCTTTCTACAAAATTAATTTAATATGCTAAAACCAATTTCTGCAAGGGCTTGTTCCAATGTGGCAAGAAGATCAAGTATTAAAAAAAGCGATGGATGAATGGGAACGTGTAAGTCAGGATCCTGAAGTGCTATTAGCATATGAAGCTCGAAGAAAAGCGTTATTAGATGAAAAATCTGCATTAAAAAGAGCTGAAAGAAAAGGTATTATAAAGGTAGCTCTAGGGATGATTCAAAAAGGAATAGATGAAGAGACTATTATCGAACTAACAGGACTTACAAAAGAAGAAATACAAGAACTTCGTCGACAATAAGTGAAAAGAAATAAAAAGAGCATTGTTATTAATACAATGCTCTTTTTATTTCTTTCCTGTTAATAACTTGTTTTCTAGCTTTACTACCCATTTATAATACCCTAATGCAATAAGTAGAAGTACAGGATCAATGATAGCTGAATACCATAAATTCCACCAACCATAGTGGAAGTATCCCCAAGGTTCAGGGAGTAATGTAATCATTTCATAAAGCAAAATGGCTACCATCCAAAAGATAAAATAGCAACCCTTGTGAATGATTGACATTTTAAAAGGATACCAATTAAGAAATATCATATTAGCAGGTGGGAGTAATACAGTATGAGTAAGAACTCCCCTCCAATCTGCGTTTTCTGTAAAATACCAATAGGCATGATATTTGAGATCTATAAAGACATCAAACATATGTTGAAAAGCAATTGTAAACATCCAAATATGAAGAATTTGATTTGCTGTTAGTCTTTTATTTGTTTTAAATGCAATAAAATTAAATACAATAATGGCAATAGCAAGTCCTATCATGGTTTTTTCCTTTTTAATTAAATATACCATATAATTACATATAATGAAATTAAAAACTATTAATGGATTTTATTACTTTAGGTCTTTCTATTCTAAAAACAATCTATGTAAAAATTAAATTACCTTTAATCAGTAACAAAAATTAGTCGTTTTTGTTACTGATAACTCAAAAGTACAAGGAAGCTCTGAAATCCTTAATCCCTTTATATTGATTTATCAAGGATATAATACATAATCTATGATTAAGGCTGTCTAATGTAAATAATCTAAAAACGTATATCTTGACGGACTTTTATTGGTTCTTGTAATCCGTTTTATGAAACTAACTTTGTATATCATATACAGCCTAAATACAAAAAACAACTGGATCCGTTCAGTTGTTTTTTCTGTTTCATGAATGATAATCAATGTTTGGCTGACGTTGCAGAACGTCTTAAGTAGTTTGCTCAAGAGAGTAAAAAATATGTATTTACATTTATGTTTTGAAACATACACAAAAAGGGAAAAGTAACTTAGTTTTATTCTAAATGAATGTTAAATAAGAAAAATGGTTAATATGGGGAACGACCTATATTAGTGAATCAGGAGGGAAGGTATGTCAATTAATAAAGAAGTTTTATACCGGGGTAAACGATTTAAGATTATTCATATTTATAGTTCTGGTTATTGTAAGCTTAGAAAAGTTAATGATCCTTTTAAAGTAGAACTAGCTTTATTGAATGATATCCTACTAACAGGATAATGATTACTGCACATTCTTATTTAACTGACCAAACCGACTTCATTTGATTTTGTTATTAATGAAACATATTAATCATTTTTCGATAAAAGTAGAAGCCAAATTCCTTATATATAAAGAATTTGGCTTCTATTAATGTTGATTATCCTAACTAAAAAAGTATATGGTATCGAGTGTAAAAACAGAAAAATTCAGTTTTACAAACAATTAGTCGTTATCACGTTTGTTAGTGGATTTTCCGCCTTTTTCACCGATTTCCTGATAAAATTCTTTATCCTGGTTTTTAGATGTAGCTTTTCCACCTTTTTCGCCAATCTCCTGATAAAATTCCTTATCATGATTTTTGGCTGTAGTTTCTCCGCCCTTTTCACCAATTTCTTGGTAAAATTCTTGGTCATGATTTTTAGATGTAGCTTTTCCACCCATTCTTCCAGCTTCTTCACGGCTCATTTTGTCATTATTTTTATTAGTTGTCATTTTACATTCCTCCTAATAATTTTTAATATGTTTTTTATTTTCCACGTTTAAAAGGAGCTAAACTATTTATTTTATTTTCCTAATAATTGAGAATCATGTCTCATTTTTTATTTTGTAACTCCCCTTTTTTAAAAATCTTACTTATATTTGCTGATATGCTTTCTTTTGATATGAGAGTGCCTATAAAGTACATTACGTTAAGTTATATAGGTTATACATATTTAAAATACACACCCTAAATTTAACAAATAACCCAGTTATTTTTCTGAAAAATGATACAATTCTCTAGTGAGGAGGATTGTATATGAGTACCTATGTTAAAAATGATTTTACAATTTCAAGTAACAAAAACTATTTAGATGTAGAGCTAATTTATAATTACCTTCATGATGAAGCTTACTGGTCTAAAGGAATACCTTTACGTTTAGTAGAAAAATCAATTCAACATTCAATCTGTTTTGGCGTGTTTGCGGGAGATCCTAAAAAGGAAAAATCTAAACAAGTTGGATTCGGAAGAATTATTACAGATTCATCAACTTTCGCTTACCTTGCTGATGTATTTATACTTAATGAATTTAGAGGATTAGGTCTTGGCAAATTACTTGTTCAAACTATGATTAATTGTCCAAGTATTAGAGAGGTACGAAGGATTTTGTTAGCAACAAAAGATGCTCATGGATTATATAAACAATATGACTTTCAAGCTGTTAAAGATAAAAACTTGTTCATGGAGATTACAGAAGGATATCTATAATAAGTTATCCTAAGGACCTTTCTTAATATTATGAGCGACAAAGCCTGTAGAATAATAATTCTACAGGCTTTTATATATATAAATACCGATAACTGTGATTATG